>Ga0302270_10003210_pt1 | contig 15567 bp, 17 predicted proteins | sample III_Bog_E2_3_FD_198773 | JGI IMG/M metagenome (GOLD analysis project Ga0302270, IMG submission 198773) | Peat permafrost microbial communities from Stordalen Mire near Abisko, Sweden - III_Bog_E2_3 | ecosystem: Environmental > Terrestrial > Soil > Wetlands > Peat | place: Sweden: Abisko... | reverse complement strand
TCCGGGCCGGGGACGTGAACAACCATCTGGGCATGCTCTATCACTACCGGTTCACCTACCGGGATCTGCCCGTGCCCATCGTCGAGCGGTTCCGTTCCCTGCTGATCCAGCTCACCGGCAAGGACACCCTGCGCTGGATGCCGCTCACCCCGGACCGGTTCGGCGGCCTGAAAGGCCGGGACAAGCTGGTGACGGCGGGCTGGGGCGGCGAGCCTTACGTCACCTTCGGGTTCGGCACCACCGGCTTCCCCAAGCGCTGGTTCCCCGAGGAGGAGACCTGGCCCGCCCTGGGCCGGCTGCTCCAGCAGAGGGGCCTGGCGGTGGTCTTGCTGGGCGGCCAGGCCGAGCGGGAACTGGGCGGGAAACTCGCGGCCGCGATGCCCGGCTCCTACGACCTCACCGGGCAGACCACGATCCCCGAGGCCTGCGCCCTCCAGTTCGGCGCCGCGGGCAACGTCGCCCTGGACACCGGCCTGGTCCACACCGCGGCGGCCACCGGGCGGCCCACGGTCATGATCAACGGCGTTTCCCCGGATCCCCTCATCAATCCCCTGGGCCCCCTGGCGATCTCCGTGCGCGGCGCCCTGCTGGACATCGAAGACAACCCCAGGACCGATTTCGACACCCACCAGTCCACCGGCCACCGGATCACCCCGGAACGGGCCGCCAACCTGCTGGAGGCCCTGATGGTCGAGGACCGGGCCAAGAACCCGGTGCGGCAAGGAGTATTGGCATGACCCCGTCCTCTCTTCCGGGCCCGGCCGGCGGGGAACCCGACGTCAGCTATCCAGCCGGCTTCTGGCCGGCCTGGAAACGGGTCACCTGGTATCGCTTGATGCGGCATCTGCGGAAAAGCCGGGACAAGCGTTTCCCGATCCCCCTGACCCTGGCCTTCGGCTGCCGGGGACAGGAAGCCAGCGACCGGATCAGGCAGCTGCTGGAGCGCCCCGAACCCTGCCTGATCTCCCGGTTCGGCAACAACGAGCTGGGCACGGTGCTGAACTACCTTTCCATCCGGCGCCCGGGGCGCCTGGACCAGCGGGTGCTCCGCTACCTGAGGGGGGAATCGGCGCCCTGGTGGTGGGATGACCGCACCGCCCGGGAGATGAAGAAGGGGGCCGGATTCTTTCCTGCCACCCCCGAGAACCTGGACCGTTTCGCCCGCATGGCGCTCCGGGACTGCGCCGAGATCGACGTGCTGGGCTCCTGGCTGGCCGGGGAAGACCAGGTCGCCGATTGGTTCCGGGGTCTCAGCGTCCCCCTCGACGATCTCCAGCCCTATGTCCACGCCGACCCCTGGAGCGAAACCCTCCAGGGCCGGAAGGTGCTGGTGGTGCATCCGTTCGAGACCAGCATCCGCAGCCAGTATGCCAGGCGCACCCAGCTGTTCCGGGATCCGCGGGTGCTGCCGGAATTCGAATTGCTCACCCTGCGGGCGGTGCAGTCCGTGGGCGGGGACTGTGCGCGGTTCCAGGACTGGTTCGAAGCCCTGGAGTGGATGCAGCGGGAGATCGCAGCGATGGATTTCGACGTCGCCATCATCGGCGCCGGAGCCTACGGCATGGCCCTGGGCGCCTTCATCAAGCGCGACCTGGGCCGCAAGGCCATCCACCTGGGCGGTGCCGCCCAGCTGCTGTTCGGCATCCGCGGCCGGCGCTGGGACGAGGCGCCGGAATATGCCCACCTGTTCAACGACGCCTGGGTGCGGCCCACTCCGGAGGAGACCCCGCGCACCGCCAACCGGGTCGAGGGCGGTTGCTACTGGTGATCTGAAGCCCGGTTCAGCCGTTCCACCCCGGCGGCCAGGATCTCCCAGCGGCGGGCCCGCAGCTGTTCCCCATCCAGCAGTTCACCGGCCGGTCCCAGCCGGTGGGCCAGGATGGCGATGCAGAGCCCGTCCTCGGGCCGGAAGAACAGGGCCGGACCGGTGAAGCCCAGATGGAACCAGAAGGCCGAGGGCGGCCCGGGGGGCTGCGCCAGGGCCGGGGCCGGGGGGCTGAAGTCCCGCCGGGGGTCCACCAGCAGATGCAGCCCGGAACAGCCAGGGGCGAGGGTGGCCAGCAGGTCGCCAAACCGTCCGGCCCCGGTGAGGGCCCGCTGCAACCCCAGGCCCCAGCGGGAACCGTCGGCGCCCCGGGCGGTGTCGACGCTCATCCGCCACGGCACGCCGGACGCGAGCCAGCGCTCAAGGCAACCGGTCATCCCCGCCGCCGGGGCGGCGAACCCGGCATGCCCTTGCATCCCGGCCCTGGCGTTGGCGTCGTTGGGCAGGTGGGGATCCCTGGGCGGGAACGCCAGGCCGGGCTCCAGCAGCCGCCACATGTCCGCGTCCGGCCCCTGGGGCGCGAACGCGGGCGCGGTGGCCCAGGGCGCCGGAACCAGCCCGGAGTTTTCCGCCCCGAGCTGGGCAAAGGGGCGGCCGATCTCCTGTTCCAGCAGTTCCGCCAGGAGCCGGTAGCCCAGGTCGGAATAGCAGCTGACGCCGGCGGATCCGGCCTGGACCTTGGGGTGCGCCCCCAGCGGGAAGCCCCGCCTCAGCTGGGCCGCCAGCGGCTCGCCGGTGTAGGGCAGCCAGGACGGAAGTCCCGCCGAGTGGGACAGCAGCTGGCGCACGGTGAGCGGGTCCGGCCGGTCCTGGAAGCCCAGCTGGTCGCGCCGGTCCAGGTCCAGATCCAGCTGCGCCAGGGCCAAGGGGGCCGTGACCAGGGGCTTGGCCAGGGAGGCGAGGTCGAACCAGGGTTGGGCCAAGGTCAGTCCTGGACCACCAGATTGGCCAGGCTTTCCGCCACCGAGACCTGAACCAGATGGGCCACTTCCATGGCCGCGAAGGCATCCTTCCAGGACACGATGTCCTTCACCCCGCCCAGACAGGTCTGGTAGAAGGCCTCCAGTTCGAGCTTGAGCGGTTCTCCTTCGACGATCTCCACCACCTCCTGGACGATGGTGGGGCCGTCCGGGCCCGCGCCCAGGCGCAGCACCTCCAGCTTCTGGGCGGCGAAATCGAGGCTGGCGTAAGCATTCGCCCCGAACGCCCTCAGCACGCGTTCTTTCTTCCGGGCCACACGGCTGGCGGTGACAGTGGCGAAGGCGCCGCCTTCGAATTTGAGCCTCGCGTTGACCAGATCAGCATACTTGGTGAGGATGGGCACGCCCACCGCCTCCACCGAGATCACCGGCCGGCCGATGAGGGCCAGCAGCAGATCCAGGTCATGGATCATGACGTCCATGATCACATCCACTTCCATGGAGCGCATGGGAAAGGGGGAGACCCGTATCGCCTCGGCGAAGTGGGGCTTGATGCCCATGGCCCGCAGGGCGGTGACGGCGGGGTTGAACCGCTCCAGGTGGCCCACGGAGGCCACCAGGCCGGGGACCCGCTCCCTCGCCCTGCCCAGGGCCTCCAGCAGCGCCCTGCCCTCTTCCTGGGTGGCTGCCAGGGGTTTCTCCATGATGACGTGCTTGCCGGCCTCCAGCACCTCAAGCCCGAGGGCGTAGTGGCAACCGGTGGGAGCGGCGATCTGGACCGCGTCCACCCGGGCCAGGACCTCGCCCAGACTGGCCACCCACTGGGTGCCGAATTTCTCGGCGATCTCCCGCCCGCGGGCTTCGGAGGGATCCACCACCGCCACCAGGTCCGCCGCCTCCGACCCGGCGGCGATGCGGGCGTGGTGCTGCCCGAGACTGCCGACGCCGACCACCGCTACCTTCAATTTCGACATTTGGACTCCTTGTTGGTTGGTTGGGCGTGGAAAGGGGTTCACTTCAGAAAATCGGCCAGGGCCTTGGGGTACAGTCGCATTTCCTGCTCGTAGACCCGCTTCTGCAGGGATTCGGGGGTGTCCGTAGGCTGCACCGGCACCCGGGCCTCGGCCAGGATCCGCCCGTGGTCATAGAGGTTGTCCACCAGATGCACAGTGCAGCCGGACTCGGTCGCCTTGGCGGCCAGCACGGCACGGTGCACGTGCATGCCCCACATGCCGGGCCCGCCGAACTCAGGCAGCAGGCCCGGATGGATGTTCAGGATCCGCCCCTCCCAGCGCGGTGGGACCTCCAGCTTCTTCAGCCAGCCGCAGAGGGCGATCAGTTCGGCCCCGGCCGCCTCCGCCTCCCGGTAGCAGGCCTGGGAGAAGGCCACATCGTCGGGGTGCCTGGAACGGAGCACCACCGCCACCGGCACGCCCTCGGCCTCCAGCCGCGGGATGCCCAAGGCCTTGGAGCTGGAGGCGACCCCCAGCACCACCTGGGCGGGGATCGCGGAGCTGCGGCAGGCATCCAGGAGATTCAGGGCGTTGCCGCCGGTTCCGGAGAAGAAGAGCGCCATGCGTATCATGCCTTCATCATCCCAGGCTCCGGCTTCCGGGGCACCGCAAGATTTCCCGTTCCGGCTTTGGCTCGCCTTTTTCCACCCAGCGCCCCCTTTCCGTCCCGCCGGAGCGCTGGCCCGCCCACCAAGGCCCGTTTCCCTACGCTATTAACTCATGAATCATTGTCCTTTATTAGGGCCATTGGGGCCGAACGATTGCTATGATTCCATGGAGCCCCGGCCACCGCCTCTGCCCAGCTCCCGGAGGGTTTCATGAAGTTCACCAGCCAGATCGAGGACCAGACCGGTACGGTAAAACTCGAGGGCCGTTTCACGTTCGAGACTCACCCCGCCTTCAAGGCGTGCACCCAGAGTCTTCTGGACACTGGCAAGATCCGGCGGGTGGTGCTGGACATGGAAGGCGTGAGCTACATGGATGCCAGTTCCCTGGGCATGATCCTGCTGCTGCGGGAAACCACCGAGACCCGCAACCTGGGGCTGGCCCTGAAGCGGCCTTCGCCCTCGGTCCGGCGGCTGCTGGAGATCGTCCAATTCGAGAAGATCTTCGTGATCCTGCCTTGAACCATGCTTGAGCCCATCCCCATCAGCGACACGGTGCGGGTGCCCGGTTTCGCGCTGCAGATGAAGGCCGTCCGGGCCGGCGGCCCCGGGGGCCAGAATGTGAACAAGGTCGCGACCAAGGTCGAATTGCGGGTGGACCTGGGGCTGATCGAGGGCCTGGACCCGGCGTCCCTGGAGCGGCTGAGGCTATCGGTGCGCAACCATACCGACGCCGACGGCCGCTGGATCCTCACCAGTTCCCTGACCCGGGACCAGGGGGCCAACCTGGAGGATGCCAGGGCCAAGGTCGCCCGGGCGGTCCAGGAGGCCCTGGTGGCCCCCATCCCGCGCCGGCCCACCCGGCCCACCCACGGCAGCAAGCTGCGCCGGGTGGCGGGCAAGAAGATCACCGGCGCCCGCAAGCAGGACCGCCGGAACAAGGACTGGGACTAGGAGCCTCTCCAAGTTGTTTGGGGGCGTTTCGAGCCGACGCTTAAAACAGGCCTAACTGGAGAGCCCGGAACAACGATCTGCTGCCCGGCTTCGGCGAAGTGCGAGCGCGCCAACACAGTCCAATGTTCACCGCCGTTAGCTTTCCGTCAGGAGGGCTGGACCTCTGAACCATGGAACTCCCAGGGCAACGTTTCCCAGCCAATGAGTCCCGCTACGGCAAACCGAGCGGCGCGTTCCGCCGCGAGGTACCCATGGGTCGGCGCATCCCCACCGGGACGGTCTGGGTCGGCGCGAAACACCAAGGTCCGGATCGCGCCCAAGGGGCCGCCGGCAGGCAAAGCCGGGCCGGGACCCGGACGCCCCGGTGGAGCCGGGCGGGAACCTTCACCCGGTCCAAGGCAAGATAATCGGCAGCCCGTGGCGCGGCTGACGATCCGGAGGGGTGATATGAACCAGGGATTCAAGATTACCGTTCAACCCTGCGAGCACTGTTCCCTGAGCCCGAATTGGTGGGTTTTCGCGCTGCGGGGCGCCCTGGCCATGGTTTTCGGCTGTCTGGCCGTGTTCATGCCCATTGCCACAGTCCTGGCCATGGTCATCGTGTTCGGAGCCTATGCCACCATCGACGGCATCTTCCACCTGGTGGCCGGCATCGATCAGGCCCGTTCGGGTGAGCGCTGGGGGGGGCTGGTGCTCTCAGGGGTGCTGGGCATCACCGCCGGCATGATCATGCTGCTCGCCCCGCACCTGGCAATGGCTAGCCTGATGTTGCTGCTTTGGGCCACCCTTTCGGCCTGGGCCATGGCCTCCGGGGTCGCCCTCATCACCGCGGCGGTCAGGCTGCGGCGGGAGATCCCCCGGGAGTGGTTCATGACCATCAACGGAGCCATCCTGCTGCTGCTGGGAATCGCCGTTCTGGTCCTGTTCTGGAACAACCCCGAAGCTAGCATCCTGACCCTGGGATTCTTCATCAGCTTGGCCGCCCTTTGTTCTGGCGGGGTGAACCTTCTGCTGGCGAATAAGCTTTTTAGGCAGACCCAGCCGATCCCGGCCAAGGCGGCGCGATGATCGGGTCGGTTTTTTTTGAATTGTCGCCGGGACCCAGCATTGATCAACTCCTGGACGAAACCCGGGGGGACGGATGATCACGCTTGCCTACATCGACACCTCGGCATTCCTGAAGCTCTTCCTGAAAGAAGGCGATTCAGCCGATGGGATGGCCGCCGCGGCGGCAGGAATCGCAACGCCCCTGCCGCCCCCTCAGGGCTTGCTGTCCAGGTAGGTCGGCAGGCTCCGCTGCTGGGTGAGCAGGGCCTTGAGCGCGTCGGCGGCGTCGCTCTGGGCGTTCTGCCTGCGCTTGCTCGGGCCTTCCACCAGTTCGTTGGGGTCGTAGTGCACGCTGCGCAGGACGTCATCCATGTTCTCTCCCGGGATGATCTGCTGGATCTTGAAGTCCTCGTCGTCGTTGACCACCACGTGGGCCTCGGTCGGGGCGCCGAACAGGTTGTGCCGCATGCCCAGGATGTCCTGATAGGCGCCGGTGAGAAAGAAGGCCAGGTAGTATGGCTCGCCCGACTTCGGCTCGTGCAGGGGGATCTCGTCCTTCACGTCCTTCAGGTCGATGAACTTCTCCATCTTGCCGTCGCTGTCGCAGGTGATGTCGCACAGGGTGGCGGACAGGGTGGGGCGCTCCTTGAGCCGGTGGATGGGCATGACCGGAAACAGCTGATCGATGGCCCAGTGGTCGGGCATGCTCTGGAAGATGCTGAAGTTGGCGATCAGTTTGTCCGCCAGCGACTTGCTCAGGTCCTGGAACTCCTCGGGAATGTACTTGAGGCTCTTGTAGCTGAAGATCCGGGAAAGCTTCCGGCACACCTCCCAGAACAGGATCTCGCCCTTGGCCCGGTCGTCCAGGGACAGGTAGCCCAGGTTGAACAGGGTGATCAATTCGTCCTTCTGGGTGATGGCGTCATGGTACATCTCGGCGAAGTTCTTCACCGAGATGTTGTCCCGGGTGTAGGCCAGCTCCTTGAGCACCTGGGCCTCGGCCCCGGTGAGCTCCACCCGGTACTTGGTGTGGGTGGTGTCGATCAGGCCGATAATGTCCACCACCACCACTTCATGGAACGCGGCGACGGCGCGGCCGGATTCGCTCAGCAGGGTCGGCACCGGGACCTGCTCCTGGGTGCAGACATCCTTGGTGGTGTAGACCACGTCCGAGGCATATTCCTCCATGGTGTAGTTCATGGATGAGCTGAAGGTCGTGCGGGAGCCGTCGTAGTCCACACCCAGGCCGCCGCCCACGTTGAGGAAGCGCAAAGGCACGCCGCGCTTGACCAGCTTGGCGTACATCCGGGTGGCCTCTTTCATGGCGGTCTTCACCCGGCGGATGTCGGTGATCTGGCTCCCGATGTGGAAATGCAGTTCCTGCAAGGAATCCAGCAGCCCCCTGCGCTCCAGGGTCTCCACCGCCTCCAGCAGTTCCTGGGTGTTGAGGCCGAACTTGGCGTGGTCTCCGGCGGAACTCTCCCATTTGCCGCTGCCCACGGCGTTGAGCTTGAAACGCAGGCCCAGCAGGGGCTCCACCTTCAGTTCCTTGGCCACCTTGAGGATGAGCGGCAGTTCGGTCATCTTTTCCACGGTGATCAGCACGTTCCGTCCGGCCTTGCGAGCCAGGAGCGCCATCTTGATGAAGGTCTCGTCCTTATAGCCGTTGCAGGTAACCAGGGCCTCCGGGTGGAGGTTCATGGACAGGGCGATCATGAGCTCGGGTTTGGAGCCCGCTTCCAGGCCATAGCGGTACTTGTATCCAGATTTCACAATCTGATCGACGACCTCTTTGATCTGGTTGCACTTGACCGGGTAGACCCCCTGGTATCCGCCCTCGTATTCGTATTCCCGGATGGCCTTGTGGAAGGCCTCGTTCAGTTCCGTGACCCGGGCGGTGAGGATCTGGGGGAACCGGAGGATCAGCGGGGTGTCGGCGCCCTTCTTGCGCAGGTGCTGGACGATCTCGAACACATCGCAGCTGAGGTTCTCGTCCCGGGTGGGATGCACCTCCAGGTGCCCCTTGCTGTTCACGCCAAAGAAGCCATAGCCCCATTCCTTGACTCCGTACATCGAAACGGCGTCCTGGACTGTGAAATTCTTGATGGCCATAGATGTGCTCTCCTGAAACAACCCACAGAAGCCACGGTATAGGAAACGGGCCCAGGATTAACCACAAAACTTCCATGTTGCCCGCAAGAACCGTCAAAAAGGCCCCAGGATCCGGCCGAGGGTGGCCAGCCAGTGCCGGTGGCGGACCCGGCGCAGGGCGGTGCCGCGGGTGAGGGTCTGCCAGCGGGCCACCCCCATCCGCGCCTGAGGCCCCGGTTGGGTGTGCAACGGACTGGCGCCACCCCAGAGCCCGGGATCACCCCACAGCGGGGCGCGGTTCCAGGGACAGACCTCCTGGCAGCGGTCGCACCCCGCCGCCCAGCCGGTTTCCGCCAGGGCCCGGACCACCGCGGGCGGGGGCTCCGCCTCGGTTTCGACGGTATAGGTGGTGAGGCAGAGCCCCGGGTCCAGCTGGAACGGGGCCAGGGCGGCCGTGGGACAAGCCTCCAGGCAGCGGGTGCAGTTGCCGCAATGGTCCACCGGAAAGGGCCGATCTGGGGGCAGCGCCTGGTCCAGCAGCAGCACGCCCAGGAAGCCCCAGGACCCGCCCTTGGCCGCTATAAGCAAAGTATGCTTCCCCTGCCAACCCAGGCCGGCCCGGACCGCCAACTGCCGTTCCATGAGCGGGGCCGTATCCACGCAGGCCCGGCCCTGGAGCCCGGGCCAGCGTTCCTGGGCCATGGCCAGCAGTGCCTTCAGGCGAGGTTTCAGGATCCGATGATAGTCGGGGCCCCAGAGGTACCGGCTGAGCCTTAGCGAGCCCGGCTCGGCCCCCGGCTCGGCTTCCGGCCGGGCATAGGGAAAGAAGCCCACCAGGGCCGTGACCGCGCCCGGCATCACCTGGGCCGGGTCCAGCATGGCCTCGGCCCTCAGATAGGGCAGATGGGCGGCCCGGCCCTGGGCGAACCAGGACTCCAGACGGGCCCGCTCGTCCAGGAACGGCTCACAGGAAGCGAACCCCACCCGGGCAAACCCTTGGCTCAGCGCAGCCTGGGCCAGCCATTCCTTGAAGCTTTCCGCTGAAGGCCGGTCCAAGGGTCTCAAACTCCGTTCATGGATATTCTAGTGCATTCAATCGGCCTTGGGATCACCCGGGACACCATGCCCGGGCGCATTTCGATCGATGACGCCTGGGGCTGACCAGCCGCTCGTTCCGCCCATGAATCACCACGCTTCCCTCCCCGGCCCTTCTGGTATTCTCCAATCTGGACGAGGTGGCCTTGGTGGATATCCTGACCCTGGAGTTGTTCGAGGTCACGATTTCCGAGGCCCTGCGCGAGATCCAGCGGGCCGTGGAGGCCCATCCGGCGATGCCGCTGCGGATCCTGCCGTGCAATGATCCCATGCTCCGGCACAATATCCAGCGGCTGCTGGAGCGCCTCGGCCGCTCCGCAGTCCAGCGCCAGGACGGGTCGGTGTGGCGCATTGAGGTGGCGGGGTCCGGCCTGCCGGGGTCCGGCCTTCCGCACCCTCCGGTCCCGGACCCTCCCGCCCCCGAAAGGGCGGATCTGGCCGTATCCCAACCTGCGGACCCCGGGAGGCCGGACCCCGGAAGGCCGGCCCCCGGGAAGCCGGACCTGGTCAAGCCCCTCCTCGTCACCTGCTCCCACCTCGGCCAGGGCAGCAAGGACATCGGCCGGCGGCTCCTGCTGGGAGTGCTGCGGGAACTGGATCCCGCGGTGCCCTGGGTGGGTCTGGCCCTGGAGGGCCTGGCCCTGCTGGAGGACCCCCAGGCCCTGGCGCTGCTGGAACGGCTGCAGGCCCGGGGCACGGCAGTCAGGATCTCCCGGGAAAGCCAACTGTTCCCCCTGGAGCCGGGCCCATTCGAAATCATGGAGGACTCCCGGTGGCAGCGCCTCGCCGGCCGGGGCGACATCACCATCCTTTGACTTTGACCGGCTTGCAAAAATACCCCGGGCATTTGTTTACCTGGGGGCCGGCACGGGGAGCCGCTAGACTGTAACCATCACCCTGGACTCCTGTCCCGCTGCCTAAGTCTGCCGATGAACCTGCCGAATTATTTGAGTTTTGCCCGGATCCTGATGGTCCCCATCCTGGTGGTGGTCCTGCTGACCCGAGTCACGAACCATGAAATCATCGGGGTTCTGGTGTTCTGGGTGGCCAGCCTCACCGACCTCCTGGACGGCTATCTGGCCCGGCGCTGGAGCCAGGTGACGACCCTGGGCAAACTGCTGGATCCCCTGGCGGACAAGCTCCTGATCTGCGGAGCCCTGGTCTCCCTGGTGGAGCTGGATCTGGCGCCGGCATGGATGACCTTCATCATCCTGGCCCGGGAGATGGCCATCACCGGCCTGCGCGGGATCGCCAGCGAGGAGGGCATCACCATCGCCGCCGAAGGGCTCGGCAAATGGAAACTGGGGGCCCAGATCGCCGCCATCTCCTGCCTCATCCTGGGCCCCAAGCTCGACGCCTGGGCCTTCGAATGGACCCACATGCGGATCTTCCAGTTCTTCATCCGGTTCCCCAGGCCATTCAGCTTCTTCTGGGGCATGGGCGTGCTCTTCCTCTGGCTGGCCATGATCCTGGCAGTCTTGAGCGCCATCCAGTATTTTCGGAAATTCTGGAAAGAACTCGGCCCGAGCATCCTTCGCAACGAGGGACGGCTCACCGGGACCGGCACCGAAGCCAAATTCAGGAAGAACCCATGACCAGGCCTTCCAGGAAACCCCTTGCTGAACGGGAGGGATCCATGTTCCGGAGATACCTTCTCGCCGGCTTTTTCACCCTCCTTCCCGCCGCCGTGACCTTCTGGATATTGCGGGCCATCTTCGACGCGCTGGTGACGATCTTCGAGGGGCCCACCAACTGGCTCTCCCAGACCCTGGGCCTGCCGACCCCGCCATACTGGGAACTGGCCGCCGCGTCCGGGCTCGCCACCCTGCTGCTGCTGTTCGTGGTGGGGGCGCTGGTTGGCAATTTCGTCGGAGTCCAGGTGCTGAGCTGGCTGGACGAACTGGTGATGCGCGTGCCGGTGGTCAAGGGGATCTACGGCGCCACCAAGCAGCTCATGAACGCCATCCAAAGCGGCCAGGGGGGCAGCTTCAAGGATGTGGTCATGGTCGAGTGGCCCCAGCCGGGCTCCTACACCCTGGGCTTCGTGGCCCACCGCAATTGCGCCTGGGCCACCCTGCCCAATGGCTCCGAACTGATCGCCGTCTATATCCCCACCTCCCCCAACCCCACCTCCGGCTATGTTGTCCTGCTGGAGGAGGCCAAGGTCCGGCCCATGAACGTGACCCCCGAAGAAGCCCTGACCTGGGCCATCTCCGGCGGGGTGGTGATGCCCACGGGCAGGCACGGGACCCGGCCGTGACCCTGGCCGGCAAGACCATCCTGGTCACCGGCGCCGGTTCCGGCATCGGCCGGACTGCGGCCCGGCTGTTCCACAGCCTTGGCGCCGAGCTGGTCCTGGCCGGCCGCCGGCTGGAGCCCTTGACCGAAACCTTGCCCGGGGCCCTCGCGGTCGCCCTGGACCATGGCGATGATCCCGCCGTGGCGGCATTCGCGCGGGAGTGCCCGGCGCTGGACGGGATGTTCCTGTGCGCCGGCGCCCTGCTCACCGGCGGCGTGGAAGGAAGCCCGATCGACACCTTCGACCGGATGATCGCCGCGAACCTGCGGGGCCCCTGGTTGATCTGCCACCACTTGGGCCCCCGGCTGCGGGATGGCGCCAGTGTCGTCCTGGCCGGTTCCAACATCGGCATCCGCGCCATTCCCGATTCCGCCGCCTACTCCGTGGCCAAGGCCGGCGTGCATATGCTGGCCCGGGTCCTGGCCCTGGAGTGGGCCGGCCGGGGCATCCGCTGCAACGCCATCGCCCCCGGGCCGGTGCACACCGCCATGGTCGACCAGCGGCTCACCCAGAGTCCGGATCCCGAAGCAGCCCTGGCCGCCCTGGCCCGGGTCAACCCTCTGGGCCGGCTCGGCCAGGAGCGGGAGATCGCGGCCCTGGCCGCCCATCTGTTGGGGGACGACAGCCGCTGGACCACCGGAACCGTCATTCCCGTGGACGGCGGCGCCACCGGCGCCCTGTGAGCCTCTGGGGGCCCTGGGCCGGCAAAGGCGATCCGGACCGGGATCAAGCCTTGGCGTAGATGGCCATGACCGCCCGGAGCAGTCCCAGAGCCTCATCCTTGGGGCGATGGAAGGCGTTGCGGCCCATGATGCTGCCGAAGCCGCCTCCGGCTGCGATCTGGGCCACCTCCGCCAGCAGTTCCTCGGTGCCCTTGGCTTCGCCCCCGGAGAAGATCACGATCCGCCGGCCGTTGAAGGCGCTCTGCACCACGTGCTGGATGCGCTGGGCCAGGGTCGCGGAGGGGATCTGGTACTTTTCGTAGACCTTCTTGGCCTCGGGCTGCTCCAGGAAATCCTTGGGCGGCTTCACCTTGATGATGTGGGCACCCAGCTGCGCCGCCAGCTGGGCGGCATAGGCCACCACGTCCAGGGCGGTCTCGCCGTCCTTGCTCAGGCCTGCCCCCCGCGGGTAGGCCCATACCACCGTCGGCAGCCCCGCCGCCTTGGCCTCCTGGATCAGCCCGCGCAGGGCCTCGAACTGGACGTTGCGCAGGCCGCTGCCCGGGTAGATGGTGTAGCCGATGGCGGAGCACCCCAGGCGCAGGGCGTCCGCCACCGAGGCGGTGACCGCGGAACAGGGCTCCTGCCCCTTGGTGAGGCTGTCGCTGTTGTTCAGCTTGAGGATGAGGGGAATCGACCCGGCATAGTCGCCGGCCACCGCCTCCAGGAAACCCAAGGGCGCCGCATAGGCGTTGCAGCCGGCCTCGAGGGCCAGTTCAATGTGGTAGCGCGGATCGAAACCCGGCGGGTTGGGGGCGAAGCTGCGGGCGGGCCCATGCTCGAAGCCCTGATCCACCGGCAGGATCACGAATTTCCCGGTCCCAGCCAACACCCCGGTGTTCATGATTCGGGCCAAGTTGGTCTTCACTCCTGGATTATCCGATCCATACCACGAAAGAATTTCCTGAATCCGGGCGGTATTCATGGCCTTCGCCTCCACGAAATATTTCATCAATGATAACGCCAGGGGCAAGCCCGTATGGCAAGATGAAGATTATGTTGATAGTTTAATAAGTAACATTCCTGGAAAGGACACCCCATGCCGGTCGTCACCCCCCTTCAATACAGCAAGATGTTGGATCACGCCAAGCGTGAGAAATTCGCCTTCGCGGCCTTCAACGTCACCTCCACCGAAACCGCCAACGCGGTTCTGCTCGGCCTCAAGAACGCCAACGCCGACGGCATCATCCAGGTCTCCACCGGCGGTGCGGAGTTCATGTCCGGCCTCGGGGTGAAGAGCATGGCCCAGGGCGGCATCGCCCTGGCCAACTACGTCCACCAGATGGCCGAGAACTACGGCGTCAACGTGGCCCTCCACACCGATCACTGCGCACCCAAGTTCCTGGACACCTTCGTCCTGCCCCTGATCGCGGAAACCGAACGGCGCCGGGCCGCCGGGCTGCCCAACCTGTTCAACGCCCACATGTTCGACGGCTCGGAACTGCCCCTGGGGCAGAACATCGAGCGTTCCATCGAACTGCTCAAGCGCTGCGCCGCCAGCGAGATCGTCCTGGAAGTGGAAATCGGCGTGGTCGGCGGCGAAGAGGACGGTCACGACACCAGCCACCTGCCCGCCGACAAGCTCTACACCACCCCCGAGGACATGGTCGCGACCCACAAGGCCCTGGCCTCCATCGGCCGCTATCTGCTGGCCGCCACCTTCGGCAATGTCCACGGCGTCTACAAGCCGGGCAACGTCAAGCTCAAGCCCGCCATCCTCAAGGCCGGCCAGGACGCCATCGCCGCCGCTTGCGGGGGTGCCAGCGCCGGTCTGGTGTTCCACGGCGGTTCCGGCTCCAGCCTCGAGGAGATCCACGAGACCCTGGACTACGGCGTGGTCAAGATGAACGTCGATACCGACACCCAGTATGCCTACAGCCGGCCCATCGCCGACCACTTCTTCAAGAACTACGACGGCGTGCTGAAGGTGGACGGCGAAGTGGGCAACAAGAAGGCCTACGATCCCCGCTCCTACGGCAAGAAGGCCGAGCAGGGCATGGCCGACCGGGTGCTCCGCGCCTGCCAGGACCTGCGCAGCGCGGGCCGGGCCATGGGCACCATCTAATTAATTAATTGACCGGACGCTGGAACAGATCCTCCAGCGCGTATTCCGCCGGTTCCCGGCGGGTTCGAAGGGCCGGAACCTTCCCTTCAGCGCCATGGCCGTACGATGGCAAAGCCGATGGAAGGTGCCGGCCCGCGGTGCGTGTGGCCGCCGGCCGGGCTACCCGCCATGGGTAATGGAACACTTCCCTGGGCCGGGGCCGGCGGCGGCGCTGCCACTTCCAGAGGAAGTGCAGCAGCGCGTGGACCATGCCGATGCCGATGGCCAGATCCAGGAACAGGCATGGGATCGAGGCCATGGTGCCCAGTTCGAGCCATTTTCCCGAGACCTTGGCCAGGGTCATCACCGGCATGGGAAAGCCGAGGATGACGTGCCGTGGATCCGGGGAATAGGGAAGATTGGCCAGAATCCAGCCCCAAACGCAGCCCAGGACGACCGCCGCCAGGCGGGGGGCCAGGCCGGGAACTTCGCGCCGGGTTCCGCTCCCCGGTTTCCAGAGGGTCCAGGTGAACCATAGGCCCAACAGCAGAAAGCCAAGTCCGGCCATAGGATAAACGTAGAAATCGAGAAAATCGCCGAAACCTCCGGCCATAGATCCACCAGCCCCTTCCCCATCCCTCCCCGCGCCCGGACAGCCTGCTCTTCAAGAGGATGAATGAAATATAAATTCTTTATCCACAAAAACAAGCGGCTTGATCCCTTTTTTACCCGCGGCGCCGGGCGACCTTTTGCGCACCGGACTCAATATCGCGTTAAGATCAGCCCCGAGGTTGCCCATGTCCATGAACGCCCTTCCCGCCAACTCCAGGCTATGGCTGCTGGCACTCCAGGCCGCCCCCGCCCCGGCCGCCGAGGCGCGGCTGCGCCAGGGTCTCGGCGAGATCCTCACCCAGTGGCGCCACAAGGGGCAGGCCTATCAGGGGGTGTGGAT
>Ga0302270_10003184_pt1 | contig 15648 bp, 8 predicted proteins | sample III_Bog_E2_3_FD_198773 | JGI IMG/M metagenome (GOLD analysis project Ga0302270, IMG submission 198773) | Peat permafrost microbial communities from Stordalen Mire near Abisko, Sweden - III_Bog_E2_3 | ecosystem: Environmental > Terrestrial > Soil > Wetlands > Peat | place: Sweden: Abisko... | reverse complement strand
TAGGGAACCTCTGAACAATGCCGAGTTACAAGTGGCCTACCTCCGGTTTTGATCGGCATGGCTCGCCGCGCTCGAAATACACGCAGACATGACCTGTTTCGTTGCCGTTTCGCCCGCCGGAGACCGCGTTCGGCTTCCGGCGGACACACTACGCCCCCACCGGGGCCAACTTCTGGTTGATGGCGGCCCTCATGCGCGCCAGCCGCTTGCGCTGCATATAGATGTTTTGCGTCGCGAAGGCCGCACACAACCACTCGTGATTCTTCTTCAAGCCACGGTAGCGCGTCTTCACGAAACCGAAGACGCGCTTGATTACGCGGAACGGCCACTCTACCTTGGCTCTGACGCGCGACTTGGTCCGGTTCTTCCTCTTTACCTCTTCGTTCACCGCGCCCTTCGAGTTCTTCACGCGTCGGCAGGTCATGTCTTGCGCGTCGGGCGCGGCCTTGCGGATCGCATGGGTTTGCCCTTGATAGCCGCCGTCGCCCCAGACTTTCTTCTCGCCGCCGTGCAGTAAGTCGGGCAGCATATGCACGTCGGAAACGCTGGCCGCCGTGGTACAGACCGAGTGCACGATGCCTTCCTTGCTATCCACGCCGATGTGCGCCTTGAGCCCGAAATACCACTGGTTGCCCTTCTTCGTCTGATGCATCTCCGGGTCGCGCTCCTTCTTCTCGTTCTTGGTCGACGAGGGCGCATGGATGATCGTTGCATCCACGATTGTCCCCGTAGTGATGCGGATGCCCTTCGACTCCAGATAATGGTTCACCGTATCGAGCATCTGGCCGCATAACTCATGCTCTTCCAGCATGTGGCGGAAGTTGAGAATCGTCGTCTCGTCCGGCACCGGCGCGTTGCCCAAATCGATGCCTGCAAAGCGGCGCAGCACGGGTGATTCGTAGAGCGCGTCCTCAACACCAGGGTCGGAAAGCGCGAACCACTGCTGCAAAAAGTAGACCCGCAGCATGATCGCCAAGCCCACCGGCTTGCGCCCCTTCAACCCCCGCGAGTAATGCGGCCCAACCAGCGCCAGCAACTCAGCCCACGGCATCACCGCATCCATCTCGTCAAGAAATTGCTCGCGCCGAGTCTTCTTGGCATACCGCTGAAACTCTGCCTGCTGGGCCAAACTCATCTGACGCATCCGTCTTCCGCCTCCAACTCCATTTTCAATCAATAGGCATAAGAAGAGAAGAGATTTTCAGAGGTTCCCTTACCGCGAAGAAGCATTGGTCCAGTGTTTGTCTGCCATTTTTACAGACCCGAAGTTTTGAATTGAAACTCCTCAGCACAATGCAATAGACTAGGCTGATCTTGCCGGGCAGCGTGGATGCCTGAACAGGGATCAATCGGCAACGTGCCGGCCCCGGCCTCCCAGACAAGTAACAGTTCACAAGAGAAAGGCGTGCCTCAAATGTTCATCCATTCCTCAATGAGCAGGGCGGTGATTGCCGCCCTGGCAGCGGTTGCGAGTCTCGGTTGTGCCGCGATTCATGCCCAGTCCGATTTTGTCACCACCGTCACAGCCTCGCATCCCATTGCATATTTCAGGCTCGATGCAGCAACCGGGAAGAGTCAGGTTGGCACGGCCACCTGGAAGCCGGTGGGCGGCGTTGCCATCGCTGCGCCGGGAGCGCCCGTTGCAGCTTCTTTGAGCAAGTTCGCTAAGCTCAACGGCGGCGACGCCTACATTACTACCACGCAGACCGGTGGAGTCGGCGGCGCCGCAAGCATCATGGCATGGGTGAACCTGGCGGAACTGCCCTCTAAAGCGGGCCGCCTCTTTTACGTGGCCGGCGAGTCAGAGGTCGGCAACGATCTCGATGTGCAATTTGAAACCGATAATTCCCTGAGGTTCTATACAGCCGCTGGGGGGCTCATCGCATTCAATCCTCCCCCCGCATCGCTCCTCAACCAATGGCACATGATTCTCGTTACGCTGGACACCGCATCGCATACGAGGCACATCTACTGGGATGGCAACTCCGTTGCATCGGACCAGGGGGGCGGCGAGGCCGGAAAGAAGAACGTCTTCACCATCGGCGAAAGTGTCGTGTTCACAGGGCGATTCTTTCACGGCGGTATCCAGGATGTTGCGCTTTGGAATCGTGCCCTGAAGGCTGCCGAGGTTAGCTCAATCTTTGCCGCAAGCAAGTCGAAAGCTTCACCAGCCGAAGAGAGTCAATCTGATTCATCAGCCGGCCCGAGCGCCCCTACGCCAACCACTGGCCCGTTTGCCACCACTGCCAAGGTCGAGATCGAAGATGCCAACGGCCCGGTCAAACTCAAGCGTGAAGAGGAGATCGCCTACATGTTTCTCTCTGCCATTGAGATTATCGAGCATGAATGTCAGCTCACTGTTCAGCATGTCTGCCCGATGAGCCAGCTTTTGTCCGGGTCGGACAGTCATGGCGGCCAGATCGAACATCTAAAGTTTGATCCAAACAAGGCGGACCCCAACTACGTCTATACGCTCGCGGCTTCCGGCATGGCCTGGGAAGCGCACGCCAATCCGAAGAAGCCGGGGCTAAAGGGCTTCTGCTCCATGTCCAGAAATGTTGGCACAACCACCGTAACCTATAGCAACGCCGGAAAAGCCGGGTGGACCGACACAGAACTCGGCAACCGCGGCATGGAAGGCGATTCCTTCTCAGCGCAATAGCGCAGAATTAAACCATCGTGATCTCAAGGTCTCGTCCGCCGCGGCGGATGAGACCTTGGGGCTTACTGATCTTTTCTTGAACTTCGCAGGCCTCGGAGTATGGTTGCTTCAACGCCAGAGGCGATGACAGTTACAAATCCGCCACGGCTAAGTCATCCCCAAGCCTGAGAAAAGCAAAAAAGAGACAAAAGCCGATCCGCGAGTTATGCGCGCTTACTGCGGCGCAGCCGCATCGGTAACGATGCGCGTCGTCGCGGCGAAACGATGATAGCCGATGAACAAGGTTTCGTTCAGCCACTCTGTAGGCGCATTCTCTTGCAGGCCCAGGGCGTCGGCAACCGCCAGTGACAAGGCAACGCTGCGTACCGGGCAGATAAATGTGCTGTCGCCAATTGCCACAGGGCCATACTGCACAAGAATGTCGGCACGTTTATACAGACCGCCATCTTTCGCGTCAGCTTCGAGGGTGATGCGAAGGATGGTTCCGGTGGCCGGGTCAAGCCAGATGGAGCCGTGATAACTGGGCACAGCGCGAACGATCGAGACATTGGCCGCGCCGGCGCCACTTGGTAATACCCCGATACTTGATACTCCCCTTGAGCCACCGCCGCCGGACATTGGACGGCCTTCGAGAGCCGCCTGCCGCTGAATTGACCCGATGACCTCGTAATGCGAAGCGGACTTAGGCACCGAATACTGGAAGACTGCTGCAATACCCGTTGCGGTCTGCTCCCAGTGGCTCCAGGTCACCTTGCCTTGGAGCGTGTCGGTCAGGATCATGCCTAGCGTTGTACCGAACTCGCCCCCGGAGATCAGTCCATTCTGTGCCTTCCAGATAGCGGAACCCTGCGCGGGCGGCTTATTTTCGCGCTCGTTACGGACTGAAATCTCCCGGCTCGAACTATCTACTAGATGCAGGCCCGCGCGCACCGGCCAGCCGCCTTGCTTGGGCGCCTGGGGACTATCGTCATAACGGTTGATGGTCCGGGTAGCCAGAAAGTTGGGCAGGTGCGGCAAGGTCTGCGCAACATAATCTCGCGCCGCATCGAGCATCTTCTTCTGTGCAGCATCATCGGGGGCAGCCGTCGTGGGCAACTCGCCGGCTGGCGGGTCAAGAAATGCCGACTGATAGGCAAGCAACTGGAGCGCCAGCGCTGCCTTTGAGCCTGAAACCAGATGCGCGCCAAGCTGGCTCAAGCTGCGCTCGGTCAACCGTTCGGTAAGCTCCATGCCGCCGATCATGTGCGCGAGGTCTGCGTCGTTCTTGCGCGCGGCACTGGCAGTGGTCAGCGCCTGCTCCAGTTGCGCCACCGTTACACGTTTTGCTGCGCAGGGAAGCGCCATTGCCGCCAAAAGCGCTAAGAGCATCCACCTCCGCATTGCCGCCCCTTCTGCGCCCGCGCTGCAAAAGCTCACTCTATCCCAGCGCCTGCACCGTCCCTCTGCCCACTAACTCCTCCACCCGTTCCACCCAGCCGCGATCTGCCGCTACGCTCATTCCCTCCGGCTCAAGAATCACAGCATACTCTCCTTTCTTCTCCAGATGCAGCATCACCTTTCCCGGCCCCGGTGCGGCATCTGCTGCACTCTTCAGTCCGGCAAACATCTCCTCGGTCGCACGATCCAGATTGATGCGAATCCGCACGCCGCCCGGCAGTTTCACCTGCACTTCTTCCAGCGACACAATCGAGCTCACCGCAAACTTCGGCGCCGTATCGTCATCGCCTGTCAGCGTTCCGCGCACCAGCACCGGCGCTTCCATCTTTAACTGGCCTTGCAGCCGTTCGTAATCCCGCGGAAAACAGACCAGCTCAATCTTTCCCGTCGCGTCTTCCAGCGCCGCCTGCGCGTAGAGCTTCTGATCCCGCTTGGTCTTCTGAACCTTCAGACCCAGAATCATTCCCGCCAGCTGAATCTCATCCGCTGGGTCGGCCTGCGCGCCCCAGCGCTTCTCCGGCGGCTTTCGTTCCAGCGCCTCTGCCGTTGAAATCACTCCCGCCAAATTCCGCAATTTCTCAGCGTACTTATCCAGCGGATGCCCGGAGACAAAGAACCCAAGCACCTCTTTTTCATTAGCCAGCCGCTCGCCCTCTTCCCACTCAGCCACTTTAGGCAGATCGTCGTTTCCGCGTCCCGCCTTCGGCCCCTCATCGAAGAGCCCAAACAGCCCGCTCTGTCCATGCTCTGCGTCTTTCTGCGCCTTCTGAGCGCGCTCCATCGCCTTGTCCACCGCAGCCATCAGCGGCGCGCGCTTGCCCAGCGAATCCAGCGCACCGGCCTTGATCAGCGATTGAATCACACGCGAGTTCATCACCCGCAGGTCAACATTCTCGCAGAACTCCCACAAGCTCTTGAACCGCCCGCCAACCTCCTCACGCGCCTTCAAGATCGACTCGATCGCGTTCCCGCCCACATTCTTAACCGCCGCCAGCCCAAACCGTATCGCCTCGCCCTCAGGCGTAACATGCGGCGTAAACTGCGCCCCTGAGCTCTGCACGTCGGGCGGCTCCACGCGAATGCCCATCTCCTTGCACTCGCCGATATACTTCACCACATTCTCCGGCTTCGATGTTTCTGAAGTCAGCAGCGCTGCCATAAACTCCACCGGGTAATGCGTCTTCAAGTAAGCCGTCTGGTAAGCCACCAGCGCATACGCCGCCGAATGCGACTTATTGAACCCGTAGCCTGAGAACTTCTCCATCTGATCGAAGATCTCGCCCACCGCATGTTTCGGATGCCCGTGCGCAGCGGCGCCGCTCATAAACCGTTCCCGCTGCTCGGCCATCGCCTCGGCATTCTTCTTTCCCATGGCGCGCCGCAGCAGATCCGCCTCGCCCAGCGAGTAACTCGCCAGCAGGTTTGAAATCTGCATCACCTGTTCCTGGTAAACAATCACACCCAGCGAATCCTTCAGAATCACTTCCAGTTCAGGCAGCAAATACTCCACCTTGCGCCGTCCCCATTTGCGCTCGATGAAGTCGTCGATCATGCTCATCGGGCCCGGCCGGTAAAGAGCATTCAGCGCTGTCAGTTCCTCTACGCTGTCTGGCTTATAGCGCCGCAAAATATCCCGCATTCCGCTCGACTCAAACTGGAAGATGCCCGACGTCAGCGCGGAGTGAAACACCTTTTTGAAGGTCGCCTCGTCGTCCTGCGGAATCATTTCGATGTCCACGGTTTCTCCGCGGCTCAGCTTGATCAGCTTCAGGCAATCGTCAATCACCGTCAGCGTCGCCAGGCCCAGAAAGTCCATCTTCAGCAGGCCCATCTTCTCCACGGCCTTCATGTCGTAGGCCGTCACAATTTCGTCGTTCTTCGTCTTGTTTAGCGGCACCAGCTCAGTCAGCGGACGCGGCGCAATCACCACGGCCGACGCATGTACTCCCGCCCCGCGCACCAGCCCCTCCAGCTTCTTCGCCGTGTCAATCAGCTCCCGAATCACCGTGTCGTTGTCGTAAACCTTGCGCAACTCTGGCACTTCTTCCAGGGCTCGATCCAGCGTCATGCCCACGGTCATCGGAACCAGCTTCGCGATCCGGTCCACGTCTCCGTATGGCATATCCAGCGCGCGCCCGCAATCCTTGATCGCCGCCTTGGCCGCCATGGTATTGAACGTGATAATCTGCGCCACCTGCTCGCGCCCATACTTGCGCGTCACATACTCGATGACCTCGCCCCGCCGGTTCTGGCAAAAGTCAACGTCCACGTCGGGCATGGTCACGCGCTCGGGATTTAGAAACCGCTCAAACAGCAGCGAATTCTGCAACGGGTCCACGTTCGTAATCTCCATGGCATACGCCACCAGCGACCCCGTTGCCGATCCGCGCCCCGGCCCTACCGGAATCCCATGGTCCCGCGCATACTTGATGAAGTCCCACACAATCAGGAAGTATCCCGAGTAGCTCATCTGCTTGATGATGCCAATCTCAAACTCAAGCCGCGCCTGATACTCCTCGGCCTTCTTCCGCAGCACACCGCGCAGCTCCAGTTGCCGTATCGCCGTCTCCTGTCGCTTGCGCAAACCCGCCCGGCACACCTCCTCAAAGTAGCTGTCGATGGTGTGCCCCTCGGGAACCGCAAACTCCGGGAACGGATTGTCCACTGCGTGCAGCTTGAAGTTGCACCGCTCGGCAATCTCCATCGTCCGCTGCAACACCGCCGCCGAGTCCGGAAACACCCGCTCCATCTCTTCCGCGCTCTTCACAAAAAACTGATCGCTGTCAAAGCGGAACCGTTCCTTGTCGTGAACCTTCGACCCCGTCTGCACGCACAGCATCACGTCGTGCGCGTGGCTGTCCTCCCCGCATAAATAATGCGAGTCGTTGGTCGCCACCAGCGGAATATTCAGCTCCCGCTCCATTCGGAACAGCGCCTCATGAATCTGCTTCTCTTGCTCCAGCCCCTGATCTTGAATCTCTAAATAGAAATTGCCCTTGCCGAAGATATCCTCGTACTGCTGCGCCACGCCGCGCGCCTTCTCATAGTTGCCGGCTGTCAGCTCCTCACACAGCTCCCCGCTCAGGCAGCCTGAAAAGCCAATCAGCCCCTCCGCATGTTCCGCCAGGTAGCGCTTGCTCACGCGCGGCTTGCGATAGAACCCATGCAGCGATGCCTCCGATGTAATCCGCACCAGGTTCCTGTAGCCCTCTTCGTTCTGGGCCAGCACCAGCAGATGATTGTTGTCGTCTCCGTCGCCGGGCGCGCGGTGGTCCTCGTTCTTGCAGATATAAAGCTCGCAGCCCAGAATCGGCTTGACCCCGCGCTTCTTCGCCGCCTCAAAAAAGTGAACGGCCCCATAGATATTTCCGTGGTCCGTCATCGCGACCGATTTCTGCCCCAGGTCGGCAACCCGGTTCACCAGCTTGGTCAGGTCGCAAGCCCCATCCAGCAGCGAGTACTCCGTATGCAAATGCAAATGCGTAAATTCAGCCATAGGACTATGATTTTAGCGGTTGGACGGCCTAGGCGCGCTTGCCGGAGAGCGGTTGAAATCCCGCCCATTTGAGGAAAAAGCGGTCAGGCGTTGCCCCAAATTACGGTGCTAAACCAGTGCATGTGAAACAGCGAGACCATAGAGTCTCGGCTATGGAACCGCCTGATTGCGGCCTTCCGCGCAATACCCTGATAGAGTCAGGGCTGAGAGCGTCAAACAGATTATCGTGAACACCCAATATGCGGCCCCAGGGTCATAAAAGATCATCGATCCCCGTGCCTCGTTCCCCTGCCGCAACAACAGGTCAAAAGCCTCGGCCTCAAGGATCGCCATAAAGATCAAATAGTTAATTGAGAGAAATGCAACTACCACCGCACCCAAGAAGCTCAGGTTACGCACAATTTTTCTCAGTCGCGGCCAAGCCAGCAAATGCTCGAACGCAGATAGTGCGCACAAAACCAGAAAGGCCAATGCAACCAAAATTTCGAACCGCACCTCCTGAAAAAGAGTGAGATTCATCGCCTGACCCGCCGCCCCGATCCAGCGATTGCTAGGGTCATGGTTCAAGAGCCATTCGTACCCATAAATTGGCCCTCCCCAGTCTCGCCAGGCCAAAGGGAAAAACATGCACCCGACCGCAATTGCGACAAGGACGAGGGTCACCCACTTGCTGACTGAAACGAAGACCATGCGCATTCCGAAAAGAAAACGAGGGATTCCACCCGCCGGAGCAGAAATCGTAGCGCGAACGGTGCTTGTTCGAACAGGCCCTATCTGCACCGCAACAGTTGAGCTTTGACGCCGACTCAAAATCAGTATCAAGACTGCGGCGAACACTGCCGTATACAGCCCGAAAGGATAGCTCCAAAAAATGGAGTCCGTTATAGTGTTAAGTTCCGAGATAAACTCTCCGGTTACCCTAAATAAGAGGTAGATTGCTGACAGAAGAAGCATGACAGTGGCAAATCTGTCAGGAGAATACAAGAATGCAGGAGGCCAGATGCTGCCAGCAGAATCACATGGAGAGACGAGATATTGTGAATTCGATACGAAAAGGTCGGGCGAGTTGTCCTCCTCCGAACCATGTCTGTCCAGTTGCAGCCGCAACTGTGTCCTTAGACCAGCTTCTTGAAAACCGATCATAAAATAAAGAACCAATAGACCTACAGCTATAAATGGAATCACCTCCGCAACAGACAGCGCGTTTGCCTCGATGCTGCTCTCAGAATACCCCGAGGAAAGTCTCACATCGAGACGAAAGGCCTCCTTCCGTCTAATATCGTAATCAGCAAGCCCGTCCAGCACGCTCTGCTGCAACTTACGTATGGCTTCGGGCGTCTTCGGATCCCAAAGAGAAGATTCCAGCGCGAGCTGTTGGTATTGAATCCAATATCGAATGTCCCCGATTCTAGAGCAGTAATCAGCGGAGCCGAGGATAACATTAGCCGGGGCATCCGATCGGGGAGGCGGCGACTGTTGCAGCTTCCAAGTTGCCAGGTCTATTTGCTGCACCCCTTCCGAGACCTTCAAGCAGAAGGAGTTGTCAATTTCCAGGGCTTTCCGGTTACCAACCTCTAACGAGGACCATGTAATGAGCAAGACGACGATGCAAAGCAGCAGGATGGAGACCCTTAGTTTAATGGCTCTCCAGATGAGTTCCGAAAGCCGCGAGTCGTATTGTTGAGGATTCGACATTACCAGTGCCACCCAGTTTTGAAATCACACTTAATACTACCGCCGGGCGCCTCATCCTTAACGGGCACTTTGTGGCATGGGTGGGAGACCACAGAAGCCAGCCACCGGGTCCATCCCTTCTCCCGGCAGGGAGAACACGAAAATAGCCCACGGGTGAAGTCCGCCCCGGCGGACGAAACCCTGGGTCAGCGTCCCCCAACCACCGGGCCGGGTGCCCCATCCATGCCGCGTACTTTGCGGCATGGGTGGGAGACCACAGAAGCCAACCATCGGCCCCCAGGGTCCATCCCTTCTCCCGGCAGGGAGAACGCGAGAATAGCCAAGTGTCCCGCACAACCGTAATCTGGCAACTGCTGCTATCCTGCCAGCTTTGATGACGCAGAGGCCTGAATGCGGGCCTCCACGTCATCGTAGTATGTGAGCCTTCATCCTGCTGTTATGGGTTGAAAGACCGAATGGTGTTGGCGACGGGGCGCAAACTGCCATTGGTTTCCAGCATCTGATAGATATCGCTTTCGTTACCCGAATCGTAGCCGTAATCCCAGATACCGAGGCCAGCGTAGCCGCCATTGCTGGTATTTGAAAGGAAATTTGCCTCTGCGGTGTTCTGCAGCGAGTCACTCCATTCGTCAGTCCCCTGGCCGCTTTCGCCCATATAGATCGGCTTGTCCATCCCGAGCGAAGATGCGGTTGGAACATATCCATTGTCCGCATAGACATGGAAGTCATAGAAATCGAGTCCCAGTCCCTTGAACATATCGAGATTGGTCCATGTATGCCAGCCGGTTGACGTGCTTACCAGGCGATTCGAGTCGGCATTATGGATTGCCGCGGCGACCGTCTTCATGTAAGCCTGAGCCTGAGCCCAAGTGGCTCCGGTGCTGGTGTAGTTGCCCGAATTCCCTGCAATCGTACCGTCAATTTCGTTCATGGCATCGATCGCCCAGACACCACTGTTGCCCTTGTATCTGTTGACCAGCGGGATCAGCGCGTTGGTGATGAACGATTGGACCTGAGCCGGATTTTCCAGCCAATCCTCGCGTCCGTTGTTTATCGTCAGGTAAAGGGCGATATCGTTGTTTTTGGCAAGCTGCACGGCGTTGTCCAGGTTGCTCCAGAAGGTGGAAGTGACGCCGGTGACATAGTCGCTGCCGTTGATCGTGCATCCCATGTCGCCTTCCATGATCCATACACGCACGACTTTAATGCCGAGCGAGTGCATAGCCGCCAAGGCCGCATTCATGTTGGTGGAGTTATACGCTATTCCATAACTCGGCTCCGTCGGGTCCTCGCCCAGCCAGGTGTTGTATGCTCCGTCGAGCCAGGCCAGGTTCGCTCCCTTGATGTACCCGCAAGAGCCATTCACCGGCAAAAAGGTCGATCCGCAACTGGTCGATCCACCGCCGGTTACCGTGATTCCGAAGGCTTGCGTACTCTTGCAGCCGCTGGCATTGGTGTATGTGGCTTCATACGTGTCTGTGCCCACAGTCAATGGAATGCTATCAATCTCGCGCGATGCGGAAGTGTATCCATTAGGCCCGGTCCAGCTCCATGATCCGCCTGTTTCCGGCTGGGGACCCAGGTCGACCGTAGACCCGGAGGCTACGCTTGCACTAGATTCCTGATCCCAGGCTCCGTTCGCAAAGATGTAGGGGGTGATCGCGGTAGGGGTACAAGTGGATGATCCACCGACTAGCGTGAAAGCCCACAATTGGTTGGCGTTGCCACTTATCGCGTACTGGTCAATCGCCGCCCCCTCGGTCGTCGAATCTTCGTTTACGTCCAGTGCCTGACCGCTGTTCTCGTTAATTAGCTCATAGTAGCCGCTGCCTTTGCTGACCACCTGCCAAATCTGGTTTTTGCCAGAGTTGTAGGGCCACTGGTCGACCAAGGCGCTATCGGCCGTCGATGCGCCATAGACTTCCATCGCCAGGCCGCTGTTCACATTGATCAGCGATACGTAGTTGTTGCCGAGGTTGTTGAGCTTCCATTGCTGGTCGGAATTGCCGCTCGACGCCCATTGATCAAGGTAGGCGCCTTGAGTCTTGGAAGCGCCGGTCACGTCGATGACCTGTCCGCTGTTCTTGCTGGCTATGGTGTACGTTCCGTTGGCGATGAGGTTGGTCTGGGCGAGGGCGGGAACCGCCGACGAGACAAAAACCAATGTTAGTGCGAGAACTCCGCGTGGCAATATTCCACCGAGTTTCGCTGAATTCTTTGAGTCGTTGAGATTCAAGTTAGAGACCATGCTGTTCCTTTCGGGAGAGTTGATTCTGGGAGGACGACCGTCCGCGGTTGGTAGCGTTATCATGCATAGGTGCGATGGCGTGCATACGCAACGCCGCAGAGGTGCGATAGTATGCACCCGCAACGCCACAGAGTGAGTGTTCAGTCAGTGCTTGCGATGGGCTGAAAGCGTCTTGAACTATGCGCATTGCACCCTATTCCTACAAACAAACCATCGTCAAGAGAAAAATTCAACCAGCGGGTTCTTTTTTTCAACTGTTCGATGGCACTCGTTCCGATTTGGCATGGTATCCAGATCATTGCGATGCATACGAAAGGGTGTATTTGTCCAACGCATGGCTTGGATCAAGTTTGCTTAAATACAAAGGCGTGGCGGTTTTGCCCAGACGATGGAGATTTGTTTCCATCTAAAATTATAGTCAAAAGGCAAATAAATTGGTTGCTCCTGAAAAAGCGATTTCAGGCGAGATTGAGTTAGCAGGTTGCCGGGTGGGAGACCGCAGAAGCCAACCGCCGGCACCCAGGGTCCATCCCTTCTCCCGACAGGGAGAACGCGAGAATAGCCCGCGGGTGCAGTCCGCCCCGGCGGACGAAACCCTGGGTCAGCGTTACCCCAACCACCCCGCCGCCCCGCAGGGCCGGCACGAAACGCGGAAACACAGAGGTACAGCTCAAGCTATCCAGCATTCTTGAAACTAGACGAATCAGCGGACCCGACCTTCGTGATAGGCTGATTTGCGAGGAGGGTACGATATGCCAACTTTTGCTTTCTGGAATACCTATCGGCTTGGAAGCGGCTCCGACGACAATAAGAAGCTTCTGTACGAGGGCATCGTCGCGCAGATCATCGATGCAGCTCACGACTTTCAGTTCATGGCCCTGTGCGAAGTTACCGGCGAACTTCAGCTTGGTGTCGCTACCGTCGAAAAGACGCTGGTGAGAGCTACCGGCACGAAGGGACAATTGGCATATTCCGGGATCAATGAAGATATGTCTTCCAGTGAGATCGAAGTGCAGGACATAGGTAATTTCATGGACACCTTTGGCATTCCGTCCTGGAAAAAAGGCGGCAATGCCTTCACCAGGATCAGTAAGCGTCCCGTGGCGAGATTCAATGACGGGTATGGAACTCCGATCTTCATCTACCACGCCAATGCCTCGGCAAAATCTTCCTTCGTCGTAACATGGGTCGCAGCATCGCTGGCTCAGGAGTACAACGATGACTTCATTCTGGCCGGCGACCTGAACTGCGAGCCGCTTGCATTCCTTAATGAATGTCAGCAATTTGATCGTCAAATGCGACTTGCGGGCAGCGGGACGGCCTTTCCTGTTTTCGGCTACTTCTATGGCACTCCTACCCACAACGCAAAATACGGGGCTACCAGCACCTATGACTGGGCCATCACCGGATCGAACACTGCTCCTGTCACGGTTACGGTCATGGACTATACCCAAGCCATCCAGGAGATGAACTGGAACGCGAATGCCTCCGACCATCTTCCCATCCTGATCACCTATGCCTGAGGCCCACGCGCCTGACTCCGCGCTGGACTCTCCATCAATAAGGACATCCCATCCTTGACGCGCAGTCGCCGCGGCGACCGGCAAGGGTGGGAGGCGACACAGAAGCCGGTCACCGGCCGGGTGCCTCAGGTCTCGCGCCTGAGACCCTGGGATTTCAATCAATAAGTATTCTCCCGCCGCAGCCCGCAAAACAGCAGCAACCCCTCGCCTCTCGCAACATCGTCGCGACCATCAGGCGCGTTTCACTGCGCGGCAGGGAGATAGAAATCCAGATTTCTCGCGCGGTTCAGCTTGAGAGTCGCTGCGCGGTCCACCTCGGTCATGGAAATTCGCATGTGCCTCGCGTCGGGATCGACGTAGTGCAGGCCATCATCGGAAGCGAAGACCGCTACAGCGGAGAGGGTCGAACCGTTCTTGAGGACAATGCCAAAGGGCTGCGGCTCAGGCTCGGAGCGTGTCGAATGCGCGGAAGGGGAAGTAGCCGCACGCTCGGCTGGCCATTTGTATTCCGTGATCACAGCATGCCCCGTCGGCTGAACGACGGCCGGCGCAGCCGCCTGAACCAACGGGGGCGGCTGCTGAACAAAAAGGACCGGCTGGGGCGCATACTGGGGCGCGTAGTCGTACGCGTCGCCAGAGTCGTAGGGCAGGTATCCGTACCCAAGTCTGGAGGGCGAGACGGCCCGGGCACGCCTGAAACCGTTGCCACGCCGGACGAGGCCAGGCCCGCCTCCGCCGCGGCGCTGTGCGCAGGCATCGTTCGCCGCACTCACAGCAAGAAGCGCAATGATGCTGAACAGGATCGTCCGCCGCATGGCCACCCCTCCTGAGGAGGAGTCTAATACCCGGGCCCGCGCTTGTAAACTTCGCCGGGGCGACTCATATCCCAAGACAGCCGACACGTTGACCAGTAGCGGCCCGAATGCCCCCAAAATGAGCGGCACCTCAAAAAAAAAGCTGAAATGTGGCCAAAATTGAACAGATGCCTTTTCTTCAAATGGCTACTCTCGAAAAACAAGTTTAGCTCTGGTGGAGGTGCATCATGGTCCATCAATACAGGCCGAACTTTCCCCACAGATTTAACGCGGATGGTTCATACGATTCAATCTGCAGTTTGTGTCGTCTGGCGGTTGCCACGGCAAGAATTGAAGCTGAACTTTCCCAGCATGAGCGGAACCACAAATGCGGTCTGGACGCATCAACTCCGCGAATACGCTTGCCCATTCAGTCAAAGGCTCTCTTGAGCTTCTTTAGGGGTCTAACGGCCACGGCTTCTTGGGTGGCCTACCCTTGGCGTGTGCCCGCTGCCATTTGGCCTGGTAAGCGGCCTGTTCGGGACGAAGGCTTACAAGTGGTGCTTTAAGATTCTTCCTCTTGCAAGAGACTTCTCCATAAAAGTACCAGCGATTCTTTCGCCTGCGCACGGCCCTGGCATATGCGGGGTTTAAGCGCAGGGCGCGGACCATGTCCTCCCCTGGCATGGAGCGTAGCGGGTGGCAGTGAGGGACCCTTCTCCAGAAGGTTGCCCCAGTGTCGTCGGCCGAAATGTTGCCTGGCACATCATTCACTGGGAAACCCCATCGGAAAAGGAGCAACCTATGTCAAATCCCAGGAAAGTTGCCCTGAAGGGCAGTGATCGCGTTCCGCTCCCAGGAGCGCGCGCAATTGGACCGACCGATCCGCACCAACTCATCGAAATCTCGGTGATTCTCAGTCATCGCCAGGCTCTTGCGACGGCCAGCACCAGTGGCAAGTTTCTGAGCCACCATGAGTTTGCCGCGCAGTATGGCGCCGATCCCACACACGTTGACATGATCCGGAAGTTTGCCGAGAACAACAACCTGCACATGCTGGAGCGGGGTGACGAGGTTTTGCGTCGCACGGTGACTCTGGCCGGAACCGCCTCAAAGATGGAGAAGGCCTTTGGCATTGAGCTGATCGATTACGACCATCCGGACGGAAACTACCGCGGACGCACGGGCGCGATACAGATTCCAGAGGGAATAGCCCCTGTTATTCAAGGCATCTTCGGCCTGGACGACCGGCCCGTGGCCAAACCGCATTTCCGCTATCGCGGCAACAATCGCGCGTTTGGAACCCGCGCCTCGAACACCGCCTACACGCCTGTAGAGGTAGCAAAGCTCTATGACTTTCCGCAGGATGTGAACGGCGCCGGGCAGGTGATTGGCCTGATCGAGCTGGGCGGTGGCTATCGTCCGGCAGACATTCAGGAGTACTTCAAGTCCCTTGGTCTTCAGGCGCCGCAGGTCCAAACTTCTTCGGTCGATCAAGCGAAGAACCGCCCCTCCACGGCGGATAGTGCGGATGGCGAGGTCATGCTGGATATTGAAGTGGCTGGAGCGGTGGCTCCGGGGGCGCTGATCGTCACCTACTTCGCCCCCAATACATCGCGTGGATTCCAGGATGCCCTGAGCATGGCAGTTCACGACCAGCTCCGCAAGCCCACCGTGATTTCGATCAGTTGGGGCGGCCCGGAGTCCACCTGGACGCAGCAGTCGATGCAAAACTTCGACGAAGTAGCCCAGGAAGCCGGTTTGCTCGGCATCACCGTTACCGTTGCGGCCGG
>Ga0302270_10003162_pt1 | contig 15703 bp, 15 predicted proteins | sample III_Bog_E2_3_FD_198773 | JGI IMG/M metagenome (GOLD analysis project Ga0302270, IMG submission 198773) | Peat permafrost microbial communities from Stordalen Mire near Abisko, Sweden - III_Bog_E2_3 | ecosystem: Environmental > Terrestrial > Soil > Wetlands > Peat | place: Sweden: Abisko... | reverse complement strand
GGCAGGATCTCCCTGGGAAAAGAAGGCATCTTTGGGCGCCAATTGGACGATTCTGCGGCCCAGGCCGGCGTGGGCAAGGAAGGCTGCGAGATCGAATTCAGGCTTTTCCAGCTTAACCATTCAGGGTCCTCCTTCCGATTGCGGCCCGTGCGGCGTGGCCACTGGAGGGGGAGCTAACACAGGGACCCTTGGTGACCAGAGCAGGTGCGCGATCCGCAAAGGATCATTTCCCTGATGATATTCCAGACTCTTGTAGCTGACTATACGCCTGCCGGAGGAGTGCTGATCTGTTTTGCTCAACATTTTGTGGGTTATTTCAAGTATTTTGATGACGCAAGAAAAGATGGAGTCAGCCGAAGCGCCAGGGCCTCGCCACAAATGCATGAGGCGAGGGAGTAATATTTCGTCAGACGCCTGAGGCTGCAGGCGTGCCGTAGCATGGAAAGAAAGAACGGAGCCGATGCTTTCTCCCAAAAAGACACGTGATTTAGCCCGCAGCCTGATTGCTCGCGAGGCCGACGCGAGTGCGTCGCCCCTGCAAACCCAACTTGCAACTGTTCGCGTGTATGAGAAGTTACGCCGGCAACTCGCCGCACCCGTGGGAATTGACGGCTTTCAGGCTCTTGCTTCCCGTGCTTTGGCTCTTGCCAGGTCGGAATCTCCCCAACTCACGGCGGTGCAGGTTACCGCGAATGGCAGCTTGCACGGTCTCGGCGAAGTTGAATCTCAGACAAGCGCTCATGAGGATGGCGAGGCGGGAATCATTCTGATTGCGCAGTTGCTCGGGCTGTTTCTTACCTTCCTGGGCGAGGCAACGACGCTGCGATTGATTGAAGATTTGCGCCTTCAGGTTGACGCCAGTCCAGACGCGGCGGCGGCGGCAGCGAACGCGACAGACACGGCGGCCAACGGACCGGCAATGGCTGCCGCTTTCGAGGACCTCCTGCTGGAAATCGATCGGCTGAGGAGTGTGGGCGAGCGAATTGAAATCCTGGCGAACAAGCATGCCGGCATGGCTGATGGGCTTGTGAGTGTTGCGGGAAATATTCGCAGTATTGCCACTGTTTTGGACATTTTCACGCTCATCAAAAGCAAGGCTGGCGGCTCGCAGGAAGACGCGCCGCTCCCGCAAACGAATGGCTATCTGAATTGATTACCGCCGACGCCGCATCCAGATCGGCTCGGGATGACGAGCGTCCAAACCGCGAGGGGCGACTGCGAAACGCCCGAGTAGCAACCCCGATGCTGCTGCGGAGCGGATAGCATGAATTGAGATCTTCCACTTTGAACGATGCTGGTTTGAACATGACGGCTGTTCCAACAATGCGAGATCTAGCCCATCGTCTTATTGCGTACGAAGCCGGTGGGGGCAAGCCCACCGAGTCGATGGAGTCCTCGACCCTGCGCGTCTATGAAAAGCTGCGCCAGAGTCTTGGTGAATTTGTAGGAGTCGCCGGTTTTCAATCGCTGGCTTCGCGAGCGTTGACGCTGGCCAAGCCGGAGGCTCCCAGTCTTAGTGCGGCTCGGGTTGACCTGGATGGAACTCTACAGGGCGTGGGCAAGATTGAAACTCAGATCGACATGGACAAAGATCGCCCCAGCGATGGGGAAATCATTCTCATCGCCCGCCTGCTTGGCCTGCTTCGCATCTTCCTTGGCGAAGCCCTGACACTCAGCCTGCTGCGTAATTCGTGGCCAGGCGAAATCTTTGACGATCGCAATTCCGAGAACGGGAGATAAACGTGAGCACCCAAGACAAAGTGAAGATCAACAAACTGACCACCGGAGTTCCGGGCCTCGACGAAATTGTGGGTGGCGGTCTCCCGGAATTCTCGTTCAACATCATCGCGGGCGCGCCCGGAAGCGGCAAGACAACGCTGGCACACCAGTTCGTCTTTGCCAATGCCACTCCGGAGCGTCCTGCGCTCTATTTCACCGTTCTTGGCGAATCCGCCATCAAAATGCTGCGATACCAGCAGCAGTACACGTTCTTCGATCCGTCCATGCTGCCCGGCTCCATTCGCTTTATCAACCTGAGCCAGGTGGTCCTGGAGAAGGACCTGGGCGCGGTCCTGGACCAGATTACAAAGGAGGTTGAAAAAGCCAACCCCGCCGTTGTGGTTGTCGACTCCTTCCGCACCATGGTTCGGAAGCCGGAAAGCGACATGGACCTGCAATCCTTTATTCAACGGCTGGCCCTGTTTCTGGCCAGTTGGCAAGCTACGACTTTCCTGATCGGTGAATATGCCGAGGAGGAGCTGCGCGACAATCCCATCTTTACCGTTGCCGATGGCCTGTTCTGGTTGCGCCAGACGGCGGAGCGGAATTCGATTGTGCGCAAGTTGCAGATCATCAAGCTACGCGGCCAGGATTCCGTGCCGGGGCTGCACACATTCCGCATCACCGATGCCGGTGTGCAGGCCTTCTCGCGCACGTTTGGGTTGACCGGACACGCGAAGAATCCACCCACCCATCGCCGCCTTTCTTTCGGTATTGCGGAACTCGATAAGATGCTCGGCGGTGGCGTTCGCGAAGGCGATAGTGTTCTTATTGCCGGGTCTTCAGGGACCGGAAAGTCCGTTCTGGCAACCCAATTTATCGCGGAGGGCATACGCAATGGAGAACCGGGAATTGTGGCCGTGTTTGAAGAGCGCCCGCAAGCCTATGCGGAGCGCGCCGCCAGCCTCGGCCTGGATCTTGAAACACCGCAGAAAGACGAGAAGCTCACAATCCTCTATTTGCGCCCCCTGGATCTCTCCGTGGATGAGACCATGCACTCGATTCTCGACGCAGTGCAAAAGATTGGCGCCAAGCGCCTGGTGATCGATTCGCTGGCCGGCTTTGAAATGGCACTGTCGCCTGGTTTCCGCGCCGACTTTCGCGAGTCACTTTACCGCATGATCTTCGCTTTGACGGGAATCGGGGTGACGATTCTAAGCACGGTTGAGGTGGATGAGTCTTTCACGGAATTTCCGTTCAGCACCTACTCCATCTCTTTCCTCACCGATGACATCATCCGGCTGCGGTATGTATCCATCGATGGCCAGCTTCGCAAGATCATGGTGGTGATCAAGATGCGGGGCGGGAATCATGCCAAGGACATTCGCGAGTATGAGATCACGGACAACGGCGTGGTGATACTCGGCAAGCGCCTTACAAACTATCAGGCCCTTATCAGCGGCATTCCCGTTCGATCGGACCGGCCCGGCTCGCCGGACGAGCCTTCAATGGATACGGGAGTCGAGCATAAGGCCTAACGGGGTATCTGGGGTGAACGGGGGGCCGGGGACAGGGGCCGGGGCGACCAGGGCGAAGAGGGTGCCGGGAGTGGGCGCCGGGGTGCCCGGAGGGGTACCGGGAGGCTTGACTGAGGTGATCTAGGGGCCTAGACTCACTGGGGTTTGGGCTTGTTCGGCGATTTTGGCAGGCCGAAGTGGCGAAGAGGGACTAGGGACAAGGGACAAGGGACTAGGGACCAGGCAATAGGCAATAGTTCCCGATATGCCACCGCAGGTCCTTCAGCTCACTCCGCTACATGGTCTGTCGCTCAGGACGACTGGATCTTGTAGTGCGAGAGTTTAGGCTCAGGACATTAGCAAGCTGGAAAGAGCACGTTGGAAAGAGCAAGCGGGAAAGAGCGATTCTGAATCCAGCGAGCGTGAATGAGGAAATGGAGAGGAATATGGCAGTGGCACCGACGATGACATTGGACCAGGAGATCAACCCCTGGGAGGCGCAGAGCGCGCGGTTTGATTTTGCGGCGAAGAAGCTGAACCTTGAAGAGGGATTGTGGAAGCTGTTGCGGACGCCGGCGCGGGAGATTATTGTGCATTTCCCGGTGTCGATGGACGATGGGCGGATTGAGATGTTTACGGGGTTCCGGGTGCAGCACAATATTGCGCGCGGGCCTGGGAAGGGCGGGATCCGGTATGCGCCGGACGTGACATTGGACGAGGTGCGGGCGCTGGCGAGCTGGATGACGTGGAAGTGCGCGGTGGTGAATATTCCGTTTGGCGGGGCGAAGGGCGGAGTGATCTGCGACCCGAAGAATATGAGCCAGGGCGAGCTGGAGCGGATGACGCGCCGGTATACGAGCGAGCTGATCGACTTTATCGGGCCAGAGAAGGATGTTCCTGCGCCGGACGTGAATACGAACGAGCAGACGATGGCGTGGATCATGGACACGTACTCGATGCACATGGGTCACACGGTGACGAGCGTAGTGACGGGGAAACCGCTGACGATTGGCGGTTCGCGGGGGCGGGTGCAGGCGACGGGGCGGGGCGTGCTGGTGGTTTGTGACGAGAGCCTGCGCTACCTGAAGATGCCGATTGACGGATGTCGCGTGGTGATCCAGGGATTTGGGAATGTGGGATCGAATGCGGCGCTACTAATGGTGGAGCACGGGTACAAGATAGTGGGCGTGGCGGAGAAGGATGGCGGGCTGGTGAATGCGAATGGAATCGATATTCACCAACTGAATGAGTACAAGTATCGGAATGGGTCGATATTGGGGTTCAAGGGCGCGGAGGCGACTCCGAGCGAAGAGGTGATTGAGTCGGAGTGCGAGATTCTGATACCGGCGGCGACGGAGAACGTGATTACGAGCCGGAATGCGGACAAGATCAAAGCGCGGATTGTAGTGGAAGGCGCGAACGGGCCGACTACTGCTGTGGCGGACGAGATATTGGCGGATAAGCGGGTGTTTATTGTGCCGGATATTTTGGCGAACGCGGGCGGGGTGACGGCGAGCTACTTTGAGTGGGTGCAGGATCGGCAGGGTTACTTCTGGAAGGAAGCGATTGTGAACGAGCAGTTGGAGACGATTCTGCGCGACAGTTTTGAGGACGTGGTGCGGTATGCAGAGGCGCACAACGTGAACAACCGGATTGCGGCGTATATGCTGGCGATCGATCGTGTGGCGTTCACGATCAAACAGAGGGGGATTTACGCGTAGGGGTCTCTGAGGCGGCCCACCCTAGCCGCAAGAACAAGGACGCGGCGAGGGTGGGGCACTCGAAGGTTTTCGCACAGGGAAGTCAGGAATAAGAAGGATGCGGGGTGGGCTTCGGCTCACCCCTTGTTTTTTTGGCTTGCGGGGAATTGTCGGCTACCAGTTCTCAGATAAGAGACCCCGGGGTGCAGCCGGACATCATTGGGGCTAGAGGTTTTTGTTGTCGATGGTGGGGAGAGTGGTGTCAGGGGCTGCACGGGACCAGCCGATGCGGAGGTCTTTGACGTCGTGGAGAGCGAAGGCTGCAGCTGCGCCGCGCGGTGCGGTGATGGCGAAGAAGTCGGCGCGGTCGACATCGGTGAGCGAGAAGGATGGGCGGGTGTCGGGGGTGGTGTTGGCGATTTCGACGTGGCTCATTTCGAGGTGGCGCATGTGGCGGAGGAAGAAGCCGCTGGAGGGGGTGGCGCCAAATCGTTCGGGATCGGGGTAGTTGTCTTCCTGCTCGGTGGGCGAGGCGTTGGCATCTTCGGGCGTTCCGCCGCCGACGGTCTCGATGTAGATGTTGGAGAGCTTGACGTCTTCGATGAGATGGCCGGGGATGCCAGTGAGGATAGATGCCTGGCGGGGCGCGTTGTAGCACTCGAGGTTGCTGATGAGGATGCGCTTGAGGGTGCCCACCTGAGTGGATTCTTTTGGGCCGCGGAGGCGGCGGCCGAGGCGCAGAAAGAGCGGTCCGCAAGCGAGGTCGCGCATGGTGGTGTTGGTGATGGCGACATCTTCAAGCAGAGCACCATCCATGCTCTCGAGCGCGTAGCCGTGGCATCCCTCGAAGACGCAGTTGGAGATGGCGACGTTGATGAAGCCGCCGTTTGATTCGGTGCCGCACTTGATGCGGCCGGTACGGGGAACGTGGAGCTCGGGCGCGAACTTTTTGAATGTGCCGTCGAGGACGGAGCCGAGTTCGTAACAGCCAGTGACGAAGCAGTTGGCGATGGTGAGGTTGCGGGTGGGGCGGGCGTAGCCGAGGGCGAAGCTGGACTTGGGGCAGATGCCATCGTCCCAGGGCGAGTTCACGGTGCAGTTGGAGACGCGGACGTTCTGGCAGCAGTCGATGTCGATGCCGTCGCGATCTGTGTCGATTTTGATGTTGTCGATGGTGAGGTTGTCGACGCCGGTGAGGAGGAAGGCGAAGTGGCCTCCCTTGAGGACGGAGAAGTCGCGGAAGAGAACGTTTCGGCAGTTCTTGAGGGCGATCGCCTTGTTGCCGACGCCTTGCTGCTCGGCTGTGTAGGTGGGGTAGTTGCCGCGGGGATTGTGGCCGCCGCCAAAGCTGAGGCCGTGGCCATAGATGAGGCCGGGGCCTGTGATGCTGAGGTCGTGAAGATCTTCTCCCCAGAGCAGGGAGTTGTGCCAGTGGTTGTGGCCGTAGTCCTGATAGAGGTCCCAGGCGGTTTTAAGCTCGGCGGGATCGTAGCCACCGCCGTTGTATCCAGTGGAGTCGCCGGGCCTGGGCGAGTCGGCGGCGAGGATGGTGGCGCCCTGCGCGAGATGGAGATGGACGAAGCTGCGGAGATGGATGGAGAAGCAGAGGTACTGGCCCGGCGGGAAGAGGACGACACCGCCGCCGGCCGCGGCCGCGGCATCGATGGATCGATTGATGGCGGGGGTGTCGAGGGTTTTTCCATTGCCGACGGCACCGTATGCGCGGATGTCGAAGACAGCGTTCGTGGGTGTGGCGGCGGGGCTATGGTCTTGTGCGGCGGAGGCGGCGAGGGATGCGGCGGGGAGGGCGGCGGCGGCGAAGGAGAAACTGCCGGAGCGAAGGAGGTTGCGGCGGTCGGAGTCAAAGGCGGTCATGGGCGGGTCTCCTGGTTGCGCGGATTCGAGTCGTGGGGTCGTACAATCCCAGGTTCCCGGATGCGAGGGACCTGGGGCCCTCGGAAAGGTTGAGCGAACAGTGTCAGTCGAGGTGGAAGATCGGCCGAGCGGGCAACCTGAGTATGGTAACGTGCCGGCGGACGGGAATCCTAAAGGAAGATTTTGTCGAATGAGGCGATCGGGGCGATTTCGTTTGGCTCGGTAGCGCGCTCTCCCACGAAAGCGTGAGAGATTTTGGATGGAACCGGAAGCGAATTGCAGGAGGGCACAATATAGTTAGAGAAGGGCATGAGCGAGCAAACCCCGGTTCACTGTCTCAGAGGCTCTTTCCCGATGAGGCAAATGCAATCGCAGGTCGTTCGACTGCGGTTGCAGCACGACCTTCGCTCAGGATGACAGCTTTCTGGTGGTGTGAACTTTAGGGACAAGACGGTAAAAGAGGGCACGTTTGAATCTGCCGAATTCCATCACGTTGAGCCGGATCGCAATGATCCCGCTGCTGCTGTGGATACTCTCAACACATTTTCCATGGCGAGGGGCGCAGGGCGAGCAGGAGGCCATGGCGGCCGTGCTTTTTGTACTGGCGTCGATTACAGACGGCCTGGACGGGTACCTTGCGCGGAAGCGGGCGCAGATAACGACGATGGGGATGCTGCTGGATCCGATCGCCGACAAGATCATGGTGACGGGAGCGCTGATTGCGCTGGTTGCCTACAATCCCCAGGTGGTGAAGGTGTGGATTGTCGTGGTGATCATGGGGCGGGAGTTCCTGATCTCGGGGCTGCGGTCGATTGCATCTAGTGAGGGATTTACCATCCAGGCGAGCGACTTGGGAAAGCTGAAGACAGTGACGCAGATTGTGGCGGTGGTTTCGGCGATTTTGGCGCACCGGTGGTACCAGTGGGAGTTTGGCGTGCTGGTGATTCCGGTGAATTGGATCGCGATTGCGGCGATGTACTTTACGGCGCTGGTGTCGGTGATTTCGGGGATCGATTACTTTGTGGGGTTCTGGAAGCAGATCGATCATGCGTCGAAGGACCGGCGGAAGGCGTTTGTGCTGGGACGGCGGAAGAGCCCGAGCATTTCTTCATAGTTTCCTGGATGACCCGCATTGCGCTGCCGTTTTGAAGAGTCGGGGCTCAGAATCACTTCTTTCTTGGCTCGAAGATCATGTCCGCGCAGTGCAACTTTTCACCCTTCGGCTCACAAAGAGCGGTCTTGACCTCTTTACCATCCTGAGATTTCAAGTAGACGTGCTTCCCATCGATTCGGTACGGGATGTCCATTCCGGCGTGGACTTCTCTGGTGAAGTCGTGTTGGAAAAGTGCGTAGCGGTACAGCACGGGAATTGCAGTCTGGCCGTCTTGAAGAGTGATGAGGTAGACACCGAGGTAGCTCGCGCGACCGGTTTGAATCGTCCGGTCCAGGCTGAAATCCTCGATCTTCATCAGACGCGCGGTGCCTGGGACTGAGGATTGGGGGGAGTCTGTTTGTGCGAGGGATTGCAAGGCCACGGCGAGGAGCGAGGATAGGAGCAGAAGTGTCCGTCTCATAGGATTCCTCCGGGTGAGCGATCTTGATTGCCGACGAAAATGAACGTCGAGTCGTCTCATAGGCTCGATTTGAGTTGTTACGGATTCCGTTGGATTCAAGGGGGAATCTAACGGAATGCCCCAAATGATACCGCTCATTGGGCAGATTGCAAGGCAAAAAGTCCTTCGAAGGATCGGCGGGGTAAAGCGTTTGCGTTGGGCGGAGGAAGAGCCCGAGTAGTTCGTAAGAGGAATAACGGCAAGAGAAAAGCCCCGGCGATGGCCAGGGCTTTTTGCTGGTACGGAGAAAAATGGATCAGGCCATGGCGACGGCGGGAATATCGGTGCGCGAGGCGGGGGCTGGCACGTCTGCGGAGCGATGGCCGGGCTGGGCCGGAGTGTGCTGGGGCCGTGTGAGGCGATGAACGAAGTGGTAGGGCGGCCAGGGGCCGGAGAGCTGCATGTGGCACTCGCGCATCATCGAACTGGTTGAGGAGAACTTGTTCTGGTAGCGCTCGACGTACTTGGTGTCGATGAGGTGGGCGATGTCGAGAACCATCTTGCCGCTTTCAGTGAGGCGGCAGGAGACCTCTTCGTCGAGGGGCATGAAGAGGCGGTGCATCTGGAAGCTGACGGCACGGGCGCGGGTCTGGCGCTCGCGGGTTCGAGAGGCGGTTTCGCGGAGGTTGCTGAGGTATTCGCGGCCAACGGCGTCGGCGGCGTGGACCTGGCGGTCGAGTGACTGGGTGCAGCAATCGTCGACAAATATCTTGAGGTGCATCTCAGTTTTGCCGCGCAGCTTTTCAATGTTGCCCTGGAACTGGCGCTGGTTTGAGCGGATGGACTTGCGAAGGGCTTCGTCGTCGTTGAAGACGGTGCCGAAGCGGAAGGGAAGGACCGTGGAGTGCTGGAAACAGTCGGCGATGACGCGGGCGTGATCGACGCCGGCCTTCTGATTGAGGTTGTCCGCGGGGTTGTGTTCACTGACAACAACGGCGAGGTCGCTGGCGGGGTAAAGAAAGACCTGGTTGCCGCTGACGCCAACGACGGATTCGAGAGGAACCGGTTTGCGATGACGGGCTAATTCAGGGAAGGCAAGTTTTTCACCGATGCAGTAGGCATACCATGCCATGACGAGACACTCCGTGTACGTGCGCTTATTAGCGCCGCTCGTTGGTGAAGCTCATTGAACGTGGAAATAACTGCATAGCGGGCAAGAGACCGGGAAATTTTACTGAAATCCCGGGTGAACTATGGCGAATAGTAGTCCCGCGAAAATACGACTGGCAACAGCGGTTGTCACGTATAAGGAAGAAGTAAGCGATTTTGAGGAAAATCGCTTTTGCACAGGCAACAGTGCAGTTGATCTCATGGAAAATCGTTTAATTATGGGAGTTTGGGCAAAATGGGAATGGGTGAATGGCCTCAAAGAGTGGGAAAAGCGGGATTGGGCGGGGGCGATGGTGCCCGGTTTATGAGGTCCATGGGAGAACGCCCAAAGGAACCGCAGATCCTTCGACTGCGTTTGCCGCAAAAAGCGCGCCAAACTTCGCTCAGGATGACAGATGTTTTGCTATTGGAACGTCAGAATCGCGGCGCTAGGGCAGGACGCGCTTGATGTGGAGGTAGAGGATGACGTTGACCATGACGGAGACGACGAGGAGCAGGAGGGCGACCATGGCAAAGATGTTGACCTTGTTGCCAATCCCTTTGAGGTCTTCGAGGAGCTCCTGCTGCTCGAGGGTGTTGCGGTCAGTGGCTTCGCGGACCATTTCGAGCTGATCTTCGACGCGCTTGAGGGAGGTGTTCTGCTCGACGATCTGGGTGCGGAGCTCGCGCTGCTGGGTCTGGAGGGAGCTGATGCCTTCTTCGAGGGGGGCGAGGTCGACGGGGGATGGTGGCGGCGCGGGCCGGTGGGCGGGCGGGGGGGGCGGCGCCATCAGATTGGAGACGGCGGTGCCGATGTTGCCATCGAGCAGGGGCAGGATGCGCTGTATGAAAGGCAGCGTGGCGCGGACGGCGTTGATGACCTTTTGAACGCCTGAGGGGAGCTCGGCATCAGGCGGAAGCTGAGCTAGAGCGGACTCGGGAGAGGGCAGGCCGCGACCGAGGGCGAGAGGCTTGTTGGGTTGGGCGGGGCTGGTGGCGCGGTGGGATGGGAGTTGGGCCTGGGAGGACGGCGCGGAAGCTGGGGCCGAGCCAGTGGGCAGGGGCGAACCGACGGCGCGTGGAGTTGGCTGGTAGGGCTGTGGCGCCCAGGAACGGACGCGGATTGGGCCGGAGCTGGAGGCAGGGGCGGTCGGCTGCGCTGGAGTGGACACGGGGCTGGGGCCGGGGCTGGTTTTGAGATTTGAATGGGGATCAGGGCCGGGAGTGGGGATGGGGCCGAGGTCGGGCGCGAATGATGCGGAGAGCGAACTCGCTGGGACGGAGGGTGAGGACACTGGCGTGAGCGGTTCGAGATCGGCGAAGCGGGCGGTGAATCGATCGGCGGGGTGATCGGGGAGGCGATCAGTGAAGGGGCGGTCAGGGGAAGGACGGTCAGGCGACAGACTTTCCAAGGCAGGACGGTCAAGGGACGGACGGTCGGCGTTGGGGCGTTGCAGCGGAGGATTGGCTTCGGGGCGTTCCTGCAATTCGTCAAAGGATAGACGCTCGGCGCGACGATCAGGGGATCGATCGGCGCGGGGGCGATCGTTCCATAGTTCAGCGATGCGGTCGGAGAATCGATCAGGCCTGTCGGTGCTCATGGGCTTCCCTTACAGGAATCATTCTATAGGGAAATGATTGTAGAAGAGAGGCAGAGGTTAGTGGTTAGTGATTCGTGGTTAGCGGGCCGACTGCTGGCGGGGGTTTACCTATACTGGACGTGGGTGGGAAGACGAGGGATCGAGCGTGAAGCCAGTAGTTCAAAGGACGGTGCGGAGCCTGCAGAGAAATATTCTGGCGGGGCTGATCACGATTGGGCCGCTGTTTGTGACGTGGCTGGTATTCAGCTTTGTGTTCAAGACGCTGGAGCAGGCGGGGTTGCCGGTGGTGCAGCTTTTTGCTGCGCTGTTTCCGGCGGGATGGCTGATGCAGCCCTGGCTGCAGTCGCTGCTGGCGGTGGTGCTGACGCTGGCTCTGCTCTTTCTGGTGGGGAGGGTCACGTCACTTGTTATGGGACGACAGGCGCTGGGGCTGTTCGAGTCAGCGCTGGAGCGGCTGCCGTTTGTGGCCAAGGTGTACACGTCAGTGCGGCAGTTGCTTGACAGCATGCTGATGAAGAAGGAGTCGAGCCAGAGGGTGGTGCTGGTGGACTTTCCGATTGTGGGGCACAAGAGCATCGGGTTTCTGACGCGGAGCTATATCGACTCGACGAGTGGAAGGCTGCTGGCGGCGGTGCTGCTGCCGAATGCGATCAACCCTACGTCGGCGTTCCTTCAGATATTGCCGATGGAACTGGTGACGGAGACGGACCTGACAATGGAGCAGGCTATGAGCATGATCATGACGGGCGGAGCGGTGGGGCCGGAGACGTTGAGGTATAGCAAAGACGAGGGACTGAGGGATTAAGGGAACAGGGAACAGAAGGGCTCGATGTGTCGAGGGTTGGGTAAGTCTATAACTCGACCGCAGTGCCGCCCCATTCGTCTGGATGGATATCTGCCACTGACTGGGAAAAGGTCCAGGAGTGTCCGGCGAAGTCATCGGCGTTGTACTGGCGCTCGCCGAATGGGTGAGTTGTTGGGGCTTGCGTGATGATTGCGCCGTGGTCGAGGGCGATTTTGCAATGGGCGTCGACGTCTTCAACGCGAATCAAGATCGAGTGGCCAATGCCGAGCAATAGAAGGGTTTCGTTCGGGCGCATTTCTCTCAGGATGACCGCAGCATTTCCGACGTTCAATTGGATGCGATGGGTGCCGATGCGCAGACGCACGCTAAAACCGAAGGCGTCGCAGAGCCAAGTGGCGGCCTGATTCACGTCGGGGTATGAGAGGACGGGAATAACGGTAGCGGCGGGAATCGATCGATTTGCGAGCATGGGGTGCATCCTGAATCAACGTGCGCTATGGGGTGGTGGAGTCGGCAACTTCGGCATCGGGAGCGACATCCGCGGCTTGTTCGCTTTCGGTGGTGATCTGGCGGAGCGAGATGTGGTCGACCTGGGCCCAGACAAGTCCGATTGGAACGATGCCGAGGAAGCTGACAATAAGCAGCATGGCGGCGCAGGCGGTAGCGGCTTCAGAGCCGGAACCTGTAATCATGGTCAAGGCCAACGCAACGAGGCCAATCTGCGAAAACCATCCGATGACGGGAAGTTGAACAATGCTTGCGCCTCCGCTGGCGATCATCAAGAGCACGCACCTGGGCGCCGAGATGGAAGCCAGTTCCGGGCTTCCACTGAAAGCTCTAATCGTCTCGAAGTAAGCAACTGCGATGAGGAGCCACATTGCAATCGAAAGAGAGGCCATCAAGGCAAAATCCGCGAAGGAGCGCATCGTATCCAATCCGGAGTGGAAGGTGCGGATTTTGTTTCCCAGGGACACGCCGAGGCCCTTCGAAACGGGGGCAAGGGTCTTTTCGAAGAAGAGTGCAACGGCTTCGCCGGAGATGCGGACGGCGACCAGGAACAACGCGCCTAGTAGGGTTAAAGCCAAGCCGCCAAACCGAGCAAAGAGGACGGCCGCAAAGCGGTCATGAGTCGCCAAGCGCGCGATCATCGTGGAATGGGACAAAGCCCTGAGAATCTCGTCGGAGGGCACCCAAATCATGGCGATCGAAAAAACAAGGGCCATGGAGCCGGCATCGAAGAGACGCTCGACGATGTAGACGGCAATTTGAGAACTGAGCGTAAGGTTGGTCTTCCTTGCGACTAGAAAAGGGCGGACGGGATCGGCGACGCGGCCGATGAGAGCGATGGCGGTGAATCCGATAACCTGCGTTCCGAGCAGGGAGAGCGGGCCGACTTTTTTATTGTGGCGGAGCAGGAGCGCCCAGCGGACGGCGCGGAGGACGTAGCCGAGAAAGATGCAGGCGAAGCCGATGGCGATTTTTGTCCAGTCGGCACCGGCGAGCTGAGCGCGGAAGACGGCGAAGTTGAAGTGGATTCGGTCGCGGCCCCAGATGAGGACGGCGGCAAGCGCGACAAGAACGATGATTCCGAGAATCCATTGCTTCTTCTTCAAGCGAGATTCCTTCCGTGGTGGATTGTATCTAGTCTAAATTGTCGGTGGTGGGGGCTGGGGAGAGGGTGGTTGGAGGGTGAATCGTTGGGGAGTGACGACATCGATGGGTTGAGTTTTGCCGGGGCTGAAGCCCGGACTTTCCCTGGGTCTTTTCGTCACGACTGAAGTCATGCCCTGTTACAAGGCAGGTCGTGGGCAGAGATTGGCTAGCGGTTCGCAGCGTCCCCGTGGGATGAGGTGGCAGACGGGTGCTGTAGGGCGAGGCGGGATTGGGCTTCGCGGGCCTGGGCTTCGCGGGTGAGGACGCGGCGGTTGAACTCGTGGATGACGCGGGCGACGTAGGCGCGGGTTTCGGCGTAGGGGGGGATGGCGTGGTACTTGTCGACGGCGGCTGGGCCTGCGTTGTAGGCAGCCAGGGCGAGGGCGAGATTGTCGTGGTAGTGGGTGAGGAGGGCGTCGATGTAGGCGCTGCCGCCGCGGACGTTCTGGCCGGGCTCGAAGCGGTCTTTGACGCCGAGGTGGCTGGCGGTGGAGGGCATGAGCTGCATGAGGCCGGCGGCGCCGGCGCGGCTTAGGGCGCGGGTGTTGCCGTTGGACTCGGCTTTGACGATGCTGGCGAGCAGGTCGACGTCGACGTTGTGGTCGGCACCGGCGCGGGAGAGCATTTCGGCGAGGTCGACGGGGCTGAGGGTTGGAGGAGGACGGGACGCGGATTTGGAGGTGGGTTGGGCGGCGGTTGAGGGGGCCTGAATGGGTGCTGGGGATTTAGCGACGGGGGCGGTCGGAGGGAGGTCTGGGACGGTTTCGAAAGAGGCGATCTCTTGCGGCGGGAGGTCGATGTAGTTGTCTTCGCCGGAACTAAGAAAGAGTCGGGTTTGGCCGTTGACAGTGGCGTGGTGATCGCAGCGGAGGGCGAAGCCATTCTGGAGAGAGACGCGCTCGGCGGGGTGGGCGGGGATTGCGAAGACAGTGAGGGTGGCGAGGGTGGTGACGCCGAAGATGGGGAGCAGTTGGGGCACGGTATCTAGGTTACCAATGAAAATGTGAAGAAGTGAATCAGGTGCCGGTGTCCGGTTTCCGAGGTTCACCGAAGAACAGACAAAAGCAACTGCAACCGCAGATCCTTCGACTCACCACCCCCAAACTGAAGTACGTTTGGGGCCCCCTTCGCTCAGGATGACAGCTTTGTTGCGGTGCGAACCTTAAAGACTCAGGAATCTGGCGACTAAAGATTAGACGCGGGCGGTGGCGCGGGCGTTCGTTCGGATGGCACGTTCGAGGATGACGGCGACGCCGTCCTGATCGTTGGGCGGGGCCTGCTTCCAGCCGCGGGTCCTGGCCATGGTGCGGAGCTCGACGGCGGCGTTGCCCATGACGACGGCCTGGGCGGCCCATTCGAGCATGTCGACGTCGTTCCAGTTGTCGCCGATGGCCATGGTTTCTTTGCGGTCGACGCCGAGGAGGGCGGCGAGACGCGCGAGGGCGGTGGCCTTGTTGACGCCCAAGGGGAGCAAGTCGAGGATGGCGAGGTCGCGTGCGGGATAGACGGTGCAGGCACATCCGCAGGCGTCGGCGAGGGGGCTGGCTTTGAGGGCGGCTTCGGCTGCGCGCATCTTGTGGATGTGGCCGGTGACCATGCCCTGAATGGGGTTTTCGCCGTGGTCGAAGGCGTGTTCGAGGGGCTTGATGACCTCGATGGCGTTGCGATTGGCTTCGACCCAGAGGGAGATGCGGCCGTGGGTCTGCTCGAGGTCTTCGAGGACGAGCTCGCCGCGGCCTGGGCGGTCAAAGGTGAAGACGACTGCGCCAAAGGGGCGGAGGAGGCCGCAGAGCTGGCTGGCAACGGCGGCCTGCATGTAGTCGGAATGGATGAGGTCGCCGGAGAGGGTGCGGAGGACTGCGCCGTTGGAGGTGATGAGGGGCATGTCGGTGGGGAGGCCGAGGTTGTGGAGGATGGGGACGGTGTAAGCGTAACGGCGGCCGGTGGCGACGGCGATGACGATGCCGGCGTCGTGGGCGGCGTGAATGGCGGCAAGGACGCGCGGGGAGAGCTTCTGCGCGAAGGTCGGCAGGAGCGTTCCATCCATATCGATCGCCACGAGCCGAACGGGGGGGTGCATGAGACTAGTGTAGTGGGCGCTTGCAGTGCGGCGGACGGCGGTTGCGTGTCA
>Ga0302270_10003161_pt1 | contig 15707 bp, 11 predicted proteins | sample III_Bog_E2_3_FD_198773 | JGI IMG/M metagenome (GOLD analysis project Ga0302270, IMG submission 198773) | Peat permafrost microbial communities from Stordalen Mire near Abisko, Sweden - III_Bog_E2_3 | ecosystem: Environmental > Terrestrial > Soil > Wetlands > Peat | place: Sweden: Abisko... | reverse complement strand
CCGGGTCCCAATGACACGGACTTCGTTGTCGACAGCTAGAAGGCTCTTCAAAGCGGCAGCCAAGGTTCCGATAGTCGCCGAAGGTGCTTTCTGCACGAAAATGTCACCGGGCCGCCCATGTTGAAAGGCGTAAAGAACCAGATCGACCGCACCCTCGATCGTCATCATGAAGCGGGTCATGTTAGGATCCGTGACGGTCAGGGGCTCGCCCGCTAATAACTGGTTGATGAACAGTGGGATCACGGACCCGCGCGAGGCCATCACATTCCCATAACGCGTCCCGTTGAATATGGTGGAGGAATCGCCGTACATGCGCGCCTTGGCCACCATGCACTTTTCCATGAGCGCCTTCGACATGCCCATCGCGTTGATCGGATAGACCGCCTTGTCCGTACTGAGCACAATCAAACGGCTCACATTCGAAGCGAGCGCCGCGTTCATTACATTCTCAGCGCCGAGGGTGTTCGTTCTTACAGCCTCTACAGGAAAGAACTCGCATGACGGAACCTGCTTCAAAGCGGCGGCATGGAACACGAAGTCAACTCCGCGCATCGCCTGCAATACGCTGTCATAGTTGCGAACGTCGCCGAGATAGAACTTTACAGAGGAGTTCTTAAGCCGTCCCCGCATGTCATCCTGCTTCTTCTCATCCCTGCTGAAGATGCGGATTTCCTGGAGCCCCCCCTCCAGGAATCGATCGAGGACGGCATTGCCGAACGTGCCGGTCCCCCCGGTGATCAGGAGTGTTTTCCCAGCAAACGTATCCATCGTATTCATCTCGCGCCTCTCTCCTCATGTGAGTTCAAAACCCGCGCCTTGACAGTATCTTCACGCTATGGGCGACTTCTCTCCGGATCCATGAAACGCATTCATTGTTTCAACTCCTCTTTCTCGTGATCCAAGGTCAGCGCCGAATGGGGGGCGCCTTCCACGACACGGTCGAATCCGGATTCGCTCCAAGCCGCCCGGTACATCGGATAAATGGCGTCGGGCGAATACTCGCGCTCTACGCGGCGCTTGCCGCGCCGGCCCATCTCCTGCGCCCACTCTGGTCGTTCGAGGAGTGATTCTATCGCTCCTCGCAGCGCGCGAGCGTCACCCGCTGGCACCAACACTCCGCATTGCCCATCCGGTTCCGGTCGCAGCATGTCGGGTAGAGCCCCGACCGGCGTCGCCACCACCGGCTTGCCAAGCGCCATCGCATCAAGCACTGTAACCGGAAATCCCTCCGAGTGGCTCGGCAAGGCAACGGCGTAAGCCCGCGCGAGATGACCGAGCGCCGCTTGCCCGTCCACTTGCCCGGTAAAGGTCAACCAGCGACCCTCATCTCTGACGCTCGCGAGAGCTGTCAGATCCACTCGCACGCGCTCCTTAACCGGTCCCACGAGGATGAGCCGCAGACCTGGATGTTGAATCCCGGAACAGGCCGCAACCAGTTCGTACACTCCCTTGGAGTGTGTAATATATCCGACAAACACAAGCCGCTGCTCACCGCCATCCTGGCTTGCAAGGTTTGGCTGTTCCTCCAGGTTCCATGCCGGATTTGGGATGACTGCCACGGAACTCCACGGAGCCAGCGTGCGCAGCGCCTTGGCGGAGGCCGAATCCAGGACGATGAGGCGCGACGCAACGCGGCACGCCATCCAAATCAGCAACCCCTCCCAGTTTCGTGCTGCGACGACGGCGGGCATCCGCCCGAAATGCAGATGCAGGACGACGCGCGCTCCTCGCACTCGTCCGCAAAGCGCAATCGTCAGATCGCGAGCCAAGCCTATCGACCCGGCCGTGCAGATATGAACGGCGCTGATACGGCCGCATGCGAGCATTGCCACGCTTCGACCGAACGCAACGGTGCTGTACACCAAACCCGAGACAATCCGCCAGGCGATCGTGTTATCGGTAACGGCGCGAAAATACGGCGCACTGTTGACGTGCCTCATCTGCACTCCGTCGTCCCGTCCGGCGTATCGCAATAACCCTTGAGCCCACGTGGCAATTCCTCCGGGTGGCGGGGGAGTCGGAGCCACCAGAAGCACCCGGACAGGCTTGGACCGCCGGCGCGCCCCTACGCCGTTGCCGGCACACTCCCGCCAAACCTGGCGATACCTCGGATAGATGGCGGCGGCCGTGTACTCGACAAATGCGCGCTTTTGGGCTCGTCGCCCCAACTCTGCCGCCTCCTCGGGATGGTCCCAAAGGAACCAGATGGCATCCCGCAACGCGTCGGCGTCACCTGGCGGCACACAGACGCCGCAGGGAGCCGCGGCGTCGGCTTGCAGCATTTCCGGAATTGCGCCGACCGCCGTCGCGATCACCGGCTTTCCTGCCGTCATCGCTTCCAGCACCGTATTGGGAAAACCCTCCGTGTAGCTCGGCAACACGCAAGCCCAAGCGTGGATCATCCGTTCGACGACTTCATCCTGACTGACTGGGCCTGCGAACTTCAGCCAACATCCCTGGTCCCGGTCCCTAGCGATAAGTTCCAATTCTGCCTGGAACCTGGCTTCAACCGGCCCGAGCAGTTCTAGTCTGAACGAGGGTTGGTCAATATCCCGGCAGGCGCGCACCAACTCACGGAGGCCCTTTGCCGGAGTGACGTGCCCCGCAAACAGCAGCACTCGCGGGTGGCCCTTTGCAACCGCTTCGTTTACTCTCGATACGATCCGCCAAGCCGGGTTTGGAATGGTCAGAACGACGCTGCCCGGAACAAGTTCCTCCAGTGCGCGCTGAGACTGCGTATCGAGGACCATCAGGCAGGTGGCTCGCTGGGCCACCAGGCGAAGCAGTCTCCGCTCCCAGCCCCGTTCCGCGGACACGAGTTGGGGGATCCGCCCATAGCGCAGGTGCACCACCACCGGTACACCCAACATCCCGCTCAACCCGAGAATTAACAGGTCTCGCACGAAGCCGAAGGAACCGCTCGTGCACAGGTGAACGACTTCGGCCTTTTCGCGCCGCACGGCGCGCAGGAAGTTCCATAGAATTGGCGCGCTGTACCACGCCCCTGAGACGATACGCCAGAGCTTGGCGCTTTGTGCGGTGCGCCAGGACCGGAGCGCACTGTTGACATGCACGATCTCCACGCCGTCGTCGGTTGCTGCGTAAGCAAGGAGTGCTTCCGTCCAGCTCGCGATCCCCCCCGCGGGAGGAGGCAGCGGCCCGACGACCACTACACGTAAGCTCACGCTTGCCCCCCATCCAAACGGCGCGACTCGCGAAGTTCGGCCTCTGTCAAACGCAGCTCGGGACCATAAACTGCGTCCTCGTGCAGCAGGATCGTTTCCACGTCCCAGCGAAAACGGATCACGCGCGCTGGACATCCGCCCACCACCGAGTACGGAGGAACGCTCCTGGTCACCACCGCGCCCGCGGCGACAATGGATCCCCTCCCGACGGTAACTCCGCTGAGAATGATCGCCCGGCTTCCGATCCACACGTCATCTTCCACTGTCACGCCCAGATCGTCGCACAGCCGCTTCTCGTGTACGTCGAACATAGCGGCGCCTACTTGGGAGGTGTTGTGGTTACCGCCGATCAGCATTACCTGCGGACCGAACATCACCTTGCTTCCGATGTTGATGCTGGATTTTGCCGCCATGATGACGGGCTGCAGGCCAAGGAACACGTCCGAGCCAAGCGAGATCGATTCGAACGTGTAGCAGCCATCCGGATCGAACCAGACGTTCCTTCCATGCTTCTTGAACAAGCCCAGCAGGAGGCACATCCTGATTCGGCGCGAGATCCGCCGCAGATTTGTTATGAGCAATCCGGGCAACCGGCTAATCATGCGCATACCCGCGCGGATGCGATAAAGGCATCCAATTTGCCAGCGTACAGACGAAAATCGAAGCACTCACGCGCTCGGGACATTGCATTGGCCCGCATGCGATCGCGTTCTTCCCAGGTCAGACCAGCAGCGCGGATGATCCCTTCCTCCAATCCCCCCCCAGTCGGTGCGGAAAGCAAGAATCCATCCACGCCGTCCCGCACGTAGGAGGCAATGTCGCTGGTTGAATTAGCAAGAACTGGAACCCCCAGAGAGAGGCTCTCAACGACCTTTGAAGGGAAGCCAGCATTGGCGAATCGTTCTTGGGGGCGGAGTAGAACCGTATAGTCGGACTCGGCGACAATCCGCATCGCGTCAGGGCGCGGCAGCCTGCCGTGGCACACGACCCCGTCAAGAAGCCTCTGCCCGCTCCCCTGCAAACCGATGGTCGCCCGAAGATCTGCCTCGGAGATACCGACAATTTGAAAACTTACTTCGATTCCCTTTTGCCTCGCGGAGCCAACTCCTGCGATGATCTCCCGCAGAAGTTCCTTGCGGCCCGGTGATCCGGCATAAGCGAGAGATATTGCAGCCGATCGTTTATCGTCGCTTTGCGTTCGCCGGGCGAAACCAGGCTCCGAATCCGTGCCGATTAGCGGAGGGACGAGAACAACATGACAGCCCTGACTCGAATAGTACTCGGCCAGATACGAACTGATACAGATTACGTTCGCTGCGCGGGCGTGCAAACATCTCATTCGGAACTCCGAATCAAGCGCGAACGGTCCAAATCTGCCGAGTGGAACGTGTCCCGCGTCGTACCACTCGGTGCTATCGACCACCAGTCGAATCCGCCACTTGCGGCAGATCCTCATCAGTCGCCAGAGAAGTGCTGCCGAACCCGGATAATAGATCACTGCGGACACTTGGGACCAATTCACCGCCTCGAGCTGAGCCAGAGTGCTTCGGGAACTTACTAACGCATCCACCCCATGACATATCGCGGATACAAGGCGTGCCCGAAACGGAGGTAGCACGGTCCTCCCCCTCGTCCCGATGAAATCATCGCCGACGAGTCTGACGCCATACCCGGCGGCTCTAAGAGCATCGGAAACGGCATTCACTCGCACCCCGCCTGCGTCGAGGTCAGGAAGCTTGAAGCCGCCCACGTAGATTATCTCGCCTTTCACTTCGCTATTTCACTTCGCGCCGAAGTGCGCTTTCAATGCTCGAGCCTTCTCTTCGCCCCGCAAGTGTCCGAGTTTCAACGAACGGGCCTTGGCGCTCTGGAGGTATTCGTCGGTAGACTTAATAACTCTGGCGGGCACGCCGGCGGCAACGGTATTATCCGGAATGCTCCTCGTAACGACAGATCCAGCGCCAATAATGCAGCGATTGCCGATCGTAACACCAGGAAGAATTATTGTTCGCATGCCTATATACACATCATTCCCAATAACAATTGGCGCTGTCAGTTCGAGATCCGGTACTTCACTCCGAAGAATGAGCGTACCGCCATCATGCGTCACGAATTGGCATCCAGAAGTTATATGCACGCCATCACCGATCTTTATCAACCAAGGCTCCGTACCGAACATTCCAGGAGGCATACCATAAAAGTGCACATTCTTGCCAATCTGCACACCGATTGAACGCGCATAACCCAGCGGGTCCAGTTTGGCGTGGACTTGGTTCGCAACAAATCGCACAACGCCAGCAACTCGCCCAACGACCTCTCCCGGCGATATTTGCATAACTCCTCTAATCCCATATTAATCAGGAAGGCGTCCAGCATAGAGTCTTCATGCGGCAGCGGCGTTTTGACCAGAAGGCCTAGGCCTCTATGACGGACGACTTCAGATCTTCAGCGGTTGACCTAATCGCGCTGAGTCACCTTGTTCCTGCTCGACCGCACTGTACAATAGCCGCTGGAACCGGTCTCGCATACGGTCAGCGGCATATCTCTCCCTGGCAATCCGCCACCCCGCTAGCCCGAGTTGTTCTCGCAAGCCAGTGTCGCTACATAGGCGAATAACTGCCGCTAGCAAGCTCTCATGTTTCCTCTCCGTCACGACAACACCCAGTCCATTGTCACCAACGTAGCGAACAGAAGCCCCATCCGGGGGCCCATACGCCAAGACAGGGCGGCCCAGGGACATATATAGAGGCAGCTTGGTTGAAAACGACAGTCTGGTGTAGTCCCGGATCGCACCATCGAAGGACTCAACATGCACCAGAACGCTGGCATCACGAAGCACCGCCGACACGGCGCCGCCCGATACCGACCCGCCGATAGTAACGCGATGGGATTCCAGCATTCGGTTGGGAATAAGCGGGATGTCAGCCTCAGGTGAATACACAACCAGGCGGGCGTTAAGGCCCATGTCGCATGCTGCCCCAATTGCCAACGCGAGATCGTCTAAGGCGCGCCAGCGGTCGAGGTGTAGTCCTCCCACATAGGTGAACTTGACCTCATCATCCAACCCGGCGCACGGCGAATACTCGCCCACCTCCACTGCGTTCATAAAGGCATGAAAGCGCAGATTGAAGCGGCCCGTGAATTCTTGGGCCATCGCATCGCTGTTGGCGAGGCCGACCGGAGCCAAGCGGAGGCAACGGGCTAATTCAGCACAAAGCACGCTGTGTGGAACCCGTAGTACAGGATCACCCTGATACATTGTACTCGGCCAGTCATCATGGAAGAAGGGCACAACCGGTACGCCGAGTTTCTCCGCCATGTCAGACGTGAGCTTGATTTGTCGAATACTGCCCAGACTGGACACAATAATCTCTGGACGGAAGTTCTTCGCCCAACTCCAAAGCCCGGCCGGCACCCTGATTGCCGCCAGGTCCATCCAGGCGCTTAAGCGCGCGCGCCTCGTCCTCCGACTCCCAACTCCAGGAGGTGCTTTCATGTGCTGCGTTGGATTGTCAGGCCGAAGTAGACGCAGTGAACCTTCCACAAAGCGCCGTAAGAGTCTATCCATAGGGATGTTGTTGTGGTCGAGACGCCAGGAATTCGGGCAAATCGTAGAATCCGGCGGATCCGGACTGAAATAGACCTGAGCTAGATTCTCATGGGGCCAACCCCTGAACAGGTTGCCAAGTGTAACGCCTGTTCCGCTCTTGTCGTTTATGGCGGCCGCCGAGATAACCAACACGCGGGGATACTTTGTCATCGTCCGCCGCTTTCCGGCAGATATGAGGAGCCGCCATCCCAGGACTGCCTTGTACCGAATCTCGCCAAGAGCATCATTGGTGGAAGGATTAACAATAGAGCATCGGGTGTAAGAGCAATCGGGTTAACAATAAACGATATGAGGTATATAGGGATCAGCAGCGCGGCGGTCAGATTGAGTGGATTGGCGTACCAATTCCGAGCCCGTATCGATAGTCCTGATAGTATAAACGACAAGAACATCCCGAGCAATATAATCCCACCTTTGAGCATGAACAAGGCCAATCCAAAGTGCAGCGTCATCCATTTATCGGCGCCCTCCTCACCCGCCCTCACGGCGGAAGCGTCGAAGGTGCCGCCTAATCCACGGCCGACCAGAATCTGCCATCCCAAATCAGCATTGAAGGCGTCCAGCTCCTCGAACCGATAATCCATAAGGTCCTTACTTTCGAAAACTTGCCGACTCTCGAGCAACTGATATGACTCCGTGGTCACATAATAGCCGACGCCCAGTAATACCGCCGAGAGCAGGATGACCGACATAGTAGGACGGAGGCGCTTTTCCAGAAATGGGCGGAGGAGAAGGAAGCTTGTAATAGCCAATCCGGCGAAAGCAGCCTCACTCCGGAACTTAAATATCCCCACCTCGCATGCAAAGAACGTGGGCAGTGCCGCGATCTGTGCAAATCTCCATGCGCCGCCGTCACGACGCGCCAACCCCCACATGCCAAGCAACAATCCAGGTCCGAGAAGTGGTCGAAGTAGAACTGCGGTGGAGTTCGTCGAACGAAAGTTAATAGCAGACTCGCCGGGTTCGAGCAAACTGCCGATTTGAATGCGATAAAACTCTGGGGCGGGCGTCTGATAGTACGTTACAATAAGAGCGGCGCCCAAATAAAATATAACTGTTAAATGTTTATCAAGCCCGTACCAAACTCGATCATCTGCGCCAATGAGCAAAAACACACCCATTTCAGAACAAAGGAATGCTTCTCTATATATTAGACTACCTTCATTCCCAAGCAGTATTCCATAAATCGCAAAAATAGCGAGGAGCAGAAACCAGAGTGATACTTTAGCCCGGTACCGCGTCGAACAGCACTGAACAGACTGCCCATACTGTACATATTTGTACATTCCGGCGGCGACTAACACCATTGTCAGCAATGAACCGTATGTCCCAAAATACGCATCTGGGAGAGTTAGTCCTGCGAAGTACAGAACAGGACGGCAGAGAATAAAACAATTGGCATAGATTGCTAAGATAATTAAACGCAACCCTGGGACGCCAACATCGGGTGTCGCTCGGAGTTCGGTAACAGAAGCAGCTTCGCCGATGCTAAATCTTGGCGTTGTCATATGGAGCAGTTAAATCTCATTTACAATACGCTCAATTACATATATCGCCTTATATTGTCAGGCTATCGATTCATCTTTCGCCTGAGTTCGAGGCGCTCGGGTTATAGCTTCTTCGTATGCCTCTATGAGTTGTTCGACAACACTCTCTGGTTCGTTTCGTGACCGCGCAACGGCCCTGGCTTCGGCTCCCACTAATGATGCTAGTGCGTCGTCGCAAAAGAGACGGTGTATTCCGTGGGCCAACATTGCTACATCTCCCGATGGAAAGTGGAGGCCAGACCGTCCAGCCTCAATCATCGTGAGCAGCCCCCCTGAAGATGTGGCAATACTCGGCGTGCCCACCAGCATTGCCTCCTGGAGCGCATTACAACTGTTCTCGATGAACGATGGGGTGACGAAGCAATGTGCCTGATGAAGTTGCTCCACCTGCTCGCATGCGTTCATCCAGCCAAGGAACGTCACGCACTGCTGAAGGCCCAACTGATTGACCAGTCGAAAGATGAACCTCGCGTAAGAGTTCAAAGGATAAGGCGCAAACCCTCCGCTTGCAACATGCAATCTGATATCTGGATAACAATCGCGCAGTTTGGCAATCGCTTCAATCAGAATGTGCAATCCCTTCAGCGGCTGAGGTCCGCTCGTGCAAAAGAGCTGATGCCGCCGGCACCCTTCTAACGTCCACGCCTGAGCTTCAAAGAACTCCCGCCGCATAAGCTCCTCTACATGCCTGTACCGCACATGCGGATTCAGCGCCCATGCCCAGATGCGGTCCCATTCGGTTCGACCAAGGACCATGTCCACCGACCCCAGGATTTCCTGCTCGGTCAATGCTTTCGCACGTAGTGATTGCCAAAGGTTTAGGGAAAAGGCTTTGTATCCGATCGCACTTCGTACGACACCATCGACTTCCCGCGGCAACAGATCGCCGCACGCCTTCCGCGAGTACGGTGCCATCACGCCTTGAATTGACACGACCACAGGCTTGTCGGTGTGCTCCCTGGACTTCAGCAAACCATAGTCACGCTCGGTCCCGTGGACATGAACAACATCGGGATTCCACTCCTTCACGATCGATGCGTATTTGCTCATGCGGGTCCTGGAAGGCAACTCCGGCCGCAGACTCCCTAGACGGTACTGCAAGGCGGCATACCACGGTCCTTTGACGACGAAATATTCCACCCCATTTACTTCGAAGTGATCGTCTTGAGACACATCGGAAGTGACGACAGCCAACTTAATCCCGTTCCTGCTCTTCAGACGCTCCAGAAGCGCGGACATCCACCAACCGCCTACTCGAGCGACAGGACGTTTTAAGTAGCTGGAGGCTTCCGGCATCAGGATATTTGTAAACCACAGGATTCTCATGATTGCAACCGCAGGAGAATTGTTATCAAAACAACCCGTCTTTGATCTACCTCTTTGCTGCGTTGTAAGGGGTTTATCAACTGAGTCATGGCAGTAGCCAATATTAGAAGGAGCGGCTCCGCGAGTATGTGAGCACAATATTGGCTATTTTTGAACCAAAATGCCGCTAGATGCGCTCGCACTGATTAGTTGTCGGGCCTGTCTGGCTCTCGGCAGACCACCACTTGACAAAACGCGTTCATGACAATTGCTCGGTAGTAGGACGCCTCGCGACCCAACAGCTTGATACATCGCCAGAAGATACGGCGCTGAAACCAAGACCTCTTTCCGTATCGGCATTCCCTTACGACACGGCCTTCATGAACGACTATTTTGAACCCAGCCGACCGCAAGACTTGCGACAGGCGGGACGGGGTCAGCCAGTTCTCTACAGGCTGGAGCGCGTGTAAGAATCTCCGGTCGTGGACGAAATCGTTCCACACGTTCCCGTTTGGCGTAGTCAGAAGCAGCAACCCCCCTGGTAGAAGCATGTTCCGCACCTGATTCACGAAGTCCTCCGCGTCCTGGACGTGTTCGATGACCTCTGTGCAGACGACCACATCGAACTTCAAATCGGTTGGGAGTCCCCAAGTGGGCGAATCGGGTTCGGCCACCACGAACTGTGCGCGCTCTCCGAATCTGGACCTGGCAATCTCTAAGCTCTTAGCCGAAAAATCGACCCCAGTCACACGGCCGCAATCAGCCAAGTCTGCAGCAAGCCAGCCGCGTCCACATCCCAGGTCGAGGATAGCGAGTTCACGTTTGGGAGCGTAATTGCCGATCGCCTTTCGAATGAAATCCCTGCGCATCAATTCCGTCTCGTGAAGCCGTTCGCCCAATGTCTCCCAGAACTCGTCATAATACTTGGAGGATGGTGTCTTAATTTCGGTATTAGAGCTTTTCATTGGGAGGCATCTCTCTGAAGCTTCCTCAAGACTCGAGGGGCGATAAAATAGTACGGTAGTGCTGCTGCTCCTGAATACACTACTATAGTGGCCCAGACCGGCCCAGACAACCCGATACTTTTTGTGAAGACGATCTTTAACAGGATGCACAGCGGAGTGAAGACGCATGCAATTACGATTTGAGGTTTCATGACATTGAGACCGTTGAGAAATACACTGACTGCGGCGCTGCCAACCTGGATGACAACCCAAAGTGCCAAGCCGGCGGCGAGAAGCAGCGGAGTCGGAAACTGCGAACCGATCCAATGGTGAAGGAGTGTTGGCATGGTCGCAACGGTGATGAGGCCAAGTGCTGCTGACACGGCAAGACTCGCCCAAATCGATCGTGTGAGAATGTGCCTGATCCACACTACGTCACCTCGTGCCGCCGCCTCTCCGTACGCCGGCCAAAGGGGGGTCAGACACGAGATGAGCAGACCCGAGAGTATGCCGAATATGCGCGCCGGAACCGCAAACTCCGGCACTCGCGACGGCCCAAGGATATGGCTGATCACGAGGTTGTCAGAGGCGAAGGCAAGTGATGCGCTCAGCGACAGTATCGTGAATGCCGAACCAATGCCAAGCAGTTCGCGCGCCGCGGGAAATGAGAAATGTCTGAACCGGGGCCGGAGATAGGGCCGCTCGTAGAGCAAAACGTATGTGCTATTGGCCGCTGCAACTATTAGAGGCGATCCGCTGAAAGCGAGAATAAGTGCTGGCAAAGTCGCTTTCATATGGACTGCCAGGATCACAGCGCCGAGGGACACGATGGAACTTCCTAATTGCCACAGGTTGCTCTTGAATCCCTCCTGAAATGCGGTTTGGATCTTTTGGGCAACGCTCAGCGGCAAAGTCAGCACGCTGCAAAGTACAAGTGCGCTGAGCGCTGGACCTAGTTCACGTACGGCGACAGGACTATGGACTCCAAAGACTATATTCCACTGTACGAAGTGGCTCATGACCTTGTACAGGGAGGCGATTATAAAGGCGAGCGTCATCAACACAACGATGGCACTGGTGACGTATTCCTGGCTGTCCTTTATGCTGTCGCGGCCGTCAGCTCGAGAAATCGAGGTTACCAGGCCATTGCCCATCCCAAGATCCGAAAACTGTAACAGAGCAACGCTGGATGCCAGTGTTAGCCAGATTCCGTACCGCTCCGCACCCAGGTAATGCAGCATCAAGGGAATTGCGACGAGCGGCGTGATGAGCGTGAGAGCCCTGGTCCCAATGGATGTAATGCTGGTCAGCGATGCGCGCCGTAACCTCTCATGCGATCGGCCCTCTGCCGTGGATGTGTCGTGCGGCCCGGCTGTGATGATGGACTTGATGCGCGACGCCGTGGTGTGACTAAGAGTCAGGACAGATCTAACTGAGACGTTGGACTTAGGCGTGTTCAGCATTTAGTTCGCACAAGCCACGCCGCATTTCCCAAGCCATCGGGCCCGCATGATTTGCCTGTTTTTCTAGCCGTTCTTCTGCTCGTAGCCGTACCCGTATTTGCCCTTGGAATAGCCGTGATAGCCGTTGTAGTAGCCGTAGTAGCCGCCGGGCGAGCGCTTCGGATTCCAATCGTTCATGATCGTCCCAATGACATGAACGCCGTCCTCGCGCAGCCGGGATTGCGCGGCAACCGCCGCATCACGAGTGGTTTTTCCGGAGCGCACCACCAGAACCACTCCATCGCAGTGCCGCGCGATAACGCGGGCATCCACAATAGTCAGCATGGGTGGAGTGTCGAAAATGACCATGTCAAAATCGCGCAGGAACCGGGAAAAATAGTCTTTCAGCCGTGGTGAGTAGAGCAAATTGGTCGCACCCGAGACAGATGGACCCGCGGCCAGAATACTCAGGTTCGGCACTTGGGTCGCGTGGACGAAAGCCAGGTATTCGCGGCCCGCCGCCGCAACTTCCACATTGGGCGCCTTCGCGTTGGAAGATGCAGTAGCATCGGAATCCTGGTCCGCCGTCAACTCGCCATTCTGGTTAGGGTGAGTCAGGTCCACGGTCTCTCGAGCCTGCAACAATGTCGTCAGCCCGAAATCGTTGTGCACGTCGAAGATCTCGTGGATCCTGGGCTTGCGCGTATCCGCATCCACAAGCAGCACCCGCTGGCCGGTTTCCGCGATCGAGATTGCCAGGTTGCAGACCACGGTCGTCTTGCCTTCCGATGGGCTCGGACTAGTCACTACGAGGGTTCTCGGCGGGCAACTGCTCTGCTGAGTAAAAAGAATGCTGGCTAGCGCCGCTCGGAAACTCTCTGCAATCAGACTTGCCTTTTTCTGGTACGTCACCAAACCCAATCTCTCGGACTGTTCCGCGCCCGCTTCGATCTCGCTCGGCGCTCGCTTGGCGTAGAAATAGGCCCGTCCGCTCTTGCCCGCTGCCGCGCCTGATGGGATCAATCCCAGTTCCCGAAGGTTCAAGTATTGTGCGATGTCGGCCGGTTCTTGAATCGTGCGGTCAGCCCGGTCGGTGAGCACGATGAACGCGATTCCAAAGAATACGCCTGCCAGTAGCCCCACTGCGCCATTGAGCGGAATGCTGGGCCTGCTCGGTTTGCCGGGAACCTTGGCCGGATCGATAACCCGCACGTTGCTGGCTCTCAGCGCGCTAGCCACGCTGGCTTCCTTCATGCGCTGTAACATGTTGTCGTAGATCTGACGATTGGAGTCTACTTCCCGCTTCAGGATGTTGTACTGGATTGCCTTCTCTCCCTGATCGGTAACAACTCCGGTCTGCGCGGCATATGCGGCGGTCAGCAAGCGCTCTCGCCGGTTCGCCTCATCGTATTCGTTCTTGATGCGCCGAAGGATGTCACTTCGCTGCGTGTCGAGGCTTTTTTGCAGTGCGGTGATTTGAGCGTCAATCCGGCGGACTTTCGCGTTTTCTGGCGTGTAAGTCTCGCTCAGTTCCGCGGCCTGCCTCCGCAACTCGCTCAAACGGCCCTGGTAATCGCGTAGACTGAGATCGTTCAAAACGTCAGGCAGAGAGTCCACCGGGGCGCTCGTAGCCATCTCCCACCGGCTCTGCTTGCTGACACGATCGGTTTGAGCCCTGGTCAATTCTTCCTGCAACTGGTGCAACTTCTCTTCGCTCACGTTCGTCTTCTCGCCCGTAAAAATGAGTCCGCTGCGGCGCGCGTATTCCTGCAGTGCATCGTCGCTGCGTTCCAACTTGACCTTCATCTCATCCAACTGCTTTGTCAAAAACTCCCCGGTGCGCTGCGTCATCTGCCAGCGCGCCTCCATGTTTTGCTCGATGAATTCCTGCGTCAACCTGTTAGCGTACTCTGCGGCTACTCTGGGACCCGTGCTGCTGACCTGGACTTCGATCACACGAGTTTGGCCGCTCGCTTTCACTTTGGTTTCCCTGGAGGCCATTTGTAGCTGTTCATTGCGCGGATCTTTCGACTCGAACCCGCGCAGGCGCAGCAAAAGGCTCGAATAGGCTGGGGTCGCCTCGGCTTTGTCATTCGACTTTTTATATCCCAGGGCCGCCAACGTACGGTCCTTCAGGCTCTCGCTATCCAGAAGCTTGATCTGGGTCTGGATGTCGGTCACCATGCCTGAACGGCCCGCCTGGTCGATCTGACTCACGTCCTTCGTGTTCATGAAGTTGTCGTTCAACTCCAGGACCTCAAGCGTAGTCTTGGCATCGTACACCGGAGCCTGAGGAAGAGTGACCAGAATGCCCAGCATCACGCCGAGCGAACCAATCAGGATAAGCGTGCCCCGGCGCCGGCGCAAGGTCCGCCAGTATTCGACGAGGCTGCCTTGCTCCTCGTCTGCGAACATGGGCTGTCTGTATTGGTTTGCCCGCTGATTCCCATAGGGATCCTGTTCGAGCGATGTGAAAGGAACTCCCCCCGGCACTAAACTCGTCGGCGGGTTCTGGTTGCCGCCATTAGGCTGACTTGAATTCTGCACAGTACTGTATCTCCAAAACAGGCTCGATCCCGACTAGGGCAGTCGGTAAATCGCGGCTGCTCCCAGGCCAACGCTGATTTCCCCGGTCCGGACCAGCGCTCTTTTTGCAGAGTTTACTGGCACAAAGAGAATGTCGTCGCTCTGCAGTGGGACGTCGGGAGATTTCCCGCTGAGAATCTTATCCAGGTTCACGGCGATTTCCATGCGCTGATCCTCGGCGCCGGTCTTTCTCAGGATTTTGGCGTTCCTGCTCTTGGCAAACGAATCCGTTCCTTCCGCCATCGACAGCGCCTGAAGAACCGTCGTCCGCTGGTGCGCCCCCAACACGAACCCTCCGCTCTTTTTCACCGCGCCGAGTACGTAGACCAGTTCTCCCTTCGGAACGGTAACTACATCGTTGGGTTTCACCAGAATGTTCTTTTCCGGAGAGCGCGCTTCCATGAGGTCTTTCACGCCAACCTCGGCGACATAATACTGGCCGCTTTCGTCCGCGTGGGAACCCGGCAGCGGGATCTGACCCCATTCCTTCTTGCGTGCAATCCTTATGGAGTAACCCGCATCCGGGCTCAGCCCCCCAGCCAGACTAACTACCTCAAGCAAAGTTTTTTCGCCCTGCAATTGATGAACGCCTGGCAACTTCACTTCGCCCAGAACGCTCACCGGCTGGCTTCGCATTTCATGCACAGTGACACTGACCTCGGGGTTCTTCAAGAACTTCTTGAGTCGCTCGGCGATCATGTTTTCCAACTCTTCCGGCGTCTGTCCACCGGCGTGAATGCGGCCGGCCATGGGCAGACTCACGTTGCCTCGCATGTCGATCTGGTAGGGATCTTTTCCCATTTCGTCCATGTCGAGCACGCGCACCAGAATCTGATCGCCCTGCCCCAGCACGTAAGTCGATCGCATCGGATCCTCGGCCGCTTGTTGAGCGAATCCGAATATGGCCGCTGACAGCAAGCACAGCGCCACGCGCGATCCCTTCAAGGCTGTCCCAGGCCTTTCCCGGCTTGACGCCCAACCACTTATCGATCTCATTTGTCGCCCTCTCCGACGAGCAGTGCCAATCTCGACACTTGCTCCTGCAGGTGATTCACCTTCTGGTCGAGATCTTCCACCCGTGCGCACAA
>Ga0302270_10003155_pt1 | contig 15717 bp, 15 predicted proteins | sample III_Bog_E2_3_FD_198773 | JGI IMG/M metagenome (GOLD analysis project Ga0302270, IMG submission 198773) | Peat permafrost microbial communities from Stordalen Mire near Abisko, Sweden - III_Bog_E2_3 | ecosystem: Environmental > Terrestrial > Soil > Wetlands > Peat | place: Sweden: Abisko... | reverse complement strand
CAACACCGTGACCGGGTTCGCCTTCGGCTCCAGACGGACCCAGCGCATCAGCGCCCGCCTCTACGACAAGACGGCCGAAATGGCCCTCAAGGGCAACGACTGGTGGGAGCTCGTGTGGGCCGACCGCCACACACCCGGCGCCCAGGTGTGGCGGATCGAGTTCGAAATCGGACGGGCCGCCTTGAGCGAGCTCGAGCTGTTCCGCCCCGAGGCCGTATTGGCCGCCACCCCGTCGCTCTGGGCCTATTGCACCGGGGAGTGGCTCACCTTGCGCTCGCCGAGTGCGGATTCCAACCGTTCCCGGTGGCCGGTCGATCCCCGCTGGCAGGCCGTGCAGTCGGCATCACTCGCCCACGGCGCCACGGAACTGCGGTTCATCCGGGAGCGCAAACGGGCCACCCTCCTTCGCAACCTGATGCCCGCACTCGTCGGGTACCTCGTCGCTTTCGCCGTGGTGAGGGGGACCTCCGACATCGACGACACCTTCGGGGAGCTCCTCGACGCCGTGGCCAACGACGAAGTCGTGCGCCGCATGACGTTCGCCGAGCGGGTCCAGCGCCGTCGAGCAGAAAGGGGTTTCCGGTGAGCACCGAGCGTCACGACAGCACCACCGGTACCGAGCGGGAGGGAGGGCGCCGACAGGCGCCCGACGGCGAGGGCCGGCCCAGAGGCCGAGCCCTCGCCGGCCGTCCCTCTCGGCTTCCCACCCGTTCCCTGCGCTGTGCCGAATGCGGCGAGCAGTGTCCGCCGTCGGCGCTCCTCACCATGGACCAGGTTGCGTGCCGACTGGGGACAAGCCTGCGCCACGTCCGTCGGTTGGTGGCCGAGCGGCGGATCCCCATCGTCAAGGTCGGTCGTTTCGTCCGCTTCGATGCGCATGCGGTGGAGCACTGGGTCGACGACCACCGGGTCGCCGTCGTGTCACCGAGAGACGCACTGCAAGCGTCACGACTCGGTCGGACGGAGAACCGTCGTGCCGGGTAGCGCTCGTTTCTTGAAGGGGGTGTAGCCGGTGCCGTCGATGCGCCCGTTCGGGAGCGTGCGCCAGCGGGGCCGGCTCTACGAGGCCAGCTACTGGCACAACGGCCGCCGCCACATCGCTCCGACGAGCTTCACCAACAAGGGCGACGCCCGGGCTTTCCTCTCCGCCGTCGAGACCGACATCCGCCGGGGCGTGTGGATCGACCCGTGGGCCGGCCGCCTCAAGGTGTCCGAGCTGGCCGAGGAGTGGACCACCTCCAACCCGAACAAGCGGGAGTCCACCACGGCCCGGGAGGAGCTCACCCTCCGCCTCCACGTGCTCCCGGCGATCGGCGAGCTTCGGATTGAGCGGGTCGGCCCCCGGGACATGCAGCGGCTGGTCAACTCCTGGCGGACTGACCACGCTCCCCGGACGGTGAAGCGGAACTACGAGGTCGTGCGAGCCATGTTCGGTTACGCCGTGCGCAACGACTGGTTGGCCCGGAACCCGTGTCGCAACGTCAACCTGCCGCCGGTCGAGGGCACTCGTCGCTTCGACCTGACCCCCGAGGACGTGGCAGCCATCGCCACCCACGTGTCCGAGGAGTACCGCCCGATGATCTGGATCGGTGCCGCGCTCGGCCTGCGCTGGTCCGAGGTGGCGGCCCTCCGTGTCGGCCGGCTCGATCTCGACGCCGGACGCCTTGCGGTGGCCGAGGCGCTCGTCCGAGGGACCGGTGGCCGCAACGTCTTCGGCCCGCCCAAGTCGAAGGCAGGCAAGCGGACCATGTTCATGCCCAAAGTCATTGTCGCCATGCTGTCGGCCCACCTCGAGCGGGCCGGGTTCACCGACGACGACACCGACGAACTCGTCTTCACCGACGAGGAGGGTGGGCCGTTGCGCTACTCGAACTGGCGCCGCCGGGTCTGGCTCCCGGCCGCCTCTGCCGCCGGCTGTGCCGGTGCCGGCTTCCACGATCTGCGCCGGTTGAACGCCACCACGCTCGTCGTCGAAGGCATCGACGTGAAGACGGCGCAGACGCGACTCGGCCACGCTGATCCGAGGACGACGTTGGCGGTCTACGCCTCGGCTCCGGCGTCAATAGATCGGGCCGCAGCGGACGTCATTGGCGAACGCTTCTTCGGCGAAAAGGCCAAAAGGGCCTCAGGCACGAAATCTCCGCGCCACTTCCGCGCCAATCCTTCCGAGGGCTCGGGCGCTCCGGAATCCCGAGGCCCTGACCAGGACTTTTGAGTCGGGCTGCCCGGATTTGAACCGGGGACCTCTGCGTCCCGAACGCAGCGCGCTAACCAAGCTGCGCCACAGCCCGTCCGCCCCCCGGAGGGAGCAACGGGAAACACTACCGCGGCGTCAGCCTGCCGCTTCCCCCGCGCCGGCGGCGGAGCCGTCCCCGGCCAGTGGGCCGTCGTCGTCGGCCGCGGGTGCTGTGGGCCCGGGCTCGCCGCCGGCGAAGGTCGCCACGACCTGCGCCACCCGCCGCTTGTCCATCTCCACCACCCGCATGTCCCAGTCCCCCACCCGGACCGACTCCCCCTCGCTGGGGATGTGACCGAAGCGCTCGAAGAGGAGTCCGCCCAGGGTGACGTACTCGCCGTCGGGGATGTCGATGCCGATGCGCTCGCGGACGTCGTCGACATTGGTCTGTCCGTCTATCAGCCAGCGCGTGTTGTCGACCCGGACGATGTGCGCCTCCTCGACCTCGTCGAACTCGTCGTGCAGATCCCCCACCAGCGGCTCCAGGAGGTCCTTCACGGTCAGAAGTCCTGCCACACCGCCGTACTCGTCGACGACGACGGCCACCGCCCGCCGGTGTTTGCGCATGTCCGCCAGGGCCTCCAGGACGCCGAGGGTCTCGGGCAGGAGGTAGGGCTGGCGCACCTTGCGGGAGATCTCGAGGGGACTGGGATCGGTGGCATCCCTGGGCTCTTCGCCGTCACCGGTGCGCGTCCCGGGCCGGTTGGTCCGGAAGATGTCGTTCACGAAAAGAATGCCGATCAGGTCGTCGAGGTCGTCGTGCACGACCGGGAAGCAACTGTGCCCGGACGTCCGCACGGCCTGTGCAATGTCCTCGGCGTGCACCGGGATGGTGAGGAACGTCACGTCGACCCGCGGCGTCATGACCTCGCGCACGTCCATGTCGCGCAGGTCTGCCAGGGCCTCGGTGATGAAGCGCTCCTGCTCTGAGGCCTCGGCCTCGAGCGACTGGCTCAGGCGCTCCGCCCCTCCGGGCCCGTCGGCGCCGATGGTGCGGCGCCACAGTCGTCGTGATCGGTGCGACACGGCGGCGCCGGGGTCAGGGTCGCGACTCGGGTCCCGCCTGTAGCTGGGGTCCGCCGCCCACCAGCACGGGTACGGGCGTGAACGAGTCGTCTGCGAAGGTGCCGCCCTCGAGCAGCGCCGTGACAGCGCGCCGGAGGCGGAGTGGGTCCAGTGGCTTGACCAGCCAGCCCTCGGCGTCCGAACGGCGGGCGAGGAAGACGTCGGGTCGGCGATCGAGCAGCATGAGCACCGAGACGTGGTCCAGGGCGTCGTAGGACTCCTGCAGGCGCAACTCGAGGCACACCGCCATGCCGCCCATGTTGCCCATCTGCATGTCGACGATGAGCAGGTCCGGCGACTCCTCGCCCACGAAGGTGATCACCTCGGGGCCCGAGTTCACGGCGCGCACTTCTCTGTCAGGTCCGCTGATGACCGCCTCCACCTCCTCGCGGAGTGTGGGTGCGTCGCTGGCGACCAGGATGGTCTGCACGGCGGGGACACTATCGGAACCGCACCGGCCGCCGAAAACCGCTCGGGTGCTCAGGAGAAGAGTTGGTCGGCCGCCCGCTGCAATCCGAGGAGCTCGTGCACGTCCTCCCCGAACAGCGGGATGCGGCCCACCGGCGCCGGCGCCACCTGTGCCGCGAGCCCGGAGAACGAATCCTCCTCACGCGCCGCCAGTGCGTCGAGCGCCGCCAGGTTGGCCTCCAGGAGATGCAGCGCCGGCGCCCGCTCCGGCGTCTTCCCCCCGTTGTCGCCGAAGGAGGGCGCAATGCGGTTGACCACCAGGGCGGCCACGGCGATGTCACGCTCGGCCAGCTTCTCGGCGAAGAAGCCGGCTTCTCTGACGGCGTCGGGCCGGGCCGAGGTGACCAGGACGTAGGCCGTCGCCGGGTCGGCCAGGAGCTCGTGCACGGCGCTGGCCCGGCTGCGGAACCCGTCCTCCATGCCCTCGAAGGCCTGGAAGAAGCCGACCGCGTCCTGCACGATCTCGGCCCCCGCCACCTTGGAGATCGTGCGCAGCAGCGCCTGGGCCGCCACTCCGACCGCCCGCAGCGACATGCGCGTCGGCACCAGGAGCGCCCGGAAGAGGCGGTTCTCGAGGAAGCGGGTCAGCCGGCGTGGCGCGTCGAGCAGATCGAGCGCGTTGCGCGTCGGTGGGGTGTCGACGACCACGATGTCGAATTCCTCGGAATGGACCAGCTCGTAGAGCTTTTCCATGGCCATGTACTCCTGGGTGCCCGAGAGCGCGCCGGCGAGATTCTGGTAGAGGCGATTGCCCAGGATCGATTCGGCCTGCTCCGGCGTGCGCGCATAGCGCTGCACGAGGTCGTCGAACGTGCCTTTCGAGTCGAGCATCAGCGCGTGCAGGTGGCCGGGCCAGTCGCCCGGTACCTCCGAGGGCGTGTTGGGGAGCGATTGCACGCCCAGTGCATCGGCCAGGCGGCGCGCCGGGTCGACGGTCACCACGCATGCGCGCCGGCCGGCCCGGGCCGCCGCCAGCGCGAAGGTGGCCGACACCGTCGTCTTGCCCACGCCCCCCGACCCGCAGCAGACCACCACGGCACGTTGCGCCACCAGATCGGGCAGGGTCTCCGGCGGACGGGCTGGACCAGCGGGCCCAGCCGCGGGCCCGCTCTCCTCCCCGTTCGTCGTGGTCACGACGCCCCCCCGGCCCCGAGCCCTGCGACCGCGTCCGCCAGCGCAGCGGCCAGGACTTCGGTCTCGGTCGGGCCGATGGAGGCGGCCTCGAGCGCCGGCACGAGGAGGTGGGGCAGGGGGAGGTCGCGGCCCAGTCTGGCAATCTGCTCGGCCGAGACGCCATGGCGGGCCAGCCGGAACGACCGGGCCGCTTCCAGCGCCGCCAGGTGCTCGGGCGCCACGGTCAGGCCGGCCGCTGCCGCGACCTCCGCCGCGGGGTGCTCCAGTCCGACCGGCTCGGGGTCGCAGGCGTTGACGATGACCGGGCCCAGCTGGACGCCCGCCTTGTCCTCCAGGGTGTACGCCGACTCGATCGTCTCGGAGACCGGCAACTCCTCTGGCAGGGTGACCAGGACGACCCGGCAGCGGGCGGGATCGCTCAGCAGTTCGACGACGTCCTGGGCCTGGGTGCGCAGCGGACCACCCCGGGCCGCACTGACCATGCCGCTGGCCGAGGTGAGGAAGGTGATGGCGTGGCCGGTGGCCGGGGCGTCCACCAGGATCAGGTCGGCGGCGCCGTCCCGCTCGAGCTGCTTGACCTTGCCCAGGACCAGCACGTCGCGGATGCCCGGAATGGCGGTCGAGATCACGTCGAGGAGGCCCGAGCGGGCCAGCCGCTTCGACACCCGTTTCAACCCGTGGTCCTCGAGGTACTCGACCAGGGCATCATCAGGGGTGAGCCGTCGGGCCCGGACCGACCCTCCGCCACCCGGCCCGGCAGGTTCCAAGAGCACCTCTTCGTAGCCCAGGTCACCGCGGCGACCGAAGGCGGCCGCGATGCCCGACTTGCCCTCGAGCTCGACGATGAGCACGGATTTTCCTGCAAAGGAGGCCATCTTGGCCAGGGCCGCGCTCATGGTCGTCTTGCCGACGCCACCCTTGCCGGCAACGACGATGACGTGGCTCTGTGCGCAGAAGGTACCCACGTCCATGCCGGGCCGAGCGTAGTGGCCGGTCTTCGACCGCAGATCGACGGCCGGCCAAAGATCCTGGTCACACCCCTTGAAAGCGCCCACCCCCGGCGGTAGCTTGACCTTGTCGGGGGGATCCGATGTGCCCTATCGGGGGGTTTTGATGCACCAGGGACAAGACATGTGGCAGTTGAAGGCAGCGTGCCGGGGACCGCAGGCTGCGGTGTTCTTCCCCCCGTCCCACGCCGAGCGCAAGGAGGAGAAGGCCTCGCGCGAGATGCGGGCCAAGACCATCTGCGATCAGTGCCGCGTCCGCGGCGACTGCCTCGAGTACGCCATCAGGATTCGCGAACCGCACGGGATCTGGGGTGGCATGAACGAGATGGAGCGCAAGCTCATGCTCGATCGCCGGGCCAGCTGACCCGGCAGAGTCACCTCTCCAGCTGCGCCGTTTCTCTCGGTGCGGCCGTATTTCTCGGTGCTGCCGTATTTCTCGGTGCGGCGGTATTTCTCAGTGCGGCGGTGTGATCTTCAGCATGTCGTCAGCCGCGAGGACGCCCTTGCTCTTGCAGACGGCGCCGGGCTGGTCGCCGTCGACCGCGCAGACGCCGGCGGTGATCTGGTTGGCCGCCGAGACAACGGCCTGGGTCAGTGGGCTGGCCGGCGTGGTGAGATTCCCGGCGATCTGGCTCTGTGAGAGTCCCGCCAGCACGCCGGGGGCGAAGCTACTTCCGTTGAGGACATAGCGGTTGGCCACGTCGGTCAGCGCGAACGTGTTGGGGGTTGCTCCGTAGCTGGCGACGGCCGCCGCCTGCCGGGCGTTGGGCTTCTGCAGGCCGAGATAGCGCCCTCCCGTCGGGTTCAGCGAGCTGTAGCGCTCCACGGACTCCAGAATCAGATACTTGCTCTTGTACGAGACGTTCCAGAAGGTGAACGTCGACAGATTGGCGAATGCCGTGGTGCCGCTCGACTGCATCAGTCCGAGCTGGTTGAAGGTTCCGAAGCGTGAGAGCGCCATGATCAGGGGCCAGCGCTGAGCGGCGGCGTAGGGAGCGAATTCCGCCCCGTAGAAGAAGACCACCGGCTGAGGCGTGCCCCCATCGGCCGCGGCCAGCCACACCGGCTGGTTCCCGTTGCCGGCCGGCTGCAGCGCCTGCACCGGATTGTCCGGCGAACTCACACCCACGGTGTCGTACACCGAGGCGGGCACCGACGTGATGGCGGAGACGAGTGACGACGGCGCCGGGGTGAAGGTCTCCACCGTCGAGGTCGTGCTCGGCCCCGCGTTGTCCCGCACCAGGATCAAAGCGCCGAGCAGGCAGATGGCCACGATGATCAGCCCGAGAGCAAGGTAGCGCCGCGGAATGTGGCGCAGGGCGGGCGCCGACGCGGGCTCGGTCACGGGCTGGCTCATGGACCGGGTCAGGTTAGCCAAGGGCCGCCCCCGTTCCGGGGGCGCCGCCTCCCGCTGCCGGTACCCTCTCCGGCGTGCCTCCATCGGCTCCCCCTCCACCAGCGCCTCCGGCGGACGTGTCGGGCTCGGCGCCCGTGGAGATCCGCCCGGCCGCCACCGTCATGCTGGTGCGTGACGCGCCGGAGCCGTCGGGCGGGACCACCCTCGAGGTGCTCATGGTGCGGCGGAACCTCCGCTCGGACTTCGTAGGCGGTGCCTACGTGTTTCCCGGCGGTGCCGTCGACCCACTCGACGGGGGTGCCGAGGCCGAGGCGATCTGCGCCGGTCGGACCGATGCCGGAGCCAGCGCGCTGTTGGGCTTCGCGTCGGGCGGCCTGGCCTACTGGGTCGCCGTTGTCCGTGAGACCTTCGAGGAGGCGGGCCTCCTTCTGGCCCGGCGCCAGGACGGCCCCGACCTCCTGGCCGGCAGCCCCGAGGAGAAAGCGCGCTTTGCCACCGAGCGCATCGCCGTCAACCAGGGCACGCGCCGTTTCCTCGACCTCTGCCGTGACGAGGGCCTGCGCCTCTCGGTCGGCGACATCCACTACTTCGCCCACTGGATCACGCCGCGTGGCGCGCCGCGCCGCTACGACACGCGGTTCTTCGTGGCTGCGGCACCGCCGGGCCAGATCGCCGCGCACGATGCCGGGGAGACGATTGCCGACGTCTGGATCTCTCCGCAGGACGCGCTGGCTCGCCACCGGGCCGGCGAGATCGAAATCATCTTCCCGACGATCCGCAACCTCCAGGTGATCGGGCGTTTCGCCACCAGTGCCGCCCTGCTGGCGGCGGCCGAGGAGGCATCGAGCGCGGTCCCTGCCATTGAGCCGCGGGTAGTGCCCGACGGCAACGGCATGCGCATTGTGCTGCCCGGTGATCCCGGCTACGAGCGCGGCGCCGTGCCCGATCCCGATGGTGGCTCCCGCGGCGATTTCAACGAGGCGGTGCGCGAAGTGTCCATGCGGGCCAACGAGGAAGGCCCCGATGCCGCGCCCGGGCCCCGACCCGGGGGACCGCCACCCGGCGCGCCGTGATCCCGGCGGTGCCGGATTTCGGCATCGGCCCCGCGCCCGAGCCGGGACGCCTCGACGAAGTGGCTCCCGGTGTGCTGCGCCTCACCGCTCCCAATCCGGGCCTCATGACCGGACCAGGCACCAACACGTATCTGGTCGGTGGCACTGGACTGGTCGGTGGCACCGGACCTGTCGGTGGCACCGGGCCCGTCGTGGTCGACCCCGGCCCGGTCGACGCGATCCACACCGCCGCCATTCTGGCTGCCGCCGCGCCGCTGGGGCCGATCCGGACCATTGTGGTGACGCATACCCACGCCGACCATGCGCCCGGTGCGGCTGCGCTGGCCGAGGCGACCGGGGCCCGGGTGGTCGGGTACGGCCCCGCCGGGGACTTCACGCCCGACGAGCGCGTCGGGGAGGGGTGGACGCACCCCTGCCCCGGTCCACCGGGTGCACCGGACCTGACGCTGCGGGCGCTGCACACGCCCGGGCACGCCTCGGACCATCTCTGCTGGCTGGTCGAGGAGCACGCCCTGCTGCTGACCGGCGACCACGTCATGCACGGCTCGACCGTGGTCATCCGCCCGCCCGACGGCGACCTGCACCAATACCTGGCCAGTCTGGCCCGGGTGCGTGACGAGCGGCCCGCCGTCCGCACCCTGGCGCCCGGCCACGGGCGGCTCATGGGCCACGTGCCCGAGGTCGTGGATGCGCTGGTGGCCCACCGTCTCGGGCGCCATGAGGCCGTCGTGTCAGCGCTGCAGGGCCAGGGTCCCGCCACGGTCGACGATCTGCTGCCCCGCGTCTACGGCGACGTGACCGAGAAGCAGCTCCCGGTCGCCCGGTTCTCGCTGTGGGCCCACCTACGGGCACTGGGGCAGGAGGGCAGGGCCGTGCCGACCGGAGCCGTCGCGGCCGGTGGGGACACCATCGATACCCGCTGGGCGGCCGCCTGAAGGCGGCGCAGGTCCGGTTTCAGCCGGCGCCGGCGTCCGCCTGGGCCACGGCGGCTTCGACCCGTTCCATGAGGCGGGCCGAGCAGCCCTGGGCATCGACGATCGGCGCCACGTCCTCGGCGATCACGCGGGCCATCTCCTTGAACACGGTCCCGAGCTCGCTGTCGTCGCCCGCCATGGCTACGGGCACACCGGCGTCCCCGCCGGCCGCCAGGTCGGGATGGAGCGGGATGGAGCCCAGCAAGGGCACCCCGAGGCCCTGGGCCAGGCGGGCGCCGCCGCCGGACCCGAAGAGCGCGTAGGTGGTGCCGTGCTCGCAGGTGAAGTCGCTCATGTTCTCGATGACCCCGGCCACCCGCAGGTAGCCCCGGCGCGCCATGTCGGCCGCCCGGGTGGCCACTTTCTGAGCCGCCAGAGGGGGCGTCGTGACCACGAGGAGCTCGGTTCGTGGCAGGAGGCGGGCCAGACCCATCTGGACGTCGCCCGTCCCCGGGGGGAGGTCGATGAGGAGGTAGTCGAGATCGCCCCAGTGGGCGTCTTGCAGGAACTGCTGCACGGCCCGCGTCAGGACGAGCCCGCGCCACATGATCGCCTGCTCCTCGTCGGCCAGGAACCCCATTGACAGGACGCGGACGGTGCCCGATCCGATGGACCGCTCGAGCGGGACCATCTTTCCCGCCCTCGCCTCGACGTCGCCCTCCATGCCCAGAAGTCGCGGGACCGAGAAGCCCCAGATATCGGCGTCGAGAACCCCCACGACGAGGCCCCGGGAGGCCAGGGCGACCGCCAGATTGACCGTCACCGAAGACTTACCGACCCCGCCCTTGCCCGACGCGATGGCCAGCACCCGGGTCGATGCGGCGATCGCCGTCTCGGGCGCGTCCTCGCGGGCCTTCCAACGGGCGCGGGCCATCACCGCGGCCCGCTCCTCGGGCCCCATGGTGGCCACCTGGACGTCGACCGTGCGCACCCAGTCGAGGGACCGCACGTGGTTGACCACATCCTGTTCGATCTGGCCTCGCAACGGGCAGGAGGCAATGGTCAACGCCACGTCGACGATGACGTCGCCGTCTGCGACGGTGACGGCCCGCACCATGCCGAGATCGACGATGGTGTCGCCCAGCTCGGGGTCGATCACCGCCCGCAGCCGGTCCCGGACCTCTTCCTCGCGGGCGTCCCGCGAGGACTGCCCCGGCGGCGGCGTCATGGCGGGAGTGGACGTCATGACGGGAATTGTACCTGCGTGGAGGGGAATTCCGCCCCTGGCCCGCCGGGGTGCCGGGCTCCGTCGGGCGCCGGTAACATGGGACCGTTCGTGGCGCACGGTGTGCCTCGAAAGGTCGGTCGCCAGGTGTAGGGCGCAATCAGGAGGTTCCAGTGACGACGATGTCCACTTCCGTAAACATCGGGAAGAAGCCGGCGCCAGTGACGCTCAGCGATGGCGCCACGGCCAAGGTCGCCGAATTGCTGGCCCAGGAAGAGGGCGAGGAGCTGGCGCTCCGCGTCGCCGTCAAGCCCGGCGGTTGCTCGGGCTACAGCTACGAGATGTTCTTCGACACCGAGGTCATGCCTGACGACGTCGTACGCGAGTTCGGCTCGGTGCGGGTGGTCGTGGATTCGGCCTCGGCCGAGCTGTTGACCGGCTCGACGCTCGAGTACAGCGATGGCCTGCAGGGTGCCGGGTTCAACATCATCAACCCCAACGCCACCCGCACCTGCGGCTGCGGCTCCTCCTTCAGCTGAGTTCGCGACACCCCGCCTCCTGAGCGGTATCGGCACCACTCCCGAGCAACCCGCGAGTTCCGGCGCGTCAGCGCCCGCGTCCGTCGCGTTCGTCCTCAACGGGGACTCCGTCGCGGTGGAGGACGGGATCAGCCTGCTCGATGCCCTGCGCGAGGACCTCGGCTGCCGCTCCGTCAAGGACGGCTGTAGCCCACAGGGTCAGTGCGGCTGCTGCACAGTGTGGGTCGACGGGATGCCGCGCGTGGCGTGCGTGACCCCGGTCCGTCGCATCGCCGGCCGCCACGTCACCACCCTGGAAGGAGCACCGGGGGAATTGCGCGACCGCTGGGCGGCCGCGTTCGTGCAACACGGCGCGAGCCAGTGCGGGTTCTGCACACCCGGCATCGTCCTGCGGCTCGCCGCGCTGGAAGGGACCGATGACCAGACGCCACCCACGCGCCGGGACATCGAATCGGCCCTGCGCGCACACCTGTGCCGCTGCACGGGCTGGCAGTCCATTGTGGAGGCGGCGTGCAGCGCCCTGGGTGTCGACGGGGCGGCGCCTCCGCCTTCGGGCGACCCTCGGAACCCGGTCTTGGCTGCCTGGCGCGCCCAGATCGAAGGGCCGGCTTTTCAGACCTCCGGGGCCGACGTGGTGCTGGGCGGCGGCGGGTTCGCCGACGACTCGGCACCGTCCGACGCGCACGTCCAGCTCGGGGCTGATGGAGCACTCGCCCCCAGCCTCCGGGCTGCCCGGGCGAGGAGCGGGCGCGTCCAGGGCCGCAACAGCACGGTGCCGCTGACACACCCGGTCGAGGTCCCGCAGGGCGAGTGGGCGCTGACGCTGCAGACGACCTGGCTCGAGCCCGCGTACGTCGAGCCCGATGCCAGCTGGGCCCGTCCGGGCCACATGCCCGCCTCCCCCCTGGCCAACGGCGGCGCGTTCGGGGGCAAGCGGCACAGCCCGGTGCCCGCTGCCGCCCGCGAGCTGGCCGACACCACGGGGGAGGCCGTCCGCCTGCTCTGGCGCCGTGAGGACGTCGTGCGCCGCGGGCCCAAGCGACCACCTCTGGCGGTCGCGCTCCGTGCCGACGGCAGTGGCGTCGTCCGCGTCGGTCGCACCGAGCAGGCGACCGATCTCGAACCACTGGTGGGCGGAGTGCGGGCCTCCTGCCCCGGCGTGGCGGTCGAGCTGGTCGACGTCACCGGGCCTCCCGTCTCCCCCGACCTGCGCGGCGCGGGGTGGGCGGAGGTCCTTGCCGTGCGCTCGGCGCTGGCCGCCCCGGAAACGGTCTCGGGCGCCGGCGACGTGCACGTCGCGGTGCCCGGCGCCGGCAGCGCCCGTGTGGTGCTGCATGGTGACGACGCCACGCGCGGCAGGGTCGAGGTCGACGTGTGGGCCGGTGCGATCCTCTGTCCCGTGACGCTGCGCTCCTACGCCCTCGGCGCCGTGCACCAGGCTCTCGGCATGGTGTGGAGCGAGGGGATCGCCCTGGACACTGCGGGTGTGCCCGTCGACCTGACCATCCGGTCTTTCGGCATCCTCGCGGCGCGTGACATGCCGGACGTCACTATCCGCCTCCACGAAGAGGACGGCCAGCCCGTGAACGGGTCTGACGCGGTGTTCGTGGCGACCCTGGCTGCGGCTTGGGTCGCCGAGGGCTTGCCGGGTCGCTGGCCGACGCGGCGCGATGCCGTACGGGCGCCGACGCGTGACGTGGCAGCATCGAGGGGCTGAGAGGAGCGCGCATGAGTCCTGCCGTAGGTCCCTATTCCCCCGTCCGCCGTGTCGGCGACTGGGTCATCACCTCGGGTCAGGTCGGCTTGGCCACCGACAGCACGGGGACGGCGAGCCTGGTCGAGGGTGGGACCGTGGCCGAGCTCCGCCAGGTGCTGCAGAACGTGGCCGAGGTGCTCGCCGTCGAGGGGGCGACGCTCTCCGACGTGGTGAAGACGACGGTGTTCCTTCTCGACATGTCCGAGTTCGCCGCCGTCAACGAGGTCTGGGTGCAGTACTTCACCGAGAATCGGCCGACACGCTCGGCGGTCGCGGTGGCGGCGCTCCCGATCGGCGCCCGGATCGAGGTCGAAGCCTGGGCTTACGCGCCGGTGCGTTGAACGGACGACGTCGACGTCGTCGGCGACGCGGCCGACCCCGAGGCGCCGTTGCGTTGGGCGAGGCCCGGGTGCCAGGCGACCTGCCCGAAGCGGTACCCCACTGAACGGACGGTCTGGATCAGGTGGGCGTGCTCTTCTCCGAGCTTGGCCCGCAAACGCCGGATGTGCACGTCGACCGTGCGCGCGCCGCCGTAGTACTCGTAGCCCCAGACCCGACTCAACAGGGTCTCGCGGGTGAAGACCTTGGCCGGGTGCCCGGCGAGGAAACGCAAGAGCTCGTATTCCATGTAGGTCAGGTCGAGGACGCGACCCGAGACGGCTGCCTGGTACGTCTCGAGGTTGAGCATGAGGGGCCCGTACTCAATGATGTCGGGCCGCATGCTCTGTCCGGTGCGCCAGAAGAGGTGTTGCAGGCGTGCCACGAGCTCCTCGGGCCGGGCGGGCAGCACGCAGAAGTCGTCGTAGAGGTCGTCGCGCAAGAGCAGCTCGGCAACCTGGTCCGTCCCGATGGCGAGGAGCAACGGTGTCATCGGCACCTCGCGCAGGCGGAGATGTCGGCAAAAGGCGATGGCAGCGGACATGTCGTCACCCGAGACGACCAGGGCACCCGAGTATCCGGTGATGCGGCCGTCCGGACCTGAAGCAGTCACCTCGTCGGGCCCCGTCACGCCCTGGTGGCCCAGGCCCGCGTTCTGCAGAGCGAGGGTCACCTCGGCGGGGGGGTCGGCTGGGAAACAGAGGAGGGGGTCCATCGGTCCGTGCGGCTTAGAGGAGCGGAAGGTAGCGATCCAGCTCAAACTGGGTCACCTGGGCTTGGTAGGCGTCCCATTCGGCGCGCTTGTTGCGGATGAACCATTCGAAGACGTGGTCGCCCAGCGTCTCGGCCAGCAATTCGGAGCCCTCCATCTCGTTGACGGCGTCGTGCAGGCTCGAAGGGAGTTGGTCGATCCCCTTCTTCGCCAGTTCCTTCGGGGTCAATGAAAAGAGGTTGTCGTCAGCCTCGGGGGGCAACGGGTAGTCCTCGGAGAGGCCGCGCAACCCGGCAGCGAGAATGACGGCGAAGGCGAGGTAGGGGTTGCACGCGCTGTCGGGTGCCCGGTATTCGAGCCTGGTCGACTCGGTCTTGCCCAGCTTCACGATCGGCACCCTTACGAGCGCCGAGCGGTTGTTCCGGGCCCAGCCGACATGGACCGGCGCTTCGTAGCCGCCGATCAGTCGCTTGTACGAGTTGACCCACTGGTTGGTCACCGCCGTGATCTCCCGTGCGTGGTGCAGCAGTCCGGCGATGAAACGGCGCGCCACGTCGGACAGCCCGTACTCGTCGTTCTCGTCGACGAACGCGTTGCGCTCGCCCTCCCACAAGGAGATGTGGGTGTGCATCCCCGAGCCCTGCACGCCGGCCAGAGGTTTGGGCATGAAGGAGGCGAACACACCTTCCTGCCGCGCCATCTCCTTGATCACCATGCGGGTGGTCATGACGGTGTCGGCCATGGTCAGCGCGTCGGTGTAGCGCAGGTCGATTTCGTGCTGGCTGCGGGCGTCCTCGTGCTGGGTGTGCTCCACCGGGATGCCCATTTCCTCGAGCACCAACACGGAGCGCCGGCGGAGGTCGCTCGTCAGGTCGGCCACCGAAAGGTCGAAGTAGGACCCGGTGTCGAGTGTGACCGGACCCCGCTCCGGGTCGGCGTCGGCGAAGTAGAAGAACTCCACCTCCGGCGAGGCGAAGAAGGTGAATCCTGCTGTGCGGGCACGCTCGAGCGTGCGGCGCAGGGCGTGCCGGGGGTCGCCCTCGAACGCCGTCCCGTTGAGGTTGGCGATGTCGCAGAAGACCCGGGCCACCTGTGCGCCGTCATGGTGCCAAGGCAGGAGCTGAAACGTCTTGGGATCGGGCCGGGCCAGGACGTCAGCCTCTTGGACCCGGCTGAATCCGTCAATGGCCGAGCCGTCGAAGGTCATCCCCTCGTCGAGGGCGTTCTCCAGTTCGGCGGAGGTGATGTTGACGCCCTTGGGGGTCCCCAGCACGTCGGTGAACCACAGCTGGACGAAGCGGATCCCCCGCTCCTCGACGGTCCGGAGCACGTAATCCCGCTGGCTTTGCACCACGCAAGCTTTGCATGCTCGGAGACCCCGCTTTTGCAAGGTCCCTGTTGGCGGCCCCCACCGGAGGCGCCGAGTCCACCGGTAATCTGGGACGATGCCGCATCTGCGCCTCGCCGCCGCGCAGCTCAATACCGTGGTGGGCGACCTGTCGGGCAACGTGGAGCGGGTGCTGGCGGCGCTGGCCGCGGCCGAGGCGGCGGGGGCGGACATCTGCGTGATGCCCGAGCTGGCCATTCCGGGCTATCCGCCCGAAGACCTCCTCCTCAAGCCTGGGTTCGTGGCCGATAACGTCACCGCGCTGGAGAAGGTGGCCGCGGCCACCGGGCATTGCGCCGTGGTCGTCGGATTTGTCGGCGCGGCGCTAGGCGGCGCCGGACTGGCCAACGCTGCCGCGGTCTGTGCCGGTGGGCGCATCGTCGGCATCTACCGCAAGCGGTTCCTGCCCAACTACGGCGTCTTCGACGAGCAGCGCTGGTTCGTGCCGAGCGACGAGCCACCCACG
>Ga0302270_10003148_pt1 | contig 15731 bp, 17 predicted proteins | sample III_Bog_E2_3_FD_198773 | JGI IMG/M metagenome (GOLD analysis project Ga0302270, IMG submission 198773) | Peat permafrost microbial communities from Stordalen Mire near Abisko, Sweden - III_Bog_E2_3 | ecosystem: Environmental > Terrestrial > Soil > Wetlands > Peat | place: Sweden: Abisko... | reverse complement strand
CGCCTGCTGCCCCAACGCACCGTCTTCAAAAGTTGTCGCCTTGAGGCAATTTGTCGGTTGGCTCTACGGTTTAAGCAAATGGGCCTATAGCTCAACGGTTAGAGCAGAGGACTCATAATCCTTTGGTAAAGCCAATTCCTCAGAGGGAGAAGTTCCAGAAACCCCTGACACTGGACACTTCTTGGACACTTTCTTGGGGCTCGGACAACCTTGCTGAAGCGCGGCAAAGCGTACTCGTATGGGTCACGTTGCCTATCTGTAACAACAAGTGTAACCGAGGGGCATCCGGTTGGAGCGGCCAATGACCGGTGAATTGCCGGTCAGGATTATCCCTTAACGCCCCAGTGCGACCAGAGGTCAAGACACCCCAAAGATAGGTTAGGGCAATGTTCGCAACAAAGCACTTTTCGTTACGCAGCTTTTCCCCCCTCAGCGCCCGATATCTTCCAAGTCTCCCGATAGAGACAAAGGGTTTCGCGGCACAATACTTCCGCCCTTTGAGGAGTCATATTTCTCTCATTCGCCTGAATCGCTAGGAATTTAAAGAGCCCATTACGCTGGCCCTCTTCGCCGTGTTCGTTCTTCGTCTTCATGCCCTCATTGTATTTTTTCATGCTTTTGATCGCAAAGAGCTCAGCGATACCAACGGGGAGGCAGACGGGAGGGAAGAAATAGGCGTCGGGAAGGAAGCCATAGGCGCTCAGGTCCCCAACCCACCGCTGCGCAAGGTACTCCTGAAGGATCGCAGCCTCTGATTTGTCGGTGGGGCTGTAGGATACCATCTGTTGGTCGTAGGCTTCCAGATGCAACAGGCGCTCGAGGCTCGAACACACCGGGTTGAAGGATCGGCCGTCAGGGGAAAGAAATATCGGCCAGACGCGCGCACGAACCACGAGGTTCGTGGAATACTCGACCAATGCGGCCACCAGATAGGGACCAATGACCGGCACACCTGAGGGCAACATAAACCGGCCCTGCACGATTCCGAGACGGTGTTCGTCAAATATGATGCCGGCCTTCGCTACCTTGCTCTTTTGCGAGCAGCAGATCGGTTTGACCGGGACGCCCCTTAGGTGGTCCCGCTGGCTGAACAGGGAGCCATAACTGGGCTCCACAGCCACACTCTCGCCCGAAAGCGTCTGCGCAACGAAGACCGCGACGTGGCAGCCATGCCTTCGGACCGGATTGCTGAACGGCCCCCCGGTCGTTGTCACGTGGCTCAACAGGCGATCGTGGAGGGTATCCAGCTGAAGCGATACCTCCGGGAGTATCCATCCCTCCCTCCGGCCACAATTCGCCTCGATGAACAGGTCGCTTCGGGTCCTCATGAATTCGTATTCAGACATTCGGACAAATGTCAGGGGGTACTCGCGTTTGGTGCGGGAATGCGGCTTGTCCTTCCCGGAAATCTCGGCCGGGGACGTCTTTTTCGGAAATGGGTCGAAGCAACGAGGGCTTACGGGACGTACTGTGATCATGGTGGCTTTGGGTTGGGTTCGGGAGGCCGTGGATTCACTGGTTATAGCATATCCCCAAGGCCCGACCTTTTGGGCCTCCCGACGGGCGAAGAAACCCGCCCACTCCTAACGAACCTCCTAGCCCCAAACCACGGTTTGGGTCCCATGGTTTGCTAGACCCGCGCCAAGGAAATCAGCCCACCTTCTGCTCTTTTCCCCTCGAACTTTCCGAACCGGATAAACGGGAAAGTTCCCAAACTCCCGGGGGCGGATCGCTCCCGGCGTAACTCTGAGGCATGCGCTGCGATTGCCCTAATGACATCCAGGAAGAGCAGATCCGCCAGATCCTTCCGAGGATCGCGGTCCGCGACCGGTTGCTATTGGAGCTTGGTCTGGAGACCGGGTTGCGCCTGTCCGAACTGACAGGCCTTCGCGTGTCGGACGTATGGCGCAACGGGATGCCGACCCAGATGCTCCGGGTCGCCAGACGTCGGCTCAAAGGGGGCCGGGGAATCCACGCCCGGTCGGTCACCTCGAGGGCTATCCCATTAAATGCCCGAGCCCGGGAGGCAATCGTCGCCTATCTGGGCGGACCAGAGATACGGCCTGCGGAGTCGCCCCTCTTTCCCAGCCGTAACGGAAAGGGGGCGAAAGCCATCACCCGACAGGCTGCGAGAAACTGCATCCACAGGCATTTGCTAGGCGCCGGGCTATCGGAGGACAGGGTTTGGGGCGGACACTCGCTAAGGAAACGGTTCGCCCGCAAAATCTATCGGGCGACGAAGGACATCCATGTGACCCGGGCTGCCCTGGGTCATCGGTACCTGGTGACCACACAGATCTACTTAGGAGAGGCTGAGGAGGAGGCCCAATTCGCTATCATGCGCCTTGGGGAGGCTGCCTACGGGGAGAAGACGCCTGCCGTCCCGAGGGAGGCGGCCGGCTAGGTGGGTGCCGTACCTATTGGCCATGGAAAATAAATCATCACTCATAGAAGCCTGTGGAGTCGACCAGCTTGCGAGGCATCTAGCCCTGTTTTTGGCGAAGCGCTGGAGCCTGCCGGACGGGATGCGCCAAACCCAACAGGAGTCGTTGGCCGAGTTCATTTCAAGAAATGCGCCCCTCCTTGAATCCCTGACTAGAGACCAGCGATTCGTGCATTCGCATCCGGCGCTAGTCCTGGCCCTGGTCAGGCGGCGTCGGGAACTGCTGGAAGGGAGACACCTATCAACCTACCCCAAAACTGATTACGAATTATAGAGGACCCCTGGGTGGCGGCGTAAAGTACTTTACTGCCGACGGGAAAACACCCACGGGGAGGTCGCGTCCCTTGAATCGAAACAACCAAGAACTGCCATGAATCCCAAAAGATACCCCAACGCCGGCCAAGCCTGGCTTGATCGCCACAACCTATACCAGACCGGGGCTGAAATTCGGCGGAAATACTCATGTGACCTGTATGGCCGGATGGATCACCGGGGCCGGGTGCGTGACGGCGAGGGCCAACACATCGGTCGGATCCGGGGCGTATTGAGGCGGACGCGGGATTCGGGCCCCACCCCATCGGACTAGTCCACATCCATGCGCCTGCTACATGTCTCGGATCTGCACGCCAAGGACCATTGGTATCGATGGCTCGCCAAGGAGAGCCGGTCGTACGACATGGTTTGCATAACTGGCGATCTCCTAGATGCAGCTGAGGGTCAACCGCCCCTGGACCAGATCCAGATGGTTGCTACCCACCTCCGATCCATCGTGGTGCCGATGGCCATTTGCTCGGGCAACCACGATGCCCAGGATGATAGCCCCGGGGGGGTAGATTGGCTAAGGCAATTGCGGCGCCCACAGGTCTGGACCGACGGCGACGCCTTCGAATTGAAGGGAGTCCGGATCCGCTGCCAGGGGTGGCTAGAACACCTGGAACCTGCCGGCCTGGACGATGTTTGGCTGGCCCATTGCCCCCCGACTGCGTCCAAACCGGGATCACCAGGGGCGGCCTTGACCGCGGGGACTACGAGCTGGGAGACCTCTGCCGCCAAGGTCTCGGACCCCGGTTGGCTCTCAGCGGTCACGTCCACGAGCCCCTCGGACATTCGGCTATAGTCGGGCGCACCTTGACCGTAAATCCAGGGTGCCGGATGGACCGGAAAACCCCCTGCCATGCGCAGATCGACTGGCGGCACCCACACACCTCTTTCTCGAGAATCAGGTTCGCCCCGCGAGGAAAACAGCCTCTCCCCTGAGCCGTTCCAAGGGAATGGCCTCTGCGCTTCCAGCCGGTCGGGAGGACCAACCAAACCCCGCAGGATCAGCTTTCACCGGCGTCATTTTGCCTGGTGCACAAGGCCGCAGCGAGCATGTCCGCAGACTTGACCGGCAGCTCCTTCTGGATGTCCCGGAGAAGGCTTTGGACCCTTGGATCGTCGATGCGATCCAACAGCCGGCGGCCTATGTGCTTGTGGAGGCGCCATTCAGCTTTCGCTGCGGCCAACGAAGCCTTCTCAGCGATTTGCGCCCTCTTCAGTTTTAAGAAACGCAGCGTGGCTTCGCTTCTCTTAAGTTCATCCCGCAGGGTGTCTATGTCTTCCATGATGGGGATCGTAGCACTGCGGAAACCGGTCAATGATTAGTGCCGTAGCTTCGGGATTAGCGTAAGCGTCCGGCCGGCGTCCCTCATAGTCACCTTGAGTGACTTTTGACGCGATCCCATGGTGACCATTGGGCATGCACCCATGGTCACCATCAGTCTCAAGATGCAGGTTGCCAGTTCTCGGGCGTGAGGGCGCCGAGGTCGTCTTGGTTCGTCATCCGGGGCAGACGGGTGAGGACATCCTTCAGGTACGCGAGAGGGTCTTTGCCGTGGCCCTCGTTTAGTCGGAGTTTACGCTCTGCACCCACAAGCGTCACTCATGTGACGCACGACGTCACAGGCAATGACGTTGAAGGAGGTCGTCCACCGGACGGATACGGCCGAGTGAGCGGGAAGCTCCATTAAGCTCCAATAAAGCTCCAGCGAAGCTCCATTAAATGGAGCTTCCGGGGCTCGCAAATCCTAAGCGCAAAGCGCTTGGACGTATTGCGTCTCACCGTATTCATCACCAGCCGAGCGTAGCGAGGCGATAACGCCCAGAGCATCGAGGACCCCTGAACGTAGATTCCCCCTTGCTCGGACGAAGAAAATCGCGCCAGGGGCGGTTTCCGGGGCCGTATGGCCAAGGCTGGACGGGGATGGCCCCCTGGCACAAGCCCTGCGTCTCGGACATCAAAGTCCTCCCGGTCGGCAAGTAGACCTTCAAGAACCCCGTGACGACCATGGCCGCCATCGACCGCCTGGTTCACCACGCCACCATCCTCGAGTTCACCGGCGAGAGCATCCGTGCTGCAATAAAAGGCAGCGTTAAACGGGCCTATACAATAATTGGTTGTACTGCCGACAGCGGTACAACCAATATTCGGCAACACCGATGAAACCCATTCTAGGTATTCAGTTCGTGGCAGGGTTGCTGTCACTGGAATGGCTTCATAAACGCTACCTCTTCTCCGTCTTCAAACACTACGGGGAGGTAAATGGCCCCTCACTTCAATCGCTGCTTATCATAGCCTTCATAATCGGCTTTTCTGTATTTCTTGTTTTTGGGGCCGTTACGGGTCTTTGCGGACGGCGTTGGGGAGTGTACATCTCCTGCGTTTGTCAGTTGTTGGCCTGTTTGGCTGGTTGCTATTACATATTCCTCTCGTTCAAGACCCTTCTTCCACCCGCCGGCTCCCCGTTCGGCCTCTATTTTCTTTTATTGTCGGTGCCCCTCTTTCTTCTCTCGTTGAGCGGATTCATCATTTTGCTCAAGCATCTCCTCCGAACTGGATCGGGAGCCGAAAAACCGTCCGCGTAAGATAGCGGTCAACGTCCGACGCATTCGGGCCGGCTCCTGCGGCAAGCTGTGCGCGCCATTGTCGGTTTCTAATTGTCGTCACCGCTGCCGGGAAAGGATATTCCCTTCAGTTTTTAGCGGACCTGCTTGAACGGATCGAACTCCAAGTTACGTGAGCCGGCTGTGTTGACGTAAATGTCAGCATCAAAGCTCGTCGGCGGCGGCTGAAAATCTCCCGTCAAATCGATGGCAATTCGGCCATAATCCTGCCCGTTGCCAGTGGTAAAGTAATACGCCTTTTGAAGGTCAGGGCTCCAATTTTTTGTTCCCACAGGCATGCTTACCGTGACACTTTGTTGATAGCCGTCGGCTGGAGCCTCATTGGGATAGAGGTCGGCAATCTCCTGCGCGCCTCCCCCTGATACTTCCAAGGTCAGCTGCCAGTCAAAAGGCTTCCCTCTCACAATATCCACTGGATTACGGCTCAGCCGAACGGTGAGATTTCCGCCACTTGCGACGCGCTTGCCAGTAGTCAAATCGAACATGGTGGGTGTGCCGTCACACGGGATGTACGCGTGTATGCGCGCCTTCACCATCGGCTCGGCACCCTGGAGCTTCCACATTTTGAAAATGACTCGGTTGCTTGGATCAGTTTTTCCCCCTGGAGACCAATTCCCATTCCCGTGTTGAACATACTGATAGCCTTCCTTCTCCGGTCCCACCCCCAGGCTCTCCCCATGCAATCCCATGAATTCAAAATTTCCTTCTGCATCGCTCTCGGTCAGATGCGGTGTCTCTTTGGTCCCATCAAATCCCACCTCGGTCATCACGTATCCTTTAACCTTCGCGCCTGCCACTGGCTGGCCATTTTGGTCGACGACTTTCCCGTAAAAATCCAAGGACCGGCTATTGGTTGTATCAATCACGGACTTAAATTCCCCCAACCTGGCCAAGGCTGCCGCATCGGAATGCGCGGCTGGACCAGCAGTTGAAGCAGCAGGCTTGCTGGTGTTGGGAACAACCGTACTCGCCAAACTTGTTGTCGCCGCCTTTTCCTGAGCCTCTACAGGCTTAACCTGCCTCCCCGTCCACCACCGCCAGCCAAACAGCAACAGCAGCAACAGTACTACGATGACACCGACCAGCTTTGAGCGATTATTCATTGATTTGTTGGTAGACCAAACCTCTTCATCAACGCATTCCAGTAATTCTGCTGGTCGGCATTTGAGAACTCGAACTCCGCGCTATGCCAGACGTGATCCTGGAAATTGTTACTGTAGGGATCGGTTTCCCATATAGTTGTCGACGTCAGATCAGTTGAAACAATTCCTTGTGCGCTCGTAGGGGTCGCGCCCAGAGCGGGGCATTGAGCCTGCGCCGCAAAAGCCATGATCTCATACTGGTCATTGATCGCGCCGTTCGTAGCGAGTGAAAGCCAGTGAGTTTGCCCACTTCCAGCATCCTGCGAACTGCTAAATCCTTGCGCAACCGGCGGCGCATTGGAATCGCCGGCGTAATTGTAGGGAGGATAAAGTCCCGTTGCGTGGTCGGGCTTTAGCCGTTCATCCGTTTGCCAATGAGAGCTGTTTAAAGCCCAGTCATTCGCATTATAAAAATTCCCGATCGATGTGGCGGATGTCCCGTTAGATCCCATCCAGCCCACATAAATATTAGGAGTCGTTTTCATGGTCGGCCCTACTGTTGCGAAAAATCCGCTAGGCGTCGGCTGGGTGATATCATAAACCTGCACGGGCACCGCGGCCTGGCTCGGCACATAACCCGCGATCAACACTTGACTGATTTGGGCCGCCTGGCGCAGGGCTTCCCCTGTAACGACGTTGCCCATGCTGTGGGCCAAAACATAAACACCACTGGACGTACCGTTAAGTTGCTGAAGCAGTCTACCAAGGGGATACGAGGACCACCACGCTGTGTATTCTGACATGTCGTAATCAAATGGAGCGGCTACAGATGACGTGTGATAAGTCGCCGGCCACTGGAACGTTCCGAACTTCCCCTTATATCCCTGCCAGTAGAGGCGCTTGAGTGCTGTTGCAGCAAAGGTATCCTTTTCCCACGGCTGCATGTTGTAGCCATGAACAAAGAGGATGTACTTGTTGCCGTTGGGATCGGTTGGCACCGAGAGACCCGGGGTTGAGGAACTGTATTGGAACCCCTGCGTGAGACCCGCCGACAGCCGAGCGGTGGAAATCTGAGCCTGCGATAGAGGCAATCCGCCTCCTGAATAAGGAGCAAACGATGGCGCCGATGGATTAAGCGTAGGGCCATCGCCCACCGTCCAGCGTTCGTAAAGTCCTTTGATATCCGTCAAATTCATGAAGAGGCCGCCGCTTTCGCCAATCTTCGTGTAATTACCAGCCGTTCCTGTGTTGAACGTGATGACGAGGCGGCCCGTTCCCCACCCAGCTCCCTCAAAGATAAAATATGCGTTTGGGTTCGTAGCCGTCAGTGAATAAAGCGCGGTGGCCGGAAAGTAGAAAGGTGAGCCTTTAGTCACTGTTCCCAAGGCCACACTATACGGTGCCGACGCCTGATCTGACGCCGTGCTCGGATCGGTCAGATAATCGGCGCCACCCGTGACAACCGAAGATCCGTGCGGCGGGGCCGCCGCATAGATATTGATTGCCGGCGTCCCGTCATTGGGCCCCCAGCCATTAACCGCATCGCCCGTGTTTGAGTGCCATTCCAAACCCACGGTGATATTTCCCGACGTAATTGCTTGGCTCAATCCACCTATTGATAGCCAAAGTCGGGCAAAGTTCTCTAGATCACGGGTGCAGGTAACGTGGGCGGGACTCTGGAGACAATTGGGCTTTCCAGTTAGCGGATTAAGGTCAGCCTGAACGGTAAGGTCGGCCTGACCGACATCGCCGCTGACCGTGTCATTGCCGTCAACACCATCATTGAGCCAAATAATCCCCAATGACGATTCCGGGCCGGTAGGCGCTTTTTTCTCCGGCTGTGCCTCCGAACGGCCACGGCTGGAGAGTAGGAATCGAGCGTTGGCGACCATGGGCGCAGGCGCTGGGCCTCAGGGCAATCGAAGGCTCGCCGGGTCCTGGCGGCCGTCCCAGATACGCACTACTTCGACCAACTGGGAGGCGTCGTTCACTTGGTAGAAGATCAGATAGTGGCGGTAGGCGAGTTTGCGCATGCCGGGCCTGCGCCGCACGGACGCACCCCGGCGCGGCATGACCGAGAGCGCGAAGGCCGTATCGAGCAGTTCGTTGCCGAGCCTCTCCGCCGCCTCGGGGCTCTTCGCCGCGAGGAAGCGCACGACCGCGCCGAGATCGGCTTGCGCCTTCTCGCTCAGGCCGACCCGGTAGCCCATAGCGGGATTTTTTTGCGGACTTCCTCCAGCGGAATCACGCCTTTTTCCCTCAATGAGCTCAGACCCTCGTCGATGGCCGCCAGCATTTCCGGCGTCTCCTCCTCCGTGCCGTCCAGCCATTGCCGCAGCGATTCGCGCTCCTGGGGCGGCAAGTGCAGGATGGCCTCCTGGATTTCGACGAGTTTGGTCATGGATTTACGGTAGTGCGTTCCGGTTCATCCGGCAATGCCGGTTTTACCCTCGCGGATGGTGCCGGCGGTGGGCGTCCTTCAAGTCAGCGATAGTAACCCGCAGGTAACGCTCGGTCGTGGCGAGGGACTTGTGGCCGAGCAGTTCCTGGACATGGCGCAGGTTGGCCCGGTTCTGCAAAAGGTGCGTGGCACAGGTGTGTCGCCAGAGGTGCGGCGTTACCTTCTTTTTGACTCCCGCCACCTTTGCATAGCGTTCCACGATGTTGCCAAGGGCATGCTCCCCGAGGCAGGAGTCCTCCCCGGGATGGTTGCAGGGCGCGACGAAGAGCCGGAGCGACTCCCGACCGGCGAGGAGCGCGGGCCGGGTTTCCCGCAGATACGTTTCCAGGCAGGAGCAGGCAGTGCGGGTAAGCGGGACGACACGGCCCTTGCCGCCTTTGCCTCGGCGGATGTAAACAACCTCGGACTCAAGATCGACATCCGCGACGCAGAGCGCCCGCAGTTCGGCCCGGCGCAGTCCCGTGGCATAAATGGTTTCCAATATGGTACGGTCGCGCTGGCCGTTGAGAGTCGAGACATCGGGCGCACCAAGGATCGCCACCGCCTCGGAGGGCGTCAGCACATCCTTGGGCAGCGGATCGGGCTGCTTTGCGTAGCGGGCGAACGCGGCCGGGTTGCGCGTAACGGCGCCCCCCACCTGGAGCCACGCGAAGAAGAGCTTGAGGTACGATAGGACGTTGTTCTGCCCGGCAACACCGCGCACAACCCCCCGCGCCGTGGGCCGGTGCCAGAGCCATTGCTGGAAAGAGGCGACGTGCTCCGGCGTCACCGCTCCCGGAGCGCCGAGTTTCACCTCGGCGCAAAATTCGGCCCAGCGCCTCGCATAGGTCGCCTGCGTGGCTAAGGTGCGTACGGAGTAGCCGCGCACGAGGAGCGTCTGCCGGTAGCGGGCAAACTGCATCTCCCATTCGGTCACGCTCTCGGCGTTCATGCCCTCGGATGCGAAGCGCGGAGGGTCGTGCGCACGTCGCCCACGCTGACCCGCGTATAGATCTGCGTTGTCGCAAGCGAGCGGTGCCCAAGCAGGCGCTGCACATAGACTATCGCCGCGCCGTCGCGCATGAGGTGCGTGGCGCAGGTGTGCCTCCAGGCGTGCGGGCCAACGCCCGGTAGCCCCGCCCGGACGGCGCAGCGGCGCGCCACGAGCGCCACGGCCTCTTTCCTGAGGGGTCCGTGCGGTCGAATCGGGGAGAGCCAGAGCGCCGCCTCCATTTGCCCGCGAGTTTCCAGCCATACGCGCCGCGCACCGAGGTATGCGCTCAACGCTTCGACAGCCGAGGTCCCAAGTGGGACGACCCGCCCGCGTCCGCCCTTGCCACGGGCCACACGCACGAAGCCACCCGATAAGTCGAGATCGTGGATGCCAAGCGCAGTCACCTCCGCGAGTCGCAGCCCCGATGAGTAAAGGAGCTCTAGGAGAGCGCGGTCCCGCTTGCCCTGGTGCGTCGCCCAGTCCGGCTGCGCCAGGATTTGGTTTACCTCTCCCACCGTAAGCACACGGCGCGGCAAGCGGTCCAACAGCTTGGGCAGCGGCACGCCGACACACGGGTTAAGGAACACCGCGTCCGTCGTCTCTAGCCACGCGAAGAACGAGCGAAGCGCCGTCTGATGCACCCGCCGTGAACCGGAGCCAAGTTCCCCGGCCAATGCCGCAGCGTAGGACTCCACGTCGGCCCGCGTCACCGCCCGAACGTCTTTCTTTCCCAGCCGTACGAGAAAGCGGCGCACCGACTGCTCCCGGCTCGTGAGCGTCGCCGGCAAGAGCCCGCGCACACGCAGCGCCCCAAGGTAGTCGCGGAACATCCTTTCCGATTTCGGGAGGCTCATACGTCACTCCCGATGATCGGTATATGATCTCCGCCCGGAAAGGCGGGGTTGCCCAAGCGGTGGGCGTTTTCAGAAGCAAGAGCACCGTTCTTAACCTCGCCGTCTCGGAGCGGCTGGGTACCGGCGGGGTCGGTCTCTTGGGCAGCGAGGTTCACCGCCTTCCGAAGTTTCTGCACGCTGCGCATCGCCGGCACGAAGGCACCGCCCGAGCGCAGCACCACTGGCGCGACCAGCAGCCGATAACGAAATGCACGGCCGTTTCCTCCGCAGAGCGGAGCCAGGTATTCCAAGCGCAATAGTTCGCCCAAATGGACTCGCAGCCGCGTGTCTGACCATTTCAGAGCCTCGCGCAGCTCCCGCCGCCCAAAGTCCACCTTGTCCCATTTCGCCTCGTGCGCCCGCGCCTCAACGTAGGCCGCCAGTTGCCCGGCCAGCCGCCGCCCAGGTGGAGAGAGGTCATCGAACGATGCTCTAAGGAGTTCCGTGGCAAGGTCGTTGGCAACGGCGATGTCGTCCAGCGTGACCTCGATGTAGTCGCCAAGGATCGCGTGCGTCCTAACGGGACGTTGCATCTGGTGCAAAAACGCCACGGCCAAAATGAGGTTCAGATACTTCGGCTGGTCGCGCCGTGTCGTCAGCCTCTCGTCGCCGTAGCCCAGCAAGGGCTCGTAGGGATTGACGACCAAGAGCGGACGGAGCATCCGCTGAAAGGTGTGATGGCGGCGGCGCACCGCCTCACGCTCCTTCTTGGCCACCAACGCTCCCATCGTATGCCGGTGGCGCTGCGCCTCCGCGATCAGCCGCGTTTGCTCCAGCGATTCGTCGATCGAGACAAGGAGATAACGGCTCTTTGTCTCTGGGTCCGTGTCCGGCTGCGTCGTCGTCTCAAAGACCGCCGTCGGGCCATGCACCGTGTTCACCTGCGTCTCCATCCGCCCAGTCTCCGGGTTCTTGACCGTCGTTTCGATGGTGAGCTTTTTTGCCGAGATCAAGTTGCGCATCGCGTAGCGCGCCCCCTCCGCCCCGCTCACCTCCTCCAGGGCCAGCACCTTGTGCCTTAGCGAGCCCTCGCCCTTGTAGAACAGGGCTTGGCCCGAGAGCGATGTGAGTTTGATCAAGTCCTCCTCCGGACAGAGCGAGAGCACGGCGTCTTGCAAGTGGCTTTTCCCCGATCCCGACGAGGAGAGGATTTGCACCGCGAGCGGATCGTCCATCCGCCGCGAGGTCATCGCCAGATAGATTAGGAAACGGTTCGTCTCCTCGCCCACGATCCCGAGTTTCCCAAGATCCCTCTGGATCTCGCCGGCAAGATCGGTGCTGCGCCCGAGTTTAAGGGCCTCGGACGTGTCCTGCGCGGACAGCGCCGGGGCCTCGGCCCCGGTCCCCGCTTGCTCGCAGCGGTGTTCCGCCGCCACGAGCAAGCGTCCGAGATCGGCTTCCGTTACTGTCGGTAGCAGCCGGAATACCCGCGCCGCCTCAGCTGCGAACAAGCGCCGGGCACGTGACGAGTAAAGGTCGAACATTTCGACATGGAAGCGGCCCGGCTCCGAACCAATGGCTTTCACGGTGGCCTTTAGACGAGTCACTCCGGATTTCGCTGCAGCGATCACTTCGTAACGCCGGTTCGGCCACGCAAGCGCGAAGCCTTGCGCACACACCTCCTGGCGCGGCTCGTCAGAGGAATGCTGAGATTTTTCTTCTCCAGCCGTTTCCGGCTTGGGCGCAACAAGCGCCATCCACTCAGCGACGGCGTTCTCACGGCCGGGCGAGAAGAAGGCGTTGGCATTCTTAACACCTTCGGGCCATGCAATGGTGCGCACGTTCGCAGTCGGCAGGAGCGCGTCGAGCCTGGCCCGGAGTGATTCCGCGCTCTCGCGGCCAGCTTGGTCGTTGTCGAGAGCCAGGATGATTTCACGGGCGGCGCTTTCCCTCACCGCCCGCTCGTGGTGCTCCGTCCATCCGCCCCTGCCGTGGAGCGCGATCACGGAGTGCTCACCCGCCTGCCAGAATGAGAGCGCATCGAAGATCGCCTCGGTGAAGATGATCCTCTCGGTCGCCTTAACGGTCGACGCGTTGAACGCCGCCTTGTGCCCTTCCGCAAGGTACAGGTGCTCCGACGAATCCTCCGACAACTTCGCACCGTCGCCCTCGACCTTGTGGCCGTAAAGTCCGACGACGCAGCCAGCCTCGTCCAGGATCGGCACGGTGACTCGGCCGTAAAACACCTCGTTGCCATTGGCATTCAGGATCTCCAGCGCCTTCAGTAGCTCGATTACCTCGCCGGACTTGGGCAGCGCGGATTTGAGGGTCCCGTTGCAGTAGCCGACCTGAAAGGTTTCCAGCATCAGGGGATCCACCAAATTGCGGGAGGCGAGAAAACCTAGGCCCGCCTTGTCCCTAAAAAGCGTGCGGTGATAGAACCCCGTCACCCGGTTAAGCAGATCGGCGGCAGCGTTCGCCGTCAGCGCTGCGGCCTCCTCCGGCCTCCGTTTTCCAGAAGGCGTCAAGCTCGAAGAGGGAAATTTTGACATGTTGCATCATTACACGCATTACGTGTAACTATGCAAGCGTTTTCGTTTAGTGTAATATGGAAATCGGCCTGCATAATGCCGATATCTCAATGGGAAGACCAACCGCCAAACCACGCACCAAGATGGGCGAACGCATCGCGCAAGCGCGTCAGCAAGCTGGGCTTACCCAAGAACAGCTCGCGGCCAAGCTGGGAACATCTCAGCGGGTCGTCACGTATTGGGAACGCGAGCCAGTTGCGCTTAAAGCTGAGCAGTTAGCCAGCTTGGCCGACGCCCTTGCCGTGACGGGAGATTTTCTATTGGGACGCGAAGAGCATAAAGACCGCGGAGCCGGCCCCACGGGCAAACTGCGCCAAGTGTTCGAGCGGGCCAGCAATCTGCCTCGCGATCAGCAAAGGCATATCCTGCGCGTCGTCCAGGATGCCCTGACCGCCTATGCGGCCCGCAAGGGCAGCTGATATGACGTTACCGAGAAGCGGGGCGATCCTTGGGGAGACGCTGGGAAATGGCTGGAAGCTGCGATAAAATGGAGCTTCCGGGGCTCGCAAATCCTAAGCGCAAAGCGCTTGGACGTATTGCGTCTCACCGTATTCATCACCAGCCGAGCGGCAGCGAGGCAAGTACGCCCAAGGCATCGGGAACCCCAGAACGCAGGGTTTCCCCCTTGTTCGGATGAAGAAAATCGCGCCAGGGGCGGTTTCCGGGGCCGTAATGCCACGGCTGGACGGGGATGCCCCCCGGCACAGGCCGTTCATCGCGGCCATCAACGTCGTTCGGGTCGGCAAGGGAGAGATATTCCCTCAGCAGGTCAACGGACCTGCTTTGTTTGGTCGAACTCCAGGTTACGCGAGCCGGCAGGGTTGACGTAAGAATCGATCTCAAAATGGGTCGGCGGCGGCTGGTAGTTTGCCATGATATTGATCGTGATTCGGCCGTAGTTCTTCCCGTCAAAGATGTAGTAGGATTGGACTACAGAAGGCGTCCAATTCTTGGCGTCTGAAGGCATATTGATTGCAACCGAGGACTGGTAGCCGTCCGCGGGGGCCTCGTTCGGATATAGGTCATTGATCGGGATTAGCCCTCCCCCTTCAATCCCTAGAGTGAGAGCCCAGTCGAACCGTTTGCCTCCATCGATATTCACTGGGTTGCGGGTCAAAGTGGCTACCAAGTCACCGGCATCCCTTCTTCCCGTTAGCGGGTCAAATTTTCTGGGCGTCCCATCACAAGCAAGACCGGATTGGATCGAAGTATGCACCATCGGCTCAGCACCCTGGAGTTTCCACATGTGGAAAATCGCACGATTGATAGACGAAGTCTTTCCACCTATCGGTAGTTGAAGCGCAGTTGTGTTCCTGCCCAATTCATAACCCGATTTGCTCGGAGCGATAGCCAATTCCCAGCCGTGCAAACCGGTAAATTCAAACATCCCGTTTGCATCGGTCTCGGTCTTATACACTTCCTTTCTTTCCCCGACATCAACACCTTGGATGAACATCAGGTCGCCATTCACAGTTGCACCGACCACCGGCTCTTCGTGTTGATCAATAACCTTGCCATAAAAATCCTGGGCCTGGGCATTTTTTCCCGCCCATATCCCTTCAATTATCGCCACCTTTGGATCGATAAAATCTTTCTTTGGCGGCAATCCATTCGGATAGCTGGATTGAGATAGGCTGGAAGGAATCGTCTTGCTCGGTACCGAACTTGAATTGGAACTCGCCGACTTGGCAGCAATTACCGGAGCCGACGCCTCTTTGCTCTTCCATAGCCACCAGCCGCCCAGCAGCAGTAGCAGAACAACGAACGCGACGGCCAGCTTTGAGCGATTGTTCATTGGCTAGGGAGGAGTCGAAATTGGTTAAGCAACGCATTCCAGTAATTCTCCTGGTCCGGATTGGTGAACCGGAATTCGGCGCTGTGCCATTGGTGCAGTTCGTAATTGTGCCCGGGAGAATCTGCCCTCCATACCGCCGGCAGATTCTGGGAAACTGCGAACACGCCGTTGGCTGCCGCGTCGGACACAGCGCCGAGCGCAAGGCTGCGCGGCTCGGCAGCATAGGCCATGATCTCGTAGCGACCATGGACATTGGTCGCATCCCCCAATTGAAGAGGCACAGTGACGACTGTTACACCGCCACTGACGATATTATTGGGATTGAGTGGGTGAAGCTTAATAAAAGACTGAGCTGTCGGCAAATCCGGATAACTCGATTTCTGAAACAAGTCCTGCACAGTCGTCAGGTCATCATTCGCATAGTAATAAACGTAGCCTCGGATGTCGGGCTTCAAGACTTGATCTAGCTGCCAGTAACCTAGTGCATAATCATTAACGTTAAAAAAGTTGCTCTTGGTCGGCACCGCCGCGCTCGCCGATGCCAACCAGCTGCTGTAAATCTCAGGCGTGTCTGGTCCGTATGACCCTCCTGAAATGGTGGCACCGCTTA
>Ga0302270_10003132_pt1 | contig 15795 bp, 16 predicted proteins | sample III_Bog_E2_3_FD_198773 | JGI IMG/M metagenome (GOLD analysis project Ga0302270, IMG submission 198773) | Peat permafrost microbial communities from Stordalen Mire near Abisko, Sweden - III_Bog_E2_3 | ecosystem: Environmental > Terrestrial > Soil > Wetlands > Peat | place: Sweden: Abisko... | reverse complement strand
TCGTTCCAAAGATCTTCTCCTCAACCTTCTTTCGTTTTCGGCGCTTGCCTTCTGGGCAACCCGTAGCGCAGCACGCGCTCGCTTGCGATGCACGTGGAGTAGTGGTCCGGCACCTTGCCGGTGAACCACTTGTAGTAGTCGGCCTCATCGACGCCGGCAGCCTCCTGGATGTCCTTCACCTTGCAGTGATTCCGCGAGATGAACTCCTTTACGACGCGACGACGATCCTCCTTTGGCGTGGGCCGGATGTCGCGGCTTGCGTCCGCCAGCGCAGCTACGGTTACCCCGCGAACGCGGTCTTCGAGAGCTGGCGGGCCAAGTTGATTGGGACGCGCAAAGGCGAATGCGGCGCAACCTTCTCTCGGAGCTGTGAAATGATGCAAACCATTTAGTATCAACAGGTCAGGCGGGTTAATCTCCCCAGAAATGCACAGCTACTTGGACCGAAAACTCTTTTGTTCAGCCGCATCAAAGGGATACCCTGTGGAGAACGATTTCGTCTCTTGTTCGCCGCCTCGTAGTGGGGTAGGTTGAGGTTATGGACACAGGTGGGTTCGCCAGCTTTTATCGGACTTCTAGGGACGCAACGGAGGCGCGCATGCGCTCTCTGTCGTCATCCGCCGCCGTGCGGAAAGCGCGCGCAAGGGCAGAGGTGGAATTCAGATCGCGAGAAGTTACAGCCAACTGGCGTAACTGGATGGACGGGGTCGGGGATTGCTCTCCGTCTCGCATGGCTGATCTCGTGCCGCCCCACTGGCAGGCGGGAGTCAGCTTTGCCTCTAAGATCATCCCCGCTTATGGTAAAGCCGCGTTGCAGAGGATTGGCCAAGCAGACGAGTTCGAGGATTTCCTGAGGGAATGTGCATTGGTAGTGGCAGACCGGACGTATCAACGGAAACTGCAGCCGTACGACGCATTACCGGTGGACAAGATCGACCAGGCTATGGCGAACTTCCATCAGCTGGTGCGAACCGAAGTGGCCGGCGAAGTAGCGCGGCTGCACCTGGAAGCATGGCAACGCCACGCGGCCAATCTGGATATCGAGGTGACCTCGTCTCCCGCGCCGGAGTACAGGCCCGTCGGGGAAGATGGCCACTTCGCAAGCGCCACCGCCGCCTCAGGCCAGGATCTCAATGCGCATGAACTGGCGCCGCAGCGCGAAGCACGGCTGCAGGCATTCCTCACCGCGAACGACGCCACAATTGCAGCCGTGTGCGAAGCCGCCGAAGCTTACAAGCCCGACATGCAGCGCTGGCGGCGCGGGACGCTCAGCGGGGAGTCCGTGATGTCTCAGCGGATCGAGCGTGTGCTTTCGGGAGAGACCCCGCTGATGGCCAACAGCGGGATGCCGGTGGAATCGTCCGGCGAGTGAAGCCAAAGCTTAAAACGCAGGGGTAGGAATCTCCTTCCTACCCCTCCTACCCGAAGGCGGTTTTTCGGACCAAGGTCTTCCTACCCTTCCTACCCCATCTCCTACCCTGACCTCTTACCGCAGCCATCGGCGAAACTTCTCTCGTGGCGGCAATTCAACCCAACACACAATTCGCCCTAGCGCCCGCCGTAACTCCTTGAAACGCAGGGGTAGGAATCGCCTTCCTACCTTTCCCTACCCCGAGGCGGGTTTCTGGGCCGAAATTTTCCTACCCTGCCTACCCCATTTCCTACCTTGACCTCTTACCGCAGCTGTCGGCGAAGCTTCTTTCGTGGCTGCAACTAAATCCAACAAACAATCCATCGCAGCGGCTAGCCAATTGGTGGAGCCGCTGCTTACCGAAGCTGAAGTAGCCGACATTTGCGGGCTCAGTACGGCGGCGATTCGCCGCTGGCGCCTGCTGAATCAAGGCCCCCGCTACATCAAGGTTGGCGCGGCGGTCCGTTATCGCCTGGAAGACATCCGCGGCTGGCTGGCGACACGGCCAAGCGGCGGGGAATTGACACCGGAGGCCGGGCAATGAGTGCGCCCAAGCCGGGCTTTGCCGGAGACCTCGCGCAGTCTGAACAGCGTTTTCTCGCCGCCATGCGGGACGTGGCCTTTGGCCGATTTGAGTATCTTCAAATCCGCGACGGCGAAATCATTCTCGACCCGTGGCCGGTGGCCGTGCGCGATGTGAAGTTCAGCGTGGAAGGGTGCCGTGATCGCCTATTCCGTCCTGCCGAGTACGAACTGAAAAGCCAGGTGGCCGAATTCTTCGAATACACCCGCAGCGTGGAGGTGGGTGAAATCCGGATACTCGAGGTCCGCCATGGCCTGCCACTGTCGATGGAGGTGGAGCTGGGGGCCCCGAAGCGCGGAGGGCGGTCATGATGAACGACTCCGCCATCCAAGCTGTGCGCAGCCTGGCCCGGCTCAAAGCCAATTCTATCGTCGGCCAAGGCGGTCTGACAGCGGACGACCAGGACGATGTTGCGGCCCAGCTTCTGCTGGCCGTCTGTTCACAACTCCGCAACTATGACAGAGATCGGGCGTCGCTCCGCACCTTCATGTGCCGCGTGATGGACCGGGAGATCGCGACGATTCTGCGCTACCGCCTGGCGTGGCGGCGCCTGCCGCTGGGCCGGCCCGAGTTGATCGACGGCGACGCCATTGCCGACCTAGCCCAGGACACCGTGCCATCCTCGGCCGATTGCGCCGAGTTTTGGCTCGACGTGGGCAAAGTCGTGAGGACTCTGCCGGCACATTTGCGCAAGACGGCGCGGGCATTGCGATGTGGCTCCCCGACTGAGGCGAGCGAGACGCTCGGCACCGCCAGGTCGGTTGTGTACGAGCACATTGCCCACATCCGCAAGGCCTTCCTGGCGGCCGGAATTGGTCCCAACTACTTCGTTGCCGGAGGTGCCCAGTGAAACAAGGAGAAAGCCTCCCGATCAGCAACATCCGTCTGGATGGCGGAACCCAACCGCGCGCAACGATCGACGTTGAAGCGGTGGTTGACTACATGGACGCGATGGCTGGCGGGGCGATCTTTCCACCCGTGGTCGTGTTCTACGACGGCACCAATTATTGGCTCGCTGATGGATTCCACCGGGTGAAAGCTGCGGAGCAATCCGGCATGGAGCACATCGCTTGTGATCTGCGCCAGGGGACGCAGCAAGACGCCCAGTGGTACAGCTTCGGCGCCAATAAGGCCACCGGGCTCCGGCGCACGAACGAGGATAAGCAGCGTGCAGTAAAGGCGGCGCTCTTGCATTCAAACGGTGTGCAATTGAGCAATCGCCGGATCGCTGCTCACATCGGTGTCGACGAAGGCACGGTGCGTGGTTGGCGGGAGCGGCTGACTGCGGAAATTCCGCAGTCGTCCGCGCGCACGGGACTGGACGGTCGCACCACAGAAGTCAGCAACATCGGCACTGCCGCGCGGGCCTCGAAATCGACCTCAGTCCCGACGAGATTCCGGCGTGCTCCAAACACGCCGCAAGCCCATCAGACCGATTCTCCTCCACCGGCTGCAGCAAGTGACGCTACGGACTTGGCGGAGCAGGCTCTGCCGGTGTCCGGCCGGGCAACCCGGGCGCAACGGATCGACCGGCTAGCCCGATCGACCCTCACCTTCATCGAAGCCACGAAACACCTCGCCCATTTGGTCGGCTGGCTGGGTGAAACCGCCGGCGAATTCGACGAGGCGGAACTGCTGCTGCGGAAGGCCACCGACGCCATCGCCGCGGCGAGCACGGAAATCGAGCGGAAGGCACTTGCCGCCGATCCGCTAAACGCATCCAGGTTGGAAATTCGGGAGGGATCAAAGTGACGCAACTAAGAGTTCTGTCCGGTGCGCTGGACGAATTAACGGACGGCCAGATTGTATTGCGCGGGGTGATCGACCCCGTGTCGCTGGGCGGTTTGCTCAAACCGGCATACCAGCGCGAGACGCTGCGGGAAGCCAAGATCCAGGAGTTGATGGAGGCATTCCGCGGCAGTTCGAGCCGCGTGCCCGACGTGGAGCTTGCGGTCCGTGGCGAGCGCTACGGATGCACCGATGCCGGCGGAACATACACGATCAGCGGCGAGGTGTACATCATCGACGGCCTCCAGCGCATCAGCGCCGCCAAACAGTTCATGCGTGACGGCGGCAAGCCACTGGTCGGGGCGATGATCCACTTTGCGACGAGCGAGGAATGGGAACGAGCGCGCTTTGACATCCTGAACATGCGCAGAACGCGGCTCTCCCCGAACGTCTTGATTCGGAATCGTGCCGCGCAGTGTCCGTCGCTCGGCCGCCTGCGTGATCTCTGCTTCGACGAATCGTTCGTGCTTTACCAGCGTGTCTCGTGGTCGCAATACATGCGGCGCGAGGAATTGATGACGGCACTGTCTTTCCTGAAGACGGTGATGCGGCTCCATTCCAAATTCGGGGCGGGACGGTACGTCACGCTACCCGCGATTTGGCAGGCGCTGCCGCCCATGATGGCCAACGTGGGCTCCGCCACGATGATCGACAACATCAAAACCTTCTTCGAGTTGCTGGACAGCAGTTGGGGTGTGCGCGGAATTCTCTACAAGGATCGGGCCACCCACCTGAAGATGGGCTTCCTGTCCGCGCTCGCCGACGTGATCTCCGAGTATCCAACGTTCTGGTCAGGCAAGAGCCTCCGCATCGACCGCGACATGCAGAAGAAGATCGGCCAGTTCGCACTGAACGACCCGAACGTCCGAGCGATCGCGTGCAGCGGGTCGAGCATCGGGCTTCTCACCCGTCTCATCGTGGATCACATCAATTCGGGCAAACGGACGCGGCGGCTGGCCACGCCCGATCCCTACCAGGGCGGCACCCGCCGCGAAGTGTAAGAGCAAGCGTCGGGGAGCGAACTACTATGACCCACGAATGTGGACAGCAACCTGTCCGGACCGCGCCGATGGTTTCCACCTACTCGATGTGGGCGCTGTTTCGGAGCTGCCGTAAGGCGGTGGAGTGGCGCTACGTCGAACAGCTTGTTCCACTGCAGCACGATCACAACCTGCACTTCGGCTCGCTGATCCACGAGTGCCTCGAGCTGTGGCATGGCGAACGCGATCTTGCCAAGGTGCTCGACCGGATTGACCGGCTGTGTCCCAACCGTGCGCAAGACGAAGACCAGAAGCGCGACTGGCTCAATGCCACCGCCATGATGACCGCCTACGCCGGGCACTATCCCACGGAGGAGTTCGAGATCGTCGCGCTGGAGAAGACCTTCGAAGGCCCGATCATCAATCCGGCAACGGGCGCGGCATCCCGCAGCTTTGTCCTCGCCGGCAAGATCGACGGCATCGTGCGCATCGGCGGCGAGTACTTCGTCCTGGAACATAAGACCGCGTCGCAGATGGATGCCGACTACCTGGAGAAGCTCTGGACCGATTTCCAGATCACGCTGTACGCGCACTACATCGAACAAACCCTCGGCATCCCGATCACGGGGATTCTTTACAACGTGCTCGTCAAGGCCCGCCTGCAGCAGAGCAAGGGCGAGACGGTCGAGGAGTTCGAACTCCGCCGGGCCGAGCTGCTGGCCAAATCGAAGACGGGCAAAACCACCGCGAAGCGCAAATTGCCCGAGACAGACGAAGACTTCCAGCAGCGGCTCGCGGAGAAGTACGCCGATCCGCTGATGTTCCACCGGGAGATGTTGTATCTCTCGCGGGACCGCTTCGACATCCTGCGCAGCGAATTGTGGGAGCTCACGCAGGCCTTCCTCGACGCCCGGCGCCGCGGCGTTTTCTACCAGAACACGGCCTTCTGCTTTAACTACCAACGGCCTTGCGCCTACTTTGCGCTGTGCCGCTCGAACGGCAATCCCAACGTCCGCGACAACTTCTACCAGCGCGTGGCGCCCAACGAGGAGCTGCGCGTATTGCCCGCAACAACGACCGAACCGGCCTTCTAAAGGAGATCCATCGAAATGCCATCATTATCATTACCAACTGCCAAGACCGCGCCCAAGCCGAACCTCGCTGACCTGACCGTGCTCGCTTACGGGCAGACGAAAATCGGGAAGTCGGATTTCTGCTCGCATGCAGACGGCGCATTATTCCTGGCCACCGAGCCAGGCTTGAATGCGCTCGACGTCTTCCAGGTGCCGATCCAGACCTGGGACGAACTGCTCGATGCCTGCGCCGAGATCGTCGCGGGCAAGCATCCCTTCAAGACGGTGATCATCGACACCGTCGACAACGCCTATAAGTTCTGCACCGACTACATCCTCAAGAAGTTCAAGATCGAGCACGAGTCCGATCTCGGCTACGGCAAGGGCTATGCGATCGTCAACAACGAATTCCAGCGTGTCCTGACGAAGCTGGCGTTCCTGCCCTACGGGCTCTTCCTGGTCTCCCACGCGAAGCAAATCGAGGTGGACACGCGCACCGGCAAGTACACGCGGATCGTGCCGACGTTGCCCGACAAAGCCCGCAAGATCGTGCTCGGCATGGTCGACATGGTTTTGTACTGCGATTTGGAAACCAGCGTTGGCGACGGCGGCGAACAGAGGATGAGGCGCGTCATCCGCACCAAGCCGAGCCGCGACTACGAGGCCGGCGACCGGACCGGGCGGTTGCCGGAAACACTCGACCTCGACTTTGCCAAGTTTTTCGAAGCCTTCAATACGGCGGTAACGCCATTGAAGCCGCAAACCACCCGAGCGTCTGCGGCGAAGTGAATTCTCAACAGGAGTAACCAGCATGAGTAACAAACCAATTGACCTGTCTCAATTCGACGCGGGCTTCCGCTCGGAGGAAGCCGCCGAGCGCAGTGACTACGACAGCGTGCCCGATGGGAAATACCAGGTGAACGTCGAGAAGGTCGAACTGACCGAAGCGCACACCTCGGGCAACCCGATGCTGAAGTGGACGCTGCGCGTCATCGCGCCGCAACACGTGAACCGGCTGATGTGGCGCAACAGCGTCATCACGCAAAAGACCCTCAAGTACTTGAAGGGCGACCTGCACATCTGCGGCCTGGATCTCGAGCGGCTGTCAGAGCTGCCGAATCAGCTCCGGCGCCTGCTCGACGTGAAGCTCGAGGTCACGAAGAAGACCAAGGGCGACAACGAAAACATCTTCTTCAATCGCCGTATCGACAACGACCGCGCACCCGGCAGCTTCCGGCAGGAGGCCGGCGACGCCCTTGTCCCGTTCTAATCCGGGGCTGCCGACAATCCTCACCGACACGCGCGAGCAGGAACCTTACTCCTTCGATCCCCAATTGGCCGGCAGCGAGCGTCGCGCGTTGCCGGCCGGGGATTACTCCGTAGCGGGTCTCGAGGGGGTGGTGGCGGTGGAGCGGAAGAGCCTCGACGATTTTGTCTCTACCGTCATCCATTCCCGCGAGCGCTTTTACCGGGAGTTGCAGAAGCTCGCTGAGTACCGGGCGGCGTGCGTGGTGGTGGAGGCCGGCCTCATCGATGTCCTGCAGCGGCGCTATCGCGGCGCGGCGCACCCGAGTGCTGTACTCGGCAGCGCGCTCGCCATCATCCTCGACTTCCGGATCCCGGTGTTTTTCTGTTCCAGCCGCCAGGCTGCCTGCCACTTCGTGCAGGCGTATCTCCTGGCGGCGCACAAGAGGTGGAGCGAATGACGAATGCAATCGTCGCGGAGGTTCAAACGAGCCTCCGCGGCATCGTGGAGATCGTGTTCTATTCCGGCGCGACGTTCAGCGCCGGGAAACTGCGCACTCCGGACGGCGATCTTGCGACCTTCGCCGGCAAGATCTTCGTCCGTGAGGGCGAGTCCGTGCGGCTCGAAGGACACTGGGCCAAACATCCCAAATACGGCCGGCAGTTCGCGGCGGAAAGCCTCGGCTATGACCTGGAGATGGACGCGGACGGTCTCGCCAACTTCCTGGCGAACCATCCCGATGTGAAAGGCATCGGCCCGGCCAAGGCGCGGGCGATCGCCGACCAGTTTGGGCGCGGTTTCGATGCGGCCATTCGTCGTTCACCGGAGCGCGTCGCGGCGGTCGCCAAGATTTCCTCCGAGGCCGCCCTCACGCTGCAGCGAGTCTGGATCGGGAACGCCAACTTCAATGCCGCAATGACCTATCTCTCTCGCTTCGCTCTGACGCATCACCAGGTGACGACACTGGTGGAGCGCTTTGGCAGCCAGGTCGTGCCCATGTTGCAGCGGGATCCTTACGTGCTCGTTCGGGAGATCCGCGGCTTCGGTTTCAAACGGGTCGACAAGATCGCGCGCAAGATGGGCACGCCCAAGGATCTGCCGTCACGGATCCGCGCCGGCCTGATGTTTTGCGTTGCTGAGGCGCTCGACGACGGCGATTGCTGGGTGGAGTACGAAGAGCTCCTCGACCGCGCCAACACGCTGCTGGTGATGGACAGCCTCGACTGCCGCGAGGTGATTGAAGGCCACCTGGAAGCGCTGATTGCCGAGGCGCAGCTGGTCAGCCTGCCCTTCGCGCAGCTCGTTGTTGCCGATCCCGAGATCTACCGGATGGAGGCGGAACTTGCCGAGATCCTGCGCGAAGCCACTCATCCCAATCCGCACGCGGTCGCCAATGTCGAAGCGCTGCTCGACGCCGAGGCCGGCACGCTGAACCCCGACCAGCGGGCCGCCGTACGCAATGCATTCTGCTACTCCATCTCGCTGATGACCGGAGGCGCCGGTAGCGGTAAGACCTACGCCGTCTCGGCCATTACCAGCATTGCCGAACACCTGGAGCTGGAAGTTGTGCTCGCCGCACCCACGGGCAAGGCGGCGAAACGGCTCGAAGAAGTGGTCGGTCATGAGGCAGGCACGATCCATCGTCTGCTCGGCTTCAACGGGCGTACATACTCGCGGGACGCGCTCAATCCGATCGAGGCCGACATCCTGGTCGTCGACGAAATGTCCATGACAGACATTCCGCTCGCCTGGCAGCTTTTCCAAGCCATCGACCGCAGCCGCACAGCCGTGATCCTGGTTGGTGACCATAACCAATTACCACCGGTGGGCCCCGGTAATTTGCTGCGCGACCTGGTGCAGTCCCGCGCAATTCCCACGACGGTGCTCACCCGGATCATCCGCCAGGCGGGCGTCCTGAAAGAGAACTCCACAGCGATTCTCGATGGCGAAGTGCGGCCGACTGCGGATGTACTTCTCGGAGCGCGGCGACCCTGGTACGTGATCGACAAGTTTGCTGACAGCCTCGATGTCCGCCGCATGCTGCTGCTCCTCTTTGACGAAGTCCTGCAGGAGCGCCTGGGCTACGATCTCCTGCGGGACGTGCAGGTTTTAACGCCCATCCACAAGGGGCCGCTGGGCACGGCTGAGCTGAACATTGAATTGCAGCGGCTCCTGCAGCGCAAGCTCAACGGGGTGTCGGTAGACGATGTGGAGCCGGGGCGCCGGCCGCGCCTTTACCCCGGCGACAAGGTGATCCAGACCAAGAACGACTACGAACTGGACGTGATGAATGGTGCCATGGGCATCGTTTTCGCGACCGGTGCTGACGGTAGTCTGGCCATCGACTTCGAGGGACGGCCTGTCAAAATCGACGCAGCCACCGAGGCCGCAAACAACGTGCAACTGGCGTACGCGACCTCGATCCACAAACAGCAGGGCTCGGAGTTTCCCTGCGCCATTGTCATCGCCCACAAGTCCCACTCCTTCATGCATCACCGCAACCTGCTCTACACCGCGGTGACGCGCGCCAAGGAGTCGGTGATCATCCTGGGCGATCGCTGGGGCATCGCCAATTGCGCCACCAAGCGCCAAGTAGATCGCCGAAATACTTTTCTCTCTTTTTTACTTCCGGAGGACCGTGCGTGAGTACACCAGCAGACGTTCAAACTTATTACCGGCAGATCACAGACCTGGATATTGGCTCGCTGGCCCGCGAGATGCTCGGCGGTCGCATTACGCAGGAGTCGGACGCGACCCTGTTTTGTGATTGCCCGAACCACCGCAGCCAGTCCCATCGGTCGTTGCAAGTCATGCTCGACAAGCAGGGCTGGTATTGCTTCGGCTGCGGCGTCGGCGGCGACGTGCTGCAGCTGGTCGAGTTTGTGCAGTCCGGCACCGTGACGCGAGGCCAGTCGGGCACCATGCCAGAATCACACCGCGAGGCACGCGACTTCCTCGCGACCCGTGTGGGCTTGCCGACCTTATCGCAGATGGGGCGCTCTCCGGAGGAGATCGCCGCAGCGGAAGAAGAGCACCGGCTTACCTGGCGCGTGCGCGAAGTTCTGGCGGCATTGGCCGAGATCTATCATCAGCGTCTGGTTGCCAACGCCGAAGTCCTCGCCTGGTTCAAATCGAAATACGGCATTGGCGCTGCGACCATCAGGAGTCTGAAGATCGGTTTCGCAGAGAACGAGCCCAGTCCGGTGCGGGCACTGACCGAAGGCGCCGGCGCGTTCACGCTGCGCGAGCTATCGGCGACCTCCGCGTTCCGGCCGACCGCACAGGACGGGCTGTTCCCCTTCTTCGAGGGCCGGATTGTCTTCCCGTACTGGAGCCGGGGCAATGTGGTCTTCATGATCGGCCGCCGCACGCCGTGGACGCCCGATCAGGAGTGGGAGAAGTCGAAGTACAAGAAGCTCCCGGTCCGTAACGACCGCAATAACGAACAGGTCGCGCAGTGCATTCAGAACGACGTTCTGTACAACGAAGACGTTTTGCTGATGCGCCCCGAGCGTGTGATCATCACCGAGGGCGTCACCGATTGCATCTCGCTCATGGAGCATGGATTCCCGGTGGTCTCGCCGGTGACCGTGCGGATCCGCGAAGCCGATTGGGAACGGCTGCTGCCCAAGCTCGCTGGCGTCAAAACGGTCTTCATCTGCCAGGACAATGAGATCTCCGAGGCCGGCATGAACGGCGCGCTGAAGACGGCGCGCATTCTCGGTGCCAACGGAATCGCCACGCGCGTTGCGGTACTGCCGTTGGGCGAGAAACAACACGCCGCGCGGGAGAAGCTGGCCGGGCTCCCCTCCGGGAGTGCCGAGGCAGATGCACTGCTGGCCGACGCCAAAATCGACGTGAATGAGTATTTCGCCTCCGGCAAGACGGCCGCGGATTTCGAACAGATCCTCGCCGTGGCCCAGACGCCGCTCGAGATGGCGATCACGGCGCTCTCCACCGATACGCCGGACTCAGACCTGGCGCGTATCCTTGGTCCGCTGCTGGCCGAGGTGGGCCAACTGGATCCCATCGCTCAGCCACGTCTGCTCAAACAGATCCAGGAGAAATGCGGCAAGGAACGCTTGCCAATCACGGCCCTGCGCAAGCAGATGAAGATCGTCCGGATTGACAGCAAGAAGCAGGCCGGCGGTAAGCAAGCCAGCGCCGCGCGCTCATCGGGGCCGCAGCTCGCAGTGGCCGCGCAGCCGTCGGCGAATTGGCGCGATGGGCTTTTGGTCACTGCCAACGGTAACGTGAAGTCCCTGCTGGCGAATGCCATCACGGCGTTGCGCTCATCGCCCGAGTGGGCTGACGTGTTGGCTTACGACGATTTCTCCCTACACACCGTCGCGTTGAGGCCGGCGCCGTGGATGCCGTCGGATCTGTCGTTTCCCGTCACATGGGGCGGCGCCGAGGACATCCTGGCAGCCGACTGGTTGCAGCGCCAGGACATCTGTGTGCCGTCTCACATCGCCGGGCAAGCCGTCGAAGCGGTCGCCAAGGCGAGGTGCGTGCATCCGGTGCGTGAGTACCTCGAAGGACTCACCTGGGATGGAGCGCCCCGGCTCGATTCATGGCTGAGCACTTACCTCGGCGTGGAGCCCTCGCCCTATGCCTCAGCCGTGGGCTCGCGCTGGATGATCTCGGCGGTGGCGCGAGTGTTTGCTCCCGGGAGCAAGGCGGATTGCTGCCTGATCTTGGAGGGCGAACAGGGCATCAAAAAGTCGACTGCCCTGCACGCTCTATCGCAACCCTGGTTCACGGACGAACTCGCGGAACTCGGTTCAAAAGACGCTTCTCTGCAGATGCAAGGCGTCTGGATCATTGAACTCGGCGAATTGGAAACGATGTCCCGGACCGAGGTTGGCCGCGTGAAGAAGTTCATGAGCCAGCGCACTGACCGCTTTCGTGCACCCTATGCATCCCGGCCAATTGACGTTCCACGGCAGTGTATCTTCGCCGGCAGCGTGAATCACGCCACCTATCTGCGGGATGAAACCGGAGCCCGGCGCTTCTGGCCGGTTGCGTGTAAGGCGCCGGCCATCGACGTGGACGGAGTTGAGGAGAGCCGGGACCAGCTCTGGGCCGAAGCCTGCTTCCTGTTCCATGAGGGGAAAGTCTGGTGGCTGGATTCTCCCGAGTTGAACAAGCGCGCTGCCGAAGAGCAGGCCGACCGGTATGAGGGCGATCCCTGGGACGTACTGATTGTGAACTGGATTGAGGATCGCGAGTCAGTCTCGATCGCAGACGTGCTGAGCATGTGCCTGGAAAAGAAGAAGGACATGTGGACGCAGTGGGACAAGATTCGGGTCGCCCGGTGCCTCCGCATGAGCGGGTGGGAACGATTCAACGCTCGCACAGGTTCGTTGCGGGAATGGCGGTATCGGCGTTCGGAGTGAAACGGGGTTCCAGGCATAGCCTCGGTTCCAGTCTGGTTCCGGCCTCTGGTCCCAGCCTAAGTCCTGCGTTTTGTGAGGCATCACCAGTGGTTCCAGTCTAAATCCGGGCGTACGTATAGAGAAAGAAATCAAGAGTAGGACATGGGTAGGCATATATACACGCTTTATTATTCTAGGGAGTCTTCCGAGGCCACTGGAACCCGTGAACCATTGGAACCTAAGCGAGTAACTCCTGCCATTTCAATCGGTTGCGCGGTTTCGGTCGCGCTCGCGGCAGGCCTAGAGGCCGGAACCGGGCTGGATCCGGCACCGCCTCGCCAACTGAGCTCGGCCGCTCTATTCGTCTCCACTGGCCTCAGCTTCTGGAAAGCGGATCAACCGGAGGTTTTCCCGCGTGACGTTCAGATCAACGACACGGCGTACCGGCGGCTGGATCCAGAGTTCTACGCCTGGCTGCGGAGCAAGATGCAAATGGCGAAGCTGTCCGTCCTGGCAGGGCAACTTCCCCAGGAAGCCTTCGACGCAACTCGCGATAGCTTCAACCGGATTCACGAGTGGGCCATAGCTCACTTCGGCGAAACCACCCTGCAAGAAGCTGTACGCGCCTTGGATGCGAGGGATTACCAGCCACCCATGGCCGAGCCATGGGACCGCCACGAGGCGCCGCCTGCGGCCGGTAAGTTGGGCGCGGCTGCAGAGGCGCTTGCCATGGTCGACGCGATACAGGAGCAAGCAATTGGCTTGGGCTGGAAGCATGAACGGCTCTACGCGACCGGCAGACCGTCGAGCCAGAACCGGGGGCTCGTGTCGTACTTGAATCCAGGCGACCGCATTGGCGAGGTCACGCGCCAATCCATCGAGATCATCCTGCCGAACGGCGTGCGCCAGCACTTCTACAATCCCGACGTCGAGCAGCCGTGGATCAGGCGAGCCTCGCCGGAATAACTTGATCACCGACCGGACGTTTTTCCGACGTTTCGCGCATATTTCTAGTGAGGGGCGCAGTTCGAAAAGGTGAGCGCGAGGCGCAACCTTCGAAGGTGCCCTTCCCCAAACGAGCGACGGGACTCTCGTAAAACACTCTCCCTTCCTCTCGTACCCGAAGTGTGCCCCCATGACGACTGAACGCTTGATCCCCTACTACGCGCCCGATGGCTCGTCTCTTGGCTTCCGCACTCCCGATGCCGCCAAACGTTTGATCGCAATCGGATACGTGAAGCCGTCGTGGGGCCGCAAGGGACACTTGCGAGCCATTTGGCTGCAGAGCCCGGATGGCAGCAATCCGATTGAGGCCAAGGCGAGGCAAGGCACGAAGTACAGCCACATGCAGAAGTTGGAGCACGGGCGCTGCTGGAAGCTCCGCAAGCTGGATGGCCGCGACGAGGATGGCGTGAAGTTCTCCGCGCGCAATGTGTTCCTGCAGGTCGTGACTGACTGCCTGTCCGGGTGAGCAGCAGAATGGCCGCTCTGACTGCGGAAATTCCGCAGTCAACAAGTCTGGCCAACGGGCGACCCGGCCGACGGCTTAGCCCAACGCCTTGCCTTGGCGCCTGCATCGCGACACGGGCCAACGTGGGCGCAACGCAGTCCGCCCCCAGCCGTTGCGGCACTTAGACAGCAATGACGCCAGTGCACATTCCAAACGAGATTGAGTTTCGGCCAATCGACGCGCTGATTCCGTACGCCGGCAACGCGCGGACGCATAGCGAGGAGCAGATCGAGCAGCTCGTTCGCTCGATCCAGCGCTTCAGATTTACGAATCCGGTCCTGATCGGCAAAGACGGCACGATCATCGCCGGCCACGCCCGGGTGATCGCCGCACGCAAGCTGGGCATGGCCGAAGTGCCCTGCATTGTGCTCGATCACCTGAGTGAGGCAGAGCAGCGTGCGCTGGTTCTCGCTGACAACAAGCTGGCTTTGAGCGCCGGCTGGGACGACGCGATGTTGCGCGCTGAACTTCAGGCGTTGCAGGACGAAGACTTCGATCTGGACGTCGTCGGTTTCAACGACGAAGAGCTTCGAGCGTTGCTGGCGGATCCCGCTAGCGACGACCAGGCCGCGGAACAGGCTTCTGCGGAGGACAGCACGCCCGAGGCGCCAGCCGATCCGGTCACCCGCGCCGGCGACATCTGGGTAATCGGCCCGCACCGGCTGATCTGTGGGGACTGCCGGGAACTGGCTGTCGTGAAGGCCGTGCTCAACGGCGCCGCAGTGAACGTGGCCATCACTTCGCCGCCCTACGCATCGCAGCGCGAGTACGATTCTTCGAGCGGTTTCAAGCCAATCCCGCCCGACCAATACGTGGATTGGTTCCGGGCAGTGGCAAACAACGTCCAGGCAGTGCTCGCCGCCGACGGCTCCTGGTTTGTGAACATCAAGGCGCACGCGGAGGACGGCGAACGCAGCCTGTATGTGATGGACCTGGTGATCGCGCACAAGCGGCAGTGGGGCTGGCGGTTCGTCGACGACTTGTGCTGGCGCAAGACCGACAACGGCGTGCCTGGCGGATGGCCCAACCGATTCAAAAATGCGTGGGAGCCTGTGTTCCACTTCACCCGCCAGTCGCAGATCAAGTTCCGGCCGAAGGCGGTGGGCCATGCTTCGGAGGATTGTTTCGACTACTCGCCCGATAACCCGAAATCGACTTCCGGCAGTGGGCTGCTGGGTACGGGGGCGCGTGGCGGTGCCGCAGGTGAGTCCGGTTCCACAGATGAAGATGGCCGGCACAGCGGCATCGCCCGGCCCTCGAACGTGATCGAGTGCAAGACCGAATCCACCCAGGGTTCGCACTCTGCGCCCTTCCCCCGAGCGCTGGTCGAATTCTTCGTGAAGGCGTTCTCCGACCCCGGCGACGTGATCTACGATCCGTTCACCGGCAGTGGTACCACGCTGGCCGCGGCGCACGTGCTCGGCCGGACCGGCTACGGCTGCGAGATCTCGCCGGCGTATTGCGACGTGATTCTCTCCAGGATCGGCCAGCTGACCGGCGAGGAGGCGTACCTCGAGGCTGACGGACGTACGTTCGCGCAGGTGGCTGCATTCCGCGGCACCGACGCTTTACGGAAGGTATCGTGATCGATCTCTCACATTTGAAAATCCAGTTCTGGCCCATCGGCGACCTGATTCCGTACGAGAACAACTCGCGGACGCACTCGCCTGAGCAGATTGCGCAGGTCGTGAAGTCGATCCGGGAGTTTGGGTGGACCTGCCCGATCCTGGTGGGCGAAGACCGCGTGATCATCGCTGGCCACGCTCGTCTCGTAGCAGCGCGCGAACTGAAGATGACCGAGGTGCCAGTCATCGCCCTGCCTCACC
>Ga0302270_10003129_pt1 | contig 15797 bp, 14 predicted proteins | sample III_Bog_E2_3_FD_198773 | JGI IMG/M metagenome (GOLD analysis project Ga0302270, IMG submission 198773) | Peat permafrost microbial communities from Stordalen Mire near Abisko, Sweden - III_Bog_E2_3 | ecosystem: Environmental > Terrestrial > Soil > Wetlands > Peat | place: Sweden: Abisko... | reverse complement strand
AAATCGCGGATCCGAGTTTCTCGAACTATTCACTGGGAACGCAGTATCTTAAGCCCCTGACCTACAACTATGTTGCGAAACTGACCTGGAACATCACAGGCCGTCACACAATCGACGCGTCGGTCTATGGCGATCCGGCACATTCGCCGACAGGTTTCCAGACTGGGGTCAATACCGTACAGCCCCCGCTTGGGCCCGAGACCACTTCGGAGAGCGCGCTCGACTACGGTTCACGCACATGGTCCGTACACTACAATGGCACGCTGAGCAGCCACTGGGTAGTGACAGCGAACTTCAGCGACCACCAGAATAACTTCACCGAGACGCCCCTGCAGGCCGGCTATCAGATTGAGGACGTCACTCAGTCGCAGGCACACACAGGACCCACGGTAACATACGGCGGCATCGGATACCTTGAGAACTTCGTTTCGAAGTCGCGCCAGGTCAACGTCGGAAGTTCGCATGTTTTCAACCTGCTCGGCGCGCATAGTCTGGATTACGGCTTCCAGTATGAGAACCAGCCGTATACCGACATACTCGACTATTCGGGCGGCGACTTCACGCTTCCCAACGTTACCGCGCTTGGAGCGGCGGCGGGTCAAACCGTCCACGGCGGCTTCTTCGTCCGCGAACACGAGAGTTCGTCGAACCTGTCGTCGCCGATCGTTCTTGTCCTCGACCGAGGCAACTATTCGAGCCCGAATATCAACGTTGGCAGTTCGTACTCTTCCGGCTATGTCCAGGATGCCTGGTCGGTGAACCGACACCTGACCCTGAAGCTCGGACTGCGTTTTGAACAGCAGGATATGTTTGGCACATATCTGAAGTACGTGTTCGGCCATAACTGGGCTCCCCGTATCGGCTACATTTACGATCCGACGGGTTCCCGCAAGTCCAAGATCTACGTCAACTGGGGCCGGTTCTACGAGAAAATCCCGCAGGATATTTCGATCCGCGCTTTCTCATTCGAAACCAGTGTCATCGGGCCCAGCTACGCCGACCCGGGTGTGGGAGCGCAGCCCAATCTCGCGGCATCGAACTACATCCCCGGCGCCCATTCCATCGCGTTCTCGGGATCGCCTGACGATGTGGAGTTGATTGCCGGCGGCACAGGTGCACAGTATCAGGATGAGTTCGTGGTTGGTTACGATCGCGAATTCGACAACGGACTCACTTTCAGCAGCCGGTTCATCCGGCGCGATCTGAAAAGAGTTCTCGAAGACATGTCCGGTATCAATGTCACTCAGTACAATGCAGGCGTGCCGCAGCAATACGTTGTCGGGAACCCGAGCGCAAAGCTGGATATTTTCCAGAACGCATATCCCTGCACCGGAGGGTTGCCCAAGTGCGATCCGAGCACCGGATTTACTCCGGTAACCTGCACCCTCTGTTCGGATGGGATTCCCGACGGCTTCCCCGACCCGGTCCGCATCTATAAAGGCGTGGATATTACCCTGGGCAAGCGTTTCGGTAAGGGCTATCAGGTCTACGCGAACTATACGGTGTCTTCTCTGACAGGCAACTATCAGGGGAACTTCCGCAGCGACAACGGTCAGACCGATCCGAATATCAGTTCGATGTTCGATTTCACTAATACGGATGGGCTTCTGTCCGGCCAGTACGAAGTCGGACCGCTCGAAACCGATCGGCGAAATCAGCTGAAGCTCTTCGGCAACAAGAGCTTCAAGGCAATTAATTTCGGCCTCTCGTGGAACATAGAAAGCGGTACGCCCATCACGAAACTGCTGGACCACCCCGCATATGACAACGCCGGTGAAGTCCCGGATGGACCTCGCGGCGCCTATGGCCGTACGCCCTGGCAGTTCCCGATCAACTTCCATGTCGACTACACCTATAAAATCAACGAGCGGATGCATGCGGTGCTGATCGCCGACCTGTTCAACGTCTTCGATCAGAGAGCGGTCAATTTCTACCAGCAATGGGCGGAAATTAACAACGCACCGGGTGTGGTGAACCCGGATTTCCTGAAGCCGACTTCACAGAGCGGTATTTCCGCTTATCAGCTTCCGTTCAATGCCCGCCTCGGAGTTCGTTTCGAGTTCTAAACCTCGCCTGGACCGGTAGTTCGTTTTACAGAACGGGGTGGACATAACGTCCACCCCGTTGGTTTTTCTGAGAGAATCGGAATATGCCTTCTTTTCCGCGGAGCGCAGCCCTGACAGTCTGCGTTGCCCTTTCGTGCCTGCTTTGCTTCACAGCGATTTGCTTTACGGCGACGGCAAATGCCCAAAAGCGAAGCAACCTTCCGGAGCATTATGCGAAATGGCTCAATGAGGAAGTGAACTACATCATTACCGATGAGGAGAAGAAGGGTTTCATTCGCCTCACGACCGACGCCGATCGCGACCTGTTTATCGAGGATTTCTGGAAGGTTCGCAATCCCGTGCCCGGGGCCAGCCCCAACGTGTACAAGGTGGAGCATTACAACCGTCTGCAGTACGTCAATGAAAACTTCGGGCGGCAGTCCAACACCCCCGGGTGGCGGACTGACATGGGCCGTGCCTGGATTTTGTTCGGCAAGCCCAAGACACGTCAGAAGTTTATCGGTTACAGCCAGATCTATCCGTGCGAACTGTGGTTTTATTCGAACGACACCGGCGATCCCTCGTTCCCCACCTATTTTTCCCTGCTGTTCTACATCCCCGCCGACATCGGCGAGTATCGGTTCTACCGCCCGTTTCTCGATGGCCCCATGCAACTTGTCCGCGGCAGCCAGTTTAATACGAATGCCGACGTCTATAATTTTCTGCGGCCGGTGGGTGCGGATCTCGCGATTGCCTCGCTGTCGCTGATTGCGGGAGATCCCGTCGATACGCAAACGTTCGTCCCCACCATGACGAGCGATCTGATGCTCAGCCGGATCAAGGATTATGCCAACGACTACTTCAACATCGGCCGGATTCGCGAGATGCGCACTCTTCAGGCTCACGTGACGGAATACTTCATGTCAGCCGATCAGCGCCCGCTGGACCTCAATACTCTGGTGCTGGCCGACCCGGCGGGGCAGTACTGGGTGGATTATTCCGTCTCGATCGATCGCCCGGAACTGGGCAAGGCCGATCCGGACGATAAGCATCTGGATATAGCGCTCTCTTATCGACTGCTGACGGAATCGGGCAAAGTGGTTGTGGAGGATGAGGCTGAGCGGCAATGGCCGGCGTTTGAAGCCGCGGACGGAAAGAAAATCTTCCAGCCGTTTCAGATCGCCGACAGACTGCCCGTTGCGCCGGGAAAGTACAGACTGGAAGTTAACATTGCACAACGCGAGACATCGAAAAGCTTTCACGGCCAGCAGGAAATCGTGGTGGGAGGAACGGCGCCCGTCACGGTGAGCGGCCCGCTGCTGATCACACGGGTCTCGCAACCGCAGCACCCCGATGCGACTACTCCGTTTCAGTATTTCGGCACGCAGTTTGAGCCGGCGGCGCGTCACGTGGCGGAATCCAGACTGCCTCTTCGGCTGCTCTATCAGCTGGAAACCGCGAAAACGCCCGAAGACCTGGACATTGAATATCTGATTGCCAACGCCCAGAATCGGGAAGACCGGAAAACTCTTACCGAAAGCATCCACGCCGCGCAGTTTCGCGACAGGCGGCTGATCACGTCGAAGGCACTGCCTCTGACCGGGCTGCCCGATGGAGAATATCGCGTGGTGGTGACGGTGAAGCGCGCGGGCACGGCCGAGACACTCGCCTCGGTGAACGTGGCTTTGCGCCTGGATTCCATCGCCTCCGATTCCATGCTGGTTTTCGATCCCAGCACGCGCCGCATGAATATGCCAGGCGTTGCCGCATACATCCGCGCTCTTTGCGCGCTCTCGCTCGGTGAACCAGACGTCGCCACGGGTTATCTGCGGCAATCGGTGGAACAGAATCCGGCCAATCAGACCGCAGCCTGGCAACTGGTGCGCGCTTATTTCGAAGCGAAGCGCTACGCCGATATTGCGGCCATGTACAACAAGCTGGGCGAGAAGCCGTTCGAGGGGTCGGTGGAATCGCTGGCTCAGCTGTCGCTGAGTTTGTGGAACTCCGGGCAGCGCGACCGCGCGCGGTCCGTCCTGGCGGATGCGCGGCAGACATTCGGTGACGACCCGCTGGTTTCGGCTGTCGCGAAAACCGTTCAATAGGCGAAAGGCCCATGCTAAAACGCATTTCCATCGTGCTGGCCGCGATCCTTCTGGTCGCCTCGGTTGTCCTGGTGCTGTTGGAGGGCTCTTTCACCAAGGTTTCCTTCCTCACGCCGGAAGATCCGTCGCAGACCGTGGTGTTCTTCGGGCTGTCGATCCTGATCTTCCTGCTGATGCTCGCGCTGGGCTTCATGCTGGCGCGGTTGCTGATCAAACTATGGATCGCGCGTCAGGCCGGCGCGGCGGGTTCGAGAATCCGCACGGTGCTCGTGATGGGAGCTTTGGCGTTGAGTGGCATGCCGGTGTTTTTCATGGTGCTGTTCAGCTATTACGTCCTGAACAACACTTTGCAGAAATGGTTTTATGGCCCTGCCGAGCATGTCACGGTCGACTTCAAGGTGATCGGAGAAGCGCTCAAGAAGACGACTGGCGGACGTGCGCAGGCCGAAGCGCAACTGATTGCACAATCGCCGGAAACGTCGGATCTGCTGAACGGCTCCCCCGCAGCCACAGACTGGCTGGCTGCCTTTTGCAAGGAAAACCATCTCCTTGCCGTGCGCATCCTTCCCTCGGACTCGTTGACGCCAGTGGCAACGTTCGGCAAGATGCCGGCGACGACGAATGGCACGGGCGTGGCGAAAGCGCGGCGCGGTGGCGTTGAAATCGGCTCGGTCCTGGTGGCCGAGGATGTGCCGGTCGACGTTGCGGCAGTCCAGGAGGAGATCCAGAAGCATATACACGACTATCAGCAACTGAGCGAGCACCGCACCAGCGTCCGGCACACGCTCCTGCAGGTATTGGGTCTGGTGGCGATCTTCGTCCTGTTTATCGCCACCTGGCTCGCGCAGTACCTCGCCAGGCAGATCAGCACACCCATCACGGCGCTGCTGCAGGCCGTAGGCGAAGTGAGCCAGGGCAATCTGTCGCATCGTGTCACGGCGACGGGTATCGATGAACTGGCCGTGCTGGTGGGTGGCTTCAACCGCATGACGGCCGATCTGGAAGCGAACCGTTCCGAGCTCGAATCGCGCAGGCGCTTCACCGAAGCGATTCTCGAAAGCATTCCGACCGGCGTCATTTCGGTGGATTCCGGCGGCATCATCCAGCGCGTCAACAAAGCCCTCACACAGATGCTGCCGGAAGCCAACGGCCGCGGCGCTTCCCGGCTCGACGATCTTTTCCCTCCCGAAGATGCCACGGAAATCCGTTATCTGATGAATCGCGCGCGCCGAACGGGACTCTCTTCGCGCCAGTTTGAAGTGCATACGCCGTCGAAGACGCTGCATCTGGCGATTACGGTCGCGGCGATCGAAGGCGGGCGCAGCGCGGGCTTCGTCGTGGTGATTGAAGATACGAGCGACCTGCTGCGCGCGCAGAAGGTGGCGGCCTGGAGCGAGGTGGCGCGCCGTGTGGCCCACGAAATTCGTAATCCGCTGACGCCGATCACGCTCTCGGCGGAACGCATTGTCAGGCAGGCCAATCGGGCCGCGCTGCCGCCGGGCGTGGACCGCGTCTTGCGCGAGTGCGCGGGCACCATCCTAGATGAAACAGCTTCGGTGAAGCGGCTGGTGGACGAATTTTCGCAGTTTTCGCGCCTGCCTGCCGCGCAGCTGGTGTTGTGCGATCTGAATGAAATTGTGGCTGGCGGGATTGGCGTGTTTGAAGGGCGGCTCGAAGGCATCGAACTCACGATCGATCTTCTGAGCGGCTTATCGCCCGTCATGGCCGATCCCGAGCAGTTGAAACGCGTGGTGGTGAATCTGATCGATAATGCCGCCGAAGCGATGCAGGATTCGCCGGTGAAAATCCTGCTGGTGCAAACGCGGCCGGGGCCGGGCGATTGCGCGGAAATCGTGATTGCAGACTCGGGCTGCGGCGTGACGGCGGACGAAAAAGAAAAGCTTTTCCTGCCCTATTTTTCCACCAAAGGGCGCGGCACCGGTCTGGGACTCGCAATCGTGAGCCACATTCTGACGGAGCACGGCGCCAGCATTCGCGTAGAAGATAACAAACCGAGCGGTGCGCGTTTCACGATCGAAATGCCGGGCGCGGCGGCGGATGACGCGGCGTCCGCACCGGCGTCGAATGAGGTCCCGGCCGCTGCGCCTGTGAGTGTTGGCGGAGCTTAGTGCGAAGATGATGAGAGGTACGTTGGAGTACCGCTCCCTCAAGGTCGCGGCTCCGTTCCATGAAATCGCCACGCATACTGATCGTCGATGACGAGCCCGGGATACGCCAGTCGCTCAGCGCCGTGCTGGATGACGAAGGCTTTCACGCCGATTCCGTCAACAGCGGCGAGCGCTGCCTCGGCGCCCTGGCCGAGACGCTGTACGAAGTGGTGCTGCTCGATATCTGGCTGCCGGGCGCGGACGGACTGACGATTCTGGAACGGATACAAACAATGCCCGCGGCGGATCGCCCTGTGGTCGTCATGATTTCCGGGCACGGGACGATCGATACGGCTGTGAGAGCGACAAAGCTCGGGGCGCACGACTTTCTTGAAAAGCCGCTTTCCATCGAGCGCGTGCTGATGGTTGTCAGGAATGCGATCGAGCATCGGCGGCTGCGCCTTGAAAACGAGCAGTACCGTGAATCCACCAGCGGACAGCCTTATATCGTCGGCGACAGCGTTCCGATGAAGGCGCTGCGCCAGCAACTGGCGCTCATGGCCAGTACCAACGGCCGCGTGCTGATTTATGGCGAGAGCGGTACGGGCAAGGAACTGGTAGCGCATGCGCTTCACGCGATGAGCCAGCGGGCCGCGAAACCGTTTGTGGATGTGAATTGCGCGGCCATCCCGGAAGATCTGATTGAAAGCGAACTATTCGGCCACATGAAGGGCAGCTTCACGGCCGCGCACGATCGCAAGATCGGCAAGTTCCAGAAGGCCGATGGCGGCACGCTGTTTCTGGATGAAGTGGGCGATATGAGTCTGAAGACGCAGGCCAAGGTGCTGCGCGTTCTCGAAGAGCAGCGTTTTGAGCCGGTGGGCGCGCACGAATCGGTGCAGGTGGATGTGCGGGTGGTGGCGGCGACCAACAAGAATCTGGAGCAGGAGATCGACGCCGGCAACTTTCGCGAGGCGCTGTTTTACCGGCTCAACGTGATTCCTTTTCATGTGCCGCCTTTGCGCGAACGCAAGGAAGATATCGGGGTGCTGGCGGCTTATTTTCTGGGCGAATTCACACGGGCTTACGGGCGCAAGCCCAAGGAACTCACGCCGGCGGCGCTGGAGTTGTTGCGCGAGCACCGTTGGCCCGGCAACGTGAGAGAACTTCGGAATCTGATGGAGCGCGTGGTGATTCTGCATCCGCAGAGTAAGGTGGACGCGAGGCATATTCCTCCGCTGCAGACGGCGTTGCAAAGCGCGCAGCAGGCGCGGAAGACGGGTAAGGATCAGGCGACGGAACGCTACGGGAGTCTGCAGGACGTCCGCGAGGCCGCCGAACGGGACTATATACTGCGGAAGCTGGAGGAAGCGGGAGGAAATGTCAGCCGGGCGGCGGAATTACTCGGGCTGGAGCGCAGCAACCTGTACCGGAAGATGAAGACGCTGGGGATTGCGCCCAGGGAGTAAGGCAAACTAAACCTGCGCATATCAGGCGCCGTCGTGCAGTTTGTGGTGGATCGCGTATAGAGCCAGTTCCAGCCTGTCGGAGACGCCGAGTTTGTCGAAAATATTGTGCAGGTGGTTCTTGACGGTCTGTTCACTGATGAACAGACGCTCGGCCATATCCTTATTCTTGAAACCCTGAGCAATCAGGCCCACGATTTCACGTTCCCGCGTACTCAGCGCCGCGCCCTGTTCCCGCAGGCCCTGGCGCGCCGCTGTGTTACCGGCGCCCTTTTTCGATAGCCGCCGAATCACGTCCGCCGTCGACATACGGTCGAGCCAGATCTCCCCCGCGTATACTTTGCGGATGCTTTTCAGGAGTAATTCCGTGGAAGTGGTCTTGGGTATGATGCCGCTGCAGCCCATGCGGATGGCTTCGACGAAATCTTCCTTGCCGTCGTCGGAAACCATCATGATAATGCGGGTTTGCATCTTGCCATCCTGGACGGCGGCGAAGATGCGCTGGCTGGCGGGCGCGCTGGCGGACCAGCCGAGTAGTACGATATCCGGCCTGAGGACGCGAATCTGCTCATTGGCAGTCGCGGCGCTATCCACCGTGCCGGCGACGAAGAGGTCTTGTTGCGTGGAAACCAGGTTGGACAGGCCGTCGCGAAACAGGCTGCTGTCATCCGCGATCAGAACGCGAATGATGGGCAGGCTGCCACTGGCGAGGGCTACGCCATTTACGGCTCCGGGCGCTGGTGTTGAAACTCTTGCCAATGTGAACTCCCGATTACATAGTCTAAGGTTATAGTACCAGTGAGTCAAGGCGCTTCGAGGTACTGAGGGTACAGGGGTACCGCGCGCCCGAATCGTATAGAGTAAATGGTGAATGAAGACGGAGCCGGGTGAAGTGGAGTACCAGCAATTCTGGATGGGCTTGCAGCAATTGGGTCTAAACGCCTACGAGGCGAGAACCTATCTGGTGCTGCTGGGGCACGCGCGGTTCAAGGCGCTCGAACTGGCGCCGCGCGCCCGCGTGCCGCGGCAGAAAATCTACGAGGTGCTGGATAGTCTGGTGGAGCGCGGTTTCGCGCGCGTGGTGCAGGACCGTACGAAACTGTTCTCCGCCGTGGAACCGAATCTGGCGATCCCTTCGTGGCTGGCGCGCAAACGGCAACTGGTGGAGCATGAACTGGCCGGGCAGTCGCGTTCGGCTAATAATCTGATGGAGGATCTGAACGGCCTCTATTCGGAAGGAAAAGGCGGGCGCGGGACTCTCGACTTTCTGCGAATCGTAGCCGAGCCGTCGCAGACCGCCGCCGAGTATCGGCGCATGCTGAGCGAAGTGAAGACCGAGTACCTGGAGTTTTCGCGGCCACCTTACGCGGTGGATCCTCTGGATGAAAAGCTGGTCCGGAAGGCGCGTGCGCATGGTGTTTCGTGCCGGTTGCTGATCGAGACAGGAACGCTGATGGAAGGAAAGCTGGACGCGCCGCATCGCCAGAGACTGACGGAATATGCGCATGCCGGGGTGGAGATTCGGCAGGCGTCGTCGCTGCCGCTGAAGCTGGCTTTGTTCGATGGGCAGCATGGCCTGATTGCGCTGCTGGACCCGGTGGTGAGCATTCCGGCGTGGACGTCGCTGGTGTTCGATCATGCGGGTTTTGCGGAGGCGATGCGGCATTTGTTCGAGGATCGATGGCTGCGGGCGGCGGAGTTCGGGGATTGACGCGTCTGGAATTTAGCGCTCGGCTTCAGAGATTCGCACCCTGTATTTGTCAGCCCGAGGGGAGATGCTTTCTCTCGCGTCTGCGTTTCATCCCCGCAGGCATCCCGCAGGCGAGGCCGACAAGGAAGGCTACCGCCATAAAAGGTGGTATGCGGCCAAAATCCCAATCCTGAGGACGCGTGTGGCCCAGCAACAGGATGGGAACCGACATGAGCAGGCCTACCGACGCGGTTGCTGCCACGCCCGAGATGAAACAGGACCAGAAAGGCTCCGGCGACTTCGCTCGCAGAACGTGAAGGCCTCGTTGAATGAACGGTGGTCCCTTCCAGACAACGAGCGCCGAAACAGCAAGACCTAACGCTATGCAAACAGGAAAGAATGCAAGGGAGCCCATATCGCCCACAATCTTGCCGCAAAGATAGGCCAATACAAGCGCAATCACGGGAAACAGAACTAGCCCCAGGGCAACGGCAGCAAGTCGAGATAGGAGGCGCTCCGGATCCATGGCGGGATTATCGCACAACCAAAGAGCAAGGCATGAATCTGTCGTCTCTCAGTCGGTCCCGAAACAATTGGGGACGGCGTGGTCGTGTCCCGGAACACACCTTTTGGGGAACGTTGCGTTCAAGTCCGCTTCTGCCATTGCAAAGGGTCGCGGCTGGCATGAAAACAGGCAATGACAAATAGGGTTTCGTTTTCAACGACCAAAAACAGCGCGTAGGGAAAACGGCGCAAAAGGGCTCGGCGCACGTTCCTGAAGACGACGGGAAACTGCCGGGGATTTGCGCTCATGCGCTCCACCAAAACGTCAACCGCCTGTCGGAAGCGGGGGCCCAGTCCGGGGGACTCGCCTTCGTACCAGTCTTGCGCCTCGATCAGTTCGGCTATCGCAGCCGGAGTAAAAATAACCGTGAACACTTATGGGCAACGCCGCTCAAGTTCAGCCTTCAATGCCGTCCACGTCACGCCGTTCTGTCGATCCTGGTCGAACGAGGCCAGGCGGCTTTCCAGCTCCGCGCTCTGCGCCGCAGTCAAGGGGAGTTGATCGGCGTCCAGACTGTCCCAAAGCTGGGCAATCAGCGCAATCCGCTCGGGCGGTGACAAACGATCAATCTCGGCGGGGGTCAACAGTTCCATAGTTTGAGAATACGCGACTACGCCTTAGCGCTTAATGCGGCTGTTCCGCGCGGGGCTGTTGCGTCAGAATGTCGCGCACCGCGTAAATCCGGCGGTCCTGCGATTCGAAATACGTGCGCATGACCAGTTCTCCGATGAGGCCGGTCGAAAACATCATCACGCCCACGATCAGCAGCATCGCGCCCGCCAGCATCAGCGGGCCGTGTTCCTGAATAATATCGACGCGCATGAAGAGCTTTTCGAGCAGACAAAAGCCGAGTATCAGCGAACCCGTAGTCGAGCCCGCGAGGCCGATCGCTCCAAAGAAATGCATGGGCCGCGTGGCGTACTTCAGCAGAAAACGGATGGTCACGATATCGAACAGCACGCGAAACGTGCGGCTGAGTCCGTAATGCGAAACGCCGCCGCCGCGCGGGGGATTCTGGATGGGCACTTCCACCACACGCGCGCCATAAAAGCTGGCCAGCGCCGGAATGAAGCGGTGCAATTCACCGTAAAGGTGCACGTCCTCCAGAACTTCGGCGCGGTAGGCTTTAAACGTGGTGCCGAAATCGCGCAGATCCATGCCCGACGCCTTCGCCATCATCCAGTTGGCAATCTTCGAAGGCAGGCGGCGCGTGAGGGCGTTATCGGCGCGTTCGTGACGCCAGCCGCTGGCGATATCGTAACCGTCGTCGATCGGCTTCAGCAGCGCGGGGATATCTTCGGGGGCGTGTTGCAGGTCGCCATCCATCGCGATGATGATGTCGCCCTTGGCTTCGTGGAATCCGGCGGAAAGAGCGGCGGTCTGGCCGAAGTTGCGGCGCAGGCGGATTACTTTCAGGCGAGGGTCGGTCTGGACCAGGTTGGCGAGCAGTTCGTGGCTGCGGTCGGTGGAGGCGTCGTCGATAAAGAGGATTTCATAGGGCCGCGCCACGGCAGCCAGCACGGCGGTGAGCCGGTCGTAGAGCGGAAGAATGGAGTGTTCTTCGTTATGGATGGGGACGACGAGTGACAGCATCGGTAACCTCTATTCTAACGTTAAGCGCGGAGCGTTAAACCTTAACCAATGGAAAATGAACGAATTCCTTATCGGGCAACCGAGGCGGCCTCGTCCTGGACGGCAATCGGCGCGTTGCCGGTGAGCGTACTGCTGGAAAATGTACGCAGTCTTTACAACGTGGGCGCGTTTTTTCGCACCGGCGACGCGGTGTCTCTGGAGAAACTGTATCTTGCGGGAATTACCGGTTATCCGCCACAGAAGATGATTACGAAGACCGCGCTGGGTGCGGAGGAAACGCTGCCCTGGGAGCGGATTGCGGAGGCGCGGCAGCAGGTGCTGGCTTTGCGCGCGCGGAATTACCAGATTGCCGCGATAGAGACCAGCGTCCATGCCGTGGATCTGTTCGACTGGCAGCCGCGGTTTCCGGTCTGCGTGTTGTTTGGCCACGAAACCGACGGCCTGACGCCGGAGCTGGGGGCGCTGGCCGATACTCATGTGCGAATTCCGATGCTCGGGCGGAAGCATTCGCTGAACGTGGCGACGGCGGGCGGGGTGGTGCTGTATGAGTTGCTGCGCAAGTACCGGGCGCTCAGTTTTCGGTCGGGTTTCGCTCCAGACGATCGATGACCAGCATGTCGATGGGAGCGGTCTGCGTCTCCACTTTGAGGCCGAGTTGCGCGTCGAGTGCATCGAAATACGCTTGCGCGTTGGGAGTGGCTGACGTCGTGGCGTCCGGTTCGGTGCGAACGCCGATTTCCGGCGGGATAAAGATGTTGATGTCGTAATAGCCTTCGAGGCCGGTTTCATCCAGCATCAACCGGTCCATATAGCCGTTATTCAGATACTTCACCAGTTTGGAGATTTTGATCCCGTAGGGCGCCGACGGGGGCGCATCCGGCAGCCTGTCATTCAGGTGGAATCCGTCCTTTCCGGTGCGCACGCTGATGGTGAGAGTCGCGTCGTCGGGAGGATTGTCGGATTTATGAATCTTCAGGCCGTGGCTTGAGACAACCAGAGCGTACACCTTCTGCGGGCTGGTCTCATGGTGTACCACCATTTTGAAGCGGTCTGCGAGAAGTCCCTGCAGCATCAGATGCTGTTGTTCCTGGGTGGCACCCGTGGGGAAGGTTGCCGATATGTCGAAGACGCCGCCCTTGTCATTGGCCATCCAGTCCGGCCAGACGATCTGCGGCAAGGTCCCCTGAAACGCCACCCAAACCAGCGCCTTCAGTCCAAACTGGCGGTATTCGATCCTGCCGGCATCGGAATCCATCACGACCGATCCGCCGTGCCACTCGACCGGTTTCACGGACGCGGCGTCGAACTGCGGGGCAGCGGGCCCAGCCTCTATATACGCCGCCTGCATGGCGAGCGTGCATGCGAACACGGCCGATTTCAGGATTCGGTGAGACATCGTGGGTTATGCCAGTCCATCATCACACAGTTCCAGCCTGCACATTCTATGTGCGAACAGGTTCCCCCGCGGCCGGCGGAAACACGAACCGGCGACACGTCGCGATGTTCGGGCGGAGTGTCCGACAGGAATAAGTCTTTACTAAAGAAGCCCAACAAATGGGACCGATATGTGAATCAGTTGCGTACAGTCCAACGCAACGCCGACCGGCGTGCCACGCGCCACGGAAGTGCCCCGGTGATCGGGGCTGAACGTATTCGGCCGGACCAGGAACCAGGGAGAAGAAAAAATGAAAGTCGAAACGCCGATAAACGAACGCTCTTGCATACTGGCCGCAGTTGCATTGCTCGCGCTCGCACAGTTTGGGATGGCGCAGTCCGACAAGCACTTGTCCAACGCCGAATCGGTGAAGGCGGCGATTGTCAGGCCGCTGCCTGCATACCCGGAACTGGCCAGACAGCTGAAACTGCGGGCGATGCGACATGAAGGCCTTCGTTTTGGAGGAAGGTACGGTTGAACGGGTCGAGGTGGTCAGCGGCAATCCGGTGTTGGGGAAATCGGCCGGGGAAGCGTTGCGGAAGTGGAAATTCGGTAAGCGGGTTGTCGACCGGGAAGCCGGTGAAATTCGTGGTGTCGCACGCCAGCGGCCCGGCAAGGCGGCGAGCGGCATAACAGGCAGGCGGCAGCGACCTCAACGGACCGGCAAGGGTCACGGTGGTCGCTGCGCTTTCGCCATAGACGGGAAGCGGATTCAGCATAGACGGGAAGCGGATTCAGCATAGACGGGAAGCGGATTCGCCATAGACGGGAAGCGGATTCAGCGTGGACGGACACCGGCTGCAGGGCGAGCGCGAATCCGATGGCGGGGTATTTCGAAATCGTCAAAAACTCTTGCGGGGCGGCGCCTGATCCATCCCCAGCCGCCCGACCGCGATGTCCGCAATGAAGTAATTCTCGCCCGGTATCGGGCAGCCAGCCATTCGTCTCAACATCGCGAGCTGGCCTGTATGGGTCAGCGCATCCGCAATCGGACCCTGGAACAGCCGGTTCGCCGTCTCTTCGGTTAAGGCGGTCGCCGCGATGCGTTCGTCGAGTGTCTTCAGACCGCGGAAGACTCGCGCCACTTCGTCAGGCCACGGCAGGGGCTCCGACTCTTGCCACTTCTGATTCCCTTCCACCAGCGACACTGCCCAATCCATCAGATCGCCCATGTGCGCCAGTATCCGTTCCGGCGTCCTGGGATCGGAACCGGCGCCAAACTTTGCGAAATCCGGGGGTGCGTTCCCGGTGGCCCGTGCCAGCCGGTATGCAAGCGTGGCGAGCGTGTGCCGAAGAGAAAATGTCGTCAGCGGCACGGAATCAATTGTCCGAAGGATGTTCGTAGCGCTCGACCACGATAATATCCACCGGCCCCTTCTTACTGACCAGTTTCAGGCCCAGCTGGTCTTCGAGCGCTGTGGGAAGCGAGGGCAGGTCCGAGTTCTGGTCTGGATTTGGCGCCCATTTCAGATGCAAATCGTAGCGGTCGGTGAGGCCTGTTTCGTCGCGCACGATGCGGCCGAGGCCAGGCTGGAGCGTATCCGCCAGATCGGAAATCAGGGATGCATAACGATTCGTTTCCGCCGTGCGCCCCGCGAAGTTGTTTTGTGACGACTGTTTCTCGTCCGGATCGCTCTTCTTCGCCTTGATGCCCGACTTGGCGAGCGTCAGCGCGTCGACCTGCTGTTGCCGGGTCTCGTGGTGAAACTTGAGCTGGAGCCGATCGACAAGCAGAGCCTGAAGCATGGCCTGCAGCCGCCCGAAATTGAACGCTTCTCCGACGGGGATTTTCCCGCGAATGTCGAAGCGTTCGGATTCCGCCCAGCCCGGCACGCCCTCGATCTGAAAATTCTCGCGGTCGAATGCCATCCTGATCAGCGATATCGCCGTCACGTTGGTCGCGATCCAGTAGCCGTTATCGGCATTGGTGCCGGAGGAACTCAACCCGCTCAGATTCGGGCGCACGGATGCAACCTCAAAAGCAGCGGGGAGCGAAGCGGGCGCCTGGGCCCAGCCGGAGGTGACGAGGATTGCGGTTAGAACCAGATATCGAAGCGGCGTCATGTGGGGTTATAAGACCTCCGGCGGTCAGGTGCAATTGTACATCAGACGCCGGATGAATAGAAGTGTTAGCTTGCTCCAAGCCACACATTCTATTGGCGGTGGGCCGCGAACATCTTCCTCCGCGCCGCGTGATATTCTGATCCCATGCTTTTCCCGCAGCTTTTCCCGTAGCCTTTCCCTGGCCCCGTACGTCGAAAATATGCAAACCTTTACGCGGCCAATTGTTGCGCGAATCCCCGCCATGGAGGATGATTGCGACGGGTATACACTACTCGTTACCTGCCGTGCGCGGGCTGTGCGAGCCTGAGTTAAGACGACGAGATGTTTGAATTCCTCTTCAAATACCCGCCCGCAATCTTCGCCAAAGGCAAGCTGGTTCTGCTTGCGTCGTGGCCAGCCTGGGTCATGCTGCTGCTGGTGGTTGTGGCGGCCGGGGGGGTGTACTGGTTTCTGCGCGAACGGAGCGCGGCGCTGAGCCGGGTCCGTCTGATCGCTATCGGCGCGGCTCAGACGGCGATGATCGCCATTATCTTATTTATGTTGTGGCATCCGGCCATGAGCGTGGCGCGGTTGCGGCCCCAGCAGAACGTCATCGCCGTTTTGGTGGACGATTCGCGCAGCATGGGGCTGGTGGACGCGAACGGTAACGGCAAGAGCCGCCTGCAAAACGCCGAAGATCTCCTGAATAATGAGCTGATCCCGGAACTTAGCAAGAAGTTCCAGATCCGT
>Ga0302270_10003120_pt1 | contig 15834 bp, 10 predicted proteins | sample III_Bog_E2_3_FD_198773 | JGI IMG/M metagenome (GOLD analysis project Ga0302270, IMG submission 198773) | Peat permafrost microbial communities from Stordalen Mire near Abisko, Sweden - III_Bog_E2_3 | ecosystem: Environmental > Terrestrial > Soil > Wetlands > Peat | place: Sweden: Abisko... | reverse complement strand
TCCACAAAACTCCAACCGTCTTGCGACCTTTCTGGGGCGTGACGTTGTGCTTCTCGGCTACACCAATCAAGATTCGCGGGCGGCAGGCGAGATTCGCGCGGAGCTGGAACGGCAGGGCACGCGGATTGGCGAATATGACACGCTCATCGCCGGTCAGGCGTTCGCCAGGAATCTGATCCTCGTCACCGCAAATACGAGTGAGTTCGCGCGTGTGAAGGGGCTGATCGTGGAGGATTGGACGGTATGAGCGAGATCGACGAGTCGAAGTTCGATTACACCTATGTGCCAGATCACCTGAAGGAAAGGGTCAAGAACCACATGAATCTTTCCATGAAGGAGCGGTTCGATCTGATCGCAGAGCTCAGCGTAGCGGCCTGGGCGAAGATCGGAGTTGTCCGCGATCCGAGTAAATCAATGGATAAAACGATTCGGAAGATTGTTTGCTCAGGGGATTAATCGACGCAGAATCGCAGGTCTCAGAATCGAAACTTAGCCACCCTCTGAAGCTGCTTCCCCAGCACACCGGGATTCGCGCTACAATCCTGCTTTGCCGCACACCTACGAAGAGGTCCGCCAATTTGCTTACGAGTTGCCCGAAGATCAGCAGATTCTGCTGGCGAACTCGCTGTGGGAAAGCGCGCTTGTGGGTGAGGCAGAGGCCAGCGATGCCGAGGTTGCCAAAGCCTGGGATGCGGAGATCGCCCAGCGTGTTGGGGAGATCAAGGCCGGGACCGCGGTGACCTATTCATTGCAAGAGGTTGAAGCGGACTTGCGGGCTATAGTCGGCCCGTGAAGGCTTTACGAATTCACGAAGCCGCGCGCCGCGAGACCAATCAGGCAACAGTCTTTTACTCCGAACGAAGCGTTCCCGCAGCGCGAAGGTTTCGCGATGAGTTGTTGGCCGGGTTTGCCCTCGCCGCAGCCTCTCCTCCGCATTACCCTTCCTAGCTGCACGGAACCCGTCGCGTTTTGCTCAAGAGGTTTCCCTTCTTCATTGTGTTTTTTGACTGGCAGGACGAGATCTATATCGTCGCCGTAGCCCACGCCAAACGACGGCCCGGATACTGAAAGCGGGGAGTCGGAACTTAGAGGCGTTCCCGTGGTTCAGGAGCGAGGTGCGAGGCACTCGGCACCCGTTCATGAATATAATTGTGCGGGACGGGAACTGTTGGGGCACCAACCTTGACGGAGTAGCTCCGGCAAAAGGGAGAGATGAAACTCGTCTACTTATTGGCGGTTCTCATTTCGATATCGTGTGCAAGCTTTGCACAGTCAGCGCGTGACATTGCTCGCGTTGCCTTCAAATCTGTTGTCCTATTGGAGATGAATGATTCGAATGGACAGCCGCTCAGCCTTGGCAGCGGCTTTTTCGTTTCGGCTGGCGTCATCGCAACGAACGCGCATGTCATCGAGGGGGCTTCCGGCGGGACGGCGAGGCTCGTCGGCGACAGTCGCACGATGCAAATATCTGGAACTGTCGCCGTTGACCGCCATGCGGACTTGGCTCTCCTGAAAGTCGACAGCCCGGCTCCGCCCCTAGCTCTTGGCCCAAACGCGAATCCTACTGTAGGCGATGACGTTTACGTTGTTGGAAACCCGCTTGGGCTTGAAGGAACTTTTTCGGTTGGGATCATAAGTGGGGTGAGGCGCGTTGAAGCGGACTCAATTCTCCAGATGACAGCACCGATTTCCCCAGGGAGCAGCGGCGGCCCGGTGATGAACAACTCCGGCGCGGTAATCGGTATTTCGGTAGCTACATTCCGAGATGGGCAGAATCTGAATCTCGCTGTTCCAGTAAGTTACCTCTCAAAGTTGATGGCTGCGCCGCTGAAGGGCATCGCTCCGCTTGGAGACCGGGGAAACGTCAGTCAATCTAGGGGGTCCATGCTCGAAGGAGTCGGCACCAAAACTGAGAAGGGCGTTGTGATCAGTGACTTTCATCTGGACGTCGGGGACCCGGCCAACTACAACTATCCCGACGCCGGGAAATATGAGTTCAGGCTGACCAATAAGCTGCCAGTGGAAATATGCCATCTTGAGCTCCGGATTCTTTACTACGACTCGGCGGGCGCCCTCATGGACTTCGAAGACCCCTTTATGGCTATGCATGACGTTTCCATCCCTCCCGGGCTGGCCCGAACAATCCTCAGCTATGGCGGAATTGGCCAAGGGGCCAGCGAGCAGTCCAAACACGCCGCCAAGTACTATTACAATGCGAGTGTGGCCCCAAAAATCGAGGTCAGGGCAATAAACTTCGAAACCGAACATTGTGAGTAGCGGCCGTAAAGAAGAGACCTAAATCTGGGCCGATCCGATCCCTCTCAGTTTTCACAACCTGGGTCGATTGTTATTGCGGAGCCGCCGCGGCAGTGCCATCCTGTCGTTGAGGTGTGCGTATGGCTCGAAATCTTTCGAAGAGGCTCTTCATCGTAACTAGGGGGATGAATCTGAATGAGACCACTAGTCCAATGCGACCAGATCAGAGAGGATTCGCATATGTACCCCTGGGCGATCCTGTCGAGATTGAAATAGACACTGTCCCGTACACGGTGGCCCGAAGTGCTTTTCAAGGTTGCACAAAGTGGCAGGATTCGGCTTGAGTTAGACAGAATTCCGAGGCCTTGACTCAGGGGCTCCAGGAATCAGCTAGTCGGTCCCTTTACAGCAACGTCGGCTCGTCGTCCTTCAGCTCTTCGGGCGGGATAATGACCGCGGCCGCGACCTTGTCTTCCGGTTCGAGATTGAGCAGGCGAACGCCCTGTGTGGCGCGGCCTGCGGCACGAATCGTCTTGGTATCGATGCGGATGATCTTGCCCCACTGGCTGATGACCATGAGCTCGGAGATGTCGTCGACAAGCTGAATGGAAGTGACGCGGCCAATGCGCGGCGTGACCGCCATGTTCTTCACGCCCTTGCCGCCGCGCGTCTGCAGGCGATACTGCTCCACATCCGTGCGCTTGCCAAAGCCGTTCTCGGTGACCGAAAGGATGCGGTATGCGCCCTCAGGATGCTCCTTGGGCGTGACCGTGAACCCGACAACGTAGTCGTTCTTGCCAAGGTCAATGCCGCGAACGCCGTAGGCGGGCCGTCCCATGGAGCGGACGTCGCCTTCGTCGAAGCGGATGCCCATGCCGAGGTGCGTGGCCAGGAAGACGCGCTGCGAGCCGTCTGTAATGCGGGCGGCAACCAGCTCATCGTCCTTATCGATCCCAATGGCGATAATGCCTCGCGCCATCACGTTGGAGAAGTCCTTGAGAGGCGTCTTCTTGACGGTTCCCTTCTGCGTGACAAAGAAGATGAACTTGCCTTCTTCCTCCAGGTCGCGGACGGGCAGAATGGTCCGCACGGTCTCGCCGGGCTGCAGGTCGAGCAGGCTCTGCATGCTCTTGCCTTTGCCGGCAGCGCCAACGTCCGGAATCTCGTAAACCTTGAGCCAGTAAACGCGGCCGGTGTTGGTGAAGCAGAGCAGGTAGGCGTGCGTCGAATTCACGATGAGCTGCGAAACGAAGTCTTCTTCGCGCGTCTTCATGCCCGTGCGGCCGGTGCCGCCGCGGCGCTGCTGGCGATAAATACTGATGGGCGTGCGCTTGAGGTAGCCCTGGTGGCTCACGGTAACGGCCACTTGCTCGTCAGCAATCAGGTCCTCGAGCTGCAGCTCAGCGCTCTCGTCGATGATCTGGGTGCGGCGCGCGTCGCCGTATTTGTTCCGAACTTCCTCAAGCTCCTTGATGATCACGGCGCGGAGCTTCTTATCGCTGCCGAGGATAGCCTCATACTCTTCAATGCGGGCGCGGACTTCGCCGAGTTCCTTGAGCAGCTCGTCGATGGAGAGTTGCGTGAGGCGGTAGAGTTGCAGTTCGAGGATGGCGTCGATCTGGCGAAGCGAGAGGCCCTTCTCTTCGTGGATGAGCTTCTCGCGGCCCAGGTTGACGACAATCTCATTGCCCTTGGCCCACGCGTAGAGGTTTTCGCGGGCATCGACGCGGGAATTCGATCCGCGGATGATCTTGATGACGCGGTCGAGGTTGTCGAGCGCGATCTTGAGGCCTTCGAGTACATGCTCGCGAGCACGATCTTTCTTCAGCAGGAAGACGGTGCGGCGCTGCACCACGTCGACGCGATGGTCGATGAAGGCGCGGATGGCCATGTGAAGCGGCAGCTCGCGTGGCTGCCCGTTGAGCACGGCAAGAAAGATCATGGAGAAGCTTTCCTGCATCTGCGTGTGCTTGTAGAGCTGGTTGAGCACGATCTCAGGCTGCGCCCCGCGCTTGAGCTCGATGACGATGCGCATGCCGTCCCGATCGCTGTGATCGGGCACGTCGGAGATGTCGTCAATGACCTTGGTATTCACCAGGTCGGCGATGCGCTCGATGAGCTTGGCCTTGTTCACCTGGTAGGGAATCTCGGTGACGATGATGGCCTGTTTTTCCTTGGTGATGTTCTCGATAGCTACCTTGGCGCGCATCATAAAGCGGCCGCGACCGGTGCGGTAGGCCTCTGCGATTCCGCGCTTGCCATAGATGAAGCCGCCGGTCGGGAAGTCGGGCCCCTGGACGTACTTGAGAACCTCATCGAGGCCCGCATGCGGGTCCTTGACCAGCGCGATGGTGGCGTTGATGACCTCAGTCAGGTTGTGGGGCGGGATGTTGGTGGCCATGCCGACCGCGATGCCCGAGGAACCATTGACGATGAGATTGGGAAAGCGCGTGGGCAGAACAACTGGCTCGAAAGTTGACTCGTCGTAGTTGGGAACGAAATCGACGGTCTCCATATCGATGTCGGCCATCAGCTCGCCAGTGATGCGCTCAAGGCGGCATTCGGTGTAACGCATGGCCGCGGGCGGATCGCCATCCACGGAACCGAAGTTGCCCTGGCCGTCGACCAGCGTGTAGCGAAGCGAAAATGGTTGAGCCATGCGCACAAGCGTGTCGTAGATGGCGGAGTCGCCGTGGGGATGGTAGACACCCATGGCCTGGCCAACGACCTTGGCGCACTTGGTGTACTTCTTGTTGTGCTCCAGGCCCATCTCGCTCATGGCGTAGAGCACGCGGCGATGCACGGGCTTGAGTCCGTCGAGTGCGCTGGGCAAAGCGCGGCCGATGATCACCGACATCGAATAGTCGAGGTAGGAGCGGCGCATCTCCTCTTCGATATTGATGGGAATCAGGCTTGTGCCACTGTTGGGGGGCGTGCCGCCATCGAGGGGAAGCTGGGGGTTCTTATCGTCTGCCATAGGGTCTTTTCGTGCCTGCGGAAATGCGGCGGAAGGAGGGTCCGGAAAAAGCAGGGCCAGCATCCGTGGGCGATAGCTCTATTCTAGCCCTTTTGAGAGGGTTAGGGCAATGCGACTTGCTATAAATAAGTCCTTATTTTGCTTGATTTTAAGAGGCTTATCAGTAGGGGTGTTCGGAAGCGCGTTTTCCTCATGCGGCGCGGCGCGTTTTGGGCTTGGATTTGGGGCCGCTCACGGACTTCTTTGGGGTTGTCTTGAGGGCTCGAGCTTTGCCCTGATCCATCAACACAATGGGAGGCTGGTCAGGAAATCTGGCTTCGATTCTCAATGTAGCCCCGACGGCCTTCACATATTTGTTCAGGGTGGAAATGTTCATGTCCGAGCGGCGCTCGATTCGAGAAACTCCCTCCTGGCCGATCTTGAGCTTCTTTGCGAGGCGGGCCTGGGTCAGTTTGCGATGAAGGCGGAGTTCGCGAAGAGACATCTCTTCTGCGATCAGTTCTGCGGTCAACTTTTCGATCCGTCGCCGCGACTCCTCGGATTCGCGGGCGAGCATCTCGTCGAGCGAAACAGTCGAGTAGGTCATTTCTTTCTCCCTTTTTTGCGCTCCTGCGCCGCTTGGTGCCGATCAAAGCGACGATCTGCCATTTCAATCAGATTTCGATAGAACTTCTCTTTTGAGACGCCAGCCTTGTCTCCGCCCACTAAGAGGATTGCCTTTCGACTCAGATCGAATGCAAATGCGACACGCCATACACCACCATCTGCGTCAAACCGGAGCTCCTTCATGTTCGAGTGCTTCGATCCCTTTAGAGTGTCCACTTGCGGTCTCCCTAGTTGTGGACCAAAAGTCTTTAGCAGTCCAGCCATGGCGATGATCTTTTGTCGAATCGGTTCGGAAAAACCGTCAAATTCCGACGCGAAGTCTGCGTGAAATTCCACTACCCAATTGTCATTGATTCCGAGAGACATTTCCTTTCCTTCCTTGATGGCCCTGCTCCCGGCCAGGCCAATGAACCTCTACATTCTGATGCAAGTATGTCTCAAAATGCCTAATGTCGTCAAATGCATAAAACTGACCTGCGGCGCTCCCTACAGAAGCCCCGCCAGGCTCAACACACTAAACACCACCTGCAGCGCCACAACAGCCCCTCCAGCGGCAAGCGCGAGGCGCCGGCGCGGGCTCTCGTAAGCGTCAGCAAATACACCGGCGACGAATGTGAGCAGAAACGGGATGGCCCAGATCCAGGGGCTGCCCTGTGTGCCCGTCAGAATCAAAACGAGCAGAACCAGACCGCAGAGCAACGGGGCTGTGTTGCCAAAGTAGCGGGAGCGGCGAAAGGCCAGATACAGCAGCAGGGCGGCGGCCGCAGCAATGGAGATGCCTGCATTGGGCAGAGCGCTGAAGAAGCGTCGTGCCGGGTCAATCGAGAAGGACATGAATCCGGCAGCGGAGCGAAAGACGTAACTGAAGACGTCTGGCGAGAAACCGTAGCAGCCGAAGAGAATGACCAGAGCCCCGGCCATGGCGATGAGAATGATGGGCAGCACCTGGGCGCGACGGCCCTCGGCGACCCACAGCATGGCGATCAGGCCCAGCAGCGCCACCACCGGCAGAGCGGCGATGTGCGAGCAGGCAGCCATGCCAAAGGCGCAGGCCAGCAGGACTATGCGCGGTCGCCACTTGCGGCGCGGTCCCTGCATGGCATGGGCAACGCCGATGCAGGTGTAGACGCCGCCATAGACGGCGAGGGCCGCCAGCACCTCGCCTGATGGGGTAACGCAGGCCCTCAGGATAGGCGGAGAGAAGCAGTAGAGCGCCAGCGCGGTGTAGCCGCCGAAGTTGCCGTAGAGGCGCCGCGTCACCCACCACAGCCCTGCGCCAAGCGCGCAGCCTGCCAGCAGAAAGGGCAGACGCAGCAGCAGCAGGACGTGAGTCATCTGGTGGCGCAGCTCCCATGGGCTGATTTCACCTGCAACCTGGATAACCCGGTCCTCGGGCTTGCGAAAGTGGTCGAACACGCGTTCCAGTTCGAAGTTGATGGTGAGCGGCAGGCCCGCCAATCGATAGACCAGAATCCCATCGTGAATATTCCCGCAGGTGGTGTAGTAGCCGGCAATGGCGGAGGGACGCTCCCACACCTCGCGCCCGCAGCGAGCGTACTGATAGTCGCGATCGCTGAGAGTCTGGCGAGCGGTGAGCCAGAGGCCCTGCAGGAGAAACAGCGCGAGCAGCACCGCCGCTATGCGCTGCGGAAGATTGAAGCGAAAGCGGCGAATCCGTGCGAAGCGATGGGTCATCGTATGAGGGACTAAGTTCCAGTTTAAATCGCTCGACTTGGCGTCTTTCTCGATTCCCGCGGCCCAAGCAACTCGCCGATGGTATCCTCCTCTCAAAAGGATTCAGGCGTGAGCAGTTTTCTCACTCTCGGTCACTCCAACCACAGCATCGATGAGTGGCTCGCCCTGGTGCGCCAGCACGCCATCGAAGTTGTCGTCGACACGCGCAGCTCTCCCTACTCCAAGTACGTGCCGCAATTCGACCGCGAGCAGATGCAGCGGTCGCTTGAAGCGGCTGGCGTCCGATACCTGTTCCTGGGCGCGGAACTGGGTGGCAGACCCGCCAACCCTGGCTACTACGACACAACCGGCCGAGTGGTCTACAGCCTGCTTCGCAAGGACGCTGCCTTCCAGGCGGCGATCGTACGGCTTGAGACAGGCATGGAGCGCTTCCACATAGCACTGCTTTGCGGTGAAGAAGATCCCGCGCATTGCCACCGCCGGCTCCTGATTGGGCGCGTGCTGGTTGAGCGCGGACACGAGATGGCCCACATTCGCGGCGACGGGCGCATTGAAACGGAAGAAGCCGTTGCCGCTCAATCCGGCAAGCCGCTGGTCGATAGCCAGCCCGCCCTGTTCGCGGAACTCGACGAGGACAAATGGAGATCTACAGCATCGGTTTTACCCAAAAAAGCGCCGGCCAGTTCTTCGGCACGTTGAAGTCGCACGGCATCGAGCGCCTGCTCGATGTGCGGCTCAACAATACATCGCAGTTGGCCGGATTTGCGAAAGCCTCCGACCTGCCATTTTTTCTTCATGAGATTTGCGCCGCGGAATATGAGCATGAACCACTGCTCGCTCCCACGCAGGACATTCTCGATGCTTTTAAGAAGAACAAGGGCAGTTGGGATATCTACGAAGAGGCCTTCCTCGCCCTCATGCGCTGCAGGCAGGTTGAGTTGAAGCTTTCCAAAGATAGCTTCCTTAGGAGGACCGTCCTCCTCTGCAGCGAAGTGACGCCGGAACACTGCCATCGAAGACTCGTCATCCAATACTTACAGCAGCACTGGGAAGGTGTTACGATGCGCCATCTTTAATTCAATTCTTCGAGGAGAAGTCCTCCGTTATGGGACTCGACCGGATCGTTTGCCTCGCCAACTCCTATAAGCATGAGCATAGGTGCGTCGCAGGAATCAGCCTGCGCAGCAAGAAGTGGGTGCGCCTGGTTGGAACCCAGATTCCCGGCTGCCTGACTATCAAAGAGACCTGCTACCCCGACGCCGCCCCGGTCGAATTGCTTGACGTTTTTGAGGCCGAGCTTGGCGAACCATGCGGCTCAAACTCCCATCCTGAAGACGTGTTCATCCTGGATAAGCCATGGCGTCCAATTCGCCGGTTCGACCAGCTTGAAGACTTGCGCTTTCTGTCGGGATATCTCAACAAGGGTCCGTCCGTACTGCAAGGGTATGGAGATCGAGTCTATGAAAAGAAGGTGGCAGGCTCTCCTGTAGCTCATTCTCTCGAAGTTCTTCATCCGTCCGATCTCTGGTGGTGGATTCGTGACGAAAAGGGCAAGCGAAGAAACCGCGCCGTCTTCCGCCTGGGATCAACTTATAGAATCCGCTACGACTTTCCCGTGACCGATCCCGTATGGCTCGAAAAACTCCATACGCGTCCGGTGGGAATTCACTCTCACAGCTCATTCTTTGAGCACACCCCAAAGAAGACAATCCTCACTGTCAGCCTGAGCGAGCCATTTGAGGGCTTCCACTACAAGCTCATCGCCGGTGTTGTGAATCTCCCCTCGTAGCACCACTCAGGTTTGAAGAAAAGCCGCAGACGCACGAGAGCCGCTCCCCGGTTGGGAAGCGGCTCGTGAGTTGCGTGGGGTTGTGTCAAAGGGCCTGCCTGCCCTGCCCGAGCAGGCCCTGTTCCTAGTTGAAGATGGCGCCTACGGTTGCATTCGTCTCACCCAGCACGATCGTGCAACTGTTGGGTCCGGCTGCGGTCGGGGTGGCGGGTGTCGGCGTGCAGTTGTAAGTCCATCCGCCGAAAGTAGACGTGTTAGTTGAGCTCGGCGCCTGCGCCGCAGTGATCGTCACCGTGGTGCCAAGCGGGTAGATCGCGGTGCAGACGGAACCACCAGTCCCGCCATTCGCAGTCCAACCCGGCCCGCAATGGATCACGTTGGGGGTGTTGGTGGCCGAAGGGGCAGTCAACACCCAATTGGTGGTGTTCAAGCCTTCGCCATAGACGGTCAGTGTCGCTGTTAGCGGTCCAACCTCGCCCACGTCGCACGAACCGGGGGTTGGCGGGTTGCCGTTGGGGTTGGGAAGTTGCAACGGGCAGGAGAACGTCGCCGTAGCGGTTTGTATCGTTCCGTCGGTGCTGGTTGCTTCAGCAATGATGGTTGTGGAACCGGTGCCGTAGGCGGTCACGATTCCCGCGCTGGCGCTCGGAGTGCCTCCGGAGTTGGTGCTAACCGGGAACGCAGACGGGAACGATGAGATCCAGGTGGTCCCAGGCGAGTTGGTGAGATCCCTGACGTACGGAACAGTCGAGAACGTTCCGATTGCCAGGAACTGGCCTGTATCCTGCAGATCGCCCACGGAGAGCGAGGCAGGAATGATGGTTAGTGAGAGCAGCGGCTCCGGCAGGGTTGTCGTGGAAACTGTGACGGGCGCTGACGTGGTAACCACTGTGCCGTCCGGGTTGCTCAACTCCACGGTGATCGTCGCTGTGCCCGCACCCAACCCCTGAACAAGCCCAGAGGAACTGACCGAAGCAATTCCTCCAACTTCTGGAGATCCGACCCCTGGGATGTTTGAACTCCAGGCAATCTGCGGCGAGTTGGTCACATCGACCTTCAAGCCAGTACTTCCGAGCGTTCCCAGCGCGACAAACTGGCTGGTTTGACCCTCCGACACAGTCAGGGAGTTCGGAATGATGGTGACCGCGGTATACGTCTCGTTCGTACCACCCGCCACGGTGAAATAAGCATTCCCTGTTACAACGTTCCCGCCTCCACCCGGCGTATACAGTGCCGTCATGGTGGCGGTTCCCTGACCTGTACTCGTGGCAAGCCCGGTAGCGGCCCCAATTGTTCCAATCTGTGCGCTGCTTGACTTCCAGGCAACCAGGTTGGTCAGGTCCACCGTACCTCCCGTGGTAGTGGTTCCGATGGCGAGGAACTGGGCGGTTTGGTTGGGCGACTGAACCGTCTGCGAGTTCGGAATGACCGTGATCGAGGCGATCGAGCCGAGTGTTGCTCCGCCAGTGGCCGTAACGGTAATGGTGGCCACACCCGTCACCACTGTGCCATCAGGATTCAATGCCGTTGCCGAAATCACGGTGGTCCCTTGGTTGACTGCGGTGACCACCCCTGTTCCAGCGTTGACTGTAGCCACTCCCGGAGCACTCGATGTCCAGACCGCTGGCAGAATCGTGGCCGCACCAACCATTGCCGACTGGTTGGTCAGGTTGACAGTAGTGCCGGTTCCAGTGGTTGCAATGGCCTGAAGATCAGCCGTTTGACCGATGAGCGTGAGGGTCTGCGAGGCCGGAACAATCGCCATCGAAACCAGCGGCTCGGCCACGTTCGGAATAGTTACCGTGTAAGCCGCGGTCCCCGTAACCACGGTGCCATCCGGATTCTTCGCGATGGCGATGATGGCGGCCGTCCCGGCAGTCAGCGCGGTGGCGACACCGGTTGTTGGGTTGACGGTGGCGACGGCCGGGTTGCTCGATATCCATGTGGCCGCCGCGATCGTGGAAGACCCGATCACCGCCGTCTGGTTGGTCAGGTTTACCGTGGTCCCCGCTGACGAGGTCCCGATGGCGATGAATTGCGCTGTTTGGTTGATTGCCAGAGCCTGTTGCGTGGCAGGAACGATAGCCAGCGAAACCAGCGGCTCAGGCGAGCCGGTGATATTCACAGTCAGCGTCGCCGTTCCAGTTACCGCGGTGCCGTCGGGGTTGTAGGCGATGGCCGTGATGACGGTGACTCCCGTGGTCCCGGCTGTCGCAAGGCCCGTGTTCGGATCAATGGTAGCCACCGGCATGGTGCTTGAGCCCCAGACTGCGGCGTTGATGGTTGCCGTCCCAATCGTTGCCTTGACGTTTGTCAGGTTCACCGTGGCGCCCGACGAAGTGGTGCCGATGGCGATGAACTGCGCAGGTTGGCCTGCTGAGGTCAGTGTCTGCGACGCTGGAATGATGGACATCGAAACCAGTGGTTCAGGCGCGGTGTTTATGGTGAATGTCGCTACTCCCGTTACCACCGTTCCATCTGGATTCTTGACCAGTGCGGTAATGGCAACCGTGCCGGGGCTGACGGCCGAGGCCAGTCCGGTGGCCGGATTCACGGTGGCTATCGCTGCGCTGCTCGAACCCCAAACCGCCGGGTTGATCGTGGCCGCGCCAACTGTAGCGCTGACGTTGGTCAGGTTCACCGTCGCGCCGGACGACGTGGTGCCGATCGCGATGAATTGCGCGGTCTGATTTACCACCGAAGCAGTCTGCGAGCCCGGAACGATGGCCAGCGAAACAATTGGCTCCGGCGTGGCAGAGATGTTCGCGGTCAGAATCGCAGTCGCCGCCACCGCCGTGCCGTCGGGGTTATAGGCAACGGCCGAAATCACAGTGCTTCCAGAGGCTGCTGCCGTCGCCACACCGGTAATCGGGTTCACCGTGGCTACGGCAACGTTGCTCGAAGCCCAGGCGGCGGGATTGATGGTCGCGGAGCCAACCGTTGCACTCAAATTCGTCAGGTTGACTGTGGCGCCGGTCGATGTGGTGCCGATTGCGATGAATGCCGCCGTTTGGCCTACGCCAGATAACGCCTGGGTGTTTGGAACAATAGCCAACGAAACCAGCGGCTCCGGCGTCGGGGTTACGGTAAAGGTCGCCGTTCCGGTTACGACTGTTCCATCTGGATTCTTGGCCTGTGCCGTAATGGCGACCGTGCCGGAACTGACGGCTGTTGCAATTCCCGTTCCTGGATTGATGGACGCTATCGCGTTGCTGCTCGACCCCCAGACAGCAGGATTGATTGTGGCCGCGCCAACCGTGGCCGACTGATTGGTCAGGTTCACCGTCGCGCCGGACGATGTAGTGCCGATGGCGATAAATTGCGCGGTTTGACCCGTCACTGAGGCAGTCTGCGCAGCCGGAATGATGGCCAGCGAAACCAGCGACTCCGGCGTAGCGGAAAGTGCCACATTCAGCGTGGCAGTGCCCGTCACCGCTGTGCCGTCGGGGTTGTATGCAATGGCCGTGATTACTGTGATTCCGGAGGTTGCCGCGGACGCGACGCCAGTGGCCGGATTGATTGTGGCTACCGCCGGCGTGCTCGATGCCCAGGTTGCAGCATTGATTGTGGAGGCGCCGATGGTTGCCTTCACGTTGGTCAGGTTGACTGTGGCTCCCGATGAAGTTGTGCCGATGGCGATGTATTGGGTCGTCTCGCCTGCTGTGGCAAGCGTCTGTGTTGCCGGAACGATGGACAGCGACACCAGTGGCTCCGGCGTGGAGATGACTGTGAATGTCGCCGTTCCTGTGACTACCGTGCCGTCCGGATTCTTCGCTTGCGCGGTGATAGCGACTGTGCCCGTGTTGTGGGCCGTCGCAATACCCGTAGCCGGATTGATCGTGGCTATCGCGTTGCTGCTCGATCCCCACACAGCAGCGTTGATGGTAGCCGATCCGACTGTGGCAGTCTGATTTGTCAGGTCAACCGTGGCACCCGACGACGTGGTACCAATTGCGATAAACTGCGCGGTCTGATTGACTTCCGAAGCAGTTTGCGACGCAGGAACGATGGCCAGCGAAACAAGGGGTTCTTGCGTTGCGGAGATGTTGACGGTGAGAGTTGCAGTGCCCGTAACCGCTGTACCGTCTGGATTGTAAGCAACGGCCGTGATTACAGTGCTTCCCGTGGTTGCCGCCGATGCAACGCCAGTGGCCGGGTTGATGGTCGCCACCGTCGGACTGCTGGAAGCCCAGGTTGCAGGGTTGATGGTTACGGCGCCTATCTTTGCCGGCACGTTGGTCAGGTTCACCGTCGCGCCAGACACCGTGGTGCCGATGGCGATGTACTGCACCGGTTGCCCCGCCGTAACCAGCGTCTGCGTCGCGGGAACGATGGCCAGCGAAACCAGTGGTTCGGTCGTGGAGCTTACGGTAAAGGTTGCGGTGCCTGTAACTACCGATCCATCCGGGTTTTTGACCTGGGCCGTGATGGCAGTCGTACCGGCATTGAGAGCCGTCGCAAGTCCGGTTGCAGGATTGATGGTCGCCACGGCGTTCGTGCTTGAGCCCCAGACAGCGGCGCTAATCGTTGCCGCGCCTACCGTGGCTGATTGATTGGTCAGGTTAACCGTGTTGCCTGACGACGTGGTGCCGATGGCGATGAATTGCGCGGTTTGATTGACCACTGACGCAGTCTGGGACGCGGGAACGATCGCCAGCGAGACGATCGGCTCCTGTGTTGCTGACAGAGTCACAGTGAGAGTGGCCGTTCCCGTTACCGCGGTGCCGTCTGGGTTGTACGCAACAGCCGTGATGACGGTAACACCCGAAGTGGCCGCTGCCGCCAGGCCCGTGGCCGGATTGATGGTGGCCACAGAATTTGTGCTGGAACCCCATGTCGCAGCGTTGATGGTGGCCGTGCCGATGGTTGCCTTCACGTCGGTCAGGTTGACCGTGGCGCCCGACGCTGTCGTGCCAATGGCGATGAACTGTACCGGCTCGCCTGACGTGGCAAGGGTCTGCGTCCCTGGAACGATAGCCACCGAAACCAGCGGCTCGGGGGCGGGCGTCACAGTAAAGGTCGCCGTTCCCGTCACAACTGTGCCATCCGGATTCTTGGCCTCTGCGGTGATGGCAACGGTCCCTGGACTGAGCGCTGTGGCAATACCTGTGGCTGGGTTAACGGTGGCTATGGCGTTGCTGCTCGATCCGAAGACCGCGGGATTGATGGTGGCCGCGCCAATCGTCGCCGACTGATTGGTCAGGTCCACCGTGGCCCCGGACGCTGTGGTCCCGATGGCGATAAACTGCGCGGTCTGATTGACCACCGATGCTGTCTGCGACGCCGGAACGATAGCCAGCGAAACCAGCGGTTCGGCCGTGGCCGTGATGTTCACATTCAGCGTCGCTGTTCCCGTTACTGCTGTACCGTCTGGGTTGTACGCAACAGCCGTAATGACGGTTATGCCCGATGTTCCAGCCACTGCAAGACCGGTTGCCGAATTGATCGTAGCCACCGAAGTGGTGCTCGAAGCCCATGCCGCTGCATTGATGACTGCGGTCCCGATGGTCGCCTTGGCGTTGGTCAGGTTCACCGTCGCGCCGTTCGCAGTAGTACCGATGGCGATGTACTGCGTAGTTTCGCCTGTCGTAACCAGCGTCTGCGTCTGCGGAACGATCGACAACGACACCAGCGGCTCCGGCGTGGTGATCACCGTAAACGTCGCTGCGGCCGTCACCACCGTTCCATCCGGGTTCTTGGCCTGGGCGGTGATGGCAACAGTACCGGAACTCTGGGCCGTGGCCACGCCGTTAGCCGGATTGATCGAGGCTACGGATGGACTGCTCGATCCCCAGAGAGCGGCTTGGATGGTGGCGCCGTTCACCGTCGCGGTCTGATTGGTCAGGTTGACCGTCGAACCGTTCGACGTGGTGCCAATGGCGATGAACTGCGCGGTCTGGCCCACCACTGAAGCAGTTTGTGACGCCGGAACGATTGCCAGCGAAACCAGCGGCTCGGGTGTAGCTGTGAGGTTTACGTTCACAGTCGCCGTTCCCGTTACCGCCGTGCCATCGGGGTTGTATGCAACCGCCGTGATCACCGCAACACCAGAGGTCACAGCCGTCGCAATGCCTGTTGTCGGGCTGATGCTGGCAACCGCGCTGCTGCTGGATGCCCAGGTTGCCGCGTTGATGGTTGCCGTTCCAATCGTCGCCTTCACGTTGGTCAGGTTCACCGTCGCGCCTGTCGACGTCGTGCCTATGGCGATGTACTGCGCCGCTTGACCCGCTGAAACAAGGGTTTGCGTTGCAGGAACAATGGCCAGCGACACCAGAGGTTCAGGCGTCGTCGTCACCGTAAAGGTCGCCGTGCCGGTAACAACCGTACCATCCGGATTCTTGGCCTGTGCCGTGATGGCAACAGTGCCCGAACTGATGGCAGTGGCAACGCCGGTCGCTGGATTGATGGTGGCTATCGCGTTGCTGCTTGAGCCCCAGACGGCGGCGTTGATGGTAGAGCCGCTCACAGTCGCTGTCTGGTTCGTCAGGTTCACCGTCGCGCCGGATGAAGT
>Ga0302270_10003117_pt1 | contig 15847 bp, 21 predicted proteins | sample III_Bog_E2_3_FD_198773 | JGI IMG/M metagenome (GOLD analysis project Ga0302270, IMG submission 198773) | Peat permafrost microbial communities from Stordalen Mire near Abisko, Sweden - III_Bog_E2_3 | ecosystem: Environmental > Terrestrial > Soil > Wetlands > Peat | place: Sweden: Abisko... | reverse complement strand
GCTTGCGGGCTTCGACTGCGGCAAGTGCGGCGAGGCGCTGAGCGACGTGTCTCTGGGCGCTTCGGGGTCTGGTCATGCTGTCCGCGAGGACGAGCCGGAGCGGAGCAGCTTCTTGGACTGGGCCAGCAAGAACATCGTCGGGCTTGGCGGGTGCCTTCTGGCGATCGGTGGCGTCATGCTCGCGGTCGAGGTCGACGCGACCAACAAACGCGTGAGGCACCTGGAGGAAGACGCGCGCGGCCGTAGGCGAGAGGGCGTGCGGGTCGAGGTGCGCGAGCCTCTATGGCCCTCGGAGCTTTCGGAGGGGCCTCTGAGCTCTCGTGCTGGTCAGCTTGGGTTCGTGCCTGAGCCGGATGCGCTCCACACGCTGAAGAGTCTGGAGTAGGGCCTGGCGTCTGGCGTTTGGCGCTCGTCTTTTTCGGCATGGGCGAGAATCGCAGGCGCGCGGTTGCCCATGTAGGGGAGGTGCAAGAGAAAAGATGCGAGGCGGCGAAATCATTGAGGACGCCGTAGCCGCGCCAGAGAAAGGACCCCTCGCGGTGGGGTTGCTACGGCGCCGCGGCGCTGGCGGGTGGCCTGGTCGCTCGAGCTGGTCGGGCTTCGCCCCCCCCCCCCCTCGACGCCGGCCCGGCCGGGCCCGACGTGTCGGCGATGGGGACCGAGGACGACGCGCCGCCGGCGCTGCGGGGCGATGGGTTGCCTGAGACGCTCGCGGAGGTGCGGCGGCGGTGGGGGTACCGGGCGAGTGTGGTGGCCTACTTTGAACCGGCCGCCTACTCGGTTGCGCTTGACGCAGGCAGGCGACCCGGACGACTACCCCGGGATCACCCTCACTCACGGCGTGCTCGTTTTCTGACCCGCCGACGATTCCGCTTGCCAAGCGCTAACCGAGCGGTTAACGTTAGTCTCATGAGCAGCCGACGACTTGAGCAGCAGACCACGTTCGCTCTCCGCGACGGTGACACCATGAAGACCGAGTGGGAGCCCTTTACCGGGGAGGGGCGCGAGGTCCCTGACACCCACGGATGGAAAACGGCCGACTTCACCGCGTTTTGCCGCGAGTGGAATAGGGCGGCCAAGGCCCGTGGGGACATGACCCGGGTCCGCAGCGTGGAGAGCGAGGACGCGTTCTCGTGAGCGCCCTGCTCATCGACATCCTCGCCCCCGACCCCTGCGACATGGGCGCCCTCCTCCGCACCGCCATCGCCACCCACCGCGCCACCCACCGCGCCACCCACCCCGGCCTCTCTCAAGCGGCCATCGCGCGCGCCGCGGGCATCGACCCTGCCAGCCTGTCCCGCGCGCTCAGCCGCCCCGACGCGGACCCGCGGACGGTGCGCGCCGTGTGCCGCGCGCTCGGCCTGCGGGTGACGCTGGCCCCCGGCTAACAATCGTCGCGCCGCGTACGTCGCGTCGCTCCTCTCCGCGCTCGCGGCGGAGGGCGGCGCCCGCGAGCGCGCGGCGGTCCGGCTCGGCATCCCGGTGCGGACGCTGAGCCGCCACATCGATCAGCTCGGGCTCGGAGCGCTCTGCGCCTCCGATGGATAGTCGGCCATCTGGTCGCGCTCGGGGCGCCAGCCGCGACGCGACCCGCAACCCGGTTGACGGAGGAAACGGTGCATGCGGTTCAAAGTAGGCCACTACCCGGGCGAGCGCCGAGCTCCGTCAGGTCCCTCCCCGCTCGGGACCTCGCCGCCGCCCGCCGCTCATCGTCGACCCGCCTGCCCGACGCGCTCCCACTGGCGGGCCGGCGGCTGTGGTCCGGCCTGCGTCCTCCGCCTCTTCGCGCTCGGCGTCGACCTCGCCGCTCAGCCGGCCAACGACATCGCCGGCGGCGCGCGGCGTGGGGCGTGATAGGCTCCGCCTCATGGCCAGCGCCGACGATTGGGTTGCTAGATGCCGGGCGAAGGCGGGCGGCGCCGGGCGCCCCGCGCGCATCGTCAAGATTCGCCCCATCGGGCGCGGCTACGCGGAGGTTCTCGTCGGCCTCAGCGAGACGACGCTCGCGAGCGTGAGGACGGCGAGCGCGGCGAGCGTTAGGCTTGCGCGGCTACTGCGGGTTGGCTACGGTTGCCGCATGACAATGCTCGCCTATCACAACGACCCAGCCCTCCGCGCCGCCGCCCTCGACCAGATGGAGGCGCACGCCGCAGCCGATCAGATCATGCCCGGCTACGGCTACTGGAAGGACGGCAAGGGCTGCGCCGTGGGGTGTCTGACCCATGACCCCCGGGGCGGGCACGCCACCTACCCGACCCGCTGGGGCATCCCGGAGTCGCTCGCGCGGCTGGAGGACCGGATCTTCGAGGGGCTCTTGCCCGAGGAGGCGCGGGCGTGGCCGGTCGCGTTCCTCTCGGCGATCCCGCTCGGCGCCGACCTCTCGGGGGTGACCACGCGGTTCCTGCTCGCCCTGCTCGTGGACCCCGCCCACGGCGTGGTGCGGCACACCGGCGGGGGGAGCGCGCAGCAGGCGGCCGTGATGCGCGTCGCCCGCCTCCTGGAGCAGAAGATCGGTGGGGCCGTCGTGTCGACGGGGGCGTGGCGAGAGGCGGCGGCGGAAGCGCGGGCCGCCGCCGCCACCGCCTACGCCGCCAACGCCTACGCCACCTACGCCGCCGACGCCGACGCCGCCGACGCCGCCTACGCCGCCTACGCCGCCTACGCCGCCGCCTACGCCGCCGCCGCCGCCGCCGCCGCCTACGCCGCCGCCGCCGCCGCCGTCGCCGCCGCCGATGCCGTCGCCGCCGCCTACGCCGCCTACGCCGCCGACGCCTACGCCGCCGACGCCACCGCCGCCGCCCGCAGGTCTTACTACGGGTGGGCCTCGCGCGCCCTGCTCGCGCTCCTCGCAGCCGCGCCGGTGCCGGCGTGAGCGACCTCCGCGACGCCATCCGCCGCGCGGCCGGCACCGTGGGCCAGGGGTGCGGCATGCCCGGCTGCGTGGTGTGCGATGGGGCGGATCCGCCGCTCGAGGGTCGCCTCGCCGACTACGCCGCCTCGCTCGCGCCGGGCTCCGGTGCGCGCCGGCTCATCGAGGAAGCGAGGGACGCGCTCGAGGAGTACAGGGGGATGAGGCAGCAGCTCGTGCGCCGGATGCTCGATGCGAAGGGGGGCGCGTCGTGAGCCGCGACGTGCGCGTCGTGCGCGTGGAGCTCGACCCGGTAGACGCCGCGGCGCTGGCCAAGCTGGTCGCCGACGTGGGGGCGGCGGCGGGCAGGCCGCTGGGGGTGACCGAGGCCGTCAGGCGGCTGGTGAGGTTGACGGGGGAGGAGAGGGAGAAGGTGGTCCGGGCGTTGGGGCGGTAGCGCGGGCGAGGTTTTCCGCGATCCTGTAGTCGGAGGTCTCGGCTTGCGGTAAGATCGGTGCCATGCCTGATTTTATCGACAGATTCCTCGTCTACATGGGGCTCGAGTCGGAGCCAAAGAACCCGCCTGGCACGCCACCGTTCGACGGGGCGAAGTTCTACGGCAACCGCCCCGCGTGGCGTCACGTAGGTGTCAGCGGCTCCGACATGAAGATCGAGTGGCGCGCTGGTGCGCCTGCGACGTTGGCGAAGGTCAACGCCATCCTCGATCGTCATGTGCCTGGTCGATCGACGCTGGCGCAAGTCGATCGTGAGCTGGAGAAGCTCGGGGCTTGGTTTGCGCCATGCACGGACGGGAAGTCTGGGCATGCCGGGAACTGGGGAGCTGGACCTGGCACGCAAGAGCGCTTCACGCTACCGATGCCGCGCGATCCTGTCCAATTTTCTGCGAATCGCCGGGCGTGGAATCGTGTTGGCGGCGACATGGTCGTGACGTGGGATCCTGGTTCTCCGGCGACCGTGGACAAGGTCAACGCGGTCCTCGACGCCCATCCTCCTGGACGTGCGACGCTTCAGCAGGTCGAGGCTGCGCTGAAGAAGCTCGGTGCACGGTTCGAGCCGTGGCCTGGGGGAGGCTCGGGTCATGCCGGGAACTGGTCTCAGTCGCCGGCCGCGGCTTCGGCTTCTCGTCCTCGTTCGATGGATGCGCCTACGCGCGTTGATCGTCCGCGCTCGAGTCCAGCGCAGGCTCCGTTCGTCAAGGCTCTTGCTCCGACGAAGGTATCGGCGAAAGCTTCGCGCGCTTCTTGCGCGAAGTGCCGAGTGGTGTTCAAGCCTGGCGAGAGGTCGGTCAGCTTCGTCGACGGGCCGAGGATGGGCGAGGAGTATCACGAGCGCTGCGCTCCGTCGGCTGGGAAGGCTCACGCCTACAGCCCGAGCGAGGACATGGAGACGGCTTTCTTCGAGGCAGGTGCGACCGGCGCGAGGGCTGCTTTCCCCAGGGTTCCGCAGAGTCGATTTTCGCATGTCGACAGCGTCTTCGCGCAGAACCCTCCTGGTCGTGCAACGCTCGAGCATGTGAAGAGAGAGCTGGCCAAGCTGGGGGCGCATTTCGTTCCCTACTCGGATGGCGCGCCGGGCGACAACGCGTACCGTCCCGAGTGGGCTACGAAGGGTGCGCTCGACAGGCTTCGCGGCTCGGTGAAGCCCGAGAACCTTCAGTCGATCTGGCAAGCGAGCTTGAGGCTTGGACCGGAGCCGCGCCGCCCGAGCTCTGGCGAGACGGGTAAGCCGTGGTCGGTCTACAACGCCTGGCATGAAGCGTTCGAGAACATCGTCAATGCGAACGGCGGCTACGGCTCCAGCGGTCGGTGACGCTGGACGGCGAGCGGGCGGTCGCGCTAGGCTTGTCTCATGGCAAGCAAGTGCACTATCTCGATCGAGAAGGCCGAAGGCGGCTACAAGTTCACGGTGACCTGCGACGGTGAGGTCAAGGCTTGCGCGGTGCGCTCGACGAAGGAGCTCGCCTTGACGGCGTGCAATCGTGAGCTGGCCGTGCAGTCTCAGATCCTGAAGAAGGCCGCCGGCCGGAAGCCGGCGGCCAAGAAGCCGACGAAGCGGAAGTAGCCGGCTTCGGCTCCTATTTGTATCCAGCGAAGAGCTCTCGCGAGGGGTCCCAGTAGAGGTCGCCGGCGTGGATCCCGCTGAAGCGGCGATTCTGGTCGGGCACGCGCCCCTGGTAGTCGATGAGCCGCTCGCCTTCGTTCGGCCAGATCTTTTCGTCCGTGGGCTCGATGGGCTTGGGCGGACGCAGCGGCTCGGCGGCGGCGTAGGCTTCGCCGAAGATCCCGTCGAGCTGGTTGGCGGGGACCTCACCCTCGGCGTCGTGCTGGTTCTTGAGCGCGAGCCTGGCGGCGCTGATCGCCTTCCCGCCGGCCACGGAGCGCTCTGCGCACCACTGGATGGTGCGCGTTGCGCCTCGGACCAGGAGGGCGCCGGCTTCGACGAGCGGCGCGATGGGCCGCGCGAGCTCGACGAGGAACTCGAGGCTTTCGGTCACGATGCCATGGCTTCCGTAATAGGCGTCGTGCCCTTCCTTGAGCGCGACCATGAGGCCGGCGTGGGCTTGCGTGATCTCGCGCGCGGAGGCCGTGAAGCGGTCGCGCTTGGGGTTCTCGTTCGGCGTGGGTGCGGTGGTGGTCATGGGGCTCTCGGGTGGCGGGTAGTGGGAAGACGGGAGCGCTTGGCGCCGTGGCGCCGTGGCTACTTCTTGTGCTTGAGGGCCTCGGCGACGACGTCGCCCAGGGTGACGCGCCGACCCTGGTGCTCAACGAACTTGGCGGCGCGGGCGCGGCAGTTTTCGCCGAAGATCTTTCCGTTCATCTTCGGCTCGTTCTTGCAGATCACGCACCTCCCGTCGGCGTGGGCTCGTGTCATGTCAGCGACGTCGCCCAGAGAGATCTGGGCGACGGCACCGATGACGGAGGTCATGACTCCCTCGAGCAAGGTCGCAAGGGTGGTTTGACCTTGCGCGGGTGCGGGCGGCTGCGTCGTGGCGCTCGCGGGGCGCGGCGGGTGTGGCGGCAGATCGACCACGACGTGAGGCTGAATGCTCTTCGGTCGCGGGCTCATTGGAGGAAGCCCACTTCTTCTTCTGGGCCTAGCTCGCTGACGAGCTTGTGGACCTCTTCGGGCAGCTCGGCCGGCTCCTCGACCTCCTGCTCCTTTTCTTGCGCCATCGGCTCGGTGTAAGCGAGTCGCTGCGAGATCTTCGCGATTGCTCGCGTGGCGCTGGCGTGAGCCGACGCCAGCGGCGTGCCTCGAAAGAGCCAGGTCAGGACGTCGATGTTCGCGTCGATGGCATCGGCGCTTGCGTCGGGGCGGTTCTCGAGCACGAGACGGCGCAGTTGCCGGATCTCCTGGAGTGAGACATGGGCGACCCGGAGAGCCACGATCGTCGGTAGCCCGGAGACCACAGCGATCAGCGTTGCGACCTGCACGATCGGCATCGCCGCGAGCGTCGGCAGGGCTACGCCTGCGGCGAGGAGGATGGCGTCGCGGACGGGCTTCTTCATGGTGCGGTGCCTTGTGCGGGCGGCGCAATGAACTCCAGGGCGGGCTTCGGTTCGGAGGGAGGCGCATCGTCCAGATCGAGAACGCGGAGCCCGCTATCTTCGATGGGCGGCGCGATGAACTCGAGAGGCTGCGCCTTGATAGGCTTCTCGTCCTTGGGAGGATCTCGCTTGACGACGAGCGTGTCCTTGGGCTCTGCGACGATGATCGTGGCGGGCCTGGCGACGACGATTTCCTCGGCCGGTTCGGGCTTGGGATCAAGCCCTTCCTTCCGGGGAAGATCGAGGAAGGTGCGGGGTCGGAGCCCCATGATTCCGGGGCCCATCGGGCCCGCGGGGTCGTTCTTCTTGCCGTCGATCTTGCCGTCGAGCTCGGCGTCGAAGGCGACGGCGGCCTCCAGGTCGCTGGTCAGGCGCCTGTCGACGTTCTTGGCCGGTGTGGCGGCGGCGGTGGTGGTGGCCTGGGCAGCGGTCGCGGTCCGCGGTTGGGCTGGCGTGGCCTTGGGCGGCTCGGGGCCGAGGTCACCGATGGCCTCGAGCTCCTTGTCGAGCCCGTCGATCGACGCCTGGATGGATCGGATCTCGGGGGTGTCGACGTTCGCCGCGGGCTCTTCGATCTCGGCGGCCTCGATTCCAAGCGAGACGCTCGGTCTTGTGCGAGGCGTCGGCGCGAGAGCTTGAGCCGACGGGCCCGCCGCCGGAGTCTCGGCGGCGGCGGTCGTGTCTCGCTCGCTGTGCATGACCTTCGCCTCCTCGTGGAGGATCTCGGCCGCGCCCTGGATGAAGCTGGCGACGGCGCGCAGGAGCGAGATCCTCTTCACGGGCTCTCCTTCGGCTCCGGCTTGGTCTCCGGGGCCTGCTCGGCGGCCTTGGCGGACTCGCTCTGCGCGTCCTGCACGATCTTCTGGAGGCTCTCGACCTGCTCGACGATCGGCGCCAGGAGGGCGATGGTGGCCTCGAGGCCGTAGCTCGCGGGGTAGGGGACGCCGTCCTTGATCATGTCGGCGGAGAGGCTGTTGCCGTCGTCCTTGGCGAGGGTCTTGGTGCTGACGAAGGGGAGCTTGAGCTTCGCGAAGATCTCGCGGGCACGCAGGGTCTCCTCGGTGACGACGTCGAGGGCTCCCTCGGTGCTGCCTCCCGTGATCTCCTTGGAGGAAGAGAGCCGCATGCACGTCGACTGGAGCGCGGCGTAGCGGACGCCCTCCGAGAGGTCGCAGAGGCTCTTGAGCGCGGCGGTGTTCTCCTTCTCGACGGTCTCCTTCTTGGGAATGCCCTTCGGGTAGAAATCCTTGAGCGCCTTCGTCTTGTTCGTCATCTCCCTCGCGGTGATCTGGCCCGGCTGGATCGCGCCGGGTTGGCCGATCTCGACGTTCAGCGCCTGGAGCCTCGCCAGGGTGACGCTGTGCTTGACGAGGACGTACTCCTCGGGGATGACCCCGCCGTCGAGGAACCGGGAGACCGCCTCGGCCGTCTCGACGGCCTTCGGCATGTCGTGGTCGCCACCGGCGTAGCCGTTGGTGAGCAGGGCCGAGGAGACCATGAGGACAGCGAGGGCGTAGAACTGCTTGTCGCGCGGGGTGTACTCGATGACCTCGGCGACCTCGGTCTCGTCGACGGTGGCGGCGAGCTTCTTCATGACGGGCATTTCGGATCTCCTGACTTGGGGGTGGACTGCTGCTTGATGTTCGAGGGGTGGTGCTCGTATGCCCACGTGCTGATGGCGGGGCCGATCTCTCGGAGGGCCGCCCACACGAAGACGAAGGTGGCAGACGCCATGCTGCTGGCGGTTCCATCTGCGAGGACCTGGATGGTCCTGTGAGCGGCAGAGATCCCCGCGCTGGGAGAGCACCAGAAGATGCTCGCCATGACGCCGACCCAGAACCCGACGCACATCGGGCACTTGGCGCCCTCGCGCCAGAATCCTTGCGGAAACGAGTCGCGCGCATGCGCGAAGATCTCGCCTCGGGTCAGGATGAGCGTGAGGCCCGAGACGGCGAGGAGCCAGTAGGGGACCATCATCCCCCCGTGGGGCAGCAGGGCTTCTGCACGGGGCTCCACGGAGGCGGAGGGGGCAGCGGAGGGGGCGCGGGGCGGGGCGGCGGAGAGGGCTGGTTGCTGATCGGACGCATGGGGATCTTTCTTAGAAGTGGGTCTGCTCTCGCCGGATGGTCCAGCGAGACGCAAAGGCGAGCTGAGCTCGCCGGGTGAGCTCTTGGTCGTTCTGCCAGAACGGTAGATTTTTGAGCTTTCGCTGGGTTCCTTTCGGGAGGAGGTCCACGTCTTCAGGGTCCTGAGGAGACCGGATCCACGGATACAGCAAGTACCGCTTGGGGACTCGCGCTGCCCGAAGCGCATCGATCGCGTCCGGATGGACGAATCGCTCGGCGTGCACTGCTGCATGAGCCATCGCGAAGTGGTTCTTGCCGCAGTGGATGCACTTTCTCGAGAAGAGTTTCGAGAAGCTTCTTCTCGCGTTCTTGAACACGAAGCTCACGGCGAGGATCTGCTCGATGCCGGAGATTACGTCGATTCCTGACGCTTCGCCGTTCTGCGGTTGCCCCCGGCCATCGATCGCGATCCCGACAACCTGGGCATCGAGAGGGATCTCTCCTGCTCCCATCACGGAGGCGGTAAAACACGCGGGCTTCTCCGCATGCCATGCGAAGCCGCTCTTCGCAGGATCCTCTGAGACGCACGCGACGTGTGGCCACGCAGGTCTTGTCGCGGAGAGCGAGAACATCTCGACGCCTTTTATAGGCAACCTCGCCGTTTCTGTCAATCTCGATGTCGTTCACGAATCAATCTCTGTCAGACATCGTGTCAAACATGATTAACACATTGATATCGTTAACTTTTCTACGATTTTCGTTGAGTCGATTGGGGGCTTCCGTCATCTTCTTACCCATGGCCATGCACCTTCCCTCGCTGCCCTCATCGAGCTACTCGCCCCTCTCGGGGTATGGGTCGTCGTCCTCGTCGGATGGCGCCCTGACGTTCCGCGAGCAGCTCGCCAATGCGGCGAGGCGCGCGAACATGCGCGCCTCGGAGGCGAGCTCGGCGGCGAGCTCGGTGTTCGGTCGCGCGGAGGCCGCGATCGAGCGCAACGTCCCCCACGGCGACGGCGTCATCGCGACCGTGGCCCGGAACTCGGGCACGTTCGCGGGCGGCGTGGCCGTCGGCATGCTCAACGCGTCGGAGACGGGCGTCCGGTTTCACCAGTGGGCCTACCGCCTGGTGAAGCTGCCCACAGTCGTTTTTGCCGCGGGCGTCGTCGCGCGCGGGCTGGGTGCGGATCGGAACTCGCCTCGGGTCCGGGCGATCAACTCCACCATGATGCGGACGATGTTCCCGATCCTCGGCGAGTCCCTCGGCGAGGGCATCATGGGCCTCTGGCACAAGCACTCGGGCGGAGCCCAGGCGGTGCACGGCAAGCCGCACAGCAAGCTGGGCGCCGCATCGGAGCCTTCCGAGTCCGAGGCGTCGGTGACGGTGGGCGCGACGCGGGTCTGATTCGCCACGTACGGGTGAGGTGCCCGTCGGCGCCAAGTCGAAGGCTTCAGGAAAAACGGAGATCATCTCATGAGTGACGGGTTCAACCTCAAGGCTGCTGCGGGTCCGGTCGCTGCGATGCAGTTCGCGGCGGCTCTGAGCGAGGCGACGCATGCCGCGGTGGCTTCCTGGGTGCCGCCGTTCAACGGCGCGGTGACGACCCTCGTCTCCGCGAGCCCCCAGCTCCCGGGCGTCCTCTCGGCGCACGGGGCGGGGCCGAACCCGCCGCAGCTTTCGAAGCTCCAGTTCAACTTCACCGGCAACGCGGGCAACGCGGGGACGGATCTGGCCAGCGCGTCGCTCTGGTACAGCCGCGCGGGTGCGGCCTACGTCCAGGTCCCCGGCGCTGCGACGACCCCGGTGCCGGCGAACGTGGCGGTGCAGACCTCGGCGGTGGTCGACTTCTCCGGAACGCCGTTCGTCATCCAGCCGGGCGACATCTTCGGGTGCAAGCTGACCCTCGCCGGTGCGCCGGCGGCGGTCATCTCCAACGTGATGGTCTCGGTGGGCGCCGGCGGCGGGAGCTGATCTTCTTCGTGTTCTTCGGCGAGCGATGCTCGCTTTGCGCTTAGCGGCGAGCTCTGCTCGCTCATGACCTTATCGCCCGACGGGGCGGTCGCGTTTGGCGACCGCTCTCCGGGCATGAGGCATTGATCGGCTCCTCGTTGAGCCGCAGATCGAGGAGATTTTTACCATGTCCGAGCCGTCGAAAGAGTCGTTCAAGTTCCCGGTCAACCGCGGGCTGTCCCTCGGGGAGGCGAGTTCCGAGGAGGCGAAGGATGGTGTCTGGGTCCGGACCAAGGTCGGTTCGGTCAACATCAAGCCCGCCTTCCGGATGCTCACCGAGCTCGGTGGGTACATCGACCTCTTCCAGAAGAACCCGTACGACTACCGCCCGCTCATCGCGATGCGCAACGTCGGTCGCCGGGCGATCCCCCTGTTCCAGCAGATCGGCGCCAACCCGACCCTCAAGGAGCACTTCCAGCCCCTCGCCTCGAGCCTCGCGACGACCCTGCGGATCGCCCAGCACGCCGCCAAGCTCCGGATCAAGGCCGCGCACGACATGGCCCGCCGGCCGCTGATCATCGTGCCGATCCCGATCAACCAGGCCCTCGGCGGCGTCACCACCGCGCAGGTCCGCAACCCCTACCTCGGCAGCACCGGCGGCCAGGCGGTTCTCGACACCTTCCGCGCGCCGTGGTCGATCACCGCGTTCCGCACCAGCAACAACGAGAACGGCCAGATCCAGGGCGTGCGGATGACCCAGTGGCTCATCGGCGGCCACGACTACGTCAACGCGGCCCTCGCCGGCCTCACCTACCTCACCACCTCGCCCCCCACGGCGACCCTCGGCTGGGGCGCCGCCAGCTTCGCCGAGACCAAGCGGGTTCACCACTCGACCGCGTTCGAGCCCTGGAACCTCACGGCCGAGTCGAGCGCCGGCTGGGGCTTCATCATGTCGGAGACCGGCTACCTCCAGGTGGGCGTCTACAACGTCAACCAGGGCGCGACCTACACCGACACCTACAGCGTCTACGTTCGCGCGACGCTCTGCGGCTCGCCGTTCGACCGCCACACCGACGTCGAGCAGTTCCGGAAGAGCTTCGTGCCGCTGCACAAGCAGTACCGCGGCGCGCTGAAGATCGCGCAGGACTGGCACAGCCACCTGGGCCAGTTGATGGGCGCGCAGGGCGCCTCGCGCGACTCGTGGATGGAGGACCTGGGGGGCGCGAGCGACCAGATCTCGTCGTTCATGGATCACCCGCCGCCGGCGATCGGGGAGCCCCTCGACTACGACGATCCCGCGTTCAACGAGCTGGGCAACGGGGTCCAGTGAGCGGCCTCCGGATCACGGGGCGGGCGACGGTTTGGAGCCCCACGGCTCCTGGTCTGAGTCTGCCCCGTGGTCCGGGTGGTCTTGGTCTTGTCGTTTCGCCCGATGCGCCTCTGGTCGTCGGCGCGGATCACGCCGGGACGCAGCTTCGCTTCGGGGACCAGCGCGTTGACCTTCGCCTCTGCGGCACGCTGGACGACGCAGCGTTTTTGCTCGTTGGGCTTGCGCGCGCGAACGTGCGTGCGCTCAACCGAGACAAGGATGTCTGCACAGAGGCGATCCGGAGGGTGCTCAGCCCTCCGATCGATCGGTGCTATGTTCAGGGGCACGGCAACGGCCTCTCTCACGACTGCACCGGGGAGTCCGGATTCCAGTACGCCAGCGATGAAGAGCAGCAGGCTCTCGAGGGGTGTCGGCCATCGGACGTGTGGTCGGACTTCACAGCCCTTCTCTCGGGGCACGATCAGGCCGGTCGCGGGATGGACGATCCGGTCGTCTGTGACTGCGATGACATGGGGCCTGTCGCGTGTGGCGTGTTCGCATGGCTCGCCTGGTTCGGCGAGAAAGGCATGCGTACTCCGAAGGGTTCGTGGTACCCTGAAGGGCAGGAGATTCCTGGTCTTGGCAAGGCTTCTCGCGGGGCAAGGTTCGCGATCGCGATCACGAAGCCGCCGCGTGCTCCCATCGCGCATGCGTACGTCCTGATGTCCAAGCCTCCGGGGCCTCCTCAGCCGGAGATCCGGATGAAGATCGAGGGCGCGGGTGGAAAGCCCGAGGACTGGTGGGTTCTGGATCCTGCCGCGCACTGGGGCATGCCTCGCCCGGATGATGGCTTTTACGGCCGCGGAGAAGTCGTCGCGCACGAGCTCCGTCAGGACTCGTTGAACGGGCTCAAGGTTCTGTGAGGAGTGGAGAGAAGCTATGATCGTGTTCAGCAAGCTGGCGAAGGCACTGGGTGGCGCGATCGCGCTCGGCGCGGCGGGGAAGGTCGGCGAGGAGATCGCGGATCGGACGGGAGCGGCGGCCAAGGCTGTCGATTTCGCCGTGGGCGCGTTCGGTACGGTGGGCGACGCGATCGTCACTCTCTCCGGCTTCAGCCCTCCTCCGGCTGCTCCGGCTCGTAGCATCGGGACGATCCCGGCTTCGGTCGCTGGCGCGCCGGAGTCTCCGGCCCGCGTGCCGGTCCGTGCCGAGGTCCCGGAGCTCGGGCGTGGCGGCGGCAGGAGCAGCATGTCGCAGCTCCCTTCGTCGATGGTGTCGCCCAGGCCGAGCAGCCCTTCGGAGGTGTCGCCGGGCTTGTCGGCTCCGATGAACGCTCCGATGAATCCCTTCTCGCCGCTTCCCTCTCCCCGCATGCCGGAGATGATGGAGCATTTCGAGCGCCGTGAGCCCCATGGGCGCCGTCGCGAGCGCGGTGAGGGCGATGGCGGCGGGGTGGAGGAGCTCGAGGAGGTCGGCTGCCGCGTGTGCGGGTACCCCGAGTGCGTGGGCGGGATCTGCCCGAACTGCTCGACGCCCTGCGTGGAGGTCGTGCTGGAAGGCACTTCTCGTGCGCGCACCATTTGCCCGCACGAGTTCGCGGAGTCGTCGGTGCTCGCTGGGCTGGGCGAGTCGGTGGTCGTCAAGGAGTGCGACACGTGCGCTCGTGAGTCGCGGGATTTCGCGCGTCACCAGCGCGAGCAGGCGCTGGGCTGGGCGGAGCGTTGGGGCCTGGGGGATGCCACGAAGGCGACGGCTCCGGCGGTCGAGGATCCTCAGTTCTTGGGCCACATCTACCAGGCGAAGAAGTTTTACGCGGCGCTCGCGGGCTGGATGGAGCAGCAGACGGCGAACCTGGGCTTCGTCGACTGCGGCCCGCGTCCGATGCGCGGGCTCTTCGCCGGGGATGCTTCGTTCCGCCTGGCGCATGCCGAGTGGCGCAACTGCGTCGAGCGCCAGCGGGTTCTTCATGCCCGGATCGAGCAGGATCGCCTGGCGCTTCTTGGCGCCGGCAGCGGCAAGGCGAAGCGGCACGCGAACGCGGCCCTGGTCGCTCTCCGGTCGAGCCTGAACACCCAGGTCGAGAAGGCCAAGGCGGGCGAGAACAAGGCCATCCTGGCGGATCTTCTGGCGCAGCAGGGTGCGCTCGAGGCGGTCGCGCAGCAGATGATCACGCAGCCCCAGGCGGCGTCCGTGATCGCGCTCCAGGATCGCCTTTCTGCGCAGGCCGCCCTCGGGCCGGCTTCGGTTCTCCAGGTCGGGTCTCCTCTTCTCGCGACGCTGGCCCGGCAGACGTCGGCTCCTGGCGTGGACGCGGCGGCCGTGTTCCTGGCGCTTTGGCCCGCGACCCCTTCGGGAGCCGGCGGATCGCCTCGGGTGCCGGTGGCGGCGCCGGTGGCGGCGCCGGTGGCGCCCGGGATCGAGGAACACGTCGTCGAGGTCGCCAAGGAAGCGGCGGACGCGGCGCGCGGGCACGCCGAGATGGCGCACGAGGCGGCGCAGGCTGCGCAGCAGCCCGCCAACGCGGCGCAGCAGGCCGCGGTCGTGGCGCAGCAGGCGGCCAATGCGGCGAAGGATGCGGCTCAGGCCGCGCAACACCCCGCGAACGCGGCCAAGCAGGCGGCGATCGTGGCGGAGCAGCACGCGACGGTGGCGGAGCACGCGGCGGGGGCGACCCAGAGCGGGACTCCGACTCCGGCGCACGTGGTGTTGCCCTGGGCTGCGGCCGAGGTGGAGGAGGAGGAGAACCTCGAAGACGCGGCGGTTCTCGAAGATCTGCTGGAGCTCTCGGGCGACGAGGACAGCACGATGAGCGAGGCGCTCAACATGGCCGGGCTGTCGCAGGACGACACGGCGGATCTCTTCGGCCTCGCCGGCGCCGGGTGGACCCCGGAGCTCCTGGCGAGCACGATGGAGGGCGAGCGGACGTCCTGCGACATCGGAGCCTGCGACCCGCTCTGATCCTCGAAGCGTCACGATTTCATTCAGCTCTCCAGCAAGAGGACACGCCATGAGCCAGAAGCCCCAGGCGACGACGCCGACGATGTCGGTGACGCCGAAGAAGCCAGAGGAGCATGCGGAGACGGGCTTGCCTGTTTCGCCGAAGGTCGAGGAGCATGCGGCGACGGCACAACAGCACGCGGCGACGGCGGGCGGTGCTGCTGCGACGGCGCAGCAGCACGCGGCGACTGCGCAGCAGCATGCTGCTGCGACGCCGCAGCCCGTGGTCGCGCAACATGCGGCGACGGCGCAGGCGGCCGCTGGAGCAGCGCAGCAGCATGCGGTGACGGCGCAGCAGCACGCGATCGCGGCACGCAAGCCGGGCATGGCTCCCGAGGTGGCTCGTCAGCATGCCGCGAAGGCGGAGGAGCATGCCGAGAGGGCGGGAGAGCACTCGGAGAAGGCGGAGAGGCACGCCGGGCTGGCGGAGCGCGCTGCGATCGAGCACGGTCGCGAGCGTGAGGGCGCGGAGGTTCGCGAGGGTCGCGAGATTCGCGATCGCGAAATCCGCGAGGGTCGTGCGCGAGAGGGCCGTGAGGTTCGCGAGGGTCGTCGGGAACGTGGCGCTCGGCGCGGACGGTGGGTCTTCGATCGCGAGCGCTTCTCGCGACGCCGCGGTCTTCTTCAGACGCTCCGGGAGCGGTGGATGGCGAAGGGTGCCGATCGCGAGCTTCTCTTCACGGAGTTCACGAGAGGCTATCGCCCCGAGCAGATCGCTCGCTTTCGCATGATCCTCGAGCGCGGGGAGGATCCGACGATTCTCTTCACGGAGTTCGAGGGGGAGACCGCGGTCGATCCCCCGGAGCTGGAGATCGAGGAGGAGGAGATTGCGCTGCCTGTCGTCACGGATGTGGTTGGCTCGCACCTCTTCTACGTGGACGAGTCTGGCCAGCGCTGGGGCGGCGAGGTGATGGGTGGGAGGTTCCTTTCGAGGACCGGGTCCCCCTGGCTCCGAATGCCTCCGACGTCCGCCGCAACGGTTCCTGGGCACGCGTACCGATGGCGAGCTCGCAATGGCGATTCGGTGCTCGAGATCCTCGAAGATCTGGGACCGATGGGGCTTCACGGTGAGGTCAAGGTGGGCGGTATGATCGACGCGAGAGAGGCTCA
>Ga0302270_10003115_pt1 | contig 15850 bp, 10 predicted proteins | sample III_Bog_E2_3_FD_198773 | JGI IMG/M metagenome (GOLD analysis project Ga0302270, IMG submission 198773) | Peat permafrost microbial communities from Stordalen Mire near Abisko, Sweden - III_Bog_E2_3 | ecosystem: Environmental > Terrestrial > Soil > Wetlands > Peat | place: Sweden: Abisko... | reverse complement strand
GGTGGTCTACCTGGCTTCGTTGGTAGCGCTGCTCGTCACGGCCTTTTTCAGTGTCAACTCGCTGACCGGCAACATCGCCTATCAGTGGACGTGGTCCAACTTCTCGCAGATCTTCACCCAGTCCGTGTACGGAACCATCATTTTGCGAACGGTGATCATGGCCGTGTTGGTCACCGTCACCGACGCCGTGATCGCCCTGCCGTTCGCCTTCTTCATCGCCAAGATCGCTTCGCGACGTTCGCGCCAGGCGTTTCTCGCGCTCGTCTTCCTGCCGCTGTGGGCCAGCTACCTCGCCCGGGTGTACGCGTGGATCAACATCCTCTCGAACCACGGCGTATTGCCAAGTATTGAATCGCATCTCGGACTTCCGATCACGAACTTGGCGTACACGAACGTGGCCATGTGGATCGTTTTCTCCTACCTTTGGCTTCCTTTTATGATCGTGCCGATCTACGGCGCCTTTGAGCGGGTCCCCGACTCGCTCCTCGAAGCCTCCGCCGACTTAGGTGCCGGCTCGTGGTTCACCTTTCGCCAGATCCTGATGCCAATGATCCTTCCCGGAATTGTGGCGGGCTCGATCTTCACCTTTTCACTGACCCTCGGTGACTTCATCACACCACTGTTGATCGGTGGGTCGAGTTCGAACTTCATTGGCAACGCCATTTACGACAGCGCGATCAACGGCGGCGATTTACCTTTTGCCGCGGCACTCGCCTTTGTGTCGATCGCCATCATGGCGGTCTATCTCCTGCTCGCGCGCCTGGCCGGCGCCTTTGACGCAATATGAGACTCTCCCGATTCACTCGCGGTGGCTTCGCTATCTTTGCCGCGTTGGTCGTCACGTTCCTGCTCGGTCCGCTGCTCGTCATCGTCCTCTTCGCATTCGACAAGTCCAACGTGCAGTCACTGCCAATTCGCCACTGGACCACGCACTGGTTCGTGGTCGCGTTCAACGATCAGGCGGTGCGCAGTTCTCTATGGCTGAGCGTGAAAGCGGGCTGCGCGGCGACGCTGATCGCGTTGGTCCTCGGTACGCTCGTCGCTTTCGGGATACACCGGTTCCGCTTCTTCGGTCGTGACACCGTGTCACTCATGCTGGTCTTGCCAATCGCCCTACCGGGCATCGTGACCGGCCTCGCGTTGCAGTCGGCCTTCAACATCGCCCACATCGACCTGTCGATCTACACGATCATCGTGGGACACGCGACGTTCTGCATGGTGGTGGTATTCAACAACGTCGTCGCGCGCTTACGCCGCACGTCGAGCTCACTGATCGAGGCGTCCTCGGATCTCGGTGCCCGACCGTTGCAGACGTTCCGACTCGTAACGCTGCCCATGCTCTCGACGGCGATCATCGCCGGGGCGTTGCTCGCGTTCGCGCTGAGTTTCGACGAGGTAATTGTCACCACCTTCACCGCGGGGGCCCAGAACACGCTGCCACTGTGGATTTTCGGGGCCATCCAGCGTGGTCAACAGTTGCCCGAGGTGAACGCGGTGGTCGTCTTCGTCTTGATCTTGACCATCGTGCCGATTGCGTACGCGGCCCGGATATCAAGTGGCGAGCGATCCTTTGGATCAGCCGAGTCAAAATAACAAGTGGTTTCACAGCCTCGATCCGTGAGACGCTCTCGCTAATTCACGCACCTGCGCACATCGTGACTCCGTCTGATCAGAAAAGACAGTCATCGGAGCGGAACGGGCCATGAAGTACAGGGGTTCGCGAGGTTGAATTGTGACCAGACTGCGCAACAGCACATATCGGTCGGCCGTACTCAAAGCCCAAGAGCAACATCCCTAGTCTCCCCGAGACCGCCGTGGGTGCTCGAGGCGGTTTACACAGGCGACGGAAAATTAGGCCACGCGATTGCGCTGTGTGGGGGCCGCGCATTCACGACAAAGCACAATCGAGGAGTTGGACTCTCCGCTCGACGTCGCGACCCGGAAGATTCGAACGACGCCACCGGAGTGACAATCGCGCGCATGCCAGCACGTACGGCGAGTGCACCGACATGGCCCCGAGGCGGGACGGCGAACGGGCCCCTCCGCAATCACGAGAGTTCGTCTGCTTCCAGCGCGTCGGGTGGGGGTGAGTCGAGTTCCTCATTCACGTCAAGAAGCAACGGTCGGGCAGATTGTTCACGTAATGGTGGCGATATTCGCATGATGCTCCTCGACGCAATTGACGCGAAAACTCCCGCGCAACCGTCTTGTCTAGAGCTGTCGTGTCAATTTACCCGTCGAGACAGCATCTCAAGCAGTCGATGAACGAACTGCTCGCCGAGCAGTGGCGGATTCTGTTCGTCGGCGACCCGCGGGTCGAGTCGTGCCACATTTGTGACGCGAAAAACCGCACCCATCAGGTAACGCCGGTCTAACACCAGTATTAAGAGCGCGACCGTTCAAGCAATCTGGACTTTGGGCCCTGGTCAGCCCGAAGGTAAAGCCTTTAGATGGAAGGGGACCAAACAGATGTAAAAACCCAAGATCCTGTACCGAGGAGCCGACATGACGTCACTTATTTCTCCATCCGCCTCGAAATCCGAACCCGAAGCCGAACCGCTGTCGGATCGCAACCAGCAAAAGGCCCACGCCCTGGGACTCACCTCCGCCACGGCATTGGTCGTCGGCAGCATCGTTGGTACCGGTGTGTTCACGATGCCCGCGGTCCTCGCGGGAGCGGGCACCATGGGTATCGCGGTTCTCGCCGTCATCGCGGTAGGCGCGATGCTGCTCGCGGTCCTGTTCGGTCAGCTCACCAAGCGCGTGCCGAATAGCGATGGTGGCGTCTACGCGTACTCCCGCCATGAATTCGGCGACTTCGCCGGCTACCTGGTCGGATGGTGCTACTGGATTCAGTCCTGGGCCGGCAACGCGGCGATTGTGTCCTCATGGGTCTTCTACGTCGACGCCTTGTTCAAGTTCTCTCACCCCAGTGGCATGGCGAACTGGGGTATCGCGATGATCGGCCTGTGGATCCCGGCGATCATCAACCTATCCGGCGTGCGTCAAATGGCCTGGTTCCAGAACGTCACCGTGGTCTTGAAGTTCCTGCCGCTGCTCTTCGTGGGTGTCGTCGGCTGGTTTTTTGTCGCGAAGGCCAACTTTGGACCCTTCAACGCCTCCGGTGGCAGTCTTTACAACGGCATCGGTATCGCGGCCGGCGTGGCACTCTTCTCGTTCATTGGTGTTGAAGCGGCCGCCATCACGGCTAAGCGCGTGAAGGACCCACGTACGAATGTCCTTCGGGCGTCGGTCATCGGCACCGTGGCGAGTGCGGCACTGTACGTTCTCGTCACGGCCGTCGTCATGGGTCTCGTTAGTCACCACACGCTCGTGAATACCGGTTCGCCCTTCGTGAACGCCTTTCAAACGATGTTCCCCCACAGCGCATGGGCGGGACAGTTCGTCGCCGGCGTTGCGGTTATCTCGGGCCTCGGAGCATTGATCGCGTGGACGTTGATCGTCACCGAGACCTCACGCGCTATCGCCCAGGACGACCTGTTCCCGCGTCCCTTCGCGTGGTCCGATAAGAGGGACACGGCGTGGTTCGGCATCCTCGTCGGCACGGCGCTGCCGTCATTGTTGATGCTCTGGCGCTACTCGACGAGTTCTGGCCTGACGGTCTTCACCTACTTGGTGGACCTGAGCGTCGTGACGGTCGCGATACCGTACTTCTTCTCCGCGATCGCCCAGTTGACGTTCCTAGTGTCGAAGCGTCGCCGCGTACAGGGTTGGCAACTGGCTCGTGACCTGTCCGTTGCGGGCGCCAGCGTCCTCTTCTCGATGTGGGTGACGTTCGCCTCCGGCTACCAGGTCGTGTACCAGGCGCTCGTGGTCTTGCTCGCGGGATTGGTGCTCTACGCGTTCCTCAATGCCCGCCGCCAAGGACTCGGTGAGATCACCTCGCCCGTTGACCTTCCCGATGAGGTACCCGCATCGTGGCACGCCGAATTGCTAGCGCCCAAAAACGTTCAGCCCGAAGAGGGTCACTAGCTCGATAAAGGGCAACACGCCCAAGAAGTAGAAGAAGAGAGGTTGTGTAATGACACTCCACGTTGATTCCGAAGTGGGCCAACTCAAGCAGGCGATACTGCACCGGCCCGGTCTCGAACTTTCGAGACTGACGCCCTCGAACGTCGAGAGCCTGCTCTTCGACGACGTGCTCTGGGCCAAGAAGGCGCGCGAGGAACACGACGCCTTCGCCCAGGCGCTCCGCGACAAGGGCGTGAAGGTCCATCTCTTCGGAGACCTGTTCACCGACGTGCTGGCCACGGTCGACGGTCGAGCCTTCGTGCTCGACACGCTCATCACCGATGATGAGATAGGGCCCTCGCTCGTGAAGCCGGTCCGCGCATTGTTAGAGAATCTCGAGCCCGCGAAGTTGGCCGAGTACCTCATCGGCGGGATCTTGAAGGCGGACCTGCACCCGATGACCGCCCGAAGCCTCTCGTGGGAACACTTGCGCGCCGACGACTTCGTGCTGCCCCCCCTTCCCAACACGCTGTTCCAGCGCGACAACACGTGCTGGATCTACGGGGGGGCCACTATCAACCCCATGGCGAAACCGGCGCGCCAGCGCGAGTCACTGCACACCCGTGCGGTCTACCGCTACCACCCGATCTTCAAGGACGAGAAGTTCGACCTCCTCCTCGACGAAGAGGTCGTCCACCACAACGCCACCATTGAAGGTGGCGACGTGCACGTCCTGGGTCACAAGACGGTCATGATCGGCATGGGCGAGCGAACGACACCCGTCGCGGTCGAGATCTTGACGCGTCGTCTGTTCGAAACCGGTCAGGCCAGTCGGGTCATCGCCATCGAATTGCCGCACAGCCACGCCTTCATGCACCTGGACACGGTGATGACGATGCTCGACGTGTCGACGTTCATCCTCTATCCCTACATCGACAAGAACCTGCGCAGTTGGACGATTACCCCCGGGGACGAATCGGGAACGCTCAACATGAGTCTGAACGAGGACCTGTGGGAGACAATGGCCCAAGTGCTCAAGGTCGACCACGTGACCGTCCTCACGACTGACGAGGACGTTCGCGCGGCCGAACGCGAACAGTGGGACGACGGCACCAACTTCCTCGCCGTTGCTCCCGGCGTCGTGCTCGGCTACGAACGCAACGTGGCGACCAACACGATGCTCCGTCACCACGGCATCGAGGTCGTCTCGATCGTCGGCAGCGAGCTCGGTCGCGGTCGCGGTGGTCCACGCTGCTTGACTTGCCCAATCGAAAGAGAGAGTGCGCTATGAAGAACTCCGAAATCGTGACCGCATTGAGGGGCCGCAGTCTGCTGAGAGACGTTGACCTCACGAAAGAGGAGTTCATTGGCCTGCTCGACTTAAGTGAACATCTCCGTCATGAGAAGAGGTCCGCGACCGAGAAGAAATTGCTCAAAGGCAAGAACATCGCATTGATCTTCGAAAAGTCCTCCACGCGCACGAGGTCCGCCTTTGAGGTGGCCTCGCATGATCAGGGGGCGCACGTCACCTACATGGGTCCCGGTGAGACACAACTGGGGCACAAGGAAACGGTGAAGGATACCGCTCGCGTCCTCGGACGAATGTACGACGGCATTGAGTTCCGAGGGTTCGCGCATCACGACGTGGAGATGTTGGCCGAGTTCTCCGGCGTGCCGGTCTGGAACGGGCTGACGGATATGTGGCATCCGACGCAACTACTGGCGGACATGCTCACGATCCGCGACCACGCCACGAAGCCCTTCGAACAGGTTGCCCTCACCTACGTCGGCGACGCACGAAATAATACGGCGAACTCGCTGCTCTGCGTGGGTGCACTGCTGGGCCTTGACGTGCGCATTAGTGCTCCCGCGGCTCTCCAGCCGACCGATGAGGTACAGCGCATTGCGAAGACGGTGTCGGCGCACTCCCAGGCGAAAATTCTGATCACCGAGGACGCCGAGAAGGCAGTGGCGAACACGGACTTCATTTACACCGACGTCTGGGTCTCAATGGGCGAGCCCACGGATTCGTGGGCCGAGCGAATCAAGTTGTTGTTGCCCTACCAGGTGAACGCGAATCTGATGAAGGCCTCGAACAATCCCGACGTTCGTTTCCTGCACTGCCTGCCGGCTCTGCACAATACGCTCACCGACGTGGGCGCCGATCTGAGCAAGAAGTACGGCGTCGACGCCTTGGAGGTCACTGACGAAGTCTTCGAGTCCCCCGCATCGATTGTCTTCGACCAGGCCGAGAACCGTTTACATACGATCAAGTCGATCCTGGTTGCGACGTTGGCGGGAGTCTGAGATTCGTGTCGTCGCCGCACTAGGCGGCAACGCACTCCTGCAGAGGGGCGAGAAGCCCGCCGCCGAGATTCAACAGCACCACGTCGTCGATGCGGTGAGGCAACTGTCGCGCATATGCCAGGGAAACGAGATCATCGTCACCCACGGCAACGGACCCCAGGTTGGGATGCTGGCACTCGAGAGCGCGAACGACCCCGCACTTGACCATCCCTTCCCCCTCGACGTGCTCGGTGCACAGACCCAGGGCATGATTGGCTACTGGCTCGTGCAGGCGCTCGACAACGTGCTCGAGTGTCCGGTCGTGGCACTGCTCACGCAAACGGTCGTGGACGCGAAGGACCCCGCGTTCGACACGCCCACGAAATTCGTCGGTCGTGGCTACTCGAAGGAAGAGGCGCGTCGGGTGGGCGCAGGAAAGTGGACGCTCCGAGAAGACGGCCAACTCTGGCGCCGCGTCGTTCCTTCGCCCGAGCCCATAGAAGTCGTCGAGATCTCGATCGTGAAGGACCTGGTGTCCCGGGGCACCCTCGTCGTGTGCGCGGGCGGTGGGGGCATACCAGTGGCGCGCGACCAGCGCGGTCACTTGGAAGGCGTCGAAGCGGTAATCGACAAGGACCTCGCGGCGGCGTTGATCGCCCGCGACGTCGCAGCCGACGTCTTGTTGTTGCTCACCGACGTGCCGGCGGTGCTCGCGGACTACGGACTACCCACGCAACACCCCATCGACAGGGCGACCGTCGCGGAGCTTCAAGCGATGAGTTTCCCGGCCGGATCGATGGGCCCCAAAGTGGAAGCGGCCTGCCGATTCGTGAAGGCGACTGGCAAACGAGCCTGCATCGGGACCTTTGATGATGCGCCGGGTCTGCTGGACGGATCCGTGGGAACGAACGTACTTCCCTGATCTGAGGCACCTGGGACGGCTTCGGGACATGGCGTGATGATGCCCCAGCACCGGTGGTCATTGACGCACGTATCGATCCGAATCACCCAGATCATCGTGAAGTCACTCAAACAGTTACGCACCGACGATGAGACGCGCGATACTCTCCTCGCCGGGCGTAAGGAAGAACTGGGCCAGGTTGAACAAAAATAGGTCGCTCAGAAGTACGTTCAGTAACGGTCGTTTTCACTCAACTTCTTCGAACATGAAGTCCCCGGATTCCCAAGTCAAGGTCGCGAGTTTGATTCTCGATCGCTCCGCGCAAGAATGGGACAGTGACACTACGTAGGCCGACGTGCGCTCTGATCGTGATCATGTTGCTCCTCGCTTTGATCGCTTCACCGTCCAGTGGCACCGCCTTGAAGAAGCTTCAAGTGACGTCCCCGTGCGGTGTCGCGGGCAGCACGCGATACAGCCACGTGGTCTGGATCATGCTGGAAAATGTCGGCTACTCGATAGTTGGCTCATCCGACGCTCCCTATTTCAACGAGCTCGCGTCGAGGTGCGGACTCGCGACGAATGACGACGCCGTCTCGCATCCGAGCCTGCCCAATTACATCGCCTTGACGTCAGGCTCGACCCAGGGCATCACCGACGACGATGAGCCGAGTTCGCATCCTCTCAAGTCGCCGAGCATCTTCTCAGAACTGGGATCGAACTGGAGGGCGCTGGTTGAATCCATGCCCGCAGCCTGTGATCACGTCACGACTGGTCAGTACGCCGCGCGGCACAATCCCGCCGTCTATTACACGTCAATTGCGACGTCGTGTCGGCGAAATGACGTTTCGATGAGCCTGCCGTTGAACCTCAGCGCGGGTTTCACCATGATCGTGCCCAATATCTGCGATGACATGCACAGTTGCGCGGTGAGCGTTGGCGACGCGTGGCTTCGACGAATCGTTCCCTTGATACTCGCGAGCTCGCAGTATCAAACTCGCTCCCTGGTTCTCTTCATCACGTTCGACGAGAATGACTCGATGGCGTCCAACCAGGTTCCGACGCTCGTCATCTCGCCGTCCACTCCACGTGGCGAGCGCGTCGCCACTCACTTCTCCCACTACTCACTCTTGAACACGACCGAAACGCTGCTGCACGTGGGACTCCTCGGCCAGGCAAGAACGGCTCGTTCGATGGCTGCGCCCTTCCATCTTTGAGGACCGGTCCGTGGCTTATCCGACAAAGGCCGCAGCTTCGTCGACCGAACTGCCGGCAATGCTTCGTCGACCTAGCGTGGTCTCAGTCAACAACACCAGGAGCGCTTCATGCCGGGCATGAATCCCAACACCTACAGCTTGAGTAACGCGCTAATCGTCGCACTCTTCCGCCACGCACTCTTCGTCACGGGCCTCTTTCGCCTCACGCTGATCGCGATGGTGTTGATGATCGCACTCGTGCTCTCACGACGGATCCTTCGTTTCAATTTCTCCGCCGAAGGAACGAACGAACCGCGGGCGCGCACGTACCTTCGCTGGAGCTTCGGCGTGATCTGGCTCGTTGACGGGATCCTGCAGTTTCAGGTCTCGATGCCCCTCGGACTCGCCAACAACGTGGTGGCACCGCTCCGGGCGAACACGCCGTCGTGGCTCAACGCGCTCATGAGTCACGGTATTTTCCTCTGGAACAGTCACCCGATCAACTTGGCGGTGGGCGTGGCGTGGTTGCAGGTCGGCATCGGCCTCATCCTTCTGGTTTCGAACGGGATGACCGGACGAATTGCGGGTCTCGTGTCGGCGTTGTGGGCGGCGTTGGTCTGGCTGATCGGTAACGGCGCGGGCGGCATTTTCGTCTCCGGGGCATCGTTCCTCTTCGGCTGGCCGGGTGCCACGGTGTTCTACGCGATTGCGGGCGGGTGGCTGTTCTTGAAGCCCGAGACCTTTCATCGGTGGTTCTCGCTCGTCGCGCTGCGCGTCATCGCCGTGATCGTGGCCTTCGGGGCGCTGTTGCAACTGTTGCCATCGACGGAGTTCTGGCACGGCGGCAATACCAATGCGCTCACCGCGATGACGTCGTACATGACCAAGATCGCCCAACCCCACTGGTTGGCGTGGCTGTCGAGAGAAGTCGGCACCATAGCCGGATCGATGGGCGGGGGGTTCAACGTCGTCGTGGTCCTGTGGCTCGCGACCTGCGCCGCAGGACTCTGGTTCGCGGAGAAGAAGGGGTGGCGTTGGCCCGTGTGGGCCTTGGTGGCGGGTTGCCTTTTCTTCTGGCTGACCTCGGAAGATACGTCGCTCTTTGGAGGACTCTCGACCGATTTCAACTCCCTCTTGCCCCTAGCGGTGCTGGCGTGGTGCGCGTCGCCGTCGTTGCGTGACGCCCCCTCGCTCGAGCGCAAACTCCCGCGAGAGTTGACGAGCAGCACCGGCGCCGTCGTGGCCACCTTCGCCACGGCGATGATCGTCTATTCCAGCGCTCTCATGGCCACCTCCTCGTTCGCGAGCGCCGAAACGACCCTTTATCAGGCCCAAAATGGCCCGGCGTCGGCGACCTCGACGAAGGCGCCGAGTTTCACGCTCAAGGACCAGTTCGACAAGACCTACTCGCTCGGCGAGCACCCGGGCAACGTCACGCTCTTGACCTTCCTCGACCCGCGCTGTTGGACGGACTGTCCGTTACTCGCCCAGCAGCTCAAGGTCCTTCGCGCGGACCTGCCGACGAGCACGAAACTCGACATCGTGGCGGTGGCGGCCGATCCCTACCACGAGCAGCTCAGCGATCTACGCCATTTCATCGCTATTCGAGGACTCACGCACGTGAAGAACTTCTACTTCGTCACCGGCAAGCTCGCAACCGTCAAAAAAGTCTGGGCGTCGTACGGAATCGGCGTGTCCATGACCAAGTCGGACGTGATGAGCATCCACTCGGACTATATGTTCATCATCAATGCGAAATACCTCGTGAAGTGGGTTATCCCCGACGATCCGATTTCCAGTTCGTCGGGTCAGGCCTCCGCCGTGTCCGAATTGCGCGTCTTACTCGCCGACGAAGGCGTCCGCTAAGGATTTGACGGCCTCGAGGTCTATCCCTGGGCCCTGATCCGCCGAAAAGGGCGAACCTCCAAACGAACGTTTGAGCAGTCGCCTCGAGCGGGCACGACGTCACTTCACGCGCTCGCACGTGGCGAACTTCGCGCCGACGCACGCAAGGGGTTATGAGAAGGTATTGCCCACGAGAACCCACACGATCGAGGTCGAAGTCGTTGAATCCCCTGATATTTAGCTAATACCTGAGCCGAGGCGAATCCCAAGAATTCACATATTTTTTGCGCCACCAAGTCTTTCCAATGGTGATGAGTGTCGATAATCTAGGTTCGGAGTTCCACCGGGGACGCCCTGTCACAAGGAGTTGAGTTATGTCAAAGGGGGGGAGACTGACAACGGTATTTGGGCTCTTCTTGGTTGTCGTGGGTCTCGTCGTGTGGGCGGTGGCCGGTCTTCTGACTCCAGGCGTTCCAGGTGGCGTAGTCAACTTTACGAACACCCAAGGCGCCGGTCAACCAGTGCATTTGACGGTACAAACGGTCGGGTCGATTGGTTTCGGCGCCCACCCTACGTGGGTGTCGTACCTGGTCAAGGACCCGAAGACTGGTAAGTGGATTCACGACACCTCCTGGGAACTGCCCGCCCACACCGTGATTGATATGACGGTGTACCAGTACGACAGTGGCAGCCCGCTCCGCAACCAAGAGTGGGGCCAGGTTTTGGGCACCATTGGCAACTCCGCGACACTGAACGGCAAGAGTTTCACGACCTATGACTCCTACACCGGCACCGGCATAGGCCACACCTTCGCGATTCCGACGCTCAACATAAGTGTTCCGTTGGTGGGCGTGAGCGGCAACCCGTGCGCCGTGGCACCGTGTCACTTCAATTCGCCCCACAACATCGAGACGTTTAGCTTCAAGACGCCGGGCGCCGGCAGTTATAACTGGCAGTGCTTCGTGCCGTGTGCGCTGGGATACTTATTTGGAAACGGGGGCGCGATGTCGACGCAGAACTACATGGGCGGCGAACTGGAAGTGGTGAATTAATCATGTCACTAGAGAGTCCAAAAAATTACGGAGAGAACGACTTTCGCCACATTGTCACCATCTGGATCGTACTTTCGGTAGTTCTTGACGTTCTGTACTGGTTCCTTGTAGGACCGCACGTCCCTCCGGGCCGAATGACGTCGACGGCAAAGGACAATCAGCTCGACTTCAACGTGCTATTCGTCATTGCGTTGCCCGTCTTGATCGGCGTGTGGGAGTGGTTGGCCTTCGCCGGCCTCCGGTGGAATTCGAAGCGCAAGGACGCACCCGAATCGGTGGGCGGACCCAGCGCCGCCGGCAAAAGGAGCGCCGAATGGTCGTGGATCGTGATTACGTCCGTTGTGGTGTTGTTCCTCGCGGGTTTCGGAACCGTTGAGTTGTACGCGGGGAACGGTTCTGGCGGTGGCGAAGGCCCGAACCCGATCCAACAGCCCGCCGGTGCCGTCAGGGCCGAAACGGCCGCTATCCAGGGCACCGGTTCGTGGTCGCCCAACAGCAACGAGGTCCTTCCTGTTCAGGTGATCGCCCAGCAATGGAAGTTCACCTACCGTTACCCAACCTTCGGCGGTTTCGAGTCGCCATTCCTCATCCTTCCCAATGACACCCAGATCGCGTTCAACGTGACCTCGCTCGACGTCATCCACAGTTTCTGGGCCTACCAACTCGAAGTGAAGGCCGACGCGAACCCCTTAGAGAACAACGTCGCCTTCACCAAGACCGAACAGCTCGGTAGCTTTGAAGTTCGCTGCAGCGAACTGTGCGGGATCTGGCACGGAGCGATGTTCAACTCCGGCAAGGTCGTCTCGCAGTCGGCATTCATGAATTGGGCGACCTCCACGGAAACGAAGAACGCGCAGAACACGAAAGACTTGCCACCGTTCGCGTGGACCTACGTGCCCGACGCCAACGGTGCGGCGGGTGGCTATTACCCCGACGGCAATGTGACGCCCTACAGCACCGTCGAGATCTACGGATCGAAGCAGCCCTCATGATGAAGCACCGTCGTAATTTCAGTCTGAAGTTCGTGAGCGAAGAAACGGAGATCGCGCGATGACCACAAGCGCTGCAGCACCTTCGGACGTCGAGAAGGCAACATCAGGGGCCGAAGATGCCCCCAGAACGACGGGTCATGGGTGGCTAAGCCAGCACGTCGGCACCGCGATCGTCGGTGGGTTCCTGGGCTATATCTTGGGCCACTGGCTCGGTAACTACATCGGCAGTGCCTACCCCTACATCGCGAACAGTGGGCAGAACTCACTCGCCGTCCTCTTGGCGCTGTTGTTCATGGTCGCGGGTTGGCTGCTCGGGATTGGCGCGTTGAACTATCCGCTCCTCAAGATAGTGGGCCGAGAGGCCAAACCGGAGGTGGAGCACGTCGGATGGTCGAAGTACTTCCGCTACAACCTGGACCACAAGGTCGTCGGCATCCAGTACGTCGTCGGCGTGCTCATGTTCTTCTTCACGGGTGGGCTTTTGGCAATGGCCATCCGTACCGAGCTCTTGAGCCCGACGGTCCACGTCTTTAGTGCCGATACCTACATCAAGATCGTGAGCGAGCACGGCACGATCATGATGATGATGGCGTCGTCGATCGTCGTGGGTCCCCTGGGCAACTACTTCGTACCGCTGATGATCGGCGCTCGTCGCATGGCGTACCCGCGAATCGAGGCCTTCAGTCTGTGGACCTTCGTCGCGGGGTATTTCGTAATCTTCTCGGCCCTGTTCTTCGGGGGGTTCCCGACCGGCTGGACGGGCTACGCACCCCTCCAGACCCAAGCCGGTCCGGGCATGATCTCCTATCTCTTCGGCTTCGCCGTGATCAGCGTCGGCATGATCGCCGCCGGCTTCAATTTGGCCGCGACGATCATCAACTACCGCGCGCCGGGCATGACCTGGAGCCGGGTACCGATCTTCGTCTGGTCCATCATCGCCACCGCCGCACTGTTGACCTTGGCCTCACCCGTGTTGCTGGCGGCCGGCCTCTTCGGCCTGCTCGACAAGACGGCGCAGACGGCGTTCTACGTCACCGAGCACGGCGGGAGCTCGTACCTCTGGGAGAACCTGTTTTGGTTCTTCGGGCACCCCGAGGTCTACATCATGGCGCTCCCGGGCTTTGGCATCGTAGGCGAGATACTCCCGGTGTTCACCCGAAAGCCGCTCTTCGCGTTCCGAATCGCCGCGGCGGGAATGATTGGCGTGGCGTTGCTGTCCTTCTTCGTGTGGCAACACCACCTCTTCCAGAGTGGCATCAACCCGGACATGCGGCCGCTGTTCATGCTCACGACGGAACTCATCTCGATCCCGACCGGATTCATCTTCTTGGTGGGAATGGGCACGATGTATAAAGCCAAGATCAGATATGAAGTGCCGATGCTCTTCTGCATGGCCGTGTACTTCAACTTCCTGATCGGTGGTATCTCGGGCGTATTCCTTTCCGACGTGCCCGTGAACGTGACGGTGCACGGCGGCTTCTTCGTACTCTCGCACTTCCATTACACGATCATGGGTGGCCTCATCTTCGCGTTCTTCGCCGGGCTGTACTTCTGGCTGCCCAAGATGACCGGGCGCACGATGAACAAGAAATTGGGGCTGTGGCACTTCTGGACAATGTTCGTCTTCTTCAACCTGACGTTCTTCCCGATGTTCATCATCGGCTTGTTGGGCCAACCGCGTCGTGTCTTCACCTACGCGAGGGACCTGCAGACCCTGAACGACTTCTCCTCGATCGCGGCTTTCTGTCTCGGGGCCTCCTTCCTCATCTTCGTGGCGAACCTGATGTGGTCCCAGTTCATCGCACCGCAAAAGTCCCCGGCCAATCCGTGGGACTCACTCGGTCTCGAATGGCAGACCGCCACACCGATTCCGCCCTACAACTTCGAGCGGATTCCGGTCATCATGACCGACCCGTATCACTACAGCGAAGTCGGCGCGCCCGCGCTCGTCGACTCGGGAGACGGTCCACCGGTGCACGCCAGTAGTTTCGTCGCCTCCAGTACTGACCCGGATCAATAGCGAGTAGAGAGTAACGACATGACGGACATGATCAAGAGCTCACAAAAGATGAGTGACACGCCCGAAGAGCGCGAGTTCGAGCTTCGTGCGCACATCGGTGCGATATGGAGCGGGGGCCGACTTTTCATCGGCATCTACACCTTCTTGCTCGCGGCGCTCGCCTTCAGCTACTTCTATCTTCGCTCGAGCAACAACGGGCTCCTGTGGCGACCGGATCACGTGACGGCGCCCACCGCGTACGGCTGGACCATTTACACCTTGGTCCTTCTCGCCGCGCTCATGGCCATCTTCGGTCAGGCCCGACTGCGCAAGGGAAGTGTGTCGGAGTGGCAGGTGGCCGTCTGGGTCGGGGTGGCGGCGTCGCTCCTCGCATTGTTCCTGCAGGTCTGGGAGTTCACCGCGGTGCCCTTCTACCCCGGCTCGAGTGGCTACGCCTCGACGTTCATTGGCTATTCGGTCATCAATATCTTGACCATCTTCATCGTGTTGTACTGGTTGGAGACGACCGTCGCACGTTCGCTTCGAATGAACAAGGAAATTGGCGGAGTCGCGCCTCAGCTTTCGATGCACCCTTCGGCGCAGTCGTTTCGCGCGAACGTGGCGTCAATGACGTATTTCTTGGGATTCGTGGCGCTCGCCAGCACGCTGTTGTTCGCGATGTTTTACCTGCTGTAGTGACGAAACGTAGGAGCCATAAGGTGATCAACAAGGTGCGGATTGACGTTCGAGAGTTGGGGTGGTCGTGATGCCAGGCGTAGACAGTTACATCGGCCCTCAGGTCGAGACGATGGTGATTCTCTTGGGCACGCTGTTCGTCGTTGTCATCTGGGGATTCTTCCAGCGTCATCATTCGGAGTGAGCGCCGAGCCGACTCCCCGGCAGTTCTCACCTCACCGCCTCCTCTTCCACGACCTCCTCACGTGTAGCGCCCTCGTCCTGTGGGTGATCGTATTGACGCCACCGGTACTCACGCTGACGAGTGAGTACGAGTTCGTCCAGGCCACGCAGTTCTGTCTGTTCGCCGTCGTGATTCCCTCACTGCTCATCGTCGGAAGTCCGTGGCGATGGTTCAACTTGGCGTCGCTCGAAACGCCGCTCGTGGACGCCGACGGCCAGCAGATCGCAGCGCCACCGGACCGTCCACTCGATCGATGGGTGCAGCGCCGCTCGTCGCGAAAGGGCTACCACCGCGTGGTCACGCTCCTGCTCATCTTCGTGGGACAGACGATCCTGTGGCGATCGGCGCCGGTCGTCGACGCGCTGATCCGACACCCGTGGCTCTCGATTGTGGAGTCGTTCGTGCTCGTGGTCGGCGGCGCGTTCTTGTGGCTCGAATTAGTGGAGTCGGCCCCCTTTCGACCGACGACGGCGCGCCCGTACCGCATTGGTGTCTCGGCCGTCGCGATGTGGACGGTGTGGGTGATCGCCTATCTCATGGCCATGGCGCCCAACACGTGGTACACGGGTTTCCGGCACGTATCGGGACGGCTGTTCTCCCTCGCGATCGACCAACAGGTGACGACGGCGCTGATGTGGTTCATCACGGCCGGGGCGTTCCTGCCGCTCATCTTCTCGAACCTCTACCGATG
>Ga0302270_10003103_pt1 | contig 15881 bp, 10 predicted proteins | sample III_Bog_E2_3_FD_198773 | JGI IMG/M metagenome (GOLD analysis project Ga0302270, IMG submission 198773) | Peat permafrost microbial communities from Stordalen Mire near Abisko, Sweden - III_Bog_E2_3 | ecosystem: Environmental > Terrestrial > Soil > Wetlands > Peat | place: Sweden: Abisko... | reverse complement strand
TTCAAAAACACCGTCGTCTACGTGCAAAACGTCGTCTCCGGCACAGACGCCTCAAACTGGAAGCAGCTTTTCATCGCCGATGTCACCGATCCCACCACCCCCGGCATCACCACCGCCGAGTCGGCCACCGTCGCCAACGACAGCGAGCAGGGCCTGCTCATCCGCCTCCGCAACGGCTCCGAGCACAACATGGTCGCCAACCAGCCCGGCCAGTACAATATCACCCACTTCGCCCAGACCGATCGGCCCCTCGCCTTCAGCCCCCAGAGCGACGTTCACTTGGGGCGCCTCGACACCCCCATCTTCGCCATGAATAACCGCCAGCTCCTGCAGGCCGCCCGCGAGACGAAGGGCCCCGACAGCCGCCACTATCTCATCGAATTCAACCGCCGCCTCGCCTACCCCGCCGCGTGCCTCGTCCTCATGCTCGTCGGCGTCCCGCTCGGCGCGGCTTCCAGACGCGGCGGCAAGAGCATGGCCTTCGTCTACACCCTTCTGCTCGTCCTCGTCTACTACCTGCTCTCCAACTTCGGCATCGCCTGGGGCAAGGAAGGAAAACTCCCCGTCGTCGTCGCCGTATGGCTCGCCAACGGACTCTTTGCCATCGTCGGCCTCTTCCTGCTCAGCCAAATGGCCACCGGCGGAGTCGTTCTCAACAAGATCACTTCCCTGTTCCAGGCGCGCCCCAAACCCCAGGAAGAACAGGAGCCGGAACCGGAGCCGGCTCACTACGGCAATACGCCTCCGGACCCAACCATCAACTCCTGGACTCGTTTCTTCGCCCGCTGGCGTCCCCGTAGCGTCCGCCGGCGCGTCCGCTCGCACCTGCCCCGCCAGGTTCCCCGCTTCAAGCGCCGCCGATTTCCCCTCATCCTCGACGCCTACGTCCTCCGCGAGTTCCTCAAGATCTTCGTCCTCGTCCTGGTCAGCTTTGTCTTGCTCATGCTCGTATTCACCTTCTTCGAGCTCATGGGCGACATCCTGCGCAACCACAAACCGCTCACCATCGTCGGTGAATACCTCATCAACCTCACCCCCAGCATGCTCTACCAGATCACCCCGCTCAGCGTCCTCATCGCCGCCCTCGTCACCTTCGGCGAGCTCAACCGCACCAGCGAACTCACCGCCATGAAGGCCACCGGTATCAGCCTCTACCGGCTCGTCATTCCCATCGTCGCCATCGCCGGCATCCTGGCCTGCGCGCTCTTCGCCTTCGACCAGTCCTACCTGCCCCAGGCCAACCGCAAGCAGGAAGCCCTCCGCAACGAAATCAAAGGCCGCCCACCCCAAACCACCCTCCACCCCGACCAGAAGTGGATCTTCGGCCAGCAGCAGCCCGGCCAGCCCGGACACATCTTCTACTACCAGTTCTTCGACCCCGACACCAACGACTTCGCCAACCTCACCCTCTTCGAGTTCGACCCCCAGACCTTTGCCATCTCCAAACGCGTCTTCGCCTCCCGCGTCCTCTGGGACGGGAAAACACAATCCTGGCTTTTCGAAAACGGCTGGGAACGCAGTTGGAAAGGCCCGGAACTAGCCGGATTCCGCGAATTCCAGCAAGCCAGCTTCCCCGAACTCCGCGAAGCCCCCGAGTACTTCAAGAAAGAAAACCTCCAGTCTCAGGAAATGAACTTCGGCCAGCTCCAGCGCTACATCGGTGACCTCCGCCAGAGCGGCTTCGACACCATGCGCCTCCGTGTCCAGCTCTACCACAAGCTCGCCTACCCGCTCGTCACCATCGTCATGGCCGTCCTCGCCATTCCGTTCGCCCTTTCCATGGGCAAACGCGGCTCCCTCACCGGCCTCGCCTTCGCCATCGCGATCGCCCTCGGCTACTGGGTCGTCGCCGGCCTCTTCGACGCCATGGGCAGCGTCAACTACCTCCCCGCAGCCGTCGCCGCCTGGTCCCCCGACATCCTCTTCGGCCTCACCGGCGGCTACCTCCTCCTCCGCACCCCCACCTAGCAACTGGTTTAAGCCAAGAAATACCAACGTTTTGTAAAAGCGCACGGCTTCAGCCGTGCCGCAGGCTGCGGATAAATAAGGCGGGCTTTAGTCCCTGCGAGACGCCGCCCGCGCCCGTCCCCCCGACCGTCGACTTTTTCAACAATCTCGTATTCCGGAATTGATATTTGTCATGCCCCCTAAAACCGAAAGGGTCGCCAAAGCGATTGCCTTGGCGACCCTTTTGTTTCTACTTTCAATCCCCGCTCCTAATCGGATTCGGTGAATTCGATATACGGAGCCGACCCGCCTGTGGCAGAGCAAGAGCCCAGGTTCAGATTGTTGGTTTCCCCCGTCGTCCCGGCGTCACTCGAGGGAGATACACACGTGGGCGCGGTCGTCGATCCATCCGTCAGAGCCAGCTTCACCGTGATCTTCGATCCGCTGTTGAACTCCGCTTCCGAACCGCCCGCGTTGCCGAACACATTGAATTCTGCCTCGGACCACCCGCTGGCGATATCGGTATAGCTATCCTTCACCGTTGCCGCATAAGCGTCTCCACCGTAGGTCGCTGTAGCCACATCGGTTCCACCCGCCGTGGCCGTCGCCGACAACCCCAATCCCGCCAGATCCGTAATCGGCAACTGGCCCCCGACAATCTTCGTCGCCGCCGTGTTCTGCACGCAGTCCACCCCCGGACCCTCGGCATCGCTCCCGGCATTCAGGAATCCACTCGGGCAAGCCGAGCGCCGCGAAGAGCCGTAGTCGATCAGCCAATACTCGATAAAGACCTCCGTCTCGTTCGTCAGGTTGTTGCTCGTCAACGAAACAGGAGTATTGGTCGAAATAACATACTGCTGCCAGGCCAGGCACCGCGTGTACTTCCCGCAAGCGGCGGAGTGGTAGAAATTGGTGTTGACCTGGACCGTGTATTCATTCGTTCCCAGAATGCCGCCATCGCCGAAAGCCGGAACTCCGACGCTCGATTCTGAAGTCACGCCAGTCACTGTCGGAAAGCTGCCCGCGACTGAGCTGAAAGTATGGCCGGAGGGAGCTTTGGCAACGTAGTCATACGCGTTACCCACGGTTTGCACCCGGTTTTCGATCCTCGGCAACACAGACCGATAAGCCGGCGCAGCAGCGCATTGCACCTCTTCCCATTCCCTGCTCGGAAACGAAGCATGGAAGCACCCCGCTCCAGGTACGCTCGTTTGATGCATTGAAATCCGCCATGCCTCACGCGCCTGCTCTTCCGCGCGGTCCACGGTCGCATCGGTGGATTGCGCAACAAGCGCCGTGGCAAGTCCGGTGAGTCCAAAAAAACTGGCTGCGGCGACAATCGTGCGAAGCTGATTTTTCAAATTTCCCTCCGAGGAAGTTTCCGCCGATGCTAACGGAAGTTTTGGAGCCATGTCAAGGACGATTGGCGATCGAAACGCCTTGCGCTAATGCGTTCCATCACGCCGCGATCGCCTAAAATCATCTCCGTAGCCAAATCTCACCCCTGCAAGAGCGCCGCAACGAAGCACTTTCTTTCACCCCAACCCGGCGCGAACCTCACCCGCCCAAAACCGAGTTCTCCCCAGAGGCCTTATGACCACGAAAGCTACCCATCTCCAACCAAGGCGCGAGTTTCTAAAGCTGGCCGCAATGACCGGCGCGGCGGCATTCGCCGGACAGGGCGCGGCATCCGCATCCAATCCAACCGCCACTCCCCAGGCCAACGATGTCTCCCAAGGCAATAGCAGCATGGAATTCCTCCGCATCAGCGGCAACCAAATCGTCGATGACACAGGCAAGAAGGTTCGCCTCCGCGGAACCTGCCCCGGCGGCTGGATGAACATGGAAGACTTCATCAACGGCCACCCCGGCGCTGAACACACCCTCCGAGCGCAAATGGCCGAGGTCCTCGGTCCCGCCAAAGCCAAGTTCTTCTTCGAGCGCCTGCTCGACCACTTCTTCAATGAAGACGACGTCCTCTATCTCCGCAAGGTCGGCGCCACCGTCGTCCGCATCCCACTCAACTATCGCCACTTCGAAGACGACGCCACTCCCTTCAAGTACAAGGAGGCCGGCTTCGCGCGCCTCGACCAAATCCTGAGCCACTGCGAAAAGCACGGCCTCTACGTCATCCTCGATCTCCATTCCGCCCAGGGATGGCAGAACGTCCACTGGCACTCCGACAACGCATCGCGCATCAGCCTCTTCTGGGATGTCCCCTACTATCAGGATCGCTTCATCGCCCTCTGGAGCGAGTTCGCCAGGCGCTATCGCAACCGCGCCGTCGTCGCCGGCTACGACGTCCTCAACGAGCCCTGCGCCAACAATAGCCGCGGCGACTATCCCTGGAACATCTACTCCAATTACAAGCCCAGCTACGACCGAATGAACTCGCTCTACCGGCGTCTCGTCTCCGCGATCCGCAAGATCGATTCAAAGCACATCATCTTCCTCGAGGGCGATTCCTACGCCCAGCGGTTCGCCGGGTTCGACGCACCCTTTGACGGCAACCTCGCCTACAGCTCCCATAACTACACCGTCCCCGGCTTCGGCCCCGGCACCTACCCCGGCGCGATCCACCCCAGGTCCGCCTCAACACAAGGTCCTGAAAACTGGAACAAAGACCGCCTGGAGCGCAGCTTCCTCGAAACCGAGGGGTCCAAGTTCACCCAGCAACATAACGTCCCGTTGTGGGTGGGCGAGTTCGGCGCAATCTACAACGGCCCTCCCGAAGAAAACCCCGACCGCCTGTGCGCCCTGGACGATCAAATCGCCATCTTCGAGCGCAACAACGCGCACTGGACCACATGGAACTACAAAGACGTCGGCGTCATGGGCATGCTCACCCTCGACCCGGCATCCCCGTACATGCAACGCATCTCGGGGCTCCTCCGCAAGAAGGCCGCCCTCGGCACCGACGACTGGATGTCCTGGCTCCCTCCAACCCCAATCAAGGACGCAACCGCCCAGCTCGCCGACCAGATCCTCGAAACCGTCGCCGATCCGCAATTGGACGCGCGCCTCAACACACGCTGCCTCCGCCAGACAGTCTTGTGCTTCTACACCGGCACGCTCATGCAGCCGCTTTATGCCAATCTCTTCAAAGGCCTCTCCGAGAACGAACTGGACCTCATCCTCTCATCCTTCTCAGCAAAACAGTGCATTCCCAACCAGCCCCTCGTCGACACCCTGGCCAAATACATGGCCACGCCAGCGTAGGATACCCACTCGCGGTTCCTCCAGGTCTCGAATTTGGGACCTGGGCACCCGCTGCGCCGCGAAAATCGAAATTCCGCTGGATTATCCACCAGGAGCGCAAAAGAAAAGAGTACGGCGCAAAACAGCGATTTCTCCCCGCCAATGAATCCTCAAGAAAGCCGGCCCCGCCCCACGCAACCTCAGACGATCCGGGCCTCCCTGACCCTCCCCGGCCTTAAGATGCTAGCATTTGAGGGACAATCCTCTCAGGAGACGACACCATGAGCGACGTTTTGACCCCTGCAGCGCTGACATCGGAAGAAATCGTCGCGCTCACCCGCCAGCACAACTACGGCACCTGGCGCAAGCAGAAAACCTGGAAGCCGATGCACGTGGTGGACGCCGAGGGCTGCTACTTCATCGATGCGGCCGGCAAGCGGTACCTCGACTTCTCCTCGCAGCTCATGTGCGTCAACCTCGGCCACAAGAACCCGCGCGTCATCGAGGCCATCGCCGAGCAGGCCCGGGAGCTTCCCTATATCATGCCCGGCTACGCCTCCACCTCGCGAGCCAAGCTGAGCAAGATGCTGCTGGAGCTGCTTCCGGAGGGCCTGGAGAAATTCTTCTTCGCCACTTCGGGGACGGAAGCCAATGAGGCGGCCTTCAAGATTGCCCGCATGTATACCGGCAAGACCAAGATCATTTCGCGCTACCGGAGCTATCACGGCTCCACTTCGGGATCGATCGCGGCGACGGGCGACCCGCGGCGCTGGGCCATGGAGCCGGGAGGCAAAGGGCCGGGAGTGATCTTTGCGCCGGAGACCAACTGTTACAAGTGCCCCATCAAGCATACCTACCCCGGTTGTAACATTGCCTGCGCGGACTATATCGAACATATGATTCAGAACGAGTCGGATGTGGCGGCCATCATTGTCGAACCCATTGTCGGCACCAACGGCGTCCTCGTCCCGCCGGATGAATATTTGCCCAAGCTGAAAGCAATCTGCGAGAAGCACGGCGTACTGATGATCGCCGACGAAGTGATGACCGGGTGGGGACGCACTGGAAAATGGTTCTGCGTGGACCACTGGGGCGTGAAGCCGGACATTCTGGTTACCGCAAAAGGTATAACTTCAGCCTATGTTCCGCTCGGCCTTTGCGCCACGACCAAGAAGATCGCCGATTACTTTGAAGAAAACTACTTCTCGCACGGGCATACCTACGAAGCGCACCCCATGACCCTTGGGCCGGCCGTCGCCACCATCGAAGAAATGCAGCGGCTCAAGCTGGTGGAGCGCTCAGCGGCGCTCGCGCCCTATGTCGGCGCGAAGCTCGAAGCGCTCAAAGCCAAACACCCCTCCATCGGCGACGTGCGCGGCAAGGGCCTCTTCTGGGGGGTCGAGTTAGTGAAGAACCGCGAGACCAAAGAGCCCTTCAACACCATGGCCGACAAAGTCGAGGGCAAGCCGCTCGTGGTCGATCAAGTAGCCGCGAAGATGATGACAATGGGCGTCTCGCAGCAGGCCTGGGTGAGCCACTTCGTGATCGCGCCGCCGCTGATTGTGACCGAGGCGGAGCTTGATTACGGGATTGGGGCGCTGGATGAAGCGCTCGCGATTGCGGATGCGCTGGTGGAGTAAGTTATGCAGCCACCGTAGCTTTTTCCTTGGTTTGGTCAGCGATCCCGGCAAGCAGCCCCGCGACAGAGATGTCTTCGTCGAGCGCTTCCCAGTGCAGGCCGCGCGGGCTGATGCACACTTGCTCGCGCTTTTCTGCGGTTGCATGCAGGAGTCGCGGGAACCATGCCAGAGGCACGCCGATTACCCGGCCATCGCCCAAGTCGACCCACATGCTGTCCTGATCGAAATGAACTCGGGTTGCTTTAGCGGAAGAATTCATCCCATGCCCTCTCGATTCGGTCCTTGTTCGCTTCAACGATTCCATGCAGTTCCCGAAGGGTTCGGGGGTCATAGCCATCATCCAACAGCAGCTGGCTCTGTGATCGGCACGGGCGACAGCCGCATCAGAGCGGCATAGATGAGTCCCGAGACGAAGAAGCCGACGAACCAGCTGTAGTCGAAGAGGAAGTGCACCGACGGCACCCAGACGCCGATGACGGCGAGGAATCCGCCGGCGACGAGGGCGATGACGGCGCGGGGATTGATGCCTTTGCTGTAGTGGTAGATGCCCTCGGAGTGGTAGAGCGAGTTGATGGCGAGGTGGGTGCGGCGGATGAAGACGTAGTCGCAGACCATGATGCCGGCGATGGGGCCCATGAGGCCGGCGTAGGCGGTGAGCCAGCCGAAGTACTTGTCCGGCGTGGCCATCAGCTTCCAGGGTTGGATGGCGAGGCCGAGGAAGCCGGTGATCATGCCTCCCGTGCGGTAGCTGATGAGGCGCGGGTAGAGGTTGGAGAAGTCGTTCGACGGGCTTACGACGTTGGCGCCGATGTTGACGTTCAGGGTGGCGACGAGGATGGCGATGAGCGCCAGGAACGCGACCCAGGGCAGGTTGAAGCGGCCGAGCAGGGTGATAGGGTTCCAGATGGGCTCGCCGAAGAGGACGACCGAGGCGGAGGTGACGGCGATGCCGACGAAGGTGTAGAGGCTCATGGCGACGGGCAGGCCGAATCCCTGGCCGATGATTTGCGCACCCTGCGATTTGGAGTAGCGGGTGAAGTCCGGAATGTTGAGGGCCAGCGTGGCCCAGTAGCCGACCATGGCGGTGAGGGCGGGGGCGAAGACGAGCATGAATTCGTGCGTAGAGTGGAAACGGCTCGGGGTCGAAAGCATGCTGCCGAAGCTGCCGGCCTTCATGCGCACCCAGATAAGCAGCATGGCGGCCATGACGAACATGAAGGGCGCTCCAAAGGCCTGCAGGCGGCGGATGGACTCGACGCCGCGCCAGACGACGATCATGTTGAGCAGCCAAAAGCCGAGGAAGCAGGCGGCCAGCGACCAGGAGACATGGGCAATGGCTGGCCAAACGATGAGCAGCATGGCGTGTATGGCCGACCCGCCGATCCAGGATTGAATGCCGAACCAGCCGCAGGCCACACAAGCGCGCATGAGGGCGGGCAGGTTGGCTCCGCGTACGCCGAAGGGCGCGCGGATGAAGACTGGAAAGGGGATGCCGTATTTCGCGCCAGCGTGGGCGTTGAGCAGCATGGGCACGAGGACGATGAGGTTGCCGAGCAGGACGGTGCCGACGGCCTGCTTCCAGCTCATGCCGGCGGCGATCAGGCCCGAGGCGAGCTGGTAGGTGCTGATCTCCATGGACATGGAAAACCAGAGGGCGACGTAGTTGTAAGTGGTCCAGGTGCGCTTTTCGCGCGGGGTGGGGGCCAGGTCAAGGTTGGAGAGGGACGGGTCGTATTGGCTCAAATCGGTCTCCTGGGTTGAGCGGAGTTGGCGGGGATACCGGGGTTAGCGGAATTAGGCACTACTTCCAGGCGCCGCCCCTTGCCGCGCGCTTCAGGTACTGCCCCCGGCCGGGTTTGGCGATGAATTTGCCGCCGGAGACGATCAATTCGCCTCGGGAGTAAACGTCGCGGGCGTTGCCTTTCACATGGAAGCCCTCAAACATGGAGTAATCCACGCGCATGTGGTGCGTGGCGGCCGAGATGGTGTGGCCCACGTTTGGATCCCACAGGACCAGATCGGCGTCGCTGCCGGGGGCGAGGACTCCCTTTTTCGGATACATCCCGAAAATGCGGGCCGGGGCGGTCGAAACCAGCTCGACGAAGCGGTTGAGGCTGAGGTTGCCGAGTCCCACGCCGTGATGGTGCAGCAGTTGCAGGCGGTTTTCGATGCCGGGGCCACCATTGGGGATCTTGGTGAAGTCGTCTTTGCCGAGAGCTTTTTGATCTTCAAAGCAGAAGGGGCAGTGGTCGGTCGAAACGACTTGCAGGTGGTCGCGGCGAAGTCCTTCCCAGAGCTTGGGCTGGTTTTTCTTTTCGCGGAGGGGAGGGGTGAAGACGTATTTCGCGCCCTCCCAGCCGTCGTTGGCGTGGTCTTCCAGCGAGAGGAGCAGATACTGCGGGCAGGTTTCGGCGAAGGCTGGGAGGCCACGGTCGCGGGCTTCGCGGACTTGGTTGAGCGCGTCTTCGCTCGACAGATGGACTATGTAGACGGGGACGCCGGCCATTTCCGCCAGGGCGATGGAGCGGTGGACTGCCTCGGCCTCGGCGCGGGTAGGCCGGGTGAGGGCGTGGTAGATCGGCGCGGTTTTGCCCTCGGCCAAGGCTTGCTGCACGATGATGTCGATGACCGAGCCGTTTTCGGCGTGCATGCAGATGAGCGCACCGTTTTTGGCGGTCTGGCGCAGAGCCTTGAAGATGGTGCCGTCATCGACCATGAGCGCGTTGGGGTAGGCCATGAAAAGCTTGAAGCTGGCCACGCCCTCGCGGACCAGGTCGTCCATATCTTCCAGGCCCGAGCCGGCCAGGTCGGTGACGATCATGTGAAGGCCGTAGTCGATGGAGGCTTTGCCCTCGGCCTTCTTCCACCACAGGTCGAGCGCGTCGCGCATTTTGGTGCCGCGCGCCTGGATGGCGAAATCCACAATGGTGGTGGTGCCTCCGATGGCGGCGGCGATGGTGCCAGTCTCGAAGTCGTCGGCGGAGGTTGCGCCGCCGAAGGGCATGTCGAGGTGGGTGTGGGCGTCGATCCCTCCTGGGAGGAGGAGCAGCCCAGTGGCGTCGACGATTGTGTCTCCGGGCGCGGCGGGGATGTAGGCGCGGATTTCGCGGATCGTCGAGCCTTCGATCGCCAGGTCGGCTTGCTTGGTCGAGTCGGCGTTGACGATGGTGCCGTTTTTGATGAGTGTGGCCATAGGCGTCCTCAATGGAGTTGCAAATCGATCTTTGGCAGCCCAGACGCGACTTCTTGGTATCGGCTCAGGGGACTACCGCGATGGTGACCGTGTTGGAGAAAACCTGCGCATTACTCAACGGATCTCTCTTGTGCACTTTTATCGAATATTTCCCAGGGTTCTTAAGGCTGTATTCGGCACTGAGATCGACGACCTCGGCGCTCGTCCCGCCTGGCTTGATTGAAATTCCGGTGCCGCTGAATCGTATGGGTTGCTGCGGATTCCCGAGGAGTTCCAAAGCGAAATCGCGGTGTACGAGATCGCCATTTGCGGCGCGGACCGTGATCCCTGAGCGACCGTCTCGGCTTCGGCTGCTTCCGAGCAGGAGCAATTCCTTGGATTGACTCTTAATACGCACGTCCAGTCGAATATGCGATCCCTGTGACCATGTAGAAGAAGGAGACGGGATGTCAATCGTGAACGCTGGCTGTTCAGCCTGAAAAGCACGAGTTTGCAAGCTAATGAAAAGAATCAGGAACGCAGCGACGACATACCTGCTGGATGCGGATTTCATCACTTTCGCTCCTCCTTTCCGGTCCTCCAAGGAACTCGTTACTCGATTCATTTTCCTGGAAGGGCATTCCCTCGGGGGCCAAAGCCCGAGATGTTTTGTTGCATTTGCGGCGCGACTGAAGTCGCGCCCTATCAAAACAGTCTTCTTCGAAGGTCCATCAGCTTGCCGTGCGTTCCGCCCAGGTTTCCGGCGCCTGTCCGGTCGGGACTTCGACCATGGTGATGCAGTTTTCGACTGGGCAGACGCAGGAGCAGAGATTGCAGCCGACACACTCGGTTTCGTCCACGCGGGGGATACGGCTGAGCGGGGTTGGGTACGGGCCGTGGTCCGCGACTCTTTGGCGTTCGCGGCGGGTGACGGGGGTTTGGGTGAGGGCAGCGTGGCTGGCGGCTTCTCGCAGCGTGGGGATCGGATGGTTTTCTACATGGCCATCCACAGGGCCCGAGACGCGGTCAAGATGGATGCACTGGTGCGCGCCGTCCCAACAGGCGATGTGACAAAGATCGCATCCAATGCATTTGTTTTCATCGATATGGGCGACGATCTTGTAGTTGAGGTTGAGGTGCTTCCAGTCGGTGACGCGGTTGAGCGAGAGTCCTCGGAAGTCCTCAATCGTCTGGAATCCTTTCTCGCGCATCCAGTTGCTGAGGCCGTCGGCCATGTCTTCCACGATGCGGTAGCCGTAGTGCATGGCGGCAGTGCAGACCTGGACTGTGCCGCAGCCGAGCAGGATAAATTCGGCAGCGTCGCGCCAGTCGGAGATGCCGCCGATACCCGACATGGGCAGCGCCCCTTCTGGATCGGCCATGACCTGCTGCACCATGTTCAGCGCGATGGGCTTGACGGCCGGCCCGCAGTAGCCGCCGTGGGAGCTTTTGCCATCGACGTTGGGCCGCGGAATGAGGGTATCGAGGTCGATCCCGGTGATGGAGTTGATGGTGTTGATGGCGGAGAGTCCATCGGCTCCGCCGCGCTTGGCCGCGCGCGCCACGGCGCGAATGTCGGAGATGTTGGGCGTAAGCTTCACCAGAACAGGGGTTTGCGCCCGTTCCTTCACCCATTTCGTGATCATCTGGGCGTACTCCGGCACCTGGCCGACGGCCGAACCCATGCCGCGCTCGCTCATGCCGTGGGGGCAGCCGAAGTTGAGTTCCAGGCCGTCCGCGCCGGCGTCTTCGGCGCGGGAGACGATGTCGTGCCAGGCCTCGCGTGTGGACTCGACCATGAGCGACGCAATGACGGCGTGGGCCGGGTAGCGCCGCTTGACCTCGGTGATTTCCGCAAGATTCACCTCAATCGGCCGGTCACTGATGAGTTCAATGTTGTTGAATCCCATCATGCGCTGGCCCTGCCAATCGATGGAGGAGTAGCGCGAGCTCACGTTGGTGACGGGCGCGCCGATGGTCTTCCACACCGCTCCGCCCCAGCCGGCGTCAAAGGCGCGCATGATCTGCTCGCCCGTGTTGGTGGGCGGCGCGGAGGCGAGCCAGAAGGGGTTGGGAGAGTTAATCTTCCCCGCGAAGTTGCGGACCGTAATATCAGGCTGGCTAAACATTTACGGCCTCCGCTGCGGCCAGGATGCCGATGGCGGCCCGCTTGCCGTCGGCGACAGCGTCCACCACTTCGCGCCCGCCGTTGGCGCAGTCGCCGCCGGCGAAGTAGCGGGGATTGGTGGTCTGGCCGGTCTGATGATTGATGAGGATGCGGCCATCGGTGGCGACGACGAAGTGGGATTCGGTGAGGATCTGCTCCAGGGGCGACTGGCCGATCGCCGGAATGACCCGGTCGCAGGAGAGCTCAAGGTGAGAGTCCGGCACGACCTCCAGCCTTCCAGCTTCAAATCGAACGGATCGTGTTTCCATCTGCAGCCGGCCGTCCGCGCACGTTCGGATGCCTACGGGAATGCGCTGCCAGAGGAAATGGACGCCTTCCTTGTGGGCGTGTTCGACCTCGAAATCGAAGGCGGAGAGGTCGTTTGGGCCGCGCCGGTAGAGGATGGTGACAGAGGTCGCGCCGAGGCGGCGGGCGGCGACCGCGGCATCGATGGCGGTGTTGCCAGCGCCGACGACGACCGCGCTGCCATGCATTTCGGTGACGCGCCCGGTCTTGTATGCGGAGATGAGTTGGAGGGCGTTGAGGATGTGTCCGCTTGCCTGCAACTCTTCTTCTCTGGGGATGTTGAGCCGCTGCATTGCGCCGAGGCCGAGGGCGAGGAAGATAAAGTCGTATTCGGCTTCAAGAGCGTCAAGCGAGGTGTCGCCCGGCCCTTCGCCAATGGAAACGCCGAGACGGAATTCAGCGCCGGTCTGGCGGATCAGCTCGACTTCGCGAAGGCTGTCGGCGGTGGGCAGTTTGTAATCGGCGACGCCATAGGTGTTGAGGCCGCCGGGGAGCGGGCGGCGCTCGAAGACGGTGACTCGCGCGCCATGGCGGCGCAGCTCGGCAGCGCAGGCGAGCGAGGCGGGGCCGGAGCCGATGCAGGCCACTTTCAGGTTTCGCTCCACAGCCGGCTCAAGAAGCAGCGGTTCGCCGGAGCGGTGGAAGAAATCCATGGCGTGGCGTTGGAGCTGGGCGATCTGGATGGGTGGGCGATCATAGCGGTGCATCACGCAAGCGCCCTCGCAGAGCACCTCGACGGGGCAAACGCGGGAACAGCTGCCGGCGAGCACGTTGGCCTCGAGGATTTTGCGGGCTGAGCCGCGCAGGTTGCCGCTGGCGATGCGCTTGATGAAGCCGGGAACGTCGATGTGCGTGGGGCAAGCGCCCATGCAGGGGGCGTCGAAGCAGTTGAGGCAGCGATTGGCCTCGATCGTGGCGGCCTGCCCGGTGAGCGGAGGGTGCAGGTCGGCGAAGCGCTCGCGGATTGTGGGATGTTCGGTGAAGGTGGTGGCCAAATTCGCAGCCCTCAGGGGCTAAAGCCCGGTTCAGGTGATGGGACCTAAATGTACGGGCTAAACCCCGTACCCTTCATCCAATTCGATTCTTCGGCCTTTCACTAGTCTGCGGTGATTGCCCCGTACATGTCCGGCCGGCGGTCGCGGAAGAATTGCCAGGTGCGGCGGACTTCGGCGATCAGGTCGAGGTCCAGGTCGCAGGTCAGCACTTCGTCTTTGTCGCGGCTGGCCTGAGCAACGATTTGCCCGCGCGGGTCGGCGAAGTAGCTGGAGCCGTAGAATTCGCCGATATTCCAGGGCGCCTCCACGCCCACGCGGTTGATGGCGGCAATAAAGTAGCCGTTGGCGGCGGCGTGGGCCGGCTGCTCCAGCTTCCACAGGTATTCGCTGAGGCCGGCGACGGTGGCGGAGGGGTTGAAGACAATCTCCGCGCCGTTGAGGCCCAGGCAGCGCGCTCCCTCAGGAAAATGGCGGTCGTAGCAGATGTACACCCCGATCTTGGCGAAACCCAGATCGAAGACCGGATACCCAAGGTTGCCGGGGCGGAAGTAGAACTTCTCCCAGAAGCCGGGGGCGACGTGGGGGATGTGCGTCTTGCGATACTTGCCCAGGTATGCGCCGCTCTTGTCGAGGACGGCGGCTGTGTTGTAGAAGATACCCTCCTGCTCCACCTCGTAGACGGGGACGACCATCGCGATTCCAAGTTCTTTTGCCAGGGATTGCATGAGCTTGACCGTGGATCCCTCGGGGACGCGCTCGGTGGTTTCGTACCATTTAACCGTCTGTTCGGCGCAGAAGTAGGGGCCGTTGAAGATCTCCTGCAGGCAGACGATCTGTGCGCCCTCCGCGGAGGCCTGGCGGATGAGGCCAACGTGTTTCTCAATTGCCGCCTGCTTCTGCAGCGCGAGCGGCTCGGTGGCGGGAATGGCATTCGAGGTCTGAATGATGGAACAGCGGACGACTCTGGGCATCGTGCTCCCTTTTGTGTGCAAGGTGAGACTCTGAAATTATCGTAAACCCGCCCTTTGGGCAATCCTTTTCTTGGGTTGCGGCGGCTCGCACTCGGAGCGAGTGCTGGGACTCGGCAAGAAATGGATTGCGCTACGGAAAAATCCATTCTATGAAGAACTATGCGCATACAAAAGCTGATTCCGCACTTCGTCCCGATCATGTGTCTGGCCGTGTCCTGGGCCTTCGCATGCGCCCAGGCTCCCGCTAAACTGGTGGTAAAGAACGCGTTGCTATTCACCATGGCCAAGGGGCAAGAGAAGCCATTTCTCGGCTATCTGGTCGTGGACGGAGATGGAAAGCTGACGGCGGTGGGCGCAGGCGACCCTCCGGCCGGCGTGGCGACGGGTGAAACGTGGGATGCCGCCGGGCATTGGGTGATTCCGGGGTTCCTGTCGGCGCACAGCCATCTGTGGCAGGCCTCTTTTCGCGGGATTGCCGCGGACAGGACGCTGCCTGGCTGGCTGGACGGGCTGTACGATCAGCGGGCGAGCAAGGCCGCGCCGGAGGATTTCTACTGGTTTACGCTGGACGGCGCTTTGGACCACCTGCAGCACGGGATTACTGCGGCTTACGACTTCAGCTACGGCGGGGTGAGCTGGGGGCGGTGCCGGAAAGTCGATTGCGATCAGTTCGCCTACAAGGCCGAGGCGGACAGCGGAATCCGCTTCGTCCACGGCTTCCAGCCCGACCGGATCGGCCCCAACGACACGCCAGCGATGGCCAGAGCGCGGCTGAAGCTCTTCATGGATTGGCTGGGGACACAGCCAAAGCCGGCCGGATTCCTGAGCGTGATGCTCAACGGAGCGACGGCGTTCAACGACACCTACGATCAGGCTGTGGCTGAGAAAGCAATGATGGACGAGTTCCACATTGGCAACCAAAGCCACTATCTCGAACCACCGGACACGGTTGCCGCCGAGCGGGCCAAGTTTCCCTGGTTCGAGCGGAGTCGTTTGCTGGGACCGCCGCTCTACTTTGGGCATTTTATCCACACCAACGACGAGATTCTGCGCGCTGTGGCCAGGGCGCATGGAGGGATGAGCTGGAATCCGCTCTCGAACGGCCGCCTGGCCTCGGGCGTGGCCGACATCCCCAAGTACCTGAAGATGGGCATTCGCGTGGGGATGGGCGTGGATGGAGAGGCCAGTGCGGATCTGGCCGATCCTTTTGAGAATATGCGCACCGGGCTCTACGCCATCCGCGACAAATACGAGGATGCGACGATCATGAGCCCCTACCAGGTGCTGTACCTGCATACGATCGGCTCGGCGGACGTGATGGGTGTGCGGGACAAGCTGGGCAGCCTGGTGGTGGGCAAGTTCGCCGACTTTCTGGTCATCGATCCGGCGCGGTACGGCACCGTCTTCGACCCCTACGCAAGCCTGGTGCTGGTAACGGGTGAGCGCGACCTGGAGCGGGTGTATGTGGGCGGCGAACTGATGGTG
>Ga0302270_10003090_pt1 | contig 15917 bp, 10 predicted proteins | sample III_Bog_E2_3_FD_198773 | JGI IMG/M metagenome (GOLD analysis project Ga0302270, IMG submission 198773) | Peat permafrost microbial communities from Stordalen Mire near Abisko, Sweden - III_Bog_E2_3 | ecosystem: Environmental > Terrestrial > Soil > Wetlands > Peat | place: Sweden: Abisko... | reverse complement strand
ATACAAGTTCGACTGGGCCGGCGAGTACGAAAGCCAGAAGCGATCCTCGGCACGCCTGGCGATCATTGTGCCCGTCACGATTCTGCTCATTTTCTTCATCCTCTACGCCGTATTTGGCTGCGCCAAGTGGGCGTTTCTGAATCTGATGAACATCTTCGTTGCGCCCATCGGCGGTTTGTTCGCGCTGCTGCTCACGGGCACGCACTTCAGCGTCAGCTCAGGCGTCGGCTTCCTGGCGCTGTTCGGGGCGTCGGTGCAGATTGGCGTGATCATGGTCGAATACATCAACCAGCTTCGCGCGCGCGGCCGCTCCGTGGTGGACGCCGCCGTCGAAGGCGCGGTGCGCCGCTTGCGGCCCATCATGATGACCATGCTGGTGGCCACGCTCGGACTGCTGCCCGCTGCTACCTCGCACGCCATCGGGTCCGACTCGCAACGGCCCTTCGCCATCGTCATCGTCGGCGGCCTGATCGGCAACCTGCTGGTAAGCGTCTTCCTGCTGCCGATGCTGTATGTCTGGTGGGCGCGTCCAACAGACAAACTGCCACTGCCCGAAGAAGAGCCCAGCGAAGCGTAGGGTGGTCCCGCGTTTGTTGTGAGCCTGTGTTCGCGTACGGTCCGCGTGGTGGGGCAGGCTTTCAGCCTGCGCGGGGCTTCAGCCCCGCTCCGGACGGCACCGGTTGAAACCGGTGCGCAGACTGAAGTCCGCCCCACCACGCTCCGGCCACCTTCATTCCCGTTGGCGGTGCGGCGGTCTCATGGCTTCGCGGTGATAGAGTGTAAGCTTCGCGGCTTATCCCCGGCAGCGCGCGTTTTGCGCCGCTTGCGTCAGGATGCATTCCCCGCTCCAACGGGTGGGGGCGCGAAGCGAGATTGAAATAGTCGGGGCGTTCTCCGGAGTCACCCAATAATGAAGCTGAGTTCGCACGTCATCAAGAGCACAATCGTCGCCGCGCTCGGCGGCCTGCTGTTCGGATTCGATACGGTCGTGATTTCGGGCACCACGAGCGCGCTCAAGGCGACCTTCTCGCTCTCCGAATGGGGCCTCGGCTTTACGGTGGGCAGCGCCCTGCTGGGCACCATTCTCGGTGCGATGTTTGCGAGCATCCCCGGCGACAAACTGGGCCGCAAGATGAGCCTGATGTTCATGGCCGGGCTCTATTTCATCTCCGCGTTGGGCTGCGCCTTCGGTTGGGACTGGAACTCGCTGCTCGTGTTTCGCTTCATCGGCGGACTCGGCATCGGCGGCTCTTCGGTGCTGGGCCCGATGTACATCGCCGAGATCGCTCCGGCCCGCAGCCGCGGCAAGCTGGTCGGGCTGTTTCAGTTCAACATCGTCTTCGGCATTCTGGTCGCCTACCTGTCGAATTACCTGATCGGTCAGGCCGGGCTCGGCGACGCCGAGTGGCGCTGGAAGCTGGGGATCGCGGCCGTGCCCGCGGTGTTCTTCTTCCTGATGTTGTTCGGCATTCCGCAGAGCCCGCGCTGGCTGGTGAAGCAGGGCCGCGTCGACGAAGCGCGCAAGGTGCTGGAAGACGTCGGCGAAGGCAACCACGAGGAGGAACTCGCGGCCATCGTCGAGTCCATCGACGCCGAGCATGGCCTGGGCAGCGAGCCGCTCTTCCAGCATAAGTACCGGCTGCCCGTGTTCCTGGCCATCTCCATCGGCATGTTCAACCAGCTCTCGGGCATCAATGCGATCCTCTATTACCTGAACGACATCTTCGCTCGCGCGGGCTTCGATAAAGTATCGAGCGACCTGCAGGCCGTCGCCATTGGCGCCACCAACTTCCTTGCCACCATCCTGGCCATGTCGGTGATCGACAGACTGGGGCGTAAGAAGATGCTGCTGATCGGCTCCGTCGGCACGGCTCTGTGTCTGGGCGGCGTGACGGCCATCTTCGCTACCGGCCGGCATGAGTCGCTGCTGGTGTGGTTGCTGGTTGGCTTCATCGCCTTCTTCGCCTTCTCGCAGGGTGCGGTGATCTGGGTGTACCTGAGCGAGGTCTTTCCCACGCGAGTGCGCGCCAAGGGCCAGAGCCTGGGCAGCTTTGCCCATTGGTTTATGAACGCGGTCATCTCGATGTCCTTCCCGTTCATCGCGAGACAATCCGGCGCGGCGCCCTTCGGGCTGTTTACGGCGATGATGGTCGCGCAATTCTTCGTGGTCTTGTTCGTCTTCCCGGAGACGAAGGGTGTGACGCTCGAAGCAATGCAAAAGAAGCTGGGCATCCACTAAGCGGGCGGCCTGCGGGATTCAGAGAATGAGCAAGAAGTATCGCAGCGAAGCCATGGCGGCCATCCATGAAACCATGCAAGCCTTGCACGATGGCGGGGTCATCGACAACCAGACGATGCGGCGTTTCGATGCTGCCTGCCTTACGCCAGTCCGGCCGTTGAAGCCTGAAGAGACCAAGGCCGCTCGCGAGAGAAAACACATCCCGGCCAAACCATCTTTGCCAACTACCTGACCGTGGCGAACAGTCTGGCCGGCAAACGGGAGCCCGGCGAAAAGCGCCCATCCTGGGCCTCGCTCAAGCGACTTTTATGAGTAGATCCGTTTCTGTTCCCCAGACAGGGACCACTCAATGCACTGGCTCAGATCGGTTGTCCAGTATTCATCAGGAGTGATCGGCACTGGCTGGAAAATCTCGATAAGATCCGGTTCCTTTGCCCGAGGCAAAAGCCAGCTTCCCACCGTGAACATGAACCGTTCCCATTTGCCCGTAGCGGGCTGAAGATTAACGGCTAATATGTCGAAGTCGCCGAAGTGATACGGCCGCGTCTTCTTTCCGTTCTTCTCTCCGCTCCGTGTCTTCTGGACTTCGACGGCGTACATCGTACCTTTGGGGCAATTTAGACGTTTCCGTACTTTTGGCCCATATTCCTTCGGCTCTACTCTTCCGGTACGCTTGTTCATTTGCTTACGTTGCAGCTTTACCTGAATGTTGACCCGAGATTCGCCGCGTTCGATGAGGAAATCGTAGGCTTGGTCCCCAACAATCTTCGCGGAGTTCCATCCGTCGGCCTCAATTTCGGGAAGCAGTCTCTTTTCGAAAATTCCTTCGGCAATAACTCCCCGTATCCCACGTAGGGTGAGATCCGACGAACGCGCAATTGCGGTCAAGATTTCCTCCGCCGTCGTGCTCCATTGCGTTTCAAGCGGATGGAGACTTACTCGTTCGCGTAAGTACGCGAGGATAGTGCGCTGTTCTTCCTCGCTCGCCTGTTCGATCAGGTGGCAAGTTTCGTCCGTCAATTTACTCATTTTGGGGGTCTTCCGGCAGGATCGGGTGTGAACTCTTCAACTTCTTTGCGATGTACGAGCACCCGCCCGCCAATTTTCAGGACCGGGAGGCGGCCCTTCTTTACCAACAGGGAGATCGCTTGGCGTGAGACGTTCCGAATCCTCGCAGCTTCGGCCTGCGAAATCCATTCATCGGGTTCGCTTAAATGGGTTGACATTGTCAAGCAATTATGCTAGACTCGTTACAATCTCTGATGATTATATCTAGGGGCAGCGAGCTGATGAGAACCAATTACGCGGCGGCTGAACAACACGACTTAGACCCTTGCGCGTCACTCGGTCAAGAACCGCTCTACCGAACGCCGCTCGGCGCGGCGTTCGTCGGTGATTCACATGAGTTGCTCTCCCACCTTCCGACAGGCAGCGTCAATCTTGTACTCACATCTCCGCCGTACGCGCTCCATTTCAAGAAGGAATATGGCAACGCCGATAAGCGCGATTACGTTCGGTGGTTCATCCCGTTTGCCACGGAGATCTTCCGTGTCCTGAAGGATGACGGGAGCTTTGTCCTGAACATCGGCGGCAGCTACAACAAGGGCACCCCGACCCGCTCGCTGTACCATTTCCATCTACTCATTGCGTTGGTCGAGGAGATCGGGTTCAAGCTCGCGCAGGAGTGCTTCTGGCATAACCCCGCGAAGATGCCGATGCCCGCCGAGTGGGTGACGGTCCGACGCATTAGGATCAAGGATTCGGTCGAGTACGTCTGGTGGCTTTCCAAGACACCATGGCCCAAGGCGAGCAACTTGAAGGTGCTCAAAGAATACAGTCCAGACATGATCCGGTTGAACCGCCGTGGCGTCAAGGCTACGGTGCGCCCTTCTGGACACGTCATTCGGAATTCATTCGACAAGGTCGATGCCGGTGGTGCGATTCCATCGAATGTTGTCGAGGACGAGTTCCCCGACCTTCCGATCCCGGAAGCCATGCTCAAGTTCGGCAACAACGCGGCCAACGACGAGTATGCGAAACGAACCAAGGAACTTGGTCTAAAGATGCATCCAGCCCGCTTCCCCGCATCGCTGCCCGAGTTTTTCATTAAATTGCTGACGGACGAGGAAGACCTCGTCATCGATCCTTTCGCGGGCTCGAACACGACCGGTGTTGTGGCCGAGGGGCTGGGCCGCCGTTGGATCTCCATCGAGCGTGTCCGCGATTACGCTGAGGCCAGCAGGGTTCGGTTTGAATGTCCATCCCAGGCCGTAAATGGAAACAGCCGCCCGGCACAAGCGGAACTGTTCTAATTACGTCGTGCAGGCCGGAGGCTCGGGTGAAGCGCCTCCTCCCCGCGTTACACCCGCACCGCCAGTTGCAGCAGGTTGAACCTGTGCGCGCCGTAGCCCACCAGGCTATGCAGGCGCACGCGGTCACCCAGATCCAACTGGGAGGCCCGCAGTCGCTCCAACTCCGTCAACGCGGCGTCCAGGCTCTGTGCGGCGCTGGAGATGCCGCGCTCGGCATCGGTCATCGAATCGGCAGGGGTGGCGCTCGGGCTTTCGGCCGGTTCCACAACGGCTGTGGGCTCGACTTTGGCGTTGCGCCGCAGCTCGTCGATGGCCGCAGCCAGGCGCGGGCCGTTCTCCGCCTCGATCGGGATCTCCTCTCCGGCGTGCAGCAGCTTGTGTCCGCGGACGGCGACTTTGAGCCTGCGATATTCTTCCGGCGTGACCCGCGTCAACTGCGCCAGCGTGAAGAATTCGGGACCGAACTCTTCCAACTGCCGGACGATCTTGTTCGCGGTCACGCTGGTGACGCCCAGGCGTTCTTCGCAGAATTGGTCCCAGGTCATCTTCAGGACGCGGTACCGTTTGTCTCGCCTCACCTCGCGAATGCACTCCGCGTCGGCCGCCGAGCAGCGGCCCGCTACCAGCGCGAACGCCTGCCTGCGTCCGAGCAACACTCCAAGGCCTACGCCTTCGCCAATCTGCTGCTGCCGGACCGTCTGGATCTCCAGCGTCTTCGCTACACCTTTTACCTTCATGTGGTCCTCTCCGTTGTCGTTCGCCACGCAGGCTCGCGCCATCTCGTCGAAAACGGGCAAAATCGAAAGACTTTTGGGTTTTCGAAAATAAGCCGCTTAAATTCAATCACTTAGAAAACAAAACCCAAAAGGCCTTTGGGTTTTGGTTTCCGCGACCGGATTATAATCCTGCCTCCTACGGCAGATTCTCGGTGCCGCGCTCAAGAAGGCGCTAACCCCTTGTGCCGATTCGATCAGACGAAATTCCATAATCGTGTGAACGCCGGATACGGCCCCGCGCGATGGCGCATGGCGTAGAGCCAGCCGGCGCCGTTCGGCTTGTTCACGGCGATGATGGCCGCGCAGTTCTTCGTCGTGCTATTCGTCTTCCCGGAGACGAAGGGTGTGACGCTCGAGCAAATGCAGAAGAAGCCCGGCATTCATTCGGCCGGCGGTTACTCTCACCCTGTCTACCTAGCGGCGGCGCCGCCGTGCTTGACCCATTCTGATGTGAACTTCGCGTGCTTGATCGTCTGCAGCTCAGGCGCTTGCGGCGCTTCACGAGAGCTACTGCTGTAGGTGACGTGGATCAGCCCGTCCCGCGTCTGGAGAAGCGATGGGTAAGAGTAACTGCCAGTCTTCGGAGGATCGTTCTCCAGCGTTCGCTTCCAGGGCCAGGTCTTGCCTTCGTCCACCGATAGCCAAACCGAAAGGCGATGTCGTCCTTCTTCCGTGTCGTTCAGGACCATGCACCACGAGCCGTCGCGCAGAGCGATCACCTCCAGACTCGATCCGGGGTTAGGAATGTCGGAATCTACAATCTCCGACCACGTTACGCCGTCATCGTGGGACTCGCCTACCAGGGCACGTTGCGGGGGCGGTCCGTTGTCGCGCATGTAGGCGATGATCGTCCCATCCTTGCGGACCACCAGGCTGGGTTGCACGCCGCCCAGGCTGATCAGCGGCTCGCTCGCCCGCCAGTTCAGCCCGCCATCGTCGGTGATCGCGATGAGAGACAAGTTGTAGGTGTCGGAGTAGAGCGGCACGAGCACCCGCCCGGAACGCAACTGCAGGGGATGAATGCGCGGCATCCAGCCCAGTCGGTTGAGCAGCTTGTTCGATGCGTTCCCGATGGCCGCGTCCACCTCGGCCTTGTCCTTGCCGGTCGCGAGCGTTGTGGACAAACCTTGGAGCACCGGACTCACCTTCGCCGCGAAGTCGCGGGGGATCAGCAGCAGATTGTCGGAATAGTCCCAACGAATCGGCTGTTGCCTGCCTCCATCGTTCGAGATGCGCAGCTTCAGCAGCGCGCCCTCCCACCGGTTGTCGAGAATGGTGGCCCAGAAAAACCACAGCCGCTTCTCCCGATCGACGAAGAGCACCGGATTCGTGTCGGGGAATCCAGGCGTGTCCGCCAGAGTAAACGGCGGGTCCCACTGCCCGGCGCCCGGCCGCAGATAAGCGGCCTGAACCTTCACATCGTCGGCGGTGCGCTCGCCCGAACCGATATACCAGCACGTCATCAGGCGTCCGTCCGGCAATTCCACGATGGACGAAGAGTGCGCGTGGAGCGGTTGCGGGGGGAAGATGGCTTGCGCCTCGAAGGACGGCCCGGCGGCGAAAACGCAGCAGGCGCCAAGCAAGCAGAACGCGGCGAGATGGAGTTTCATTCGTTATTCCAGGATGCGAGGCGGTCGCGCCACAAGCGCTCCTCCGTGCATTGTACAAGGCGGTTCTACTCGCGATGGCCGCCACTTGTCGCCGCCCCGCTCCATGTCTCCACCCTACGAGTCAGTGGGGTCAGCGTACATAATATCCCGGCCGGTTCTTCACGGTCAGGCCCTGGAACTTGGTCTTGATCTCGATCTTGCGGAACTGACCCGGCTGGCCAGGGCGCGACGAAACGTAACCGACGGAATAGAGGCCGCGCAACTCAGCTTCGATCTGGTCGAAGGCGTCTTTCAGCGGGCCCGAACCGACCCGAAACTCGCGGCCGCCGGAATCCTCGCAAAGGTACGGGAGCACATTGGGATTACGCTTGTGAGCCTGCGGGCTGCCGCCGTTGTTCAACCCGTACAAGAGCACGTCGGCCTGCTGCAGCTCGCGCGTGACTTCAGCCACCCGCAGCTTGCTGGAGTTCTCCTCCCCATCGCCAATCATGACCAGCGCTTTGCGTCCGGGCAGGCTTTCGAGCTTCTCTTTCGTGGTCCAGTAAATGGCGTCATTGACCGCCGTACCACCCTCCCGCATCTCGTTCGGCCCGATCCCCGGCGACTTCCCGTAGTTCCACGCGGCTTCCAGGATTGCCAGTTCGAGTTCGCGAGCCGTGCTTGTGAAGTCGTGCAGGAGCTTGATCCGGTTGCCGAATCCGACCACCAGCGCCCGGTCCTGCGTGCGCAGGATACCGCGCAGGAACGCCGCGGCCGTCTCCAGGTTCTGCCCCTCCAGTCCTTCCTGGCTTCCGCTCCGGTCAATCAGCAAGGCCAGCGTGAGCGGCGTGTCCAGGTCCCGGGAGAAGTTGCGAATCTCCTGGCGGGCGCCGTCCTCGTAGAGTTCGAAGTCGTCCTTCGCCAGCCCGCTCACCAGATTGCCCGAAGGGCCGCGCACACTGAAGGCCACGTTGACCAGACGCACGTCGACCGAGAAAACAGGCTGCTTGTCCTGCGCCTGCGGTAGCTGGGGGGATTGCTGCGCCAGAGCGCCGCTCAAGGCAACAGCGGCGATCGCGATCATTCTCGCTCTCATCAATTGTGATACTACGAAGAAATTCCGGTAGGCGTTCCCACTTGCGCCTCGAATTCAATTAGACTGCCAGCGGGAGTTCCGCTTATGCGCAGATTCATTACGATTGCCCTGATCGGGGCATTAGCCGGCCTGACCGGCTGCAACTCGGACCGCACGCCGGAGAAAGCCAAGGCGTTTGCCGACAAGGCGGAAGCCGAATTGTTGGAGGTAACTAATGCGGCCAGCCGCGCGCAGTGGGTCCAGGAGACCTTCATCACGGGCGACACGGAGGCCATCGCCGCCGCGGCCAACGAAAAGCAGATCGCGGCCCAGGTCCGGCTCGCCAAAGAAGCCGCGAAGTTCGGTGGCCTGAGCCTGCCGGAAGACGTGAAACGCAAGCTGTTGCTGATCAAGCTGGGCATCACGCTGCCCGCTCCGGCCGATTCGAAAGAGAGCGCCGAGGTGGCGCGACTGGCGGCCTCGCTCGATGCCACCTACGGCAAAGGCAAGTACTGTCCGGGTGGAGACACTTCGAAGTGCCTGAGCATCGACGACATTACGAAGATCATGGCCACCAGCCGCGATCCTAAGCAGCTTCTCGACGTCTGGCAAGGCTGGCACAGCATCGCGCCTCCAATGCGTAAGGATTACGCGCGATTGGTCGAGCTGTCGAACAAGGGCGCCAAAGAGATCGGCTTTGCCGATACGGGCGCGCTGTGGCGTTCGGGCTACGACATGCCGCCAGACGACTTCGCGAAGGAACTCGACAAGCAGTGGGAGCAGGTGAAGCCGCTCTACACTCAGTTGCACGCCTATGTGCGCTGGAAGCTGCACGAGAAATATGGCGACGTCGTGCCGGCCAACGGCCCGATTCCCGCGCATCTGCTGGGAAACATCTGGGCGCAGACCTGGGACAACCTGTATCCGATGCTGGCGCCGAAGGACGCCGACCCGGGCTATGACCTGACAGCGATCCTGAAACAGCGCAAGACGGACCCGCTGCAAATGGTCCGCTATGGCGAAGGCTTTTTTGGTTCGCTCGGATTTGCCGTGCTGCCCAAGACGTTCTGGGAGCGGTCGATGTTCGTGCGCCCGCGGGACCGCGACGTCATTTGCCACGCTTCGGCCTGGGATGTCGACAACGTGGAAGACCTGCGTTTGAAGATGTGCATCGACATCGTGGCCGAGGACTTCTACACCGTACACCATGAACTGGGACACAACTTCTACCAGCGGGCCTACGACAAGCAGCCGTTCCTGTTCCGCAACTCCGCGAACGACGGCTTCCACGAGGCCATCGGAGACACCATCGCGCTCTCCATCACGCCCGATTACCTCGTGAAGCTGGGCTTCATCCAGAAGGCTCCCGACGCGTCGAAGGACACCGGGCTGCTGCTCAAGAGGGCGTTGGAGAAAGTGGCGTTCCTGCCTTTCGGCCTGCTCATCGATCAGTGGCGCTGGCAGGTGTTCTCGGGCAAGATTCCTCCGGAGAAATACAACCAGGCGTGGTGGGAACTGCGCCAGAAGTATGAAGGCATCGCGCCCAGCTCGCCGCGCGGCGAAGAGTTCTTCGATCCCGGGGCCAAGTATCATGTGCCGGGCAACGTGCCCTACACGCGCTACTTCCTCGCGGCGTTGCTCCAGTTTCAGTTCCACAAGGCGCTCAGCGAGACGGCGGGCTGCACGGAGCCGCTGCACCGCTGCTCGATCTATGGCAACAAGGCGGCTGGCGCGAAGCTCAATTCGATGCTCGAAATGGGCCAGTCCAAGCCGTGGCCGGATGCTCTTGAGAAGCTGACGGGGTCGAGGCAGATGGACGCTTCGGCCTTGCGCACCTATTTTGCGCCTTTGGAGAAGTGGCTGATCGAGCAGAACAAGGGCAAGCCGGTCGGCTGGTAGTTGCCGCCTCGTCTTGTGGCGCACGCTTTAGCGTGCCGTGGCGGCATTCATGCCGCCATTTGGCGGACGCCGGGATAAATCCCGCCGCAGCACGCTAAAGCGTGCGCCACAACTGGCCGTCTACCAGGAAAAGCAGAACGGGCGGTTGAGCCGATGCCCAACCGCCCCATTGCGGAATTTTAATTCCGCCTCGATTTCCCAAACTTTCTACGACATCTTGTAACTGTCGTTCTTGTTATCCCAGAGCGCGACCCTCTTCTGCTTGTAGCTCATCACCGAGAGGAAGCCCGGGATGGCCGCTTCATAGCCCGCTTGCGGCGGCGCAATCGGCTTCTCCGTGCCCAGAACGGAGTTCAGGAAGTTGCGGATGTGCGCTTCCACGGCGAGGTTGTCGTTGCCGGGGATCGTGATGGTCAGTTCCTTGCGCCTCTGCATTGCTTCGTTCATGCCCGGCGTGAAGACTTCCGGATAGTAATTGAGCGTCGAGCGGTTGAGCACCTCAATGGTTCCCTCGTTGCCCAAATACTGTTCTCCATAGCCGTTCTTGGCGTTGCCGAGGTAGCAGGAATAATTTACATGAAACTTATCCGGGTAATCGAGCAGGACGCTCCAGGTGTCGGGGACTTCCCGGTCGTCGTTCTCGGTCCAGCGCAGCACCCCTCCGGTGGCGACCACCGAGGACGGGATTCCGCGCCCCATCACAAAGGCCGTGATGTCGGTCTGGTGGACCATCAGGTCGGTGGCGATGCCGCTGGAGTAGTCCCAATAGAGGCGCCACTGGCCGTAGCGGTGGGCGTCGAAGGGCCTCTCCTGCGCGGGCCCCAGGAACTTCTGCCAGTCTGCGTTCTGCGCGGTCAGGGCCGGGTCCAACGGGTAGCGCCAGGCCGCGGCGCCGCTCGGCAGCGCGTTTCGGTACCAGAACGCCCGGACGTAATGGCAGTCGCCGATAACGCCCTGCGAAATCATCGTTCGGGCCATCTGGTACAGGCTGTTTGAGCGATTCTGCGTGCCCACCTGGATGACGCTCTTCGACTTCGCTACGGCGCGCATGATCTCCTGCGCCTCTTCCACGGTGTGCGCCAGCGGCTTTTCCACGTACACATTCTTGCCGGCCGCGATAGCGTCCAGCAGCATGCGATGGTGCAAATGCTCTGGCGTGGCGATGAACACCGCGTCCACCTCTTTGTCCGCCAGCAGCGCGCGGTAATCCTCGTAGGTCTTGGGGGTGTTCGTTCCCTTGGTTTGAACGATGTCCTTGCCCTTCGCCAGATTGGCGTTGAAGGTGTCGCAGAGAGCCGTCACTTTGAGCTTGGAAGCATTGCCGGCGTAAGCCCGCTCGATCAGGTACCGTCCGCGAGTGCCAGTGCCAATCCAGCCCAGGCTCACCCGATCCGTTGCGCCGAACGCGGGAAGAATCGCGGGGCCCGCGGCCAAAGCGGCGGCTGAAATCGCGGTCTTGGCAAAGGCGCGGCGTGAGTATTCTCGACTCATAGACAAATCCTCCTGCGGAACGGGCATTTTGCACGGCGGTTGCGCGCCGGATCCAACCATTCAGCATATCCGATCCGCGCATGGCCGCTTCTACTGGAATACGGATCTATCTGCCTTGAATTCCATTATTTGAAGATAGGGAGATCCGATTCATTTTCAGTTGTACTGATGTTACAATCACTCTATATCGGTACATCCGGTACGTTTTGGTTGGTCTGCTGTGTTGTAGCATCCAGCAGACAAGACGCTTCGGGAGGCGTTGTGAATAGGGACTCGGCCATAGCTTTAGCTCCAGGTCTCGAGGCATGCCAACCGGAAGAGCGCCGCCTTTGGGGCGCTCTCGGGTGTATGCGCGCATGTGCAGCCGAGCCGGGTCGCCCATCGGCGGTGCCAGGTCTGCCCCCTGTCGTGGCAGAAAATCCAGACGACTCCATTGGTGGCGCGAGGGCTTCGGCCCGTGGTCCACGGCGGCCTCGGTCGAGGACTTTCCGCCGGGTTCATCGCGGCCGGTAATCGTCGTCTGATTGGGTGGCCACTTGGATGTGGCGATGTTATGACCGCTGGATAGTGGTCAAGTTTTTTGGCCCTGCCCTGATTTGGGGCTTGGCAGTTGCAGGAGCCGGCGGTATCAGCGGCGGTTCCATTCAGGTGCATCGGTTTTGTTACATTTTGACGGGAGGTTAGTATGCAAAAGTCCTTTATGAGTAAGCTGCTAGGGGTAATCGCCCTGTGCCTGCTGCTCTTGCCTGCGGCGGTGACCGCACAATCCATCTCCGGTGAATTGGTGGGAACCATCTATGACGCCACCGGCGCAATTGTGGCCGGCGCCTCCGTCGTAGCAACCCATAGCTCCACGGGTGTTCAATCCTCAACGGTGTCGTCGTCGACCGGCCAGTACCGCATCGGCAATCTGCCGGTCGGCTCTTACTCGCTCAAAGTCACGGCGAAAGGTTTCAGCGTCTCCGAGATCAGGGGCGTCGAGGTCAGCTTGAACATGCAAGCCACATCGAACGTGACCCTCCAGATCGGCGAATCGAAGACCGTGGTCGAAGTGACCGGCTCTTCGGTTACGATCGACACGACCACCGCGCAGGTCGAAAGCACCTTCGACGCCCAGCAATTGGCGGATCTGCCAACCACCAGCGGCGGCTCGGGCGTACTCAACCTGGCGCTTTACACTTCCGGCGTGTCCACCAGCGGCGCGGTGGGGGTAGGCACCGGCCCGTCGGTAGGCGGCCAGCGTCCGCGCAACAACAACTTCACGATCGAGGGTATCGACAACAACAACAAGGGCGTGACCGGACCGATCGCGAGCATCCCGAACGACGCCGTCGCGGAGTTCTCGATTCTCTCCAACCAGTTTTCGGCAGAGTACGGCCACTCCTCCGGCGGCCAGTTCAACCAGGTGCTCAAGGGCGGAACGAACGAGTTCCACGGCATGGCCTATGAGTACCTGAGCAATCGCACGCTGAACGCTCTGGATCAGCAGGACATCGTGTCCGGCGTGACTTCGCTGCCGCGTTATGACAACAACCGTTTTGGCGGCAATATCGGCGGGCCGATCAAGAAGAACAAGCTGTTCTTCTTTTTCGATTACGAATACAATCCGGTCGGCCAGTCCGGCGTCCCCGGCGCGATTTACGCTCCCACAACGGACGGCTATGCCACCCTCGCCGGTATTCCTGGGATCAATCAGACGAATCTCGGAATTCTAAAGCAGTATCTGCCGGCGCAGTCCACCGCCATAGCCGGCGCGTCCATAGCGGTTTGCCCGGGAACTCAGATGGGGCTTACGAATGGCGCCTGCCCCGCTGGCGCGACCCAGTACCAGATTCCGTACGGCCAGTATTCGTTTACCGCGCCGCTCTACACGAACAACTACACCTACGTGATTTCGTCCGATTATACGATCAGCGACAAGGACCAGCTCCGTGGCCGGTACGTCCGCGGCAACTCAACAACGCAAGATACCGCGGCGCAGTTGCCGGCCTTCTGGATCCCCCTAGTGTTCCCGACCTACCTGGCAACCCTCACCGAGTTCCATAACTTCAGCCCGAGTGTGACCAACGAGTTTCGTTTGGGCTTCAACCGGTTCTCGCAGGATTACCCGGTTGGAAGTCAGAAATTCCCCGGACTCGACCAGTTCCCGAACCTCCAATTCTTCGACCTGAACGGCGTGCAGATTGGGGCCGATCCGAATGCTCCGCAGACGGCCGTCCAAAACACTTACCAGATCACGGACAATTTCTCCTGGCTGAAGGGCGCGCACACCATCACAGCCGGTGGGGACTTCAGGAAGTACATCACCCCGCAGACCTTTACTCAGCGTGGCCGCGGCGACTACGAATACAGCTACGTCAGCGACTATCTGTTCGACTACATCCCGGACTACCTCGGTGAGAGGACGACGGGCAATCTCGTTTACTACGGCGATCAGATTCAGTTTGGCGCTTATGTGAACGATAGCTGGAAGGTCAAGCCGAATTTCACGATCAATCTCGGTGTCCGCTACGAGCGGACTACAATTCCTTACGCCGAGCGGCTGCAGACGGTCAACGCTATTTCCAGCGTTCCCGGTTTGATCAACTTCGGCGAGCCCAAGGTTCAGAACCTCAATTTCGAACCGCGTGTCGGCGTTGCCTGGTCGCCCGGAACGAGCGGCAAGACCTCGATTCGCGCCGGGTTTGGCATCAACTACGACCAGCTCTTCGACAACCTCGGCCTGCTCACGACTGCGCCCCAATTCCAGCAGACGGTGGATGTGGGCGGCAATGCCGGCTCCGGCTTCCTCGCGGGCGGCGGCATTCCGCCGAACGCTTCCTCGGGCTCGCTGGACCAGGCAACCGCTCGCGCCGAGACCGGCGGTTATGTCCCGGACCAGAAACTTCCCAAATCCCTTCAGTGGAACATCGGCATCCAGCGCGTTGTCCACGAAGACTATACCGTGGAACTCCGCTACCTCGGCACGCGCGGCCTCAACCTGCCCATCCAGGACCGGCTGGATATCCAGGATGAGGTTACCCCCCAATACAACCTGCCCGTGTATCTTTCGGCGCCGTCTCAGGGCACTCTCGACGGCCTGACGAACACGCTCAGCTCGATCAAGGCGCGCGGCCACTTCCTGCCGCAGTACGCGGATGCCGGCTTCCAGAGCAACATCGTCGCCTATATGCCGATGGGCGCTTCGACCTATCACGGCCTCGCCGCGCAGGTCACCCGCCGCTTCCACAACGGCCTGCAGTTCGTGGGCGCCTACACCTTCAGCCACAATATCGACAACTCGACGGCCGAAGTGTTCTCCACCTACACCACGCCCCGCCGTGGGCAGGACTTCCAGAACCTGAACGGCGATCGGTCCAGCTCCGCGCTGGATCACCGCAACCGCTTCACCATGGCGACGGTTTACGACATGCCCTTCTTCAAGAACAGCAACTGGTTGCTGAAGAACATCGTGGGCAACTGGGAATTCGCGCCGATCTACACTTATGAGACCGGCACGCTGTACACCATTCAGAGCGGCATCGACTCCAACCTGAACGGCGACTCGGCCGGCGACCGCACCTGGATCAACGCGTCAGGGACAGGCAATATCGGCAGCTCCATGACGGCGCTGACGAATAGCGCCGGCGCCACGGTGGCCTACCTCGTCAATAATCCCCAAGCCCGCTACGTCCAGGCGCCTTCGGGCGTTCTGACCACGGGCGGCCGCAACACTGCTCACCTGCGTCCGATCGACAACGTCGACTTCAGCCTCCTGAAGCGCTTCAACGTCTTCAAGGAGAACAAGAAGCTCGAGTTCGGCGCCCGGTTCTACAACTTCCTGAACCACCCGCAGTACACCGGCTCGCACATTAACGACGTGGCCTCCGTCGGCTACACCGGCGGCGCGGTTCACGACTTCCTGATCCCGGGCACAGCCGGGTTCTACGACCCGACCCAGGTGTTCTCGAGCAACCCTCGGAGCATCCAGCTTTCGGGTAAGTTCATCTTCTAAACTTCGAATCAGTGACGAGCAAGAAGGGGGCGCTTCGGCGCCCCTTTTTTCGTGCCGGACCACCCGTCAAGTACGATGGCGAAGGAGTCGGTAATCAGAATCGGGAACGTGAGTCACGCCGCGGATATCTGTCCGCGCTGTGCCCGGCAGACCAGGCCGTCCAGATGAGGGAGCCAGAATGGGTAAGGGATTTTGCGCCTGGAGCCCGAGGACTTACACAGCCACCTGCTCGTCTTGACCGAGCAGCGGATATGCACAACGCCGAAAGTAGTCCTCAGGTCGCCCCTCGCGAGCCCGAAGGGAGAGGATTCGAGTGGCGGGGACGACGAGGCTCGAACTCGCGACCTCCGACGTGACAGGCCGGCGCTCTAACCAACTGAGCTACGTCCCCGCACCAACACGAACACTCTCAGGATAACATGCGCCGGCGGTGGATTTCAAATGCACGACGGGACTATCCCGGCGATCCCTTTGAAACTGTGGGAGTTCCGTCGCTCCGCGGAAACATACGGCGTGTGTTATGTTGGCCGGATCGCCCAATG
>Ga0302270_10003087_pt1 | contig 15921 bp, 12 predicted proteins | sample III_Bog_E2_3_FD_198773 | JGI IMG/M metagenome (GOLD analysis project Ga0302270, IMG submission 198773) | Peat permafrost microbial communities from Stordalen Mire near Abisko, Sweden - III_Bog_E2_3 | ecosystem: Environmental > Terrestrial > Soil > Wetlands > Peat | place: Sweden: Abisko... | reverse complement strand
CACATCGTGGACATCCATGCCCGGGTCTACGAGATCGGAGCGCTCCTGCCCGCCTCCATGATCGCCAATTCCCTCCCGCTTTCGCCGGGTGGGGTGGGGTTGGGCGAGACCGTGGGCGCTCTGGGATTCGCACGACTGGGGTATCCGGCTTGGACCGGATCGGAGACGCTGCTCCTGGTGCGGCTTGCCGCCGTGGCCTGGGCCTTGCCGGGATTGGCCGTCTGGTTGTCGACCAGGGACGCTCCGAAGCCCCGGGAATAGGTCAGCGGCCCCTGGACTCCAAGGTCCGGACGCGTTGTTCCAATTCGGCGACGCGACGCCGCAGCTCTTCCAGTTCCGCGACGGTCGCCGAGGAGGAGGGCAGGACGGGCAATTCGTCGGAATCGGCATCCACCAGGCTGGGGAAGGAGGAGGGGTCGATCTGTTCGGCCAAACCGACGCGGAAGCGCCAACGCGGCTCGCGCTGGCCAGGTTGGCGGGGAACGCGGGCGATGGGGGATTCGTTGACGGAAACCAGCGTTTCCAGGGCATCTTCGGTCTGTTGGGGCGAGAGGTCGATCATCTTCTCCCTCGCCCGGGTGCGAAGCTCCGAAGCCGTCTGCTCCCCGCGCAGGAGCAGGAGACCGAACAACGCCACCTGTCCGCGGTTCATTCCCCAGCGGTGCTCCTCGAACAGGGTGTGCTGGTATTTGCGGACCTCGTGCCCCCCCTTGGGCTCGATGAAATGCACCAGACCCTTGAGCTTGAGGGCCTTGATCCCCAGTTCGACGTCCAGTTCCTCGTAGTCGGTGACCGGCTGGCGATTGGTCGCCTGGTTGCATCCGGCCCGCAGCGACTTGAGCGTCAGCGGGTAGTACTCCGGCGTCGCCATCGACTTTTCGACGAGCGTCCCCAGGATCCGGATTTCCAGGTCGGTCAGCGCATCCATCTACTCCTCCAGACCCAGTTGGGAGATCGGGCCGATACCCAGCCGGAGGAGGCGAACCTCGTCTCCGACCAAGCTGACAATGGTAGTTCCAGATGCCGGGATTTCTTCGGCGTCCAGGACCAGGTCCACGGAGCGCCCGTACTGCTCCTCCACCGCTTCCCCCGTGGTGAAGATTTCGCCCTCACGCTCGGAGAAACGGGCCGCGGCGTTGACCAGCGGATGGCCGTGCGTCGCCAGCAACGCCTGCAGCACGGGGTGGGTGGGCATGCGCACGCCCACCTCCGGCCGCTTGATGGAGAGCATCTTGGCCGTGCGCGTGCGGGCGGGCAGGATGAAGGTGTAGGGGCCGGGCATCAGGTGCTTCATGGTGCGGAAGGCGAAGTTGGAGACCTCCGCGTACTGGGCGATCTGGGAGAAGTCGTGGAACAGGAGAGCGAGGACTTTCGCCTTCACGGGGTTGGTGAGTCGGTAGAGCTTGTTCAAGGCCTTGGGGCTGGCCGTGGAGCAGCCCATTCCATAGCCGGATTCCGTGGGCCACACCACGATGCCGTCCTTGTCCAGGACGGCGGAGGCTTGCTCGACCAGCCGGGGCTGCGGAGTCAGCGGGTGGATCCGGACCAGCAATTCAGGCTTTCTGGACGGGCAGGCGGTAACCCGCCGAACGTCCGTGGATCTCCTTGCAGTCGCGGATCAGTCGCGCGAGCGTCGCGGGCGTGATGGCCTGCTTGGGGTCGTCGCCGATGCCCTTGGAACCGCAGACGTGCGTCTCCACGTTCAGGCCGTCGGCACCGTAGGCGGCTGCGGCGAGGGACGCGAAGGGAACGAAGGCGGCCTTGCCCACGGAATGGGAAGGGTCCACCACCACGGGCGCCCAGGTCCGGGCCTTCAGGAGGGGGGAGATGGATTCGTCCGGGAAGTTCCTGTACCCGTCCAGTTCCGGCTTGGTACCGCGCGGGCAGAGCACCACGTTGGGATTGCCCCCCGCCGCGATGTATTCGGCGGCGCAGAGGAATTCGTCCACCGGACCCATGTGCATGCCGCGCTTGAGCAGGACCACCGTGGCGGTGCCCGCCGTCCCGCGTCCCACCTGCTTGAGCAGCCCGTAGTTCAGGGCGTTGCGGGTCCCGATCTGGATCACATCCACGCCGGCGTCCATGACCACCTGCAGATGTCGGTCCTCCATGACCTCCGTGCTCACGGGGAGTCCCGTCTCCTCGCGAGCACGGAGCAGGATCTGGAGCGCCTTGTCGTCGCCTTGGTAGGCGTTGGGGCTGGTGCGGGGTTTCCAGACCCCGCCGCGGATGGCCACGGCTCCCGCCTCCTTGACGGCATGGGCCGTTTCCAGGAAGTACTGGGGATTCTTGGGGTCGATGGTGCACTGCCCGGCGATGACATGGAATCCGTCGCCCAGGACGGCGTCCCCCAACCGCACCTTGTGCGAGCTCAGGTCGGAGGCGTGGTGCATCAGGCGATAGGGCGCCTGGATGCGGTCGAACCGCTCCACGTAGTCCAGACCCTCGATGCGGCCCACCATCTCCTCGTCGCGCTCGTCGCCGGAGATGGCGTAGATGGTCCGGGTGGTGCCGGAAATGACGGTGACCGAGCAGCCGTACTCGGCCAGGATGCCCTCCACCTCGGCGAGCTGGGCGGAGGTGAGGGATTTTTCTCTGGGAAGGATCATAAGGGGGCGAAAACTACCAATCCCGCACGATTTCTACTCGGAAGCGACGTCCTCCCCGGATTCTGCCAGGAGCCTGCGGACGGCCCGCCTTCGAAACTCCGCGTCGGAATCGGCGGAAGCCGGAAACGGAATGTCGGAAAGGGTCTCGTCCACCAGCAGCTTCCGGTCTTCCTCCGTGAGAACGTGGGCGGCCCACAGGTCGGGTCGGCGCTCCATGGTCCAGAGCAGCTGCTGCTTTCGTTGCCAAAGCCGGATGCGTTCGTGGTTTCCGGAAAGGAGTGCGTCGGGGACCTTCAGGCCGTTCCAGACTTCGGGGCGCGTGTAGACCGGCCAGCCCAGCAGCGGCACCTCGAAACTGTCGGTGCGGGCGGATCCATCGTCGCCCAATACCCCCGGCAGGAGCCGGGTCACGGCGTCCAGGAACACAAGACTCGCCATCTCGCCGCCCGAGAGCACGTAATCGCCCACCGAGAATTCGTGGGTGACGCGAAGGTAGCGGAACCGCTCGTCCAGCCCCTTGTAGTGGCCGCACACCAGCGCGATCTCGGGAACGCTCGACCATTCCCGGACATCGGCCTGGGTCAGAGGTTTGCCGTGCGGGGACGGACACAGGACGGGAACGCCTTCCCGGCCCTCCAGGGCTTTTTCCAGGCACTGCTCCAGGGGTTGCGGGTGCAGGACCATGCCGGGCTCGCCGCCGTAGGGGTAGTCGTCCACCGCGCCGTAGCGGTTGAGCGGGAATTCCCGCAGGTCGTGGAGGCGCAGATCGAAGACGCCCGCCTTCTTCGCCTTGGCCGGGATGGAATGCTCCAAGGCCTGGAAGATGCCGGGGAACAGCGTCACGACGTCCACCCTCACGAGAGGGCGTCCCAGATCTCGCGATCGGCGAAGACGACCCGGGAAGCCATGTCCACCCGGCAGGCGAGGGGCCCTTCCAGGGGGAGGACGACTTCCGTCCCGTCATCGCCCACGGCCCGCAGGGCGAAGGTGGGGATGTCGGCCAGGCCCAGGGCCCTGCCCAGGACGGATCCTTGGGCATCCACCACGGGGAGGTTCTCCAGGTCGGCTTCGATCCAACCTCCCGCAGGTCTCTGGACGCTTGTTTCCGGGACGCAGATCCAGGCGCCGGAGAGGAGCTTGGCGGTTTCGGGATCGCGGATTCCCTCGAACGAAAGACGCCACAGCGGACCGGCCGCCATGGCGTCGACGATCTTGATGTCGCGCCGACCGCGGCCGGTGACGAGCACCACGTCCGAAAGCCCCCGGAACCGCTCGGGGTTCCAACTGAGGCATTCGGCCTTGATGTGGCCCGACAGGCCGTGGGGGGAGTGGAGCCGACCGACGGCCACCAGACCGTCGGGGATCTCCATTCCCGAACTCAGCCCGCGGCCGCGGCCTTGGCCTGGGCCTTCTTGGAGGGCACGGGCTTCCTGGCCTTCTCGGGGATCACGGAGGTTCCGACGGTGGAGGGATCCACGCCGACCCGCACCGCGGCGTGCTTGGCCAGAAGTCCGTGGCGACGGAAAATGGACTTCACGGTTTCCGAGGGGATGGCGCCCTTGGCGAGCCAGTCGAGAATGATCGCGTCCTTGAGCTGGATGCCGGAAGGCGTGCTCAGGGGATCGTAGGTGCCGACTTCCTGCAGGAAACGTCCGTCGCGCTTCTGGGCCGAGTCGGCGACCATGATGCGGAAGAAGCTCCTGTTTTTGCGGCCGCCCCTTTGGAGGCGGAAGATGGTGGCCATGGGTGTTCCTTTGCCGGATTGAAAATCGAGGGGGTTAATGTAAGAACCAGAACCCCAGTCCTCAAGGGCCAGGGTTCCCGGCCTGCGTGTTTCGCAGGATGGGAGAGCCAGGGTTCCCGGCCTGCGTGTTTCGCAGGATGGGAGAGCCAGGGTTCCCGGCCTGCGTGTTTCGCAGACTGGGAGGGTCTGGTCTAGATTTGCTCGCGAATGGAACGCGACGCCCGCAGGGGCATGACCACGGCCACACTGGTCCTCATGGGATCCACCCTGGCCAGCCGGGTCCTGGGTCTTCTGCGCGAGGCGTTGCTGGCCGCACGGCTGGGGACGGGCTCGGAGGCCGACGCCTACGCCACCGCCTTCCAGTTGCCGGATCTGGTGAACACCCTCCTGGCGGGGGGATTCCTGTCCCTTTCGTTCGTTCCTCTCTACCTGGACGCCCTGCGCGAGCGCGGCAAGGAGACGGCGGCCCGATTCCTGGGGGGGGTGGCCCTGCTCCTGGGAATATCCGGTGTGGTCGTCATCGGGTTGCTCGCGGTCTACGCCCGGCCGGTGCTGCAGGTCATGCAACCCGGGCTGGTGGGCACTCCGACCATGGAACGGGCCATCCACCTCACCCGCATCCTCCTCCCCGCGCAGTTGTGTTTCCTGCTGGCGGGAGCCTGGAACGGGGCACAGTACGCGCACCGCAGGTTCCTGGTGCCCGCGATCGCACCCCTGGTCTACAACATGGGCATCCTGGCGGGAGGGTGGTTCCTGGCTCCTTGGATGGGTGCGGAAGGGTTCGCCTGGGGCGTTCTGGCCGGGGCGGTGGTCGGCCACCTTTTCCTGCAGGCCTGGGGCTTGTGGCATTCCGGAGCCGGAGTGGGCTTTCCACGGGAGGTCGGCCCCGAACTTCGGGCCTTCGTCTGGCGATCCCTCCCGCTCATGCTCGGGCTCACCCTCGTGTTTTCCAGCGAATTCCTGCTGCGTCGACAAGCCGGATTCCTGGGCACCGGAGCGGTCGCCCAAGCGAGTTACGCCTTCAAGCTCGTCATGGTTCTGGTGGCATTGTTCGGGGGGACCGCGGGAGTGGCCTCCTATCCCTACATGGTGGATCTGGTGGCACGTCGGGACTGGGACGTGTTGCAGGAACTGATCCGCACATCGCTCCGACGCCTGGCCACGCTGCTGGTGCCCGTCTCCTGCTTCGCTTCCGCCTTCGCCCACGATCTCGTCCGATTGGCCTTCCGGCGGGGCCGGTTCGGCGAGGATGCCGTGGTGGTGGTGGCTTCGCACTTGGCGGTCATGGTCTGGTGCGTGTTCCCCTGGTGCGTCCAGATCATGCTGGCCAGGGCCTTGTACGCGAGGGGAAAATTCTGGCTCGGGGCGGCGATGGGCACGGTGTGCGTCCTGGCGGCGTGGCCGGCGTGGTCCTTCTTCGTCCAGAGGTGGGGGCGGGGCGGACTCGGTGCCGGCCTCGTTCTGCTGGTCGGCCTCCAGGCGGTGGTGTTCGCCGCGGCTTGGTGGAGATCCCCGTCGGGGAACAAGGCTTTCGCGGGTCTTTGGACCCTGCTCGCCGAACTCGCGCTGGTTTCCGGATCGGTGGCCGCGACGGGACGAATGCTGGGAGGTGGCCTCTTCGGGTTGGGCCCCTTCGCCCTTCTGTCCGGGTCCGCCACAGCGGTCGCGGTCTGGGCCGTTTGGCGCAAGTGGCCTGGGGTCGAGGCCATGACATCCAGGCTGCGCACTAGATTTGGTCCTTCATGAATCGCAAGCCATTGGCCCTGGCCTTGGGCTTTATACTGCCATTCCTGGGCGCTCTCGCGGCGACGATCGGCCTGGTTTCGTCCGAGTCCCTCTATCCGACCGTCCTCGCCCTCACCACGCCCACCGTGAAGACCGACCGGGAAGGCGCCTCCCCCGTGGTGCTCGTGGAGATCGACAACGCTTCGCAGGATGCGCAGGGGCCCTGGCCTTGGCCCGCGTCCCGGGTGGACGACCTGATCCTCTCCATCGCCAATTCCGGCGCCCGCTCCGTGGTCGTGGACAAATCCATGTTCTCCGACCCCGACCATGGTCCCACACCCGCCCTGTGGAGCGCCCTCCCCGGGGGCGTGCCCGTGGTCGTTCCAGCGAGCGCTCCGTCCGGAACCTTCAGCGACGCCTGCCAGATCTGGAAACTGTCCGCGACGGACGCGGAAGCGTCCTTTCCCGAAGTGGGAACGCTGGCGCTCCCTTCCGGGGTCCCCTGCGACGACCGGTTCAGCGCGGGCCTGGACACCCTGGTTCCCTCCGAGGGGGGATTGAGCTACCCGCTGCTCTGGAGCGATGGCCGCCACCTGATTCCCTCCCTGCCCCTGGCGGCATTGCTCGTTTCATCTCCCAACGTCTCGGTGGCGTCTTGGTGGGCCTCTTCCTCCCGAACCATCGCCGGCCCCCACGGAAAGACCGTCGTGGACGCCGGCGGAAGCATCCTGATGCGGCCGCTGGGGGCTCCGGGCCAGGGCGTCCCGCGGGTGAACGCCGCCACGGTCCTCGCGCAGAAAGGGTCTTCCAACCTGTTCCGCGACCGGGTGGTGGTGGTGGGAGTGACCGCATCGGGACTCGTTCCCACCTGCGCCGTTCCGTTCACCGCGCCGTTGGCCGGGGACCGGATGCCCAGGGCCGAGGCCACGGCCACCGTGCTCCTGGACCTTCTCGACCAGTCCACCGTCCTGCAACCGGCCTGGTCCGTTGCCGTCTTCTGGGTGTCGCTGGCCGTCACCTTCCTCCTGGCTTGGCTGGGGCTCGCCAGGTTCAAGCGGCGCTGGACCGTCCTGGCCCTCCTGGCCCTGCTCGCCGCCGAGTGCGCCGGGTGGTGGATCGTCTTCCAGCTCGGCCTGTGGGTCAGTCCGCTCGCCTTCCTGGTGCCCGCCTTGGGGGCTTGGGTGACGGTCCTCGCGTGGCCCGGGTCGTCGGCGCGTTCGGCGAGGCCGGTGTCCCCCGCACCGCTGCCGCCCCGACCCCAGAGGGTGCCGGAAAACGTCCGCAACGCCCAGTCCGGCTCCAGTTCCACCATGGAGGTCGCCGTCGCCTCCGGGGTGACGGAAAGCCAGATGCAGCGCGGGCCGGACGGGGAGCTCACCAGGCTGGGGCGGTACGTGGACCTTTCCCCCATCGGATCCGGGGGGATGTGCAAGGTCTACGCGGCCCACGACCCCGTGATGGACAGGAAGGTCGCCATCAAGATCCTCCGCACCGACAAGGCCAAGGGACACACCACCGAACAGAGGTTCCTGCGGGAAGCCCGCATCGCCGGGTCGCTCCAACACCCGCACATCAACACCGTCTACGACTTCGGGCAGGCCGACGATCTGCTCTACCTGGTCCTGGAGTTCGTGGAGGGCGAGACGCTCGGCCAGTGGATCAAGGAACACAACGGCGTCCGGCCCAAGGCCATCGTGCCCTGGATCCACCAGATCGGCGACGCGCTGGACGCGGCGCACGCCGCGAACATCGTGCACCGCGACGTCAAGCCCTCCAACCTCATGATCGTGCGCTCCAACGGCGGCATCAAGCTGATGGATTTCGGGGTGGCCCGGACCCCGGACGTCACCCTGACCCAGGCGGGGACCACGGTGGGAACGCCCAACTACATGTCCCCGGAGCAGCTGCAGGGCTCCAAGGTCGGCCCGTCGTCCGACCTGTACGCCTTCGGCGTGGTCGTCTACCAGCTCCTCTCGCAGCGGCTTCCCTTCCACGGGGAGGGGCTCACCGCGCTGTGCAACGCGATCCTGAAGGGGCAGGGCCAGAAATTGTCGACGCATCGGCCGGATCTCGCCGGGCCCGTGGAGCAGGCGGTGCACAGGGCCTTCTCGGTGAAGTCGGAGGACCGGTTCCCCACCGGGGGAGAATTCGCAGACGCCTTCGAGAAGGCGGCCGCGGGATGATCCTGCCGGTCCTGGCCGCGCTCGCGATGTCCTCCTCCGAGGTCTCGGACCTGCGAGCCCTTCCCCCCGAGCAGGCGGTGGAACGGCTCGCCGGGGACAGTTCGGAGGGCGCCGCCTACCTGCGCGCCGAGGCCCTGCTGCGCTCGGGGCGGCTTCCGGAGGCGTTGGAGGCGTCGCAGGGCTTCCAGTCCGTCTTCGCGGGATCCCCCCTCCAGGCCAGGGCGCTCCTCCTGGAGTCGTGGGCCCTGCTCCTGGAGGGAGAGCAGGAACGCGGATGCCAGATATTGTCGGAGGTCGCCGCGGGACCGGACTCCGGCGCGGCGCTCCAGGCGAAGGCGGCCCTCCGGGACTGGATCCGTTCGGGACACCTGGACACCTCCGCGATCCTGGAACTCCCGTACCTGTGGCCCGGGATCGACGACACCACGCTGCGCGCCGCGTCGGCCGCGGTGTCCCCCGGGCAGCTGGTGGCCATCCTGCCCCTGACCGGATCCTACGCCCAGATCGGACGCAGGGTCGCGGAAGGGGCCAGGCTGGCCGCGTTGGACGCGAAGGTCGGCTTCCTGGTGGTCGACGAGCCGACGGACCCCATCCAGGCCGCCCTCCTGGTCCGCGGGATCCTCCGCGTCGCCAAGCCCCGGGCGCTGGTGGGACCGCTCCTGTCCAACACCGCCTCCGCCGCGGCTTTGGAGATGGCGCGTTCCGCACCCGCGATACCCATGGTCCTCCCCGCCGCCACGAGTCCCGGTGTGGCGAGCCTGGATCCCTCCGCCTGGCAGATCAACATCACCACCCGGGAGCAGGGCGTCGCGGCGGCCGATCTGGCCAGGAATTGCCTGCAGTCGCCCGAAGCGTTCCTGCTGTGGCCGAAGACCGAGTTCGGGGACGCCGTTTCCGACGGATTCCGCAGGGAATTCCCGCGGACGGGGGGGCACGTCGCGTGGCAGAGGTCGTACCAGGCCGGCACCACCGAGTTCCGCCCGCTGCTGGAGTCGCTGCGCCAGACCACCCTCGATCTGGAACGACGGCGGGGTCATGACACCGCCAACCTTTCTCCGGTGGTCTTCGTCCCCTCCGAAAGCCCTTCGGAAGCGCTCGCCCTGGGAGCCCAGGCCTCGCAGATGGGCATGAAGGTCCGATGGATCGGAGCCTCCGGCTGGCACTCCCGGCAGTTCCTGCTGGAGACGTCGGGCCGGTTGGACGGCGCCTACATCGTGACGGACAACGTCCCCGACGACTCCCGGCCGGCGTGGAAGGCCTTCGTCCAGAGGTGGCGCGCTTCGGAGAACGATTCCCCCGACAGGCTCGCCGGATTGGGCTGGGATGCGGTCGAGGTCGCCCTGAAACCGAAGATGCCGGACCGGTTCGAAGGGGCCCAGGCCGATCTCCGCATGGATCCGGTCAAGCGGACGAACACCGCGGTGGGTCTTCTCCGCGTCGACAAGGGCGCCTTCGTCCCGGCCAACTGCCCGGTTCCGTGATCGCGAGGCTCAACTGCCGCTCGATGGCCGCGGGCGGTCGCGCGGTGGCCAGGCTGGACGACGGGCGGGTGGTGTTCGTCGAAGGCGCAGCCCCCGGGGAGACCGTGGAGGCCGAGATCCTCGCGGACAAGGGACGGTTCCTGGAAGGTCGCGTGCTGCGCGTGCTGGAGCCCTCTCCCGACCGCGTGGAACCGGCGTGCCCGCATTTCGGCGACTGCGGCGGGTGCTCCTGGCAATATCTGTCCTATCCCGCCCAGCTCGAGGCCAAGAGATCCATCCTCGAGGATTCGCTGCGCAGGCTGGCCCGTTTGGAAAGCTGGCCCCGAATCGAGATCGCCGCGCCGGATTCGCCCTGGGGCGGCCGCAACCGCGCCCAGTTCCAGCCACCCTCCCTGCCCGGGCGCCCTTGGGGATTCTTCGCGGCGGGAACGCGGCGCACCGTGGAACTTTCCCAATGTCCGGTGCTCGCACCGGAACTGCAGGGTGTCTGGACCGAACTCTCCGGACGCGGAGCCGACCCCTTGGCCGAGCGCAGGGGTCGATCCGCCTTCGCCTGGGGTGGGCAGGGTCGCCGCTGGATCCGCGGTCCCGACGACCCTCCCGGGGAGGCCGCCCAAGTCGATGTCGGGGGGAAGATCCTGCGTTTTTCCGTCGACGGGTTCTTCCAGAGCCATCTGGGAATGCTTCCCCGGATGGTGGAGGAAGTCGTCGGCGAAGGTCGCGGGGCCGAGGCCTGGGACCTCTATTCCGGGGTCGGGCTGTTCGCCGCCCATCTGGAGGACCGGTACGGCATCGTGCACGCCGTGGAGAGCGACCCTTTGGCCGCGAAGCACGCCCCGGGGAACCTGGTACGGGCGGTTCACCACCAGAGCGGAGTGGAGGATTGGCTGGAGGAGCGGATCCGATCGGGGACAGGCGAAAATCCGGACCTCGTGGTGGTGGATCCCCCGCGCCAGGGGATGACGAGCAGGGCTGTTTCGGCCCTTGTTTCGCTGCGGCCGCGGACCGTTCGCTACGTCAGTTGCGCCCACGACACCCTGTCCCGGGATCTGAGACAATTTTTGACCAATTCCTTCCATCTGGATAGAATTGTCCTGATGGATCTGTATCCGCACACGCCCCACATGGAAGTGGTAGTGTCGCTCCACGGCGACCTTTGAGTCCCGAAAGCTGTTATTAGATTTAGAATCAGAGTCATCCATTCATAGGTTCAACGGACACAACCGACACGGGTGCCCCACAAGTGAAGATCGACCTGCACGACAGAAAGCGACATCTCTCCGCCTCGTCCCGGGAAAGGCTCGGACATGCCCCTTGAGAAACGCTCCCCCTCCACGCTGGCCGGCGTCCTCGCCCTCGCCGCGGTTTTCGTGCTGGCGGCCTACATCGTGGTGGTCCCCGACGCCTGGCACCGGGCCACCAACCTCTTCTACTACGCGAACCAGGGATACCAGCCCGCCCAGCCGCTGGACTACAACCACCATCTGCACGCCGGGATCCGCAAGATCCCCTGTCTGTACTGCCACGCCGGGATCGACCGGGGGGCGAAGGGCGTGGTCCCGAGCCTCTCCGTGTGCATGAACTGCCACATGGCCATCCCCACCAAGGACCGGCCCAAGCTCGAGCAACTGGTGTCCTGGTACAAGACGGGGACGCCGGTGGAATGGACCAAGGTCCACGACCTCCCCGACTTCGTGCGCTTCAACCACCGGCAGCACCTGGCGGCGGGAGTGGTCTGCCAGACCTGCCACGGGCCCATCCAGGACATGAACGTGGTCCAGCAATGGGCTCCCCTGACCATGGGCTGGTGCGTGAACTGCCACCGGGACAGCACGGCCACGGGCCGGCACAACGCCCCGACCACCTGCCAGACCTGCCACTACTGAGCGGAGAATCCATGTCGGACACGCACGCATCCCACGAATGGAAGAGCCCGGAACAGCGAAGGGGAGAGGTTCCCGCCGCGAGCCTGAACGAGTTCCAGAATCCCGCACGCCTCGAGGAACCCTCCGATTCCGCGCGCCGGGACTTCCTGAAGATCATGGGTGCGGGCGCGGCGGCGGTGGGGTTCGCCGGTTGCGCGAGACCCGTGGAAAAGATCGTTCCCGAGGTCAACCGGCCCGAGCAGTTCACTCCGGGTTCGAAGGTCTGGTACGCGAGCGCCTGCCAGGGTTGCGCCGACGCCTGCGGCATCGTGGTCAAGACCATCGACGCCCGTCCCCTGAAGCTCGAGGGGCGCAAGGCGAGCTTGGTCGGACGGGGAGGGCTCTGTTCCCGCGCCCAGGCGGCCACCTACGACCTGTACGATCCGGAACGGCTCCAACGGCCCCTGGTGGCCGGCGAAGCGGTTTCCCTGAAGGCCTTCGACGAAACCCTGCTGGTCGAGCTTCGGCAGGCGCGGTCGGTCCGCTGGTTGCGCGGTGCCTATCCGTCGGAGGTCAAGCGACGGTCCGTGGAGGCCTTCCTCGCCACCTTCCAGGACGGCAGGGAAACGGTCTGGGACCCCATCGCCCCCGACGCCGCGCTGAAGGTGCAGGAACTGCTCCACGGGTCCCGGATCCTGCCGAGGATCCGGCTCGACCGGGCCGATCGGATCCTGGACCTGGGCTCCGACTTCCTGAACCTGTACTGGGGACGGCTGGACCTCGCCCGCGACCTTTCGCACCGGCGCGACCTGGACGCCTTCCCGGAGCCGCCCCGGCTGACCTCCGTGGAGGGATTGCTTTCCCACACCGGAACCAACGCCGACGACCGCATCCAGGTGCGGCAGAGCCAGGTCGCCGACGTGGGGTTCGCCGTCGCCTCCGAGGTGGCTGGCATCGTGGGCGATTCCGACCCCCGGATCCGGTCGGCGCTGGCGCCGTATTCCATCGGCAAGGTTTCCGCTGCGACCGGTATCGCACCGGAGGTCCTGAAAGCCTTGGCCGTGGATCTCGCGAAGCATAGGGGAAAGGCCGTGGCGCTCGGGGCCCCCACCGTGCGCGCCCAGTTGGCGGCGGGAATCCTCAACATCCTTTTGGGCGCCGAGGGGACGGTGCTCGACGGCACGGTCTCGCCGTCCTACCAGTTCGAGACGGGGACCGAGGACATCGCCGCCCTCGTCGCCGACCTGGACTCGGGCAAGGTGGACATCCTGTTCGTGGACGGCGTCAATCCGGCGTACGGATTGCCGGAATCCGCGGGTTTCGCCAAGGCCGCCGCGAAGGCGAAGCTGGTGGTCTCCCTCGCCCTGCACAAGGACGAGACGGCGGAACTCGCCCGGATGGTGCTCCCCACCACCCACTGGCTGGAGGACTGGAACGCCGCCGAGCCGCAGAAAGGCGTGCACCAGCTCGCCCAACCCACCATCTCTCCGCTGTACAAGGAGGTGCGATCGTCCACCGATTCGCTCCTCGCCTGGACCAAGGTGCTGGGCAAGCCCACGCCCTGGAACGCCGCGACCGCCCACGACGCCGTGCAGGGCCATTGGGCGGACGTGCAGTCCGGTGCGGCCGTCGCCGGCACCTTCGAGGCCTTCTGGGAGGACAGCCTCCGGCACGGCGGACATGTTTCCCACGCCCTGCGCGTGGCCCGCGAGGGCGCACCGGCGCCGCGTCCGCTCTCGGGGGCGGATCTGGTCCAAGCCGCGGGACCGCTCTCCCCGCCACCGGAGGGAATCGAGCTGGCTCCCTACTGGCCGGCCGGCATCCGCGAGGGCGCGCAGGCGAACAATCCCCACATCATGGAGTTGCCGGATCCCGTCACCAAGCAGGTGTGGGGGAACGCGGTGCTGGTGGGTCCCGCCCGCGCCGCCCTGCTCGGCGTGAAGACCGAGGATCTGGTCCACGTGAAGGCCCAAGGCTCGGAATTCGACCTCGTGGCCCTGGTGGTGCCGGGACAGCACAAGGACGTCGTGGGCGTGGCGCTGGGCTACGGACGCACGGCCAAGCTGCGGTTGCTGGACGGGAACCCCGAACTTCCCGTCTGGACCAGGCTCGCCTACGCCGACGACGGCAAGGGCAGCGGCACCAAGACCCCCGCGGTGGGCGTGGACGTGCTGCGGATCTCCAAGACGGAAACCGTCACGCCGCTGGCCGCGGAGGTCTCCCGGACCGGCCGCGACGGACGCCTGTCGGCGACCCAGCTCCAGCAGGACATCGCCAACCAGGCGAAGCCCGGCGACGGCGAATGGCGGCAGATCGCCATCCAGGTCAACTGGGAGGAATACGAGAAGGACAGGAAGGTCGGGACCCCCGAGGAGGAGTCCAAGCTCTTCACGGTCTGGGGCGACCCCGTCTACAAGTCGCCGCAGCAGTGGGGCATGGCCATCGACATGAACCGCTGCAACGGCTGCAGCGCCTGCGTGGTCGGTTGCAGCGTGGAGAACAACGTTCCCATGGTGGGCTTCGAGGAGGTGCGCCGCGGCCGCGAGATGCACTGGCTGCGCATCGACCGGTACTTCCACGGCGAACTGGAGGAGCCCCAGGTCACGCACCAGATCATGGTCTGCCAGCAGTGCGACAACGCGCCCTGCGAGACGGTCTGTCCGGTGCTCGCGACCACGCACTCCGACGACGGCCTCAACCAGATGACCTACAACCGCTGCATCGGGACCCGATACTGCGCGAACAACTGCCCCTACAAGGTGCGGCGCTTCAACTGGACGAACAACTGGAAAGCCCAGGGGATGTTCGACCTCTACGAGAAGACCGACGACGGGCGCACCCCCAACGCGCCGTTGGCCATGGCCTTCAACCCCGAGGTCACGGTGCGCAGCCGCGGCGTGATGGAGAAGTGCACCTTCTGCGTCCAGCGGGTCCAGAACGCCCGCTACGAATCCAAGGAGCTGGGCCTGGAGAAGGTTCCCGACGGCGAGATCCAGACGGCGTGCCAACAGAGCTGTCCGGCGGAAGCCATCGTGTTCGGGGACATCAAGGATCCCACCACCAAGGTTTCCAGGCTGATCCGGTCCGAGCGGGGGTACAAGGTCCTGGACTGGCTGCAGGTCAAGCCCAACGTGACCTACCTGCCCCGGGTGCGCCACACCGCCGACCGCAAGGCGGTCTCCGCCGCGGTGGCCGCCAAGAAACAGCACGAAGACGGCGCCCACGAAGCCCCCGGAGCCGAGCCATGAGCACTCCCGAGACCCTCCGCCAACGCCGACCCCTGGTCACCGGCGGGAAGACCGTCCACGACGTCAGCCTGGACGTCTGCGCCCCCGCGGAACGATGGGGCTCCCGGGGCTACTGGCTGGGCTTCAGCACCAGCCAGACCGCGCTCTTCATCTACCTGTGCGCCTGGCTCCTGGTGCAGACCATCGGCCTCAAGCTGGTGGGCATCAACAACCGGATGGACTGGGGCTCGTTCATCGTGAACTTCGTGTTCTGGGTGGGCATCGGCCACGCAGGCACCCTGATCTCCGCCATCCTGTTCCTGTTCCGGCAGAACTGGCGCACCTCCATCAACCGGGCGGCGGAGGCCATGACGGTGTTCGCCGTCTCCTGCGCGGGCGTGTTCCCGATGCTGCACACGGGTCGGCCGTGGCTGGCCATCCTGTTCGTGTTCCCCTATCCCAACTTCCGCGGTCCGCTCTGGACCAACTTCCGGAGTCCCCTGGAGTGGGACGTGTTCGCCGTCTCCACCTACGCGACCGTCTCGGTGCTGTTCTGGTACATGGGCATGATCCCGGACCTCGCGACCCTGCGCGACCGCGCCAAGCATCCCATCCGCAAATACCTCTACGGGCTCTTCTCCATGGGCTGGCGCGGAAGCATGCGCCATTGGGTCCACTACGAGACGGCCTACATGATCTTCGCCGCCCTGGCCACCCCGCTGGTGCTCTCGGTGCACACCATCGTGTCCTTCGACTTCGCCGTCTCCATCCTCCCCGGTTGGCACACGACCATCTTCCCGCCCTACTTCGTGGCCGGCGCGATCTTCTCCGGCTTCGCCATGGTGGTCACCCTGCTGGTCCCGGCGCGCAAGCTGTTCCACCTCGAGGACTACATCACCATCGACCACCTGGAGGTGATGAACAAGATCATCCTCCTGACCGGTTCCCTGGTGGGATTCTCCTACATCACCGAGTTCTTCATCGCCGTGTACTCCGGAGCGCCGTTCGAGAAGTTCGCCTTCCTCAACCGCGCCTTCGGGCCCTTCGGATGGGCTTACTGGATCATGATGAGCTGCAACCTCATCAC
>Ga0302270_10003070_pt1 | contig 15987 bp, 13 predicted proteins | sample III_Bog_E2_3_FD_198773 | JGI IMG/M metagenome (GOLD analysis project Ga0302270, IMG submission 198773) | Peat permafrost microbial communities from Stordalen Mire near Abisko, Sweden - III_Bog_E2_3 | ecosystem: Environmental > Terrestrial > Soil > Wetlands > Peat | place: Sweden: Abisko... | reverse complement strand
AGCGTTTCCAGGAGCCGCACCGAACCTGACGCTTCGGCGGCGCTCTGCGGAGGCAGGCACAGGGCTCCGAGTTCCCCGGCGTCGGCGGTTCGCGCGACGCTCGCCAGGGCGCGCAGGACGGTGTGCCTCCAATGGGCGTAGAACGAGATCTCTTCCCCATCCAGCTCCCGGGGGACCACCGTTCGCATGGCATCCAGCCGGTCCCTGCTGCGATCGGCTTCCTCGGCGTTCCTGCTCCGTCCCAACCGGACCAGTTCCTCGAAGAAGGCGGCCTCGCGCGCGGTGAACTTGCAGAGCCGGAGCGTGGCGGCAAGCGCCCGTTGGGGGAGGTGCAACCGGCCCTGCAGGATGCGGACCAGCTGGCCGGGATCGATCTCCAGGCGGGCCGCCATGAACCGGTAGGAGAAACCGGGTTGCTCCGCGCGGCGGAACTCGTAGTACGTGCGCAGGAATTGGCGGTAGTCGGCGGAGGAGAAGAGGTCCGGGGCCTGTCCTCCTACCAGCGCAGCCATGGAACGCCTGTCTGTGTCTGCCGCTCGAGTTGGCTCCATTGCACCGCGCGACCCGTGTCGGAAAGGCGGATCTCGTCGAAGGCTCCTGCCAGGCCGCTTCCCCCCTGGATCGATCGGCGCGAGGCCGTCGGGAAGGTGACGGTCTTGCGCGGATAGCTCGTGGTGTCGATCACCAGCCCGATCCGGTTGGAGGGGGAATCGAATGTCGCCACCAGATGCGTCCAGGTGGCCAATTTCAAGGCGCTGTCGCTCACGAGATCGTCCGAACTGTTCGCGCCGGACCACACGCGGATGTGGTCGTCCGAGCCGCGCAGGGAGATCCCCCAATCGGAGGAATCCTGCCCGCCCCCGAAGCCGGCGAGCACGACCGAAGCCGCCGGCTTGGCGTCCATCCGCACCCAAAGGGAAACCGTCCAGGAATTGGGTCCGCCCAAGGTGACGGAATCCGTCGACCAGCTTCCCGATCCGGTCAGGACCTGCGCGCCGCCCACGGGCCCGGGCCCGTGCGTGGCGCCGGTCCACCGCAGGGCGATTCCAGACGAAGTCTCCGCGGTCGAATCGCAGTGCCAGGCACCAAGGAAGTGGGCGGCGGAGGAAAAGACCTGCGGCATGTCCTTGGGAAGGGCCACGTGCCTCCCCCACAACACGCGCAGAAGGTGCTTGGCGGAGTTTCCGTTGGCGGTGTCCAAGCGGACCCAGGCCAGGGCGTGGCCCCCCAGCGAGTCCCATGCGAGGGTGTAGGGGTAGGGAACACCTTCCCCGTCGTCGAAGCGGAGGCTCGTCGGATCGGTCGAGCGGACATCGAGCACGGAGTCCAGCAGAACGGGCACGGGGAACAGGGGCTGGTCCCCCTGTACGTTCGCTCCGGTGGCGGAGAGGTCGACGACCGCGGTGCGCGCCGACGGCCACAAGTCGTAGTCCTCCTGGCCCCAAAGGGCGGAGAGCCAAGCACCCGTGGAGACGACCTGCCCGGGACTGGCGTGGACGGAGCCGTCCAGGCTGGTGGAATCCGCGCGCAGGTGCAGGCGCAGACGCCCGGCGGGAAGGGGGCCGAGGAAAAACGCGCCGGTGCTGTCCGCGGTGGCGGAGAGGTTCGTGCCGCGGAGCCAGACCTGGGTGAGGCCGAACCCTGCGCCGACGCTGCCCGTCACCCAGACGGGAGAGCGAAGCGTATCCGTGTACAGCACCCCGTCGGGGTCGGCGGTGCGCATGGACCACCCGGCAGCACCCTGGGCCACGACGGTCCAGCTACCGGAGGGGACCGAGAGGAACCACCTGCCCGCACTGTCGGTGCGGGCGGAGTCCAGGACCAAGCCGCTGTCGGCGAATGCCTGGGACGGAACCACGCGCACGGCGGCGCCGGCCACCGGCCGTCCCTGGTCGTCGACGATCCGGCCGTTCAGGGCGTTGGGAACCTCGGAGGAGGTGCCTCCCGCGACCTGCTCCGGCTGGCCGCAACCCAGGAGGGCGGCGATCAGCGCCAAGGCCGACCATGCCCGTGCGCGTCTCATGGCAACCCCCGGGTGGAAAGGGCCCCGACGGGGAACAGTTGGATGTTCAACTGGAAGACGCGGTCGGGGTCCCGAGTCCCGTGGGATAGGGTCTGGACCTTCTGCCGGAGTTCGCGGGCGAGCTCGCGCAGCGCTTCCAGTCCGCTGGCATCGAGGGACGCCGTGACCGCCGAGATGTCCCGTTCGGAGGCGGGGATGGTCTCCAACGCCGAACGGGCCAGGTCGATCGCCTGGCGGTGGAAGGCCCGAACGACGGGAGCGGGAACGTCGGGGCCGGTGGTGAGATGGGATTCGGAGAGGCGGAGTTTGCCGTCCTCGCCGCGCAAGGCCAGTCCCAGATCCAGGAGCAGGTCCACCGACTCCCGCGCTTCGTCGGGGGAGACGGGTGGTATGCAGAGAGAGCCCAGCGCGGCCCCATCTCCTTTCACCCCTCCCAATCCCACCAGGGACCGGATGACGGAGTGGCGCCAGTGCCCGTAGAAATCCGCCTGCCCCGCTTCCACGGGTCGTGCGGCCACGCCCTTCAAGGCCGAAAGCCGTTCCCGGCTGCGTGTCTTCTCCTCCGGGGAACGGGCTCGATCGCAGCGGAGAAGCTCCTCGAAGTAGGCGGTGGCGCGGCGGTCCATCTGGAAGATTTCGGCGACGGCAGGCACGTAGCGAAAAGGTAGCGGCGTCCGTCCGCGGACGATGCGGTGGAACTGGGCGGGGTCCATCCCCAGACGGACGGCCAACGCCCGCGAGGTGAAGTCCTCCTCCGCGTCGCGACGCCTCTCCAGTTCATCCTGGAAGTAGGCCCGCCAATCCTCGTGGGAATAGACCCGATGCATCACCTTCCAAGGGTACCTCTTCGGCCCCTTCGGGGACCCGTGCTCGGCGGGCGCCGCCGTTGAAGGACGGTCAACGCGCCTTTCGGGTCAGATGGAGACGGAGAGAGCCCGCTCCACGGCTTCGAGCACCGAGGGATCGTCCGGCTTCGTCTGCGGCGCGAATCGGGCGAAGATCAGACCATCCCTGCCGATCAGGAACTTCTCGAAGTTCCACGAAACGGGACCGGGTCCCACCGGGGCGCTCGGGTGTTGGGTGAGCCAGGAATAGAGAGGAGAAATGCCTTCGCCAAGAACCACGCTCTTGGAAAACAACGGGAAGGTGACGCCGTAGTTCAGGTTGCAGAAGGTCTGGATTTCGGCGTCGGTGCCCGGTTCCTGGCCCTTGAATTCGTTGGCGGGAAATCCGAGCACCACGAGGCCGCGGGCTGTGTTCGTCTCCCACAGCTTCTGCAGGGCGGCGTACTGCGGCGTGAGTCCGCATTTGCTGGCCACGTTCACGATGAGGACCACCTTGCCGCGCCATTTCGAGAGGTCCACATCCTTCCCGTCCAGGCCTGTGGCCGTGAAATCCAGGGCATTCTTGGGGGGTGTCGAATTCGCGGTGATCGCCATGCAGCCTCCTTTGGTGCGAGAGCACCAGATACAAACCCGATCATTTCGCGGCTGTGGAAGGCCTGGTGCAATGTCCTGCAGGACGATGCACTACCCCGGGACCACGGCGCAACTCCGGGTTCCGAAGCGCAGAAGGCGACGGCACCGGGCGACCACCCGGTAGGCGATATCGCGCCAAGGACGAGGGACGAATCTCAAGGCGACGGCCATCCGCCACGGCATCCGACAGCGCCCGAGCAGGGCGATCACGGCATCGGATCGCACGTGTGCCACGGGTCCGTCCACGAAGACCACGGAATCGTCGGCTCGAACGATGTCCAGCGCATCGAGGATCCGCCGTCCCGCCGGGGATTCGCGAGGAACGAAGGAGACCGAGGAAGTTCCCGCCAATCGGCGGGAAGCCCAACCGATGCAACTCCTGCAGAAGCCGCACTCACCGTCGAACAGCACGATTCCCATGCCCAGCAAGCTACCCGGCTCGCGACCCGGCGACCTCGCCTCCGACCACCGGGATGCGGGTGTTGGAGTCGGGGACCCGAGCCCGGTTGTCAGTGGGCGGTCAAGGACCATGTCGCCGTGGTGGTGATCAGGCTGTCGCAGTTGGTCCAGGTTCCCGTTCCCGCCAGGGTCTGGAACGATGAATACTGGGGTAATCCGGGCACATCGTTCGGACATCCCACCAGAGCCCATCCGGCCACGGGTACCGTGGTCGAGACGCCCGAGCAGGTGGTTTGTATGGAGGTGTCCACCGCCACGGACAGCTCGTACCGATTGTCGTAGGCGGCAACCAACCCCGCTGGCTCCCAGACATACAAGAGGGTCTTGCTGGAATCCAGGGTCGTGCTGAAGGAAATGGAATGGTCGCACCCGGGATAGGAGATCGTCAGGTTGGCAGACCCCTTCCCACCGTACACCGCTTGGCTTCCCGACACGATCCGCGTCTTGATGTACGTGAGGGCTGGAACGGTGACCTGGTAGGTGTAGATGGAGAAGGTGCCGTTGGCGGTGAAGGAACCGGAGTAGAACGCGGGGTATTGCGTGGTGTCCGTCGTGCCTCCCCCGGATCCGAGCGCCGAGTCGGACAGGATCCAGACCAAGCCGGTGGTGTCGTAGGTGGAGATGGTTTGCGTTCCCAGGCGGATGCCCGCTATCGAGTAGACGAGGGTATCGAGGGTCGCGGACAAAGCTCGAGCGGCCAAAGGAGGGGTGCCGGGCGAAAGATCCGAGGGAACCGGACGTCCCAGGAGATCCGTCCCACCCAAGACCACCTGCAGGCGGCCGTCGCGGAGGATCAGGTGGCGAACCGGGAGGATGCCGAGCGCATGCGCCCGCGGGGATGCGATCCCCGAGGCCGCGTCCATGGCCCAGTGTCCACCGGTGTCCGTCGTGGTGGAGAGCCCCGCGACGGCCAGGCTCACCGTCAATGCCGGGACCCCCTGGCCCAGCGTGTTGCGCACCTGTCCGGACAGGTGAACCGACGCCGCCAGGGCGGACGAAGCCAGGATGCCCGCCCAAACTCCGACAGAAAATGTCCTTCCGGCCATGCCAATTCCCCCTTCGCGGTAACGAGATTGAATCTAAGCCTCGATTCGGCCAAAACCAAATCCGGAATCTCCGAATGTGCCGATCCACGGCGGACGGGCATGGCCTCGGGCCCGATTCCATGCCGGGCGCGACAGGTTCTAGACTTCCGTCCGATGGATCGCCGTGGTGGTGCGCCATCGCGGACAACCGCCTCCACGAAGGACTCCATGGCAGACAAGACCCCCGAAAAGTTCGTGTTCTACATGAACCGATTGACCAAGGAGTACACGCCCCAGAAGGCGGTGCTCAAGGACATCTACCTGTCGTTCTACTACGGGGCCAAGATCGGGATCATCGGGTCCAACGGGTCGGGCAAGTCCACCCTGCTGCGCATCATGGCCGGCATCGACAAGGACTTCACCGGAGAGGCGTGGATCGAGCCCGGCCGCACCGCCGGATACCTGCCCCAGGAGCCCACGCTGGAGGCGGGGCTCACCGTGAAGGAGAACGTCCTCAAGGCGGTGGCCAAGAGCCAGGCCATCATGGACCGCTACAACGAGATTTCCCTGGCCTTCGCGGAACCCATGGACGACGACAAGATGAACAAGCTCCTGGAGGAGCAGGCCCGGCTGCAGGACGTCATCGACGCCCAGGACCTGTGGAGCCTGGACCGCACCGTGGAGATCGCCATGGACGCGCTGCGCTGCCCTCCCGGCGACTGGCCCGTCACCAACCTCTCCGGCGGCGAGAAGCGCCGCGTTGCGCTGTGCCGCCTGCTGTTGGAGCAACCCGACCTGCTGCTTCTGGACGAACCCACCAACCACCTGGACGCGGAATCCGTCGCTTGGTTGGAACGCCACCTCAAGGAATACAAGGGCTCGGTGATCCTGGTGACCCACGATCGTTACTTCCTGGACAACGTGACGGGTTGGATCCTGGAGCTGGACCACGGCAAGGGCATTCCCTGGAAGGGAAACTACGCCGAATGGCTGGACCAGAAACTGGACAAGATGAAGAACGAGGAGAAGGGCGAGACCGACCGCCAGAAGCGGCTCGCCCGCGAACAGGAATGGGTGAAGGCCTCGCCCAAGGCCCGCCAGGCCAAATCCAAGGCGCGCCTGAAGGCCTACGACGAGCTCCTCGCCCAGGAGAAGAAGGACACGATGAAGTCGGCGCAGATCCAGATCGCGAACGGAAAGCGGCTGGGCGACGTGGTGATCGAGGCGCAGGGCATCGCCAAGGCCTATGGCGAAAAGGTCCTCTACGAGAACCTCTCCTTCCAGCTCCCGCGGTCGGGGATCGTGGGCGTCATCGGGCCCAACGGCGCGGGCAAGACCACGCTGTTCCGGATGATCCTGGGTCAGGAGACTCCGGACGCCGGATCGTTCAAGCTGGGCGAGACCGTGGAGATCATCTCCATGGAGCAGGGCCGGGAATCGCTGGACGATTCCAAGACCGTCTTCGAGGCCATCACGGGCGGCAGCGAAGAGGTCAAGGTGGGGGAGCGGAAGATGAACGCCCGCGCCTACTGCGGCCTGTTCAACTTCATGGGTCCCGACCAGCAGAAGCTTCTGAGCCAACTTTCCGGTGGCATGCGCAACCGCGTGCTGATGGCCAAGAACCTCCAGCACGCGGGGAACCTGCTCCTGTTGGACGAGCCCACCAACGACCTGGACATCGAAACCTTGCAGGCTCTGGAGCAGGCGGTGCTTGGATTCGCCGGCTGCGCCGTGGTCATTTCCCACGACCGGTGGTTCTTGGACCGCATCGCCACCCACATCCTGGCCTTCGAGAACGAGTCCAACGTGGTGTGGTTCGAGGGCAACTGGACCGACTACGAGGCCGACTACAGGAAGCGCGCCGGCATCGACGCCGACAACCCGAAGCCCGTCCGATACAAGACGCTGAAGCGGTGAAATCCGGCTGCGCGTCCGTGATCCTTCGTCAACGCATCCCTCGGCGTAGCTGGCTACGCCATCGGGCGCGTTTCCTCGGCTGACGAACGTTCGCACTACAGATGCGGTGGGCTGTTCAGATTTCCACGGATCCGTCACGCGCGGACCCGGGGAAGACCTTTTCCACCGCGGCCCGGTCCAGCTGGAAGTGCCGTCCCAGCACGGAACCCAGGACGGAGCGGTATTCGTTGAGGATCGGGAAGTCGCGGTTCTGGAAAAGGGTTCCTTCCGCCACGCGCTGTTGCCGGCCATGGATCCGTCCGCCGCAAATGGCACCGCCCAGGAACCACAGGACCGACCCGTGGCCGTGGTCGGAACCCCGGTTGCCGTTCTCTCGGAAGGTTCTGCCGAATTCCGTCAAGACCACCACCAGGGTCTGGGGCCACGCGTCGCCCAATTCCTCGCGCAGGGAGGAGAGCCCCCGGCCCAGATTGCCGAGCAGGTTCGCGAGCTGGCCATCCGAGGCGCCCTGGTTCACATGCGTGTCCCAACCGCCCACGTCCACGAAGCCCACCCGGTAGCGCCTGCGCAGGAGGTTGCCCATCCGCCGCGCCTCCTGTTCGAATCCCGCGCCGCTGACCGCCTGGCGGCTGGCCGCCTGCATCTCGTCCACGAACATCTTGGCGATGTCGTCCCTGGTCTTGAGCCCGGACTTCACCGCGTTCTCCAACGCGTCCCCCCTGTAGAGCCGTTCCAGCAATTCGCTCTGACGCGGGTCGAACGGGTCCTTGGGCACTTCGCGCAAGGGAAGGTTCGGGATGTCCGCCGCACCCGTGCAGATGGTGGGGAGATTGGCGGTGAAGGAGATGCCGGAGGTGGGGTCCAGGAGTCCCACCAGTCGCGAAAGCCATCCGTCCAGGTCGCCCAGGGTGCTGTCCGGACCCGCGCCCTCCTCCATCCGTTCCTGGGTCTCGAAGTGGCTGCGGCTCAGGTCGTCTGTGCCCGCGAAGGGCACGAAGGCGAGCTCGTTCTTCCGCCAAAGCGGCATCATGCTCTCCCGGAGCGCGGGGTGGAGGGACCAGGAATCGTCCAGCCGTTCCGAAGCCTTGGGATTCGCGGGATCCGGTCGCGGAATGGCCGTGTTGGGCCGCAGACGGTGGTAGTCATCGCTGGACCAGGGAACCAGGACGCTGGCTCCATCACACCCACCGCGCTGGAACACGACCAGCAGGCGCGGAACGTCGGGAACCTTGGGGTCGAGGGGAACGGCGGCCCAAAGGGACCGTGGCAACAGGAGGGTTCCCCCGCCCGCCGCCAGAAGCTTGAGGAAGGACCTTCGACGCCGGTCCAGGTTCGACGGATCAGTCACGCATCGCCTCCGGCGAGGAAATCCAGAGCAGGTTCCACTCCTGGGGGCTGGTCGCCTGGTCCAGGACCGAACGGGTGTTCGCGCTCAGCGAAGGTTCGCGCCACTTCCAGAAGAATGGACGTTGGAACAGGGGAAAGCCGCCGCCGGAGGCAACGCCCGGTTCGCCGTCGAAGAGTTCCCCCGGACCGGATCCGATGGCGCGCGCCACCTCGAAGCGCTTGACCATCTGGCCCTCGCTCGACCATCCCTGCTCGTCCAACGGGTAACCGTCCGGTGTGAGTCGACCGTAGAGGGGTTCCCCCAATTGGTTGAGCCAATTCGCCACCGGTTTGAGGTTGGAAAGTGATCTGCCTTCGTAGGCCTGGCGCAAGGCGCCCACCACGAATCGATGGGGATCCTTCAGCGCTCCGGGGGCGTGGCTTTCCGGAGCCAGGAAGAACGTCCGCAGCACCGCCGCGATGTCGCCATCGGTCTTTCTGAAGGTGGTCGCCATGCGGTCCACCAATGCCGGGGGCGGTGGCGTGCCCAGGAAATACTCGGCCAGCCGTCGGCTCAGGTGCTTGGCGGTGGCGGGGTGTCGACAGAGAATGTCCACGGCGGACTGCACTTCCTCGAACCCACCTCCCCCCAGCTTGGTGCCTAGGAGGACCACCGACCCGGAGTCGTGGCGGCGGGGATTGAACTCGAAGCCGCCGTCGCGGATGGTCCCGGGCGGCGGCGGACGTTCCGCGTTGGGGCCGCGCCGCCAATTCACGCCGACTCCGGTGAGCACCTTGGCCAGGGACTGGACATCCTGCTGGGAGTATCCCCCGTCCACCCCCAGGGTGTGGAGTTCCAAAAGCTCGCGGGCGTAGTTCTCGTTGATGTGGCCCACCGCGTTCTGGGCGTTGTCCAAGTAGGTCAACATCGCGGGGTGCGTGAGGGTGGCCATCACGAGATCCTTGAACTTGCCCAAGGCGTGCGGTCGAAGGGCCCGTTCTTCGTAGTCGGCGAGGAGGATCTGTTCCTCGTCCTTTCCCGAAAAGACCGAGAAGTGGTTGCCCCAGAACCACACCATGCGCTCCCGAAGACCGTCCGGGGAATAGAGCTCGCGCAAGAGGTGTCTGCGAACCGTCTCGAACAGTACCCCGTTCTTCCAATCTCCCAATGCCCGGTGGGCGCGGGTCTTGGCCGAATCGTCGGCTGCTGAATCGACGAGCTTGGACAAGCTGTCGCGGTGGTGCATCAGGGAGAGGGGGTCCGACCGTTCGATGGCGAGGGTGTCGATCTGGGCTTGGACGTCGGCGGGGAGAGGTTGCGATGGTCCGAGTTGCCGATCCAGAAATCTTTCTTCCCCGAGCTTCTCCAACTCCGTGGCCGAAGTCCTGTTCGCGCCCATCCCGATGCGGTCGAGCCAAACCAGATCCACGGCAGGCCTTGCGGAGAAGGACGGCGAGGCCATCGCGAGCGCCAAGGCCAAACCGATTGGGAAGGCAGAATTCGACATCGAAGAAGTCACCGCTTCAAATTCCGTTCCACGCCAGCAAAGAACCCGGGTTTCATCCGAGGGCGGGAAAAAACATGGAAGGTCCAGGCTGGAACGGAACTCCCGGTTCCGATTGTGCGGAGCTCGGGTCGACATCGCCCTACCGGGGAACGGTTCCTATTTCCGGCGTTCCATCTCGGCGGCGGAGGACGTGGCGGTGGAAGAGGGATGGAATGCCCGCAGCCTGTGTCCATCGGGGTCCGTGGCCACGAAGGTGAATCCGAAGTCCAGGTGGGTGGGTTCCTGGATCACCGCGGCTCCGATCGCCGACCAGGCGTCGCGCAAGGCCAGGACCTCCGCATCGCTGGCCACGGGGAACCCGATCTCGGCACCACCGCCCGTGAAGGGCGCGTGGGGTTGGACCTCGGTGCGCGCCCAAAGGCCCAGGAGCATCCCTTCCCGCAACGGGAACATCGCGAAACTCGGGGAGGATTCCACCGGCGGGCGTCCCAATAGCTTCTGGTAGAAGGTGGCGCTGTCGGCGGGTGAATCGACATAGAGGAGGATGAAGTTGGGATCGAGCATGGTCTTGGGTCCTTTCGAACGGTTTGGAGCGGCACTGCGCCACAAGCGATGGCGCAACAGGAAGATGCGAGAGCGCTACTGCCAATCCATGGCAGCAGTCGCGCCTCGGTCACATCTTCAGGGAGGCCTTCCAACGACCGAGGAGCGAGGTCCGGGAACCAGGGTAGCGGTTTTCCAACGGGGTCCACGATTCGATCCGGTCGAGCCGGAAATGGCGGAAATCCTGTCGCGTCTCGCACCACGCCGCCAGCATCCGCGCGGGATCGAAGAACGCGAGCGCCACCGGCCAGACCACGCGGTCCGTGATTTCGCCCTTCGCGTCGCGGTAGGCGAGCCGCACCTTGCGCCGCTCCCGGATGCAGACGCGGGCCATGGAAAGATCCAGGACCGAGGCTTGGATTTCAGGGGACGGACCCACCAGCAGCGCGGAATGTTCCAGGATGTCGCGGGCCTGGGGAGGGAGCACGGCCTCGATCTTCGCCAGCGCTTCGCGGGCGGCGGCGCCCAGAGTCGGATCGGTGCGCATGGCGACCCACCGCGACCCCAGCACGATGGCTTCGATCTCGTCTTCCGAGAACATGAGCGGCGGAAGCATGAAGCCGGGCCGCATCCGGAATCCCACACCCGCCTCGCCCGAGATGTCCGCGCCTTGCTCCTGCAGGCACGCGATGTCGCGGTACAGTGTCCGCAGACTGATGCCGAGTTCCTCGGCGAGAGCGGCCCCCGTCACGGTGGTGCGGTGTCGGCGCAGGATCTGGAGAAGCTGGAGGAGCCGAGGAGCGCGCTGCATCTCGGACGCCTCACCGACCGCTGGAGCACGGACCGGAGGCCGACGGCTCCCGGCTGGGACGGCCATCGTCGCAACCGCCTTCCAAGGGACGGAAGGCGAATTGCAGGCCGCGGGCATAGCCCTCCGCTTTGGCGCTGGCGTGCCGGGTGTCGTCCAGGAACCGGTACTGGTAGCGCAGATGCGGATAGCGGTGCTGGCGAAGGCTGTCCGCGAAGCCCTGGATCTTTTCCAGGAAACGGGGGTCGCCCGGGAACTCGTGTTCCGCCGAGGTGAGGTAGAGGGAACCCGTAAGATCCCGGCCGCTCCTGTGGAACGCCGTCTCCGAATCGACGAGAGCCGGCGTGATGGCGGGACTCACCGCGACGTAGGCCTGGAACAGTCCCGGCCTGGAAAACATCGCGTACAGCGTGAACAGGCCGCCGAGCGAACTGCCCTGCAAAACCCGGAAGCTGGTGTCCACGCGCCAACGCGACTGTACCTGGGGGATGATCTCGTGTTCCAGCACCCGCAGGAAGCCTTCGGCACCGTCGGGGGCACGGCCCGGTGGCACGGCGTTTCCGGTGGGGAAGTAGTCGCGGGCCCGCAGGCTTCCGTAGTCGGGATTTGTCCCTGAATAGGTCAGTCCCACCAGGATACAGTCGGGGATGGTTTGGTCGAACAGACCGTTGCCGTAGATGGACGTGAGGAGGGGAAAATCCCACGTTCCGTCCGTGAAGTACACGACGGGATAGCTCCGGTTCGGATTCGAGGCGTAGGTCCAAGGGAGATGGACGGCGAGTTGGTAGTCCCGTCCGTTGATGGCGGACCGGAAATCCACCAATTGGGAATTTCCGATCGTGAACGGACGCGGCATCGGAAGGGTGTCGGCAGCGATGGATGCCTCGACGGAAATTGCACCCGCGGCGCAAAGGATCGCCGCTGCCGCGATCCTTGTTGCGAGGACCGGTTTTCGGGATTCGAACGATGGGGTCATGGCGCGCGCTCCTGGAAGGGCGCGGAGCCGAACGGGATTCGGTCTCCGCGCCACAGGCGCAAGAGCTAGAAATACGCGTCCACGCCGACGGAGCAGGTGTAGGAGGTCAGGGAGAGGGCCCATGTGTTCGAGTGCGAGGAGGTTTGGCCGGAGGTGGAATAGGTGTAGTTGTAGATGTTCCCCGGTCCGACCAAGGTCTGGATGGTCGAGGTCGTGGCGTTGGCATGCGCGGAGGTGTACCCCACCGCGCCGCCGCCCTCGAATTCACCGGCCAGGGCGAGCCGTTTCGGCACGAACCACCAGCGCACACCCAGGGTCCCCCGGAGACCGCCCGTCGCGGTCCAGGAAGAGCTGTTGGTCACGATGGGGCCCAAGGGGGCGCCGGTCTGGTCCACAAGGGTGGATGTCAGGTCCGCGTCGTTCCAGCTCCACGCGAAGGAGGGTCCGAAGCCCGCCTTGAAGTCGACCCCGTGACCGGTGGGGAGGTCGTATTCCGCCTCCCAGACGAGCGTGACCGTGCGCGTGTTGGATATGGAGGAGATGCTCCCCGAAGACGAGGTGCTGCTGGTGCGGTTGTCGACCGAATCGACGGGAACGGCGTACTGGTACTGGTAGGTGTTCGAGGTCAGCGAGGAGGGGGTCTGCTGGTTGGTCCGGGTCTCGTTCCAGCTCAGCCGCAGCGCGGATTCCCAGCGCGGAGTCATGGCCCGGTAGGCCAGCAGGCTGGTGGTGGTTCCGAACGGGCGCAACCCAAGACCCCAAGCTCCGGGTCGCAGGGAGTTGGGGATCGCCGCATCGAGATCGGCGGGCTTGGCCGCAATCGCGGATGGAGACACCGGAGCAGAATGGATCGCGGCGACGGGCACGGCGGCATCGGACGAATCCGCCGCGGTGTCGACGGGTGCGCAATACGCCGCTGCCGCGAGAAGGGGAAGCAAGGGAAGGAAACGAGACATGGAGACTCCTGATGGTTTTGGGAAATCCGAAATCACGGATTCCGTCGGGTGGTGGTGGATGGATGGTTCGCGAATCGAGGGGCGCGGGGGAGGGTGGGGTTGGACAGAAAACGGCCCCCTGGTGGAGGCCGAGTAAATCAGTGTTCTTCCAGGTGGTCGATCACGTCGTTGAAATGGTCCACCGACTCGTGGTGGGCTCTCGCGGCGTCCCGGGCCGCGTGGGCCTGGTCTTCCAGCGAATGGGCCAGGTTCTCGCGCTGGTTCGCGAAATCGTTGTCGCGTTGCGCGAACTGACGGAGGTCGTCGGCGAGCCGTTCCAGCTCCCTGCGGCCGTGGCGCCCTTCGTCGAATCGGGAGACGGAAGCCGAGTAGTCGTTGGCCCGGTCGTTCATCCACTGCGCGTGCCGACGCGCATCGGCGGCTTGGCGGTGCAGCGTTCGCGCCGTCTCGTCGTCCCATCGCGCCACGTTCTCGAGTTCGTGCGCGCGGCCATCCTGGATCCGGACATCCGCCTGGAGGCGATCGACGGCGTCTTCACGGTCGGCGAAGGCGTTGGTGAGGGCAAGGCCCAGAAGAAGGAATGTCGCGGTGGAGAGTGTCTTCTGCATTTTGGGGGACTCCGTTGTTGGTGGTGGAAGTGACGATGAATGGCCGGTAGGAAAGAGGCTCGTCAATCTTCGTGCCGAAGCGTCGGACACTCCCCAGCGACTGTGGGTGTTCGCGAAAAGCGGGAGGATTCCTTCCGGTCGTGACGAATTCCCCCGACTCGCGCCTTCGAACAAGCCAGGACCGGTGGGGTCTGGCGTTTGGCACGGGCCTTGTAGTAGGATCGTGCCCAGAGCCCGACGTTCTTCGGCGGGACAACCACAGGAGAAACGAACATGAACACCAAGACTCTTTCCACCGCCCTTTCCCTTTGCGCCTTCCTGGCGGTCGGGTCCCATGCCCAGGACAGCGCCGCCCTGAAGACGGACCACCAGGAGCTCAAGGCCGATCGCCAGGAAGTCAAAGGCGACAAGGACAAGCTCAAGGCGGACCGCGAAGCGCGACACGACGAGGTCAAGGGCGACGACCAGGCCATCAAGGGCGACAAGGAGAAGCTCCAGGAAGACCGCAAGGCCCACGACACCTCGGCGGTGAAGTCGGACCGTTCGGCGATCAAGCAGGAGAAGGTGAAGCGCCACGAGGACCGCAAGACCGGCGACAGCACGGTCCACAAGGACAAGAAGCAGCTGCACAAGGACAAGAAGGCGGCCCACCAGGAGAAGAAGGAAATCAAGGCCGACAAGAAGTAGGCGAAGGAGAATCCCCGCACCGCCTTCGATGTGGAAAGGGATCGGGTGGCCCGCCGTCCGGTCCTGCGCATCCATCCGCGACGGAGCTACTTTGGAGCCTGCTTCGACCGCTGTTCGATCCGCTTTCGGGCGGGTCGGCGGGGCGGGCGGGTCGGCTCGCGTAGCTCAGTTGGATAGAGCGACGGTTTCCTAAACCGTAGGTCACAGGTTCAATCCCTGTCGCGGGTACTTGCAGAAAAGCCGATAGCGTCCGATGAAGGCCGGGGTCGGTTCGCAAGCGGATCGACGGGCGACTGGAGTCGAACCGGGACGTCCGATCCACGTGTCCCCAGTGGCCGCTCACCTCATCGAATCGTCGTAGTGCCTGAGGATGAATTCGAACGGCGTGTCGCGGTTCGCGGAGAGGATCCCGTTGGCCACCGTGAGCTCCGCCGCCTGGAGGCAGGAGATCTGGTTTCCCTGCGTGAAGTAGATGATGTACGCCTTGGTTCCCTGCAGCACCACGCTGGGGTGTTTGCCTCCCGTGTCGTCTCCCGACCGGGTGCCCGCTCCGACCAGGATGAAGGCGCTCTGCTCCGTCCAGGCAAGCCCGTCCGGCGAGCGGTAGACGCGGAGTCCGTCCGTGTCCGGGTCCCGGAGCATCCAGTAGTAGCCCTGGAAATAGAACACGAAGGGACCTTCGCCGCCCGTGGGCTCCGTCCCGTTCACCGTCCAATTCAACAGATCGGAGCTGCGCAGGACATCCGAGAACTTCCCCCACATGTGCCAATATCCGTCACCGAGCTTGCGCACCGCGGCGTCGATCCCGGTGTGGATCGCGGTGTAGGGAACGGCGTCGTAGCTCCAGCCGTTCAGCGGGTCCGTCGCGGTCAAGTGCACGATCCCCGCGATGGATTCGTTCCACGCCGTGAGGATGCCGGGAGTGATGCTGACGTACATGTGGTAGACGCCGCCGTTCTGGACGATGTCCGGCGCCCAGAAGGTGTTGGTGCTGGAGTTCCAACTCAGGTTCGTCTTGCCCTTCAACTTGGCGATCCCCCGATACTGCCAGGAGGCGCCTCCGTCGAAGCTCGATGCGATCCCGATGTCGGTGCCGAAGACCCACGAGACCCCGGTGCAGTTCGTGCAGGTCGCGCGGCGGTTGGTGTAGAAGATCCAGAAGGCCTTCTCCCGGGTGTTCCAACTGATGGTCGGATCGGCGGCGCCGTTCCAGATGGGATCCCGGAAGAGCGGCGCGGGAGCGGTCTGCAATGTGGTCAGGGTGTCCAGCGAAATGTCGGGCAGGGAATCCCCCAGGCTGGAGACGGCGACCTTCTTCGGCTGGAATCCGGGCTTCCAGAGGTGGAGAGTGTCTATCGCACCGGCCGTGGAGCGCGCCGAGACACCCCCGCCGGGCGCGGTTTCCGCGGGGGTGGGGTTCGTGGCGACGATCCGGCCGTCGAGCAAGGTGATCCGGTGGATCGCAACGGGCACCTGCGGGCCTTGCGAGAGGGAAAGGAAGTAGAGGCCCGACCCCGAGACCGTCGCCACCGCGGGGGTGACGTCCAAATCCTGGCCGGAGGTGGTTCCGAAGTCCATTGTTCGCACGACGTTTCCTCGGAGGTCGCGCAGCGTGGCCTTCGCGCCGGCATCGCCGATTCCGGAAACGAGCAGTTTGCCGCCTTCCAATCGCC
>Ga0302270_10003065_pt1 | contig 16001 bp, 8 predicted proteins | sample III_Bog_E2_3_FD_198773 | JGI IMG/M metagenome (GOLD analysis project Ga0302270, IMG submission 198773) | Peat permafrost microbial communities from Stordalen Mire near Abisko, Sweden - III_Bog_E2_3 | ecosystem: Environmental > Terrestrial > Soil > Wetlands > Peat | place: Sweden: Abisko... | reverse complement strand
CATCAGCATACCTGGTGTGCAGATGCCGCATTGTGCGCCGCCGCAATCGAGAAACGCCTGCTGCAAACGGTGCAGTGTTCCGTTGTTGGCCAGCCCTTCAACCGTCTGAACCTCGGCTCCCTCGGCTTGCAGCACAGGCACCAGGCAGCTGTTGACCAACTCGCCGTTCATGCGCACGGAGCACGATCCGCATTCGCCTTCGCCGCATCCTTCTTTGGTTCCCGTCAGGTGCAGGTCTTCGCGAAGCACATCAAGCAGGCGCTTGAGTGGCGGCGCCTGCACCGTGCACGGCTTGCCGTTCAGGTTGAACTTGATTGTGGCCAGCGTGGCGCTCATCGAACCGCCTGTTCATCGGCCGACTGCAGCGCGGCCAGCACGGGAAATAAATCTTCGGGCAGCAGCGGAATCGCGTGAAAGCTCACGCCCGTTGCGTCTTTGATTGCGTTCACGATTGCCGGAGCAGGCCCGTCGTGCGGCAACTCGCCAATTCCTTTTGCGCCGTATCCGCCGTAGCGGAACGGAATCTCTTCAAAGAACACGTGAATCGGAGGAACATCTTCAGCCGTAGGAATAATGTAGTTCGTCATCTGGTTGTTGGCCATGTGCCCATTTTGCAAAACCACCTTTTCGTAGAGCGCGTAGCCGATCCCCTGAGCAATGCCGCCTTCAATCTGTCCGGTAGCCAGCACTGGATTCAGAACCCTGCCCACCTCCTGCACCGCCCAGAACTCTTCCACCTCGGCAGAGAAGGTAACCATATCCACGGCTACCTGCGCCATGTGGATGGACCATGCATACGAGGGATACGCTTCGCCGCGATACTTCTGATCGTCCCAGAAGATTCCCGGCGGCGCCTCATAGCGGACCAGCGAAACCACCTCGCCCCTTTGGGCGCGATAGCGTCCGCAAGCGGCAAAAAACTCATCGGGTGTGTAGCGCTCACCAAGCCCGGCATGCTCGCGCAACATGGTTACAAGTTGCAAGCCCGCGCGTTCAATCAGCCTGCCCACTACCATCACCGTTCGCGATGCGACGGTGGGGCCGCTATTGGGCACCAGCCCGGTATCGGACGCAGCCATGACGATGTCGTCGTAGTCGATGCCGATGGCTTCCGCGGCAACCTGCGTGAGCACGGTGTTCGTTCCCTGGCCAAACTCGGTGTTCGACACCAGCACGCGCACTTTCCCTTCAACCGTCACATCCACGCCCGCCAGCGAATTCAAAATGCGCTCGCCAGAGCCAGTAAAGCCTGAGCCATGATAGAAAGCCGCGATGCCGATTCCGCGCTTGATTGAATTCGCTGGATTCTCGATCGCGAATCGAGCGCGCCGCGCGTAATAGTCGCTCTCGCGAAGAATGCGATCGAGCAACTGATCCATCATGATCGGCTCGCGCATCAGCTGCTCCGTCGCTGTCGTATTGCCTTCGTGGAGAAAGTTTCTGCGCCGCAGTTCCACCGGATCAATACTCAGCGCGGTGGCGATTTCATCCATATGCCGCTCCATGGCAAAAATTGCCTGGGGAGCTCCAAAGCCGCGAAAGGCTCCATACGGCACGGAGTTGGTGGCCCATGCGCTCGAACGAATACGCACGTTCGGGCAGGAGTACGGGCCGGGCGCATGCAGAGTGGCGCGTGACAGCACGGTGGAGGACAGAGTCGCGTACGCGCCGCCGTCGGTGGCCAGGTCAATCTCCATGGCCAGCAACTTTCCATCCTTGTCGAGCGCGGTGCGATGGCGCGTGCGCGATGGATGGCGCTTGGTGGTTGCGGCAAGATCTTCCATGCGGTCGTAGACCATCTTGACCGGGTGCCCGCTCTTCATTGCCAGCAGGGCCGCGTGAGACGCGAGCGTGGAAGGGTAGTCCTCCTTGCCGCCGAATGCTCCGCCGGTCTCGGTCTGCACCACGCGCACTTTGTCGTCGGGCAGATGGAAGATCTTGATGAGCGTTTTATGCACGTAATACGGGCATTGCAGCGAGCCCCACACGGTAACTCCAGCTGATTCGCTCCACTCGGCAATGATGCCGTTGTTCTCAATGTAAAGATGCTCTTGCGCGCCGGTGCGGTACTCGCCTTCAATAATGTGTGCGGCTGTAGTCCATACTGAATCGACGTCGCCCTTCTCGAGCAGGAAGCTTTTCATCAGATTGTCAGTACCCCACACAATCTGGTCCTTGCGTTCACTTTCTTCGATGGTGAAGATCGCGGGCAGAGGCTCGTACTCAATGCGCACGCCTTCCGCGGCCTTGCGCAGCTTATGCTTGTCAGGGTGCGCCAGCAGAACGATGGCCTCGTCGCAGTGGTTCACCTCGCCCTCGGCAAGGCAGGGCTGGTCGGCAACGATCAGCTGAATATGGTTGTCGCCGGGAACATCGGCAGCAGTGACGACGGCAAACTCGCTCCAGTCAACGGACTCGTCAAACGTGATGGAGCGAATTTTCCCGCGAGGAATGGTGCTGCGGATGGTCGTCCCGTACCACATGCCCTCCCGCTCGATGTCGTCCACATAGCGCGCGCGGCCGAGCAGCTTATCCACCCCTTCCTTGCGAGGTGCGGAGGCGCCAACGATGCGGGTTGTCGTCTTTGTGCTCATGGCGGGAAGCGCTCAATGCTCTACGGGTTGAGGCATAGCATACAACGCCGCGCTCAGGATTCAAAGCGGCTGGTTTATCCGGCCAGTTTTGCAAGCGTCCTTGCCAGCACGTGCACGCCGCTGCCGATCCACTCCGGAGAAGAGTACTCGTCCGGCCTGTGGCTCACGCCGCCGCGGCAGGGAATAAACAGCATGGCCGTGGGCGCAACACAGGAGACGAACGACGAATCATGATAGGCCCGGGCCACCATCTTCTTGTACGTCTTGCCGGCCTCGATTGCGGAAGCCTCAAGCGCGGCAAGAATCGCCGGATCGCAAACGGTCGGCGGATCGGCGTTGACGAGCTCCGTGGTGATGGTTACGCCGCGCGCCGCCGCGACGGACACGCATTTTTGCCTCAGCGCATCGAGCACGCTGTCGCGTCGCGCGCGATCGGTGTCGCGGATGTCGGTCTCAAGCCGCACGCGCGAAGGAATGCTGTTGACCGCGCCTGGGAACACTTCGCACACGCCCACAGTGCCCACGGTGTCAATGGCGCCGGTGGATTTGGCCGCGGCCTCGAGCGCCAGGATCAACTCCGCCGCGGCGGCGAGCGAATCCTTGCGGCCCGGCATCAGCTTGCCGCCCGCATGTCCGCCTTCGCCTTCGATCAGGATGCGCAAGCTCGCCGGCGCGGCGATATGCGTCACCAGGCCAACGTCAATTCCTTCCGCTTCAAGGTAGGGGCCCTGTTCGATATGCAACTCGACAAACTGGTGAAAGCGACCTTTGGCAACTTTTACCGATTCCAGTTGCCCGCTGAAGCCCGCGGCTGCACGCAACTCTTCAAGCCCGTGGCCTTCCTTATCGCGCAAGGCGACGGCCTGCGCCGGCGTGAGCACATCGGCCATCATGCGGCTGCCCAGGCAGCCGATGCCGAAGCGCGTCGGCTCCTCGGCCGTAAAGATCACCAGCTCGATCGATCGGCGCGGCTTGAAGCCAAGCTTCTGCAAAACACGAATCGCTTCGAGTCCTCCCAGCACGCCCACGCATCCGTCATAGAGTCCTGCGTTGGGGATGGCATCGATGTGCGACCCCGTGCCTACAGGCGCAAGACTCGCGTCGCTGCCCTGCCAGCGGGCAAATGTATTGCCGATCGCATCGTGAGTCACTGTGAGCCCGGCGTCTTCGCAAAGCCGCCGTACGTAGGCGCGCGCGCGCATATCTGCTTCGCTGAACACAACGCGCGTCACCACCGGAGGTTCGGCCTCCGAGATCAGTCCCAACGCCAATAATTCCGCGATGAGTCCGTCGATGGAGAGGTCCGGTTTATCGGTCATCGATTACGCTCCCAGTGGATGTCTGCGCCAGTCTTTGTAGATGAGATACTTTGCGGGCCGCTTGCCCAGCGCTCCAAACCATTGCGGACAATACGGGCCCATCCAGATGAAGTCGCCTGCTTCGACCGGATACCATGAGTCACTGAGCTTGTAGATGCCGCCACCTTCGAGCATCAGCAGACCGTGTTCCATCACGTGAACTTCAACCATGCTGAGCGCCGCGCCAGGATCGTAGGTCATCGTATTGACGGCGAAGTCGTATGGCGGTCCATCGGGCATCATGGAGCGAACCCGCAAGGCCTTGTCGCCCATCAGCGCCACGTCCGCAACGTTGTTCTCGTTGCCCACCACGATATAGGGTGCGGCTGCACCAGGCTGCGCTTCATAAGCCTTTTCAATCACTGCCGCGCGTGAGGCCGCCAGCGCTCGCACGGTGTGAGGCGTGCCTTGCGGAAGATACGCATATCCATTCGGTGCGAGGATGTGCGTTTTGCCGCCAGCTTTGACTTCCAGCCTGCCGGAAAGGACAAACAAAAAGCGCTGTGCCGGTGTGGGGCCGAGCGTGCCCTTGGAAGTGAACTCGGCCGTCATCTGCGTGAACCCTGCGCCCAGCCGCGGAGCGGCATGAATGATGAACTCAACTCCCTGCGCACCGGGAAGCGGCGTGCGGATGAAAGTATCCGGAGTTTGAAGCAGGTGATCGTGCTTCAGGCTGCTTCGTGTTGCTCCCAGATGTTGCATGCATGACCTCGCTGACAATTGCGTTGTTCGATTTTAGCGAATCTCCGCCGCGAGCCGCTCAAGAAATTTGCGGCCCACGCCGAGCGATGCTTCAACGTCTTCTTCAAGCACGGCCTCATCGGGATGGTGACTGATGCCGCCCGGGCTGCGGAGAAAGAGCATGGCCGTGGGTACGCGCGCGGCCATCACCATGGCGTCATGCCCGGCGCCGCTGGTCATCATTTTCAGCGGCAAGCCGACGGCCTCAATCGCGTCGGCAAGAAACGAGGTCAGCCGTTCGTCCATCGGCACGGCAGGCTGATCCATCTGACGCGTGCGCTTCACCGTCAGCGACCGCCGCGCGGCAATTGCCTCCGCGCTCTCGATCAGCTTCTCAATCGCTTGCTTGCGGGCTGAGTCCTGCGCGTGGCGCACGTCCAGGCTCACCTTTACTACTCCGGGAACGACATTGCCCGCGTTGGGCTCAACCACTACTTTGCCGACTGTTGCAACCAGTCCGTCGGTCGCCAGCGCCAGCGCTTCAACCTTGGTGATCCATTCGGCGGCAGCGGCCAGTGCGTCGCGGCGCAGGCGCATGGGCGTTGTGCCGGCGTGATTGGCGTGGCCGATGAATTCAAAGGTCAGGCGCGTCTGGCCGACAATGGCGGTCACCGCAGCCAAACTGAGACCTTCTGACTCCAGCACCGGACCTTGCTCAATGTGGACCTCGACAAAGCCCACCGCGTCCTTATCCAGCTCGGCTTTGCCGATCTGACCGGGATCGAGCCCAAAAGCGCGAATGGCGCTTTCAAGAGTCACGCCGTCAGAATCTTTCGCTTCGAGAATATCCTCATCAAAACGCCCGGCAACCGCGCGGCTCCCGATAAAGGGCACACCAAAGCGCACGCCCTCCTCTTCAGAGAAAGCAATGACTTCAATGTTGACGGGAAACTTCAGTTCTTTCGCAATCCGAACCCACTCAAGCGCGATGACCACGCCTAGCACGCCGTCGTAGGCGCCGGCATCTGGAACGGTGTCGATGTGCGAGCCCATGACCAGCCGCTTGCCGCCAGCGTCCTCGGTTTGCCAAAGCCCGCGAAGATTGCCCACCGCATCCACATGCACCTGCATACCGAGCTCCTGCATGCGTGCGCGCAAGTAGTCATGAACGGCATGCACGGGCGGCGTAAGGAATCGCCGTGTGATGCGTCCGGGCTCTTCAGTCATGGTGGCAATGCGGCCGCATTCCACCATCACGCGCCTAGCCTGTTCGATCACGAGCGCACCAACTCTCGTCCGCGCGCCTCGGCGGAAAAACCATCAGCGCTATACACCCGCTCGCCGCCGAGCCACGTCTCCACCACTTCACCGCGCAACTGCGCTCCAAGGTACGGCGAAAGCTTGTGGCGAAAATGCAGGTCCCTTTCTTCGACAGTCCAGCGAGCGTCAGGGTTGAACGCCACGAAATCCGCATCGGCTCCGGCTGCGAGCGTCCCTTTGCGTCCGGTGAATCCAGCCAGCTTCGCAGGCGCAGCGGCCATCCACTCGCCAATCTTCTCGATTCCCAAACCGCGATGGTTCATGCTTGTCCACAGCACCGGAAGCGCAAGGCCCAGGCTCGCAATGCCGCCCCAGGCAAGATCCCACCGACCCGTCTCGTGCTGCTTCATGGCCGGGGGGCACGGCGAGTGATCCGTCGTCACCATGTCGATCAGGCCCGTTTCAAGCGCCTTCCACAATGCCTCACGATTTGCCGCGTCGCGGATTGGCGGCGCGCATTTGTACTCTGTCGCTCCGTCGGGAATTTCTTCGGCGGCAAACCACAAATATTGTGTGCAGGTCTCCACGGTGATCGGCAAACCGCGCCGCCGCGCATCGGCCAGCAACGGCAGTGCCTCTGCGCTGGCCAGGTGAACGATATGGATAGGAGTGCTGAACTCCTCGGCCAGGCGGATCAGGAGCGCAATGGCTTCGAGCTCGGCCGCATCCGGTCGCGACGCAAGGTAAGTGGAATATTTGCGCCAGTCAGCATGCGCGGCATTCAGAGCTTCGGTTGCCGCGTTCACCGGGCCAGCCACTTCAGCGTGCACCAGGAGCGGCAATCCACTGCCGCGCAACTTGCCCAGCGCCAGGCGGAGGTCGGCTTCATCCACCCACGCGAAGCCGTCGATCCCGGAGTGAACGAGGAAACATTTGAATCCCGGAACACCTGAGCGGACGAGTGCCGGCAACTGTTCCGCATTGCCGCGCACCACGCCACCCCACGCTGCCCAGTCAACCCAGGCCTGCCCGCGAGCTGCTTTTCTTTTAGCTTCCAGGGCGGATTCATCAATCGTTTCGGGCACGCAGTTCAGCGGCATGTCCACCAGCGTGGTTACGCCGCCGGCGGCCGCGGCCCTGGTCGCGGTCTTGAAGCCTTCCCAGTCCGTGCGTCCGGGCTCGTTAATGTGCACATGCGAGTCCACCAGGCCGGGCAAGAGCACTTGATCGCCGAAATCGCGCTGCTCACTTCCGCTCCCGGGCTGATCCCAATCATGCAGGCTCGCGATGCGCCCATTCTCCACCAGCAACGTCGCAGGCCTCAGGCCGTCGGGCGTCAGTACCTTGGTCGAGCGAAATGCCTTAGCCATACGTTCTTTACTTTCGCTGGTTGGGGAGGCGCCGGGCAAGTTCATTCCGCAACCCGGCCATAAAAAAGCAGGAGGAGTCCGAACTTAGTGTGAGCCGGGATAGGTGCGATACGCCACAATCTGCGCATCGATCGGCGTGCCGTTCAAATTTGAGGTTTTCAGCACCAACTCAAAATAGGGAAGCGTAGTCACATGCAGCATCTTCTCAAAGCGCGACAACTGATCTTCGGAGGTAAGAAAGTCTCCCGCGCCCTCAGTGGCAGCCGAATCAGTGCCGGCAAGAATAAGAACCTTGCCCGATTGCTGGGGATTGGGCAGATACGAAATCACGCAGTAGCCGCCTGTCGACGGCAAGGGCATCGCTTCATACCGTGCCTGCTCACCAGCCGCCGGCGCCTTGTCCTGAATGAAGTCGCGTTGGCGATCCGTATCGTACTCGGCAGTGAAGGTCAAACGGCTTGCGAACAGGTCCACCCATGGATTCGATTTCCGCGCGCCGATCAGAATGATGTTGTCCTGCTTGACCAGCGCCGGCGTGTAGTCCCGCGCCGAGTACACGTGGAAGTTCTTGCCCGGAGGATCCAGCGCCAGCAGGCGCTGCGCCGCGCGAAAGTCTCCCAGGCTGCCGTTATTCCGCTGCATGATCATTTGCAGGTCGGCGCGTCTGTCCGGGCTCAGATTCGGAGTCTGAACCGTGTTCACATAATTGCGGCTCAGGTATTCGCTCAGTGGGATCGATCGCTTGGTGATGTCCTCGATCAGCGCGAATGACGTGTCAGCAAGAATGATGTCGGTGTTCGGCCGCGCGCCGAGAAACTCCGACCAGAATGCGTTGATCGCCGGCGTGGCCTGCGCTCCATTGTTGTCCAGTGACCGGCGCAGTGCATGGTTCTCGCGACCCAGGTACCAGCAACCTGCCGCCAGAGCCACAATCAGCAATGCGGCCACGACGAGGAGCCTGCCTTCCCATGTTCTCTGTGTCGGGGCGGTTGTCTCCAATACTTCTTTTGCGGGCGTTTCGGTCGCGGCGCTCACAACAGTCTTGGGTGTCTCAGCAGGCGGATCAACACCCGGTAATATGGTGCGCGGTCTGAAGACGGGCTTGTAGCTGCCTCGCGGGATATCCATCACCAGGGCTTCGCCCGCGCCTTCGGTCGCAAAGTAATCTTCGATGCGTTTGCGCAACTCCGACGCATTCACGCGGACAATATTGTCAAGGCTGGTGTCGTAATCCGGCGGGCGCCCAAAGACATTGGCGCCAATCTCCTGCTCGTGAATCTGGTCGAGGCCGTCCTTAATGGAGCGCTTGCCGACAAACAGCAGAAATTCGCGCAGCCGTGCGGCGCGCCGCAACTGCGAGCTGGCCAGAATACGCTCCAGAAGGGCCCAGCATACCTCGGAATAGGGCTGTTCCTCTTGAAGCAGAGCCGGCTCAGATACGGGCTTGTTCATGGCGCCCCTGCGATGCAGAACTTGGTCACGCGCAACGATTGGCGGACAAGTGCTTTAAAAAGCCATCATCCATTGGTCCTTACAGTGAGAATTTTAGACGATTTACGGCGAGGGATGGCAAGAATCGGAGTGTTTGTTCATTTTCCTCCGGGATCAAGGACCGCGAGTGCGGCGCCTGTCCCATTTCACAGGGCTGCTCCCCATTGCAGGAACCTCAGCCAAACCCTCAAGCCGCAAATTCGACACGGGTTCATTCGATCCGGGGCAGGCGAATCCATCTATGGAAAGGCATTTTCCAAAGAGGACATCTACCAATCCTTGTAGATTTCCGATGCGGTTCCTGCCTTGTTGAATATCGCGTGAACGTGCGCAGCGGCCCGCGGACAAGGGCAAGATCCATACCCCCGACTCTTACAGTAAATTGACTTGTCGCCCTTGGAGACGCGCAAGCACCCTTCATGAGAACTTTCAAACTGCTCTGGTTCGCTATCAAATCGGCACTGCACCTGCGACCGAGCCAATCCCCGAACTCAGGTCCTCAACAACCGCTGCAAAAGGAGAACGTATGAACTCAATTTTGGAGATGCCAGGATTCTGCTGGAAGCCAAGGTTACGCGAATCCGCCTCATTCACGAGACTCGCGACTCTGTTGGCCGGATTTGTTCTTTTGGCCGCCTTCGCCGCGACGTCTAGCTTGTCGGCTCAGGGCATTACCGGCTCAATTACGGGCACGGTCAGCGATCCCAGTGGAGCGGTGGTTGGCGGAGCGAGCGTAACCGTTCGCCAGACCGCGACCAACGAAGCTCGCAACGTCGTCACTTCCGATGCCGGCACCTACACCGTGACTCAACTTCAGCCCGGCGCTTACACCGTCAAGGTTGAAAAGGCAGGCTTCAAGGCAGCCGAGCAGAAGGGCATCACGCTGGTGATCGATCAGGTGGCGCTCATCAATATTCAGCTCACGGTTGGTTCACAGGCAGAGAGTGTTGAAGTCACCAGCACCGGCCCGGTGATCCAGACCGAAGATTCGTCGGTAGGCCAGGTCATCGACGCGCAGTCCATTCAGAACACGCCGTTGAACGGCCGCTTGAGCGTCATGGGGCTGATCGCCCTTGCGCCCGGCATGCAAGGCGTGGGCGCGCAGGATCAGATGGCCACCCGCGGTCTGACGTTTGCCGCCGGCACCGGAAGCCGCAACGCCTACGGTGGTCTTGGCGTCAGCTTTGACGGCGTCATCAACAAGGAAGTTACGCTGCAACGTGGCGAGCCCGAAATTCCCTCGCTCGATGCTCTCTCGCAGTTCAAGGTGCTGGCCACGGGCGCACCGGCAGAGTTCAACGAACCCACCCAGGTGATTGTGTTGTCCTCCAGCGGCGCCAATGCTTTTCATGGTGAGTTGTTTGAGTTCAACCGTTCCAAGGGTACTTCGGCAAAGCCTTACTTCAATGGCAGCACGCCTCGCCCCCCTTATGAGCGCAACGAGTACGGCGGCAATTTCGCCGGCCCCATCTGGATCCCAAATGTTTACAACGGCAAAGATCGCTCCTTCTTCTTCTTTGCCTACGAGGGCTTCCATCTGACCCAGTCGTCGCCAAAATCTACGCAAGAGCCCACAAACAAAATGCGTTCGGGCGACTTCAGCGAGTTCCTCGATTCCAGCGGCAACTGCGCTAAAGGATCGGCCTACACTTGCATCTTCAACCCCGCCACCGGCACAAAATTTGCCGGCAACGTCATTTCGACTGGACTCAACCCGGTGTCAGTGGCCCTGATGAACAAGCTCATGCCCACGCCGACCGCGAGCGGAACCGGCACCAACACATTTGAAAACGTGCCCTACACCAGCCAGGTTGAACGCATTTCTCTGCGTGCCGATCATCGCTTCAATGACAACAACAGCATTCGCTTCACATGGCTGCGGGCCTTCTACGGCCCCAACGCGACGGTGGGCAACGACAGCCTGCAGGGCGGAAACTCCGGCGACGGCGAGCACAACTCGCAGTTCATCCTCGGTTTCACGCACACCTTTTCGCCCACCCTGGTGGCGGACATCAACGGCGACTTCTTCCATCTGCCCATCTATCGCACTCCGCAGAATGTGGGAACCAAGTGGGAGTCGATCATCCCCGGCCTCAGCACTCAGCTGATCGAAGGCGCGCCGCAGATCACCATCTCCAACATCCAGTCGATCTCCGAGTCGGGCTCAAAGGATCTCGAGCAGGTCGGTCAGATCAATGGTTCGATCACGAAGGTGCTGGCGCGGCACACCCTCAAGTTTGGCGTGTCCTATCTTTATGACAACCACTGGAACATGTCAGCGGAGGCCCCGCAGCGCGGCGCTTACAACTTCGGCGGCCAGTACACAAAGAACGCGGCCGATACGACCGATAACACCGGTATCGCCTTCGCGGACTTTCTGCTCGGCATTCCAACCTCAACTCAGCAGGCCACGCCGGCCTTCCTGCCCACGCGCAACATCTCAAACCAATGGGCAGGCTACGTGCAGGATGACTGGAAGCCGATCCCCAAGCTGACCATCAACGCGGGCATCCGCTACGATCTGCAATGGTTTGAGCCCGGCCCCTACAACCAGAACGCACTCTGGTCTCCCGCCTTGAGCAAGGTGGTCGTCTTCGGGAATTCGTATCCCTCGGCTGCCATCCCCCAATACCTGACGCTGCTGCAGAACAACAGCCTTGTGACGCTTTCCTCGTCGGCAGGTATCTCAAACAACCCATTCTCGTACCTCGGCCGTCCCGACAAGAACATCGCGCCGCGCCTCGGCTTTGCGTATCAGTTGATGAGCAACACAGTCATCCGCGGCGCTTTCGGGCTCTACTTCAACCTGCTGCCGGCTAGCTATATGGGCGAAATGTTTGGCAACCTGCCCTACATTGCCAGCCTCACTTACACGAACACAACTCCTTACAACGCCGCTACCACCTTCACCATGAACGCGCCCTTCACGGGCTCGGGAGCAGCAGGTGGCCGCCCGGGTGTCAACGCCGAGCACTCGCTCGTGACGCCCTACACAGAGGAGTACAACCTCGCCCTCGAACATCAGTTCGGCAGGGGATTCGATGTGCGTGTCGGCTATGTCGGGCAGCACAACCTGAAGCAGAACAACTACGGCGGCAGCGGAACCTATGCGCCGAACCTGAACTTCGCTGATCCGTTCGACATCACCAAAACGGCGGCTGCCCAGGCGCCCTACCCGCTGCTCGGCACAATCTCTTACAACCTTGACCCGCTCTTCCACAGCACCATGAACTCGCTGCAGGCGGGCGCGCACAAGCAGTACTCGAACGGGATTGCCTTTGGCGCGGAGTACCAATGGACCCGCGTTCTGGGAACCGAAAACCTCGAAGATCCCTCGGGCAAGCATCCGCAGGACTCCTACGGCAACATCGCCGGCATCACGCCCGATGTGCTGCAGGTGAGCTACTCCTACGCGCTGCCCTTCGGCAAGGGAAAGCTGCTCGCCTCCAACGCCGGCTCGCTTGCCAACGATGTCGTCGGCGGATGGGAGATCTCAGGCGTTGTGGATGCCCAGAGCGGCCAGCCCTTCTCGGTCGCCTATAACGCAACGACCTCCAGCGCCTATCCCGGGTTGGTAAACGGTCGCGCTAACCAACTGGCAGATCCCTACAAAAACGGCACCGTTTTGCACAGCGACGGAAGCACGTGTACCCCGAGTGCGGGCGCCTCAGCATCAACCCGTACGAAGGCTCAATGGTTTAATCCCTGTGCCTTTGAAGGGCCGGGCTACAAGACGGCTGGCGTTTACGGAGCGACCTATGGCACCAGCAGCTATAACATGCTGCGTGGACCCAGGTTCCAGGACTGGGATATGAACCTGAAGAAGAACGTGCCCTGGGGCGACCACTACAATCTCCAGCTCCGCGCCGACTCCTTCAACATCTTCAACCATCCAAACTTCGCCACTCCCAATGCGACCATCTCCAACTCGAGCGCAGGAACCGTCACCGGAATCTCCGGAACGCCGACCTATGAGGCGCGCACCCTGGAGTTTGCCGCAAAGTTCAACTTCTAACCTGCAAACCGGAAACCTCTTCACACAGGGCTACACCCCTCCGCCAGAGCTGATACACAAGCTCTGGCGGGGGAGAAGGCCCTGTTGAAGAATCCGGACAATGAAAACTTGATCAAGCCCTGAATGCAGCAAATCGCTGTCGGGCCTCCACACGCGCGCTGATGGCGCTATTTTTTGTGCCTGAAATTCCTGAAATCGATTCGACGGAGAAGCAATGAAGATTCGTAAGCAGACGGGCCTCGCGTTATTGATGCTCATGGCAATTGGAACGGCCGCGCACGCAGCGTCGCACCATGTCAGCCCGGCGACGATGAACAAGAATACCCGCGAGCTTTTCCAGCAATCGATGGCCATGGACGACATGTTTTACGACCAGGACGTGAAACTGGTCAGGAGTCCGAGCCCCAGTCCCCGGCGCACGGCAACAAGATCCGCCTATCACATGGTTCGCGAGTCAAGCTGGTACGCGCTCGGCCTGCTGGTGCGGGATGAGCCAGGCGATCGCCAGAGAGCTGCGGACGTTATTGATGCCGTTCTCAAGCAGCAGTACGTCAAAGAGGGAACGCCCTGGTACGGCACCTACCGCCGCGCCCCAGAGGAGCATGATCCCGCGCCCGACGCTGCGATGTGGCGCAACTTCGATCCCAACTGGCGCACCTTCATCGGTACGACTTTTGAGATGATCCTCATCGAGTACCCTGACCGCATCTCGCCTGAATTGTCGAAGCGGATGTACGAAGCCATCGATCGCGCCATTGAGGGCGAGATCGCCGAGAAGCGGCTACTGCCCTCCTACTCGAACATTGCCCTCATGTACGGAGCGCTTTGGGATTTTGCGGCAACTCACGACAAGCGCGACGACTGGAAGCAGCAATCGAAAGACTGGACCGAGGCCGTCTACAAGCTCTACAAGCAGTACGGTGCATTCTTTGAGTACAACTCGCCCACCTACTGCGGCGTGGACATCTACGGGCTCGCTCTCTGGCGCAACTACGGCTCCACTCCGCGCATGCGCTCTATTGGAAGCGAAATGGAGGCCGGCATGTGGCGCGATCTCGCCGCGCTCTATCAACCAGATCTACGCAACCTCTCCGGCCCCTACGACCGGGCCTACGGCATGGACATGGAGAGCTACGTTAGCGTCGTGGGCGTGTGGATGCGGACCGTTCTCGATGAGAAGCACGCGCCGCTCGCGCCCATCACGCCCACCACCGACCACATGCCCGACGTCTGGTTTGCCCCGCACATGGCCGTTCTCGGCACGCATATCCCGGCTGATGCCCTGAAGCAGATGAATACGTTCTCGGGCGAGCGGCTGGCGCGCCAGCAGATCACTGACGACCGCATCGCCACGGCGTGGATCGGCAAGCATGTGATCTTTGGCGGCGAGTCTACAAGGAAGACCAAGGATGCCGGCGTGGGTTCGCAGTTTCATCCGGCAACCATCCAGTGGCGCACGCCGTCTGGCGAAGTCGGATTCGTGCAGCTGGTTGAAGCGCCTGCCATCGACGCAACCGCCGACAAGAAGGGAATCTCCATCTCCACTACCGGCAACGTTCGCATCCGGATTCACGCAAAGGGGCTCGCACAGGAAAAGGTGGCCGCCGCAAGCTGGGAACTGCCCGGGTTGAAGGTCGCCGTCACCAGCGATCACAAGAACTTCACTGAAGACAAGACGGGGGACGATGTCTATCTTGTCTACTCCGGTATCAGCAGCATGCGATGGGAGATCACGCCCGTCGAGTAACGGTTCTAAGGCAAAGGCTCCTCAGTAATCGCTTTTTTCGACCCGTGTCCTGAGGTCGATTCATGGCTCGGCGCATTCTTTTCGAGCGAGTTTGATCACCGCTTGAGAAAAATCTGCGCCGGGCCTCTTGTTTTGTGCCATCCACAGTGAGCAATCCGAATTCAACCGACCGGGCCGCATTTGAAATAATTTGGCGGGTAAACTAAGGTCAAGTGGTTGTGGTTTTGCGCCTTTGCGCCGATGTGCGGCTGACACGAGCGAAAAACCCGAGTCAAAACCGAGGGCAAGCACAGGAGCGGATCATGTTGGTTGGGCAATCCATCGTCAATGGCGAGACCCGAAAGGGAAGTGGAGCGGAATTTGCGGGCCTGAACCCGGTTAGCGGAGCGCGGCTCGAACCGGTGTACCACTCCGCCACCGCGGAGGATGTCGCGCTCGCAGCAACTCTTGCCGGCGAAGCCTTCGACGTCTACAGCAAGCTCCCTGGTACCGAGAAGGGCCGGTTCCTGCGCCACATCGCGGACGGCCTTGAGGCCATCACTGCTGAAGTCGTCGAACGAGCTCACCAGGAGACAGCCCTGCCCGAGGCGCGCCTCAAGGGCGAGGTGGCGCGCACCGTCAATCAGCTTCGCATGTTCGCCGGCATGATTGAAGAAGGCTCCTGGTCCATGGCCCGCATCGATCCGGCTCAGCCTGAGCGCAAGCCTCTGCCACGCGCCGATATTCGCTCTGTCCTGCGTCCGCTCGGACCCGTGGCCGTCTTCGGCGCCAGCAATTTCCCACTGGCTTTCTCCGTGGCCGGCGGCGACACAGCCTCCGCGCTCGCCGCGGGCAATCCAGTCATCGTCAAGGCACACTCGGCGCATCCCGGCACCAGCGAATTGGTCGGCCAGGTCATCGCGAACAGCGTGCGCGCGTGCGGCCTGCCGCCCGGAACCTTCGCCGTCCTCTTCGGCTCAGGAGTGCAGGTTGGTGGCGAGCTGGTCAAGCAGCCTGAGGTAAAGGCGGTCGGTTTTACCGGCTCCCTGTCTGCCGGCAAAGCGCTCATGGCGCTCGCGGCTGCGCGCCCCGAGCCGATCCCCTGCTTTATGGAGATGAGCAGCACCAACCCCTTGTTTGTCCTGCCTGAAGCGCTGCGCACACGCCCAGCGCAAATTGCCGCCGGCCTCTTCGGGTCGTTCACTCTCGGCGTCGGCCAGTTTTGCACCAAGCCCGGCCTCGTGTTCCTGCCCCGCAATGAATCGGCCGACGAACTGGTCGACGAGCTCGTCAAACTCGTGCAGAAGTCCTCTGCCTCGCCCATGCTGACTGAAGGCATCTGCAAGAGCTACAAAGCTGGGATCGCGAATCGTGGAGCCAATGCCCGCGTCGCTCTGCTCGCGGAACCCTCGCAATCCGACGCCAACGGCCACGTCTCGCCGGTTCTCTTCGAGGTCACCGCCAAGGATCTTCTCGACGAGCGCGATCTCGCCCTTGAAATCTTCG
>Ga0302270_10003053_pt1 | contig 16036 bp, 13 predicted proteins | sample III_Bog_E2_3_FD_198773 | JGI IMG/M metagenome (GOLD analysis project Ga0302270, IMG submission 198773) | Peat permafrost microbial communities from Stordalen Mire near Abisko, Sweden - III_Bog_E2_3 | ecosystem: Environmental > Terrestrial > Soil > Wetlands > Peat | place: Sweden: Abisko... | reverse complement strand
TCCGCTGGTCCGCGAAAAGGAGGCGGACGTATACCGTCTCCCCGTCGGTAAGCAGGTGGGATACCGTGGCGGAGAGGTTGGTTATCTCCTGGCCGTTGTACAGGTTAGGCTGAGGATTCAGCAACGATCCGCAAGCCCGCGATTCGGCACGCAGGAAAGCAGATTGTTCCGGTCAATTGACGCATGACCGCGGATGTTTAGTTGGAGAACAGGGAAGGTGCGATTCAGGGTTCCGGACGTATTACCGCCAACTCGTCAGTTACCAGTTGATTAACAGGGCGGCAAACCGGCGATACCGGTGCTTTCTTCGTTGTCTGGAAGCGATGGAACGGGAAGGAACCGGAGCGATTGCTGACCGGCGAAGACGCAACCCGGTCGCGCTTTCTTGATGCAGCGCCGCAGTCCAGGGCTCTGCATATCGCGACCCACGCTTTTGTGCTGGACAAAAGCTGCGGGAATGGCAACCCTCTGCTGCACTCCGGATTGGTCTTTGCCGGGGTCAATTCGAGCCGGAACACTTCGATTCTAACGGCACAGCAAATTGCTTCGCTCGACCTGAGGGGCGTGGACTGGGCGGTGCTTTCAGCCTGCAACACCGGAAACGGGGAACTGAAGGATGGGGAAGGCGTCCTGGGACTGGAGAGATCGTTTCGCGTTGCCGGGGCGAAGAGCGTTGTGATGGCGCTATGGCCCGTCGAGGACGAGATGACGCGGGAGTTCATGCGCAAGCTATACGCGGAACGGTTCGGCCGCCACGCAACAACGGCGAATGCGGTCTGGAACGCTGAAAGGGTGCTGCTGAAAGAGCGGCGGGCTTCGGGAAAAGAGACTCACCCATGGTATTGGGCGGGATTTGTGGGAGCGGGAACCTGGCAATAGCGTGTAAGCCCGGGTCGCTGGATCGCCCTGTTCTCCAGGCGCTGGACGGCCCTTCCGCCGCATCCAGTTCCAAAACGGTTAAGCGAATTCAAGAAGCGGGACCGAACTTCGCGCGCTCTTCTCATTTTGAAGCGCTTGCAGTTTGCGTACGGCCTCCTCGAATCCAATCCAGAATCGTCCGGTATTCATCGCTCGATTCGTTTCCACGCCAACGCTGGCCCCCGTTATGCGTTGCAACGTAGTCTCCAACGTCGCCCGCGCTGTCGGTGGGGCGGATGGGTTTAATAACTATCAGGCTCTTGTCCGGTTCGGTAATGTCCACAACGCGCATGGCGTACTTATAGTTTTCTTCGCTGTCCTGGTCAGAGAAAATGCCCTCAGCATTGGGCGGCTGCAGCTTGAAGATCACATGACTTGCATGGCAGTTGACGCAGGCTTTCCCGTCTGGTCCGGGCTTGGCAAGGATGGGCTCGATCCGGGTGACAAAGGTGCTGAAGTCGAGCACCGAGCCGGGCTGGACGTCCTTCAGCGCATCCCCCAGATTCTTTCCCTTCAGCACGCTGGTGGCGATGATCTTCAGACGCGGATTGGTGGAGGTCTGGAGCCGATTCATTGCGGTCAGAAAATCCGGACGCTTTTCCACGCCGTTCACCTTGCGCAGCGTATCCAGCGCCGCGGCACTCACGTTAGCGTCAGAATTTAGCAGGCTTGCCATTATCGTATCGACCACGGCTGGATACTCCAGCGGTTCACGAGCCTTCAAGGGGGCCGGGTGTCCGTTGAGGAAATCCTGATCCTGTGAGACTGCGCCCCCGGAGATTCCGAAGCGCTGCTTAAGGAATTTCGGGTTGCTTGCTTCTTCCATCAGGATCCTCAAGCCCGGGCCGTTTAGCTTTGCAAATGCGGACTCCACGGCAGGCGCAGTTTGTGGATTCCCAAGGAAGTGTTCCAGCGAAATCCGCACGGCGGCGCGCTGAGTGTCGGGCATTGGGGAATCGAGGCCATCCAATATCTGCTGTTGGAGCGCAGGCTCGTGCATGAGATTTCCGAACGAAGAAGCGGCATCCAGCACCTGGCCAAAATTCGCCGGCCGCGGCTTTTTTTCAAGAATTGACCGCAATGCTTGCTGAACTTGCGGCTGCTGTTCCCATACGGAGCCCGTGGGCAGCGCTGCCAGCAGGGGAAGAACAACGGCCTGGCTATCGGGGTTTCCGTGTGCGAGTATTTCGACGACTTTGCCAACTAGGTTTGGATCGGGCGCGCCCCGTGATTCAAGATTCAGGACTCCCCGCTGGCCACCCTCGTAGACGTAGCGAACCGTTTGCCGCACATCGGCGCTCGAATCCTCCGAAAGGTTCAGGGCGGCGAGCGTAAAGCGCGCGTCGCCGGATTCACTAAGAGTGCTGCCCGCTTTGAGCACGTTAATCTTCATGGACTCATCGGCGCCTTTCAGGCATGCTAGCAGCGCGTCTTCCAACTCCGGCCCGGAACTCTTGAAGAAGTGGATCAGGTCGCTGTCGTTGCCGATGCGAGTCTGGAAAAAGCTGTTGTGCACGTCGTACTTGAAATCGACAGCCTCGCGATAGGGTGGATACTCGTAGTCCGGGCGATGCAGATCGGGCACGCCGGTTACGTACTTCGTAAGCACCGCGGGCAGGCCGATCGATACTGTGTCCGATCTGAGCGCCGGCAACGCATAGTGTCGAATATGAAAGTCCCACAGTGCAGTCAGGATGCCCTCGCGGCCCAGCGGTGTTGCGCTACGCAGCACCTTGGCCAGCACTTGCGCCTGATCGCGCACCACCGCTTCATAGCCTGTGTTGATGCGGTCTTTGTCTTCGTCCTTGGAACTTGCCTTTACCCATGCGGAAAGATAGCCGGTGTTTTCGTCTAGCAGGTCGTAGATGCTTTCCTTGAGCCCTCGCCTTACCATTTCATCGGTCTCGACATCCAAACGAGTCGCCAGCGCTTCCAGGGTTCCACGCCTCACAGCAGGCTTATCCACCTGCCAGTAGTACCAGCGCCAAACTCCCGCCGCAGCTTCAAATCGGACGTAGGGCACAGGATCGTTAAGCGCATGCTCTAGGGCGGCCAGCAGGTCCGCATCGCCGGTCAGGTCGCGGAAATGCTGATTGAAGACGCGCGCAGCTCCCCAGCGGGTGCGCGCATTGGGCGATTCAAGCGCAGCGGCAAGCATCGTGCGCCCATGCGATGCAACGCTCTGTCGGCGTGACAGCACCATGCGCAGCGCGTAGGCTGACGCGATCTGCACCATCTTTGCTGGATCTCCCAGCCCCTTGATCAGGTCCGGTAGCGCACCAGGGTCAGCCATGTGGCCAAGCGCACGCGCCGCGGCTTCGCGCGCAAGCGGCTGGTCGCTTTCCGCCAGCACTTTGCGAATCTGAACCAGCACCGGCTCTGGAGCCAGATCCCAGTACTCATCCAGTTGCTCGAGAAGCAGCGGGAGATCGTTGGTGGCAAGAGTTGTGGCAGGCGCAGGGTAGGCCGCGTCCCAATTCTTGGCTGTCGTTGCTCCCGGATAAAGCGTAGACAACGCCATCACGGCAAACTGCGTGGCCCGGAACGGTGTGTTGAAGCCCTGGTAGACAGGATCGCCCTCCCAGCTCCCTTCCGGACGTTGTGCCCCCAGCATTGCTTTGACCGCACGCGCCAGGTGTTCGTCTGTCTCCGGGCGGCGGCCGGCCTCAGCCAGGGCCAGCACCGCGTGATACGAGATGAAGTCCGACGGCTTGGCCTTTTTGTCGAATGGAAACGGCCACGCGCCCTCGGGAGTTTCGTACTCATAGAGCTTGTCAATGAGAGCATTGATCTGCGTCGAGTATTTCTCGCGGCCCAATGCAGACAGAAGCTGGATCTTCCAATTCAGATCGATCACGTTCTTCGGTTCGTACGGCAGCGCAAGAGTCTCCACATGGTCGCGCTCCGCCAGCCAATCTGGATTGTGGGTCTCGCTGTAGGCCAGGTTGAATGTCTGCCAACTCTGCAGCGCGATCTCAAATGGGCTCACGTCGGGTTCACAGCCATCGGCCTCGTCTCCCGGCAGCACGGTCAGGCCCTCGTAGTGAATCTTCAGGAACTGCGCATAGGGCAAGTCGAAGTTCTTTCGCGGCGGATCGTGGGTGACATTCTTCTCAAAGGCGTGCGCGATGAGCGGCAAGCGGCTGGCAACAGTGCGAGCGGTATAAATCACGCGCACCCAGTTGGTGCCTGGTTCCCCGTATAACGGCCTGGCGTTGTTATAAATGCGGTCGGCGAGAAACTCAAGCCCCGCGCGCTGCGTAGGAGCGTAGCCGTTCTCGACCGCTCTCAAGTATCCGCGCGTGGTGAATTGCGTGGGATGGCATGCAATGCAGAGTTGGGTTTCAGAGTGTTGCATCACTGTGCGCAAAGCCACCGCTCCACGGCGTGGCGTATTCGACAGCCAACTGTCTCCCATGTTGACCAGGAAATCCATACCCGCGCGAACCGCCAGGTGCGGGTCCGTATTCGGCGGCACGGGGTACAGATACGTGTGCAACTGGTAAGCGGGGTGGTTAGCGGCCACACGTACGTAGTATTCCTGTCCCGGTTGAAGTATGCGGGTGCGGAACTTGTAGAGGCCCGGATAATTCTGGGTCGCCTCAACCTGGTAGACAAACTCTCCGGCGGTGAACGGAACCACATCCGCCTTTCCAGATCCATCCTTGCCCGCCTGAAAGATGTCCACATCGAGCGGTACGTCGCGGTCCGTCACGTTAAGAACAAAGTAAACCAGGCGCGGCGCGTCTTCACGAAATGTGAATCGGAACCACTGGAAGCCTTTGAGCATCGCAGCGTAGCCATCCTCGTTGTGCGATGGAGCGTAAGGCCTTTCGTCGTCGCTGCCAAAGATGGTCTGGCCAAGTTCGAAAGACTGCGCGTTTTGCCATGTATCGATGGGCGCAGCGGCAATCACGCCGCGCTTTACTTGATCAGACTTACCCGCCAGCCCAATTGATGATTGCAGAATCTTGCTAAGCGCTGCACTTATCTCCGGATCGTGGGCCCCGGAAGCGGATGAAAGGCTCACTGTCACCGGACCTGAGGCTCGTGCCCGCAGGGTCAGATAGTAGTCGAGGTCGGCCGCGTGTAACCATTTCCATCCGACTAAACCCTTGGCGTCGCTCACGGTCACCTGGACCGATTCGTTCCCCTGAAGTTGGGCAGGATCCTTCAAACCCAAAGTGATTGCGTAGTAGGATCCTGCGCGCGCTGATCCCAGCTTGATGGTGTGCGCTGAAGGAGTCACCCCCTGATCGGCATGGACCAGACGGCTAGTGTGAATGGTTGCGCAAATCATGCATGCGGCGATGAGAAACGGAATGATGACCCAACCGGCAATGCGGCGACTTCCAGGCGTGACGATCATGATTTGACCTCAAATGTTTCGGTGCCGGTAGAGAGGGGCCAATCCGGCTGGAAACATCGGTGTGGAGACTATATATCCGTAGGGGTTCGATACGACACGGGCATGTTTTTGATTACCTGGGCATGATTCTGAATTGATCGTACCGGCCGAAGAATCGGACGCGAGGGCTTTCTTTCGGAACCGGGCATGCAGGCTGCCGGGAAGGATTTTCAGTTTTTGACCTTGCGTCCGAAAAGCCGGTGCTTTACACTTTTTTGCAACTATCCAGTGCGGCTTCCCGTTTTTTATAGTTTTTCCGGCCTGACCTAAAACCAGAACTGGCACCCGCCAGAGGATGCATCCCATGACTTCCGCAAGGGTCCTCGCGTTTGATCTCCCGTTTTCCGCAAGTTTAATCTGCGTTGTCCCACAGATTCTCCAGCGCACGGCGTCTGGGACCGCATCCGGTTCCATCGGCGATGCAATTCACATGCGCCGACCACTGCTTCCGCGGGCAGTCGCGGCCGTTGTGTGCCTGGCGTGGGCCGCGTGCGCCATCAGCGCCAACGCGGCCACCTACACGGTCATCAGCACCGGCGACACCGGCTCGGGTTCGGGAAACTCCGGCGACTTGCGCTATACAATCACCCAGGCAAATCTCAATCCCGGCAGCACCATCAACTTCTCGGTCACCGGAACCATCAAGCTGACCAGCACCCTGCCGTTCATCGACCAGAACCTGACGATCTACGGTCACTATATCGTGGGTGAACTGAGCCCACTTCACGTAGTCTCCCCCATAATGAGACATTCCAACAATCAGCAGCCGCCCAATGGAAGGCTCTCTTCCATAGCGACTTCCAATCGCCGGGTTATGCCTGTTGGGGTCTAGCGCCTTGAAATTGCGAAGTCCGTTCATCGAGAGACGCCTCCTTGCGTCCTCTGTAAAGCGTTGGAGCCAAGCGGATGCTTTTCCACACCGTATGATTTGAGGCTATTTTTACCGAATTGCGGTAAGGATGGAGAGTTTCAATTAAACCACCCCCAATATCCATCCCTCAATCTTGGCGATTCCAAGTTCCTCCGCCGTCAGGCTCGGGTTGAGGAACCCGCTCAATGAGCCGTCGCGGTCGGCACGTTGTAGCCAAGCCGCCGCCGCGTAGGCCGCTTGCTCGTCCCCGTCGCGGTCTTCCTTCGGAAACCGGCGTGTCCACAACGACGGGTAGACCTCGGCGACGACCGACTTGCCCTCGGGAATTTCCCAGCCGTCGAGCGGCCAGAAGTGAACTGGGCGCTTGCATTGCCTCCTCAGATATAGGAGCCACGGCAAACCGGCGTGCGTCGATGTGGCGACCTCACCTTGAACGCCGAAGCCGAAGACGGACTTTGCGGTGGCTGTCCACCGTTCTGTCAGCCGGAGCCAGCTTCGTTCCCCGGTCCGCCACTTGCCACGGCCATGCGGGTCTTCCCGGATGAAGCACACGTAGGTGTGGGGTGCATCGGTCGGCCAGAAATGATGGAAGTCTTCGAGGAAGCCCTGCCAGTCGCTCGATAACTTGTACTTCTCGAAGTACGCCAGCGGAAATGAGAAGGCGTGGTCGATGCCGACAAGGGTGGGGATGTCGCGGTCGAGTTCCTCGCGGAGCCATTCAGCGAGACCACGGCGAGTCCAATACCGGCGTGGGCTTGGCGGCGGCTGAACCTGAGCCGGTTCGCCAGAGCCCTCGGCCATGAACACGCGAATGCCCTTGCAGCTTGAGTCGGCGGTCTCAGCACCGGAGTAGTCTACGCCGATGTAGCGTTTGAAGTCGGGCATAACCACTGGTCTCCAATCCACGGTTATTTTCTTTGCTCTCCATTATCCGCTGCCGCAGCGGTGATGCGCCCATGCCCATATTGAGGAGTTGAGATGGTAGACAAAGAGCAAAACATCCACACCTACCGAGGACGCTGCCCGATGTCCCCGCAAGGACAAGCGAGGCGCTGGACAAGTTGCGTTTCTGCCTGATAAGTGCCATGCTCAATCAGGAGGTATAACTCACATGAAAAAAAGACGGAGAGTTAGCCGAATAAGAGTATCTACCGCATCAGTTTCAAGTTACCCGCCCGGAATGGAATGGTTACGTTCCTTCCATGTGGCTGGCGGCTTCCATTTGAGCAACGGGTCGGAAATGAGAATCGGGACGATACGCAAGAGCAAGTAACAATCGAGAATCTGGTCGCCCATGAGGAGCGAACTGGCTACCGGCCTCCGGCACACTTCTGCCGGGTGAACAGTCGGTCTGACCGACAGAGGAAGCTATCGGTGGGGTGATGCTTTCAGATGGTCTTATACAGCTTCCCTTTCGATAGTTTTTCATAGACCCGTTTTGCTACTGACTCTGGAATCCGTATCGTGGAATACCGGCGCTTGTACCTTTTTACTGGCCTGTCAATAACGAGGACACCGGGCACATCTCGGAACAATCTGTAAATGGTAGCCACGCTAACGCCCCAAAGTTCTGCCAACTCACCCGGTTTGAAGTGGTGTTCGTCGTACATCGCGTCTATTCCGGTTTAGGTTGGGTCGCTTGACCGTGTAGTGGTTTCCCGAAGCATACCTAACCAAGCTGGCATGGGTGACGAGCACCTTGCGTCCAATACGGCGAGTGTCGAGTTCATTGGCGGCAATGATGTAGTCGAGAGAGCGTGGAGAGATTGAAAGTTGTCTCGCAGCCTCCTTCCGGTCGTATAACAGCCTTGAAGCTTCCATTCCCATCCTCCGCTTCTTCAACGCAAACTCATCGCTTCCTCAGCGTGGCGTACTGCTCCTCTGTGAGCTTCAGGAAAACTCCACCCCTCCCCATCCCAATCGCCTGATTCACCATCAGCCGGGTTTCTTGGTCGGTGAATCCCCCTACGCGTTCAATCAGTTCGACCACCTTGTCGAACGATACGAAGTGCAATCGCTTGGGTAAAGGAGTCTGGAGGTCAGCCTCAAGGAACCCACACTGCCAGCCATGCCGGTCTTGGGACGACAGATACACGCGGTGGGTTTGGTCTTGCGGAGACATTGAGGGAGTATAGGTGAAGTAAAGGCGAAACTAATCCACAAGCCGCTCAGCTTGAACGACAGTGCGTAAAACTATGCGTAAAAGATATTGGAAAAGTTGGATGGGATTTCGGGTTTAGAGTCATCGAGCCGTATGTGAGGTTGACTCAATCCATTGAAACCAAAAGGGGCTTTTGGTTGCGGGGGCTGGATTTGAACCAGCGACCTTTGGGTTATGAGCCCAACGAGCTACCGGGCTGCTCCACCCCGCATTTACAGTTTATCAACTGCACCGGAGGGGGTCAAATTACCGGCGCCGAATCCGCGGCCTCCCAGGTGGCTGCGCTTTCCGGTACACTGTCGGGAACTCACGTATCACCTGATCTTCCCTGGGAGCCACTTTGACCTTCTCCGAACGATTCCACGAAATTCGCACTGGCTTTGAGCGGCCATTCTGGGTTGCCAACATCAGCGAGCTCTTCGAACGGCTGTCTTATTACGCCGCGTTTGCCTCGCTGCCCCGATATCTGCATGAGAGCCTGAACTTCGGCGTCGAGCGGGCCAGTAGTTTGGCCGGGTTGTTTGGCGGCTTGGTGTGGTTTCTCGCGGCCTTCGGCGGAGCTCTCGCGGACCGCATGGGCTTTCGCCGGGCGCTGTCGCTGGCCTACCTGATTCTCACCATCTCCTACTTCCTGCTTGCATCCATCGGTTCGCCGTGGCTCGCTCCGGTTCGCAATGCCATGCCTCTGGTCCTGCTGGTGACCCTGATCCTGATGCTTCCGGCCCTCGGAATCGCGCTCGTCAAGCCCTGCGTCGTCGGAACCACCGCCCGCGCTTCCAGGGAAAATGTGCGCTCCATCGGCTACTCCATCTACTACACCCTGGTGAACATTGGCGGGGCTCTGGGGCCTTTTCTTGCCGGTTGGGTCCACCAGCATCTCAGCGTGGAGAAAGTCTTCAGCATGGCCGCATTGGGCGTCTTTGCCATGTTCTTCCTCGTGTTGCTGCTGTTCAAGGAGCCCCGCCGCTCCAGCGAGGCGCAGACCGAAAGCCTCGGCCACGTTGCCAGGAACTTCCTCACCGTCGTGTCCAACTGGCGCTTCATGCTGTTTCTGATCATCTTCTCGGGCTATTACATCGCTTTCTGGCAGGAATTCATCATTCTTCCCCTCTATATCCATGACTACGTCAACGCGGCCAGCAATACGGAAGCGCTGCTCTCCTGGGACGCACTCACCGTAATCGCTCTGCAGATGGTGGTCAGTATTCTCACGCAGAAGATGCCGGCGTTTCGCGGCATCACGCTGGGCACTCTCATCTCCGGCCTGGCGTGGATCCTGCTGATTGTGCATCCCAGCGTGCCCATGGCAATTGCAACGCTGATCGTGGTGGCGATTGGCGAAATCACGCAGCAGCCGCGCTACTACGAGTACATCTCGCGCCTCGCGCCCTCAGGGCAGCAGGGAACCTATATGGGCTTTGCCTTCCTGCCCATCGGAATTGGGTCGCTCGTGGGCGGTTGGTTTGGCGGGTTCCTGATTCATCGCTTCGGAGAAGTGCTGCATCAGCCCCAACTCATCTGGTGGGCAGTTTCTGGTGTGGGAGTGGCTACGGCGGCCCTGCTCTGGATTTATGACCGTCTGGTACGGAGGGACGCAGGCGACACGAAGTAAATTCCTGCCCGGCATCCCCACCTTGTGTGCAGTTTTTCAAATCCCGATTCACTGCGGAACCGATTGCTCAAATAGTCCCCCACCGGGGTTGCCGACCCGCGAAGGATAAAACTGTGCCCCATTTGGGCGCCCTCTGGGCAGGACGTTTTTGTCCGATGAGTGGGAGCCCGCAGAACTCCGCGGCGTCCTGTTCTTGTTGAGCTTGCATTTTTGTTTCTTTGTAGCAGAAGCAGAAAAAGTTCAACCGGCCATCGCATTCAGGCTTACACTGTCCCTGACCACGCCGCCATGCCCGTAGCCCAGCTCACCCTCGAAATCCGCATTGAGCACGCCCAGTCGCTCAAACACCGGCGTCAAGTCGTCCGCTCCCTCAAAGACCAGTTGAAGCAGAGCTTCAATATCTCCGTGGCCGAGATGGATGAGGCGGTCACGTGGCAGTCCGCCACCATCGGCGTGGTGGCCATCTCTCACTCGCGGCAATACCTGCACGGCCTCATCGAGGAAGTGGAGCGCGCCGCTCGCCGTATGACCAACGAACTCGGTGCGGAGATTGCCGACTCCTTTTGGGATTACATCGAGACCTGAGCCTCAAATGCGAAACCGCCTGCCCTTCCGATCTCGCAACCGTCATTTCGATCGACGGGAACAATTCCGTTCCGCGCCGCGTACAACACATTGGCGCGGCCCAGCCCCTGATCGCCTTCGTGCCTATGAATGCAAAGGAGTACTCCATGCGTAAGATTGCCAGCATTGCCGGTTTCGCAACGTTGCTCTGTCTCGCAGCTTCAGGCGGCTATGCCAAGACGCCCGCAGCCACCAAGAGCGGCCCCACCATAGTCATCGTCTTCAAGGACGGGCATCGGCAGGTCTTCTCTTTGTCGGATATTGAGCGTGTCGAGTTTCCTCCCGCTGAAGCCGCGCCGGCAGCTATCGGCGGCGGCCTGTTGCCAAACCATTTTCTGGGCAAATGGGAGGTCGGCGACGGCTCAGGAAACAACTTCTATATCACGCTCGACGATGATGGCAGTGCTTACCGGTCGCTCGGAGACGAGCACGGCAAGTGGGTCTATGCCGACGGCGAGGCGCGCGTCACCTGGAACGATGGGAATGAGGATGCGATCCGCAAGGTCGGCAACGGGTACCAGAAACGCGCTTTCGGGCCGGGCAAGCCGTTCACCGGAACCCCAGAAAACGTGACGGGCGCTCACAACACCACTCCGCATCCCATTTAGCCTGCTGAGTCTGCAATAAGGAACACAAAACTGGCCGTCATTCTGAGCGAACGGGGCCCCAAACGTCTTTCAGTTTGGGGGTGGTGAGTCGAAGAATCTGCGTTTGTTCTTCGATGAACTTCAGACTCACCACATTAGCTACTTGCGTAGAGCCGGCTCGCCTGCTCCATCTTTCGCCGTTGAATTCGCCTGGACCACACGCGGAGACTCCTAACTCGCGCCATCCAGCTCCGCAGCCAGTTTCTTCATTGCTGCATTTTCGCGGGTAACATCCCCGGCCTCTCTACTGTGCAAAGCTATCTCTGCGGCGATCGAGCGACCGAGAACCCGCTGATCGATATTGCCGAACGGCCCAGGCACGAGGCTCCCCAACCAACCAACCCAAGCCGGCGTATGAGCGTTTCCGACAATAATCCCGGGGCGAAAGATGGCGAGGCGGGTAAAACCGATGCTGCGCACGGCGTCTTCCTTCATGCCCATTACGCGAACATAGCGAAACCGGCTCCGGGCTGTGCTTCCAACCGCGGAAAGCAGGCAAAACTGGGCGATTCCGGCTTCATGGCAGCCACGCGCAAAGGCACCGACGACGCCTACTTCAAGTCGTTGCAGTTCTACTTCGCTCCAGCGCGCCGATCCGGAACCGACCCCCACACAGCTCAAGGCGCTCGTCGGGCCCTGGCTTAACCCTTCACGGGTAAGGGCGGCAGTGCGCTTCGCAAAGTCAGCAGCGCCGGTATCAAGAACCACGTTGCGCACCCGCGATCGCGCCGGAACGGGTTTTCTGGTGACCATCACCACTTCCCGGCACTCCGGAACTGCCAGCAGTTCCGCGACGGCCGCACCACCGACTTGCCCCGTACCACCGAGGATAATTGCCGCAAAATTCTGCTTCATAACCAGGACCTCTGCTCAGGTAAGGATGCGACAGCCCCGCTTCCAGGAATGGCCGGCATACTCGGTCTCGATTCTAAATTGAGCTAATGAGGCATCGCTTCCTCAATTGGCGCTATCAGGCAAATGCGCGTTTCCGCACCAGCTCGGCCCTTCTTGTGGGCCCTGGTCGGTTTGTCGCCAATCCGGAAACTGCACTACTCCCAGTTCGCCACCCGGCCCAAGCACTCCACCGCCGCTCTGCTATGCTGAATGGTTTACCGGGCCAGGAGGCAGCCATGCCGGAGCACAGAGGGCGAAAGCACCATCAGGACCGCGTAGCAGAAACCCTGCGGCTTGAAATCGGCACCATGATCGACGGCGAACTCGTCGATCCGCGCATCGCCAACTGCTATGTCAGCGAGGTCTCCCTGAACCCCGGCGGCAAGTCCGCGCGCGTCTACGTGGCCGTCGACAGCGCCGTCCCCGACATCGTCAAGGCCGAGCTGGATACCATCGCCGGCCTGGAGGCTGCCAAGGGCTACATCCGCTATGAGTTGAAGGAGCGGATGGGCGTCCGCAACGTGCCGGACCTCGCCTTTCTCGCCGATCGCTCCGGCAGATTCCAGGCGCGCATCGTCGAGCTGATGGATCGCTCCCGAAAGCGGCAAAAGACTCCTGCCCCCCAAGAGGCGCCGGCGGAATAGGATCATTCCGCCCACCCCTTGAGATTCCCCGCGAATCTGTTAGCCTTGTCCCTGTCGAAACTTGAGCACAATTCCTGTGTCTCTCCCTGAGCGAGCCGAATCCGGGCCCCAGCTCAGCGAAGCGCAGCGAGTAACCCGGAATCGCCGCCTCGCGCGCCACCACATGCTTTTGGGCGCCCGCTCAAGAAATCGATGGAACTGGAGAGATGCTGGAAGTGGAGACTACCCTCGAACCTTCTGCTCCGGAACCCCTGAAAGGCCGCCACATTCGGCTGCCCAGTTGGGCCACCGCTTGCGAGGCAGCCGTCTTTCTCATTTTCACCGTCTTTTTTCTTTCCTACGGACTCACTCCCTTTTTCGGCGGCGACGGCCTCGGCCTGGTCGGCGCAGACGAGCCTCGCTATGCGCAAATCGCCCACGAAATGCTTGACCGCTTCGACTCCGCCCACACCCTCAAGGAGCGTCTCGCCGCCTGCGTAACCCCGTATCTCTACGGCCATCCCTGGCTTGAAAAGCCGGCCCTCTATTACTGGCGCGCCATGTTCCTCTTTCAGGACTTCGGCGTCCACGATTGGAGCGCCCGCCTGCCTTCCACCACCTTCGCCTTTGTCATGGCTGGGCTCATCTACCTGCACATGCGCCGCTTTCGTCCCGGCGGCCACATGGATGCCGCCCTCATCACCGTGGCCTGCGCCGGCATTATCGGCTTTGCCCGCGGCGCATCCACCGATATGCAGATGGCCGCTCCATTGGCCATCGGCCTGCTCGGCTGGTACGCATGGTACGAGACCGACTCAAAATTCTGGCTCTTCGACATTTACTTCTTCACCGGTGTTGCCACCCTCGCCAAAGGCCCGGTTGCGCCTTTCCTGGCTATCCTCATCGTCGCCGCCTTCGCTTTCCTCCGGCGAGAATGGTCCATCCTCTACCGCTCCCTGTGGTGGCCTGGCGTCGCCCTCTACTTCGCCATCGTCCTCCCCTGGTTTATCGCCGTCCAGCGTGAAAACCCAACCTTCTTCCGCGAGTTTTTCCTCGAACACAACCTCGAGCGTTTTGCCACCGACCGCTACCAGCACGTCCAGCCTTTCTGGTACTACGGCGTCGTCGTCGTGCTCGCCATGATGCCCTGGACCGTTATCGCCGTTCGCGCCCTTGTCGATGGCATCCAGACCTCGGTGGCCGAGTGGCGCCTCCGCCGTGCAAGTCTGTGCAAGCCCGCTCCCAACCGGCCCGGCGACGCTTTCCCTGAGTTTCTGGTCCTTTGGGCGCTCATTCCCATCGTCTTCTTCTCCTTCTCGCAGTCCAAGTTGCCCGGCTACATCCTTCCTTCCATCCCGCCCATCGCCATCCTCACCGGAGACTACCTCTTCCGCCGCCGCAAGCCGGGACTAAACCGCTGGGTCCTTATCGGCCATGCAGTCCTGTGCGCCATCATGACCATGGCCGCTCTGCTATTGCCGTGGTTTGTAATTCACGGCGCCAAAGTGCCCCCGGCAAAGGCCATCGTCGCCGCTGTCCTGGCCGCTGCGGGCGCTGCCCTGCTTATTCTCATCGTCGTCCATGCCTTTGGTGTAGCCCGGCTCCGCCTCGTCACCACCTGCGTCCTCGGCGTCCTCGTCCTCTTCCTCTATGGTGTTGGGCCATTCTTCGTCATTCCCCAGATTTCGCCCACCAAGCGCGTCATTCAACTGCTCGATCGCGCCTATTCCGCCCGGCCGCTCGCCGATCGCCTTGACTCCATTGCTCCCAGTGACGAGACCGTTGCCGTCTTCCGCGTCCGCCGCGACATCGAGTACGGCCTCTCCTTCTATCGCAATCGCGAGGTTGTCAACTACGAGCAATCCGGCGTCCCAGACGAGGAGCATCTGCTGGTCGTCAGGGTCTCAGGCCGCAACGGCGTCGATCTCCACTCCCTGGCCGCCCTCGACGAGTACCTTGAGGGTCGTCACTACGAGCAACTCTTCCCATGGCCTGAGCAGGGGTCGGTGGTCTATCTTGTTGGCAGGCGCTAGAATGATAATCCAATCTTCTAGTTGCACTTCGGCATAACTCATGCCATAGTGACCGGAACGCGCAATCCGGCCTTTCATGTCCTTTTTTGAAGCCAGACCTTGCACCTCTGCTGCTCTTCGGGAATAAAGCAAGACACACCTTGACCAATCCAAAGGAACCTCTCAATAAGCCGATGTTTTGAAAGGGCTCGACTTCAGTCGTGCCGCAGACGCAGCAAAATAAGATTGGGCTTTACAGGTTGCGGAAGAACTCGCGTACCGTGCAATTTACGCAAGCTTTGTATCAGGGCACGACTTCAGTCGTGCCGCAGACGCAGCAAAATGAGTGTGGGCTTTAGCCCCTGAGGGAACGCTGCTAAACCGAATCGGCGAATCCCCATAGGAAGATCATGGCGACGACTGCTTCCATCGAGATCCTCGACCTTCGGCACTTCGCTGCGCCCGTCCTCCGTCAGGTGCTCGAGGCCGAAGGTGAGTTATGGAAGCAGCGCCTTCACTGGGACTATCGCACCAGCGCCAGGCTGCTCATGCAATACCTTGACAGCCACATGCTGCCCGGCTACGCCGCCGTCGAGAATGGCCAGGTAACCGGCTACGTCTTCTGCGTCTACGAGGAGACAAAGGCCGTCATCGGCGACGTCTTTGCTCTTCCAGGCCCAGCCGTGCTCACCGTTGGTTCTCCGCTGCCGGAGCCGTTCGCAGCAGGCGAAATGTCCGTCTCAGCCCGTGAAGCGCCGCCATCGGCCCACCAGATTGAGGAAACTCTGCTCACGCATCTTTTCGAAACGCTGCTGAATTCGCCGCAACTCGACCGCATCGAATCGCAACTGCTGCTGCACCCATCGGGCACGCACGCATGCCTCTTCCGCCAGGCTGGATTCCAGGTCTACCGGCGGCTCTTCATGGTACAGCCCCTTCAGGGTCACTTTAACCTTCCCCGCGTCGAGCTGCCTGGCGATCTGGAGCTCCGCCCCTGGCGAGACGAAGACCTGTCCCCCGCCGGCCGCCTCATCTCCGACGCATATCGCGACCATCCCGACAGCGAGATTAACGACCAGTACCGTTCCGTTCACGGCTCGCAGCGCTTCCTGCACAATATCGTCCGCTACGCCGGTTGCGGCACGTTTTCGCCGCAGGTCTCGCACGTCGTCGCCGAGCGGCGCAGCCGCGACTTGGTGGCTCTGGTGCTGGGCTCGCGGGTCTCCCCGCTCAGCGGCCACATCACCCAGGTCTGCGTTCATCCCC
>Ga0302270_10003046_pt1 | contig 16060 bp, 15 predicted proteins | sample III_Bog_E2_3_FD_198773 | JGI IMG/M metagenome (GOLD analysis project Ga0302270, IMG submission 198773) | Peat permafrost microbial communities from Stordalen Mire near Abisko, Sweden - III_Bog_E2_3 | ecosystem: Environmental > Terrestrial > Soil > Wetlands > Peat | place: Sweden: Abisko... | reverse complement strand
ACAATCACAAACGCCATGCCGCTGCCGGTCGGCACTCGCCCCAGGAACTGATCCAAGGCTTCCAGCCCCCCGGCGGAGGCCCCGATGCCGACGATCGGGAATGTGGCCTTCCCGCTTATTTCTTTGGTGGAAGTTTTGGGTGGGCGGGCCGGTGACGCTTTCTTGTTCATGCGCTTGTATTTTCCTCGCTTCAGTATGACAGCTTTATTTCCGACTGCCTAGCGTGGCGACACGTTATTTGCCAGGGCCAAGCAATCATCTGCTTTTGGCCGGTGGCCGACCATTCTTCCGTTGATTGCCGGTCCTGATAGAAGTTTCCGGCATGCTGAAATTTTCCGACGTTGGTCCACACCGAAGCGGCTCATGGCTATTCAATTTTTAAGGCGGGGATAAAACGCGGACGAGATGGCCAGGTTGGACTGGGATCGTCCCATCAGTTTGCACGTGGAGCGGTCCAAACTCCCCGGCGGAACGGGTATAACGCAAATCTGCCGGTTCGATACCGATCCGGGCTTTACCCGGCCCGCCGGTCGATTACGGCGGTCCAGACAGCCATGAAGGCGGGTGTAAAACCTCCGAAAGTGAAGTTGGCCACGAAAAAGTCGAAATCACCCAGCAAAAGCGTGGTTAACACTGCTGCGGCTAACACTGGGGGGTTGCGGGCTCAAACCCTATCTTCTTTTAAATACAGAGGGGGTCAAGGATTCGATGGATGAAATTGACAACTTTCCTACTGTCTGTTCCCCGACGAATGATGATTTTGAGGCCGTCGGCTGCGCCGCCGGGCCGGGAGATCCTCTTCTGAGGGAACAACCGCAGTACGTGCCATCTCATATTGCGCACCCCCTTCCCGGGCGTCGCTATACTTTCGGGTTGAGCCCAGCCATTCACAACTGGATAAACTGCGGCATACGTGTTGCGACCCGGGAACTGCATCAACCCCCGGTCCTTTCCATAAGGCCACCTGGCGCCTCGGCCACGGCAACCACCTTTTTACCCCACCCCATTTCCAATAGAGCGGTTTTTACGACCCGGGCCTGCCTCTGGATGCCCAGACGATTCCCGGCTTGTCGTGGGGAAAAGGGGGCGCGCGGAATTGACGCTGGTGATTCGGTCCGGTTGCAATGCCGGGATTGGTCGGCCGGGTCAGCGGTAATGCACCAGCACGCGCAGACGCATGGCTCGAAAGCCACCGGCGTTACCCGCAAATGTCCAGTCGGGATTATCCTTCGGTTGATTCCCGATCCCGATGTCCGCTTGCGTACCTTCGCGCCAGTGATTGATCGCAAACAGCGTCTGTCGCGCGTCGTGATTATGCACCTGCATGGAACCGTAGCCGTCTTCGGGATCGGCCGGCTGGTCGCCGAAATCAAAAATGTCCGATGAAGCGTTGGGCACATTGGCGCTGTTCTGTGGCCCGTAATTGTTCGGCCAGAACTCGATATTGCCGCCGTTCAGATGAGTGCCGGTGACAATTCCTTTTACATTGGAATAGACATCCAAGTTAGTGATGTTCTGTTGAAAATGTGCGCCAGAACCGAAGGTCGGCACCCCAATCTTGCCGGAATCATCGGTGAATGCGTCCATCGAGACATAAACATCCTCGGTTTTCCAGTTCGCATCCTGTAGTTCCACAAAATACGCGATCCGGTCGAATGGGCGGCGGATGTCCTGATGGTTGTCCACATCATACTTGATGGAGGGCCCGAGTTTCGTCAGGTCCAAATCATAGACCACTTGATAATCCTTCGCCTCGGGCACGTTCAGGCCAAGCCAGTCGCGCTTGGGCTGACTCCCGGCGCGGAAGGCACCGGCCGGAAGCCCTTCCCCATTCATCAAGTTGGGTTGGGCCAGACCGCTCCAGGCGAAACGCATGGCCACCGGATGCTTCGCGCCAATGGCCGAAAGGATCACGCTGTCCCCATCAATGCGGGCGTCGGCTTTGACGAATCCGCCTTGGTCCGCGTCAATGATTTCAAACCAGTCCAGTGGTTTGCCATCCCGGCTGACAAGCCCGCCGTCCGCGTGATCAAATTTGATACGAATAGTGTCCCCTTCAATCGTCAAGGACTGGAAAGTGGGGCCGCTGTAGACCAGTTTTTTCTGACCGTAAGTTTTGGCCAGCGCCAGCAATGCCAGCCGGTGTCCGACATCCTGCTTGTTGGTGGGATGAATGTCATTGAGATTGCCGATGTCGTTCACCACCGCCATGCCCGCATTAGGGATTTTGTCAGCCGCAACCGTCTGGGCCTCCCAAAGTTCCGCTTCGGTTTCCGGGTTGCCACCGTAGTTGAAAGGCGCGATTTGTACGAAGTAAAAGGGAAAAGCGCCTTCGTTCCAAACGGTGCGCCAGCCCGTCACCAGCGCTTTCATGCGTTCGGCATACCGCATGCCATCACCCAGGTTGGCCTCGCCCTGATACCAGATGGCGCCGCGCAAGGCGAACGGTTGTAGGGGATAAATCATCCCGTTATAAAGCGCCGTGGCTTGTTGCAGGTCATGCGGTGCCAATAAAACATCGGGATACGTCGGAACTGGCGGAACAACTTCCTTGGCGGTCATGGCGTTGCGCGCCGCCTGAAGCCATTGCTCATACTGATCCAGCGCCTGTCGCAAGCGCTCCTGATGAAGTTGCGTTCCGGGATCGCCCATTTGCACTCGCTCATATTCCTGCTTCAAAACGGGCACGGCAGCGAACCCCTCTGGCGGCGTCCACGACTCGATGCGGGTGCCACCCCAATCGGCGTCGATCAAGCCAATGGTCACGCCTAGTTTCGCATTGAGTTCGCGGCCGAAAAAATAACCAACAGCAGAAAAACCTTGCCAGCCACCCTCAGCTACTGCCGCGGGGGTGCAAACCTTCCAAGTGCCTTCCATGTCACTTTGTGGGAGTGGTGTCCACCGGTTCTCCACCATCAGCAGGCGAATGCCGGGATGGTTGGCACCGGCAATCTCCGCTTTGGCATTCTCGGCTTTACCGATGCCAAGTTCCATGTTCGACTGGCCTGAACACAGCCAGACCTCGCCGATCATGACGTCGTCATATTTGACGGTGCTCGAACCACTCGCGGTGAGCGTGTAGGGACCGCCAGCATTCATCGCTGCCAGCACCACTTTCCATTCGCCGCGATCATTGGCCTGCGCAGTCTGGCTCATGGTGCCCAATTGCACCATAACGGTTTCGCCTGGCGTCGCCCAACCCCAAATGGTCACGGGCTTTTCTCTTTGAAAAACCATGTGGCTGCCAAACACGTGTGGCAGGTGAACCTCCGCCAGCGCGGTTGATGGGGACCACATGCCAGTGAGAACCAGCCACGACATCAACCAGCTTGAGGCCGCGATGCGATGAGCAATATGTGCGAGTGATTGTTTCATAATCAGATTGTGTGCGCCCATTTTATTGCCGAAAGGAGGTCCAACACCATGCTGGAGTTTGCACTTTTTGCGTGGGCTCAAGGTGTAAACGGCGGTTGAAAAGTGCGGCGAGGTCGTGTGTGTGGCAGCCCAGACGGCCACGGCAACCACCTTTTCTGGCGACCCCTTTCCCAATAGAGCGATTTTAACAACCCGGGCCTATCTCCTGTACCCAGACGGGTTTCGACCCCGCGGCTGGAAAAAGGGGTTGGCTCGGAAGGCGCTGATGATTCAGTCCGGTTGCAATGCCCGGCTCGGTCGTCCGGGGTCGTCCATTCCCGGCCCTCAGCCGGGGTATTGTTTTCACCGAATGGAGTCCCCTATCGACAGCCTGAAGACGGAACTGGCGGACGTGGCGCAGGTGTAGACCGAAAGCGCGCGGCTTTACGACGTGTTGCAGAAAAGCGTGGACCAACAACATCCAGCATATCCGATTTGCAAGGCGGCCAATGGATAGGCGACAACTGGCTGGGCCGGCTGTCCTTTCGCCACAATATTCGTCGCATCGAGGATCAATTCCAGTTCCGTCCGTGACGGGTCGGAGAACGGTGACCTGGGTTCGGGCTGGCTCATGGCTTTACTTTTAATGCAGAAACCCAGCCCAGCAAGGAGTTTTTAAAGATTTCAGCCCAGCGCAACGCTGGTCAGGCAAATTATTGGAGTATGCCCCGGGCGTCCAATAGCGCCGCACGGCGCTTCGCGCAAGGCGGCGAATTATCTGGATAAAATCTACGAACCAGCAGCCACCGAACGTATCCGCCCAGACATCGGGCACCACGCCGACCGGGCGCCGCGAGGGGGGATTGTTCCACGCGGATCACGGATGCCAGCGGCCCAGAATGCGTGAGCACCTTGGCCGGTGCATCCCCGCAACGGTTTGAAACCGACCGGCCGGGCGTTGATTACCGACACAGCACCGACGGATCGCCGTAAATGACTAACGGGCCGCCCAAAAACCCGGCTGGGCATCAAACCCGCCTGCAGAGTGGTTTAACCGCTCCGCCGAGGCGTTTAGCCAGCTCCAGCGACGATTTACCGGGGGGTGGTCCCAGCACAACAGCCACCAAGGCGAACTTTACCATCGTTCCGAGGGTACCACTCGCCCTGGTGACCATCTCATGAACTATCCTGATACCAATTTTGTTCTACGTGGGGCGAAATCACTCTTTTGAAATATTTTCTACCCACCCCTCCTAACCATCCTACGCATCCTAGCCCTCCTAGCCCTCATGCCCCACTCGACTTGAAACCCAAAGATTTGAAGCCGCACCTGGCCGTCAATCGACCATCCGCGTGTGGCCGCTTTACGCAATGGGATTTAGCTAGACCAAATTGGTCCCGCACTGCGTTGCCCAGTTTATCCAGGAATATGAATTTGGGAATCATCGCTACACCGGTTGCCTTACAAAACTCAACATACCTGTCGTAAATTTCGCCCGTCGTCAAATCGCTACCGTCCCGGTGCTCCAGCCTGTCGTTCAAGTAAAGTTGTAGACCGTCTGACTCACCTGGGCGTTCAACAGAACAAATACGCTTAAGTATAGCAACGATCGGTTTCAGATGTTCGCCGGGTGGAAAATGGTCTGGGTTACGTGCCGCCAGGTGTTGTAGGAAGGGCGATACAGCTTGATTCAGATCGTAAGGTAGAAGGCGTTCTAGTTTTGACTGCCCAGGCCGCTGAAAGGTAAAGTGGTCGTGGTTTCGGTCGTAGGCCAGCGACATCAGCTCGGCCAAATAATGCGCAATGGCGGTGTAATTCAACGCCCGGCGCCTTGGTCCGATCTGCCTGACGAAAGATCCATGTTTGTCCTGGATGCGCAGCTGCTGAAAGACTTCAGCGGCTTCGGGAGACCAATTCAAGTCGGCGAACTGGACCGTGACGATGTCGTTGCCGGTGTTCTGAAACCACCGGGAGTCTGCAGTCACGCGTTCAACGATCGTTGGCATGAGACCACTGCTGATCCAAATTGCGCCTGGCACATGACAATTGGCCGGCCGCCACCCCGTGATCCGCAGCCACATAAAGACCAGCTCCCCCCAGGAGGTGGTAACAGTTTTATGCAGCAGTGGATTGTTGTTTCGGAACTCCTTGTAGGAGGACTTCTCTTCGAGCAACAGCCCCACAGCGCAGAGATCAGACGGCGCGCCGCACGGTACAGATAGAAATTCACCAGGATCCGCGATCTCCAATCCCTGGAAAGCCTGCCGGACAAGTAGCGGGATGCGCTTGTCTTCCAGTCCAATCTTCACAAGGTTATCGCCAAAAATGGCGCTGGCCCGGGCAGTTAAGTCATCTTTGGGCCCCTGGCTGGTGGGTGGTACGGATTTACCGTCGGTGCGACCGGCGGAGGCTACGCCACCGTCGGCTTGGGATACGGCCGGTCCGACGGTATCATCAGTTGTAGCCGGACCGCTTTTGGAGCCGCCGGCGACCGGAAAGGCAGTGTCGGGGGTGCCTGGCGAGGGGCCACCCCCGGTAGTCTGACCGGGGGTGGCGTTGGTTTCAATTGAAGAACTCATGGGTTGCCTCTTCTTTTAGCTTTGTCAGTCATTCTACGCTGGTATTGGTTATAGATTTCCGACGCTTTAGCACCTCCCTGTCGGAAAGCTGCCTTTCCATAGCTTTTATTGATAACTTCTGTTCAGCGGTCACATATTTTTCGACCTTCATATCAGCTCGATTGATCAACCGTTGGAGACGTCGCATTTTGCTTGAATAGGTTTTCTCGTTGGGACGATTTGGGTTCTGTTTCAAGTCATGGCGGAGATTCTCAATTTCAGAACAATCATCCGCGATTTTAAGGTAAAACCGTCTAGGAGCTGCGGAGAGGTCTACATCGGCTTGGACTATTTCCCTCAACAGAGCAATTATGGCCTCGAAGGTAGAAGCGGACCGGTCGCCGATTTTGCATGCCCCCATGTACCAGTCGAAAGAGGAAAACCGGTAGTTTACGTCCGACCTGCGCCCACCCTCCGTAACCGCATAATATAAAGTTAGCGCGAGTAACTGATTGAAGCTACTTGTGCAACTTCTGAGCACGGGCGGCATACTCGCCAGCGATTTGTTGCGATCGTTAAATGAATACGGTTCCTGCCAGATTCGATCATGTTCATCATCAAAGGGCAGCGGGATGACTTCATTGGGATAGAGCATTTGGATATATATCGGCGGATTACCCACGCGGATCATTGCTGATGTTTCTTTGGTTTGTTCGGGTGCCGTCGTTATCTTCGATGCTGGGGCGACCGATTTGACCGTCGGTGTTTTTGATTTAGTTTTCATGTTATTGGTATGGTTAATGGTTGATTGATATAAGCTTGCTGACATTGGTTAAGGCGAATGATAAGTTTATGATGATTTGTTGGGCTAAATGTTTACAGCAATACCGCCCCGTTCGAGATTTGATCCGTCCACCACGCACGACTGCTTTTGGTCACGTACTGCAAGAACCGAAGCTTGCCCGGTGGAACATGGTTGGCATGTGCAAGAAATGTCGACCGAGCGTAGAGTTCCCATTCGGCTTTGTCGGTGCTGATGATCTGTACCGCTTCGGCCAGATCGTTCAGCCTAGCACCGCGAAGCGCATTAATGGTGCGCGTAAATGATTCACCACGCAGATTGATGACCTCGCCCCAAACGTGTTCGCACCGATCGTACCGCAATGCCACGGCCATTTCGCGTGCAAATCGGTCATAGTTGTTCTGCGGCAGCGAGGGACAAACCATTCCAAAGGTTCTATATCCCCGGTCCTGAAGCCAGCGAAGCGACTCGATTCGTTTGCTGACAAGTGGCGTGCCCTGCTCAAACGCACCGGCAATCTTGTCGTCTAGCGTACCGGTCGAGACGCCGAATATGACGCGTTGTGACCAAGCAGTTGAGTTCGGCACGTGCGGGTCGGCAGCCTCGATGCCTTCTGCCACCTTTGGCAGTAGATTTGATTTTGACAATAGCCGAACGTCCCAGCCCGTCATTTCAAAAATAACCTTGCAGATCTCCACCGTTTCGCGGACCAATTCCATGTTCGCCGCCACGTCCGTCAGCGCCGAAGCGTAGATCACTTTGCGGGACCTGCGCTTGTGTTCAGGAAGGGCCAGCAATTGCTGCCGCGCGACTTCCACAGGGTTGGCGCGGCGAATGACGATGTCCTGGTGGTTACCGACAACTCCATGCTTTTTGTGCCACGGCTTCTGCTTGCGCATTGTATCCGGCACGCTGCAGAACGCGCAGGAATAAGGACAGGCCGAGCCGGCGGTAAACGTCATGTCATCACAGAGATACTTGTGGCCGAAGCCAGAGTTAAAATTGATGACCGTTTTGTTCGGCACGACGAAAACCGGTTTCTGATTCATCGTGCGGGTTGGCGTTTGTTTGGTTTCGATAGGCGGCGTGGCCGCGTTTAATGATTCTGTTGTCATAGTTTTATTAATGTTGTTGTTACGATATGTGTGACTTAGTTGTTGACTGAACTTACTTTGTGCGACGCAACCACCCTCGGCAGCGTTATCCCAAATTCTGAGGGGCGAAACGGCTGCAGACACTGTCCGCAGTCACGCAGCAACCGCAGCAAGGAACTATCTCTCCCGGAGAACCACCTAGTTTGCCGGGCCGTTATAGGCGTTGCTGCGGTTGCTGCGGTTGCTGCGGTGAGGTGTTGGGCTGGTTTCATCGGCATTTGACCAGATATGTCTTTGTTTTGAATCCGCCCCCGGCCATGGGGTTGTCACGGTCGACGATCTTTTCCGAGCGCACCACTGTGAATCCATCCACCGCCAACTCATTATTAGTGCCGAACAGTTTGCCCATGACGGTCCCGATGACCCTTTTGGCCCGATCCTCGGGCGCCTCGGCACGCAAGCCCGGGATGGCAATGTCCGCCTCCTTGCAAATGCGTTGCAGATCTGTAGCCGTCAGCTGTTTGTCTAGGTCACCGATCTCATTGATGTTGAGCACGACTCTCCGTAACCAGACCAATTGGGGGTTGCTGACCCGCTCCTGCGCCTGCTGGTGGCCGTCCATAACTGGCACCAAGCCGAAGATATGCTGGCATATCCAGTCCGCCACCTGCACCCATTCCCGAAAGTCGTGCCGGGTCTCGTCGGTACGCAGCTGCCCCTGACGATGCCATTCACGGATCACCGCAAACACACACCCAAGGTAATACGACTGCCAGCACCGAACTCGGGCAAGCAGGTCGCCTTCATCGAACTTCGTGTAAGCGAATCCAGCCGGTTTTTTCCGAATCCGGATGAGGTTGCTGCGGTTGGCAAAATCCCGGGTTGTGTCCACGCCATTTGATGTGAGGTAGATGAAAAAGCTTTCAGGAATAACGGTGACCTCGCCCCGATATGGCACGCGGCAGGAAAACGATTTCTCCGCGGTCATGAAGGCTTCGAGGTGGGCGCTGTCGAACTTCCCGCGAAAATTATCGAATTGTATGAACGGCCGGCCCGCGATAAGGGCCTGGTTCAAACTCTCATCCACCGATCCCACGCCGCCCGAACGGCAGGTGATGAGCGAGAATCGCTCGTTATAAATCGCGGCGGCGATTTTCTGCCGATAGGTTTTGCCTGACTGGGACTCGTCGGCCTCAGCCACATCGACTGGCGCCCGGCCTTTTAAGTGGTTTCCAGTTTTTAGCGCCGGCGTTATGAGGCTGGCCACTGCCCGGGACTTGTCGCCATCGGTCTGGAAATCAAACTCATCAAACAGTGCCAACAGCTGAGAAACGGCCTCGCCGAGTTCGATGACCGGTACATCATCCCCGTCCGTGATGAGGAGTTTGCTGGTCTCGTCATAGCCCTTTCCGGCAACGACCAGCTCGCCATTGACTTCATGAATGACGGGGCAATTAAGTAGCCCGCTGACACGGGGCAGGAGTTCAGCTGCCTCCTGGCTCTGGAGCAGAGCCTTCGCAATATCATGCGTGCAAGTTGTTGGCTTAAGCACCTGCTCACCAGCAGCACCTGTACGCCAGACAAACAGCCGTGCATATTTTTCAAATATCGAACGGGCCGCATCCGGTTGCAGAATTTCAAGCGCCAGCAAATCATCCTCCCGGACAACGAGATTCATGACCGTACTCCCGCGCACAAAAAGCTGTTTTGTGGGGCCGATCAACTCGAACAATTTGGTCGCGGTATCGGTAATGGTCACTTCACCGCCGGGCAACACGACGATAGGCAAATCGTTGGCGCCGTTCTCGTCCGCCCAGGTTTTAACAGCGGTTAAGGTGTCTTCGCTCACAATGATCCTTTCGCTTTCGCCCCAAATATCGGGGAGCCCGAAGGTGCGGGGTTTAGGTATAGGAGGCGCTGTACCCGATTGCCGCGCCGGGCCTGGGGTAAACGCGTCAGGCGCACCGCTGTCAACGCAGCGGGATCCGCCCCGAGGGTCACGAGGATCGGCTTGATCGTCGCGATTCTAGCGTCCCAGTCTTGTTTGCTCGCCGCGTCGATTTGGACGAGCGCGTGGATGGATCGTCCGCCTGATTCACAGATGCAGGCGATTCGCAACGGCAACTGGACCAGGCACCGCAACCAGTTTTCTGGCTCGGCCTCGTCGCTTTCCAGCACGGCGTAGCGCCATGCCGTCACCGCCTCCTCCGACCGCCGCGATGGCTTTCCGTCCATGCGCGGATTGGGATGATATTTCCCGGTAACCGGCTGGGGCAAAATCCACACACCATCCGGCCCCGCCGGCAGGTCACCCGCCTGTATCGCTTCGCTATGGTCGGCCACCCATACGAACTGGCCCTGCGATTTCATGTTCGAAAACACCAACACCTTTTCGCCGCTCCCGGTGGGATAGAGCGTGCGTAGCACATCCACGGTATCCAGTTCGCCCACCACCACCGGCGACGAGTTTTCCAAGAATGCGTGTATATCCGGAATCGCCGCGGTCTTAGCCGCAATCCGTTTCGACACCATTGGCCGGAAGGCGGACTTGTGCGGCTTCGGCTTCTGTAACTCACGACCACTGGCCTCGGTGTCCGACATTAGCCTGTCCGTCTTAACCGGGACTGCATCCGCGGCACGCAGCTTGCGGAGCAGGTCAAATGTGGTCCACGGTGGCACACACCGTTGGTTCCATTCAGCCATCACACGGAATGCCTCATCCTCGGTCAGGTTAAAATCCCGCGCCAGTTTCAGCGCGATGCAAAAGGTGTATTTGTCGCCGCCCTGGCCGCTGATGGCGGGCGGACACTTGGCCAAATATTGTCGTGCAGCTTCGAGATTGGTTCGCATATTGATTTCAGTAGTTGGGGAGTTCTCCGTAACCACCGGTCTGTGGCTCCGTGGTGTCAAAAACGCTGTGGCTGGCGTTGGCAACCTGAAAATCTCCCGTGATTTCCAGGGTCACGTAATGCAGCGCATCAAAATACTGGCCCGGTTGAAGCCAGGTCGTGTTTGCCACCTTTGCTATCCAGCGTCCGCCCCGCATGTGAGGCGACTCGTGAATGTGACCGCTACAGCCAAGCAATGGCTGGTTATCCACGGCAAATTGATGCACCGCGGGGGAGCCAACCCGTTCGCAGTTGAGGCAAATGTCCATTTCCAGATTCGCCGGCGGTTGGTGGATCATCCAAATGCTCCGACGCATTTCACCGTCGGCCAATTGACTTTTGAGCTGTTCCAATTCCTGTCCGATGGACGGTTTGGCGGCCAGATATTGCTCCAGGTTCTCAATCGGTAAACGATCGCCATGTACGTCAAAGGTCAACGCTTGGCCGAATTGGACTGGGCAGGCCAGATAATCTCCATCCGGCGCGCACCAGTGCTTGTAGCCGAATGGATAATCCCGGCATTTGTTCATCCCACAGAAAACCAAGCCCTCCTCGCGGTGCACCCGGCCATTCAGATTGACGCAGAGACCGTCGGCCTCCAGTTTGTCGAGTTCCGGCTCGAGGATATGGCAATCGTCATTGCCGAAATACGTCAAAACCGTGGCCTGGGTATTCTGTTGGATGATCCGCAGGTAGCCCCGCAGGGTTGGAAAGAACTGTTTCTGGGCAGCATACTCGGCCTTGGGGAGAATATCCCCGGCTATCAGGACGAAGCGCGGTTCATCTTTAAAGATCACCTTCACCAGATCCGTCCACTTCGAGATCTTTTGATGTAGGTCGTTTGTGATCAGGATTTTCATATCGAGATAGCCTCCTGCTGCACAATGAGGTCCTGCGATAACTGTGCGTACCCCGTTTTCGCCGCCGGTGTGACCTCCACCCAAAACATGGTTTTTTGCCACGCGATTTCAACCCGGATGGGATGTGCGATGGTCCCGCCCGATGTAACCATCGGGAATGGCCCGTAATTTGTTTTCATATTCATAGATTCAGAGTGTAGAGCTGAGTAATTCAATATGTGAAATAAGGCGGCGCAACAATTGGTCGACCAAGGCATCCGGGCAGAGACGATACTGCTCGTCCACGAATTGGATGAGGCGTTTCAAGGCATTGTCCAAATCGAAATCGCTTTCGGGTGTTCGCGATTCAACCGCACTCGCGGTGGTGGCGTTAGTTGACTTATCATGTTTCTTTCCATCGGATTTCTTTACCAAATCTTTTGCGTCGGCGATGGTCATTGAGGGCGTAACCTTGCCAGCATCGATCGCCCGCTGGAGTTTGCGCTGGTCTAAACTAGCGAGCGCACTGAGTGAATTAAGAGCTGGCGGTAAATACGCATAATTGTTCGTATTCGAAAGCGCCTCGTTTCTCGCAATCTTCATAAGTAGCTGGGCGGTACGGAGATCGACCCGAAGTTTGCCATCCTTGAACAAGGATAAAAAGTTGCCATGACCGAGACTCATTTTTGCCTTTATCAACGTGCGGCCACTTCCCTGCACGCTCTGGACGATGCTGGTCGCATCCGAATTAATCCGGATACGCCAAGAATCTAATGACAATAAATCAGTTGAATCATTCGACTCAATTAGGTCACAAGGTTGGGCATCGACTGACCCAATAGCCTCTGTTACTGCCGGCGATTCGGTATTTTCGGATTGCTCCATGGTGAGCGTGGGCGTAGGCGGCGATGAGTCATGGGGATTCTCCGTTGGTGCCGACGGTGTCGGGGCGGGCAGATTGACATCGCCTGGGAGATCCACGGTCTCGTCGGTGCTGGCGCTGTTTGTATTAGGTGTGCTTTGTTTTTTCATAGGTCAGTTTTTTGTTTGTTGTTTAATTACTTGTCTTGGGGGTTCTGATCGAAGACTTCCTCGATACCACCAACCGTGGTGCTCATGCACTTGAAGCAGTCGAATGGAATCATTGGGGGCCTCCTCGCTGCATCCGCAGTAGTGCCGCATGCACCGACGGCCAGTGGTATAGTATTCGGCGGCTTCCAGGCAGCCTGATCGAGGGGATCTTGCCTAACCTGGTCCACTCTCGCGCCACTCGTTCGCAGATTGGCAATCTGGGAAGAATTATCTCAAGATCCACAAACACCTCGTCGACTGATGGAAGTGTAAGATTCGTGACCGCATTCTCGGCCGAACTTAATGTGTTTGCCGTGACATTTATATTTTGCTCTTCGTCGTGCATAAGTAGTATTACGATACTATTATCACGCAAAAGCGTAAGAGGAGTAACGCGGACTGATAGCGGACTGATAGCGGACAGCCATGATGATTAAACCAAACCGTCTTTTACCTTCAATTTACAATGCTGAATCGCCCGATGTTGGTGTTTATTATTTACCTGCTGGGTGAGTGGAATAGAAGTGACTGCAACTGTGGCAGACGAGATCTGATTACAAACCATAGCCGAATGCCCCAGAACATATCGTTTGAGAAAGGTCGGCCAGATGGATGTACTCCACTTATAAGCCTTATCAAAGATGACAATCTCCCGGAGGACCGCAACGTCGTAGCACACTTCGTGGGTGCGAAGGCTTTAGAGTTCGCCAGCGGTGTCCACGAGAGCGAAGCGGGGCAGGAAGGTTTGCTGGCTGGATTGTGTTGGCATCAACCAGATGAATCACCTGCTTGAAGCGGAAAGCAAACCAAGGTCGGGAATCCCGGCCCAAAAAACGGGGTGGAGCGTTTCTAGGTGGTCAAGTACGGCGTAGACGAGATCATGGGCCTGTTGGGCGGACCTTTCACGGTTGGCGATGGATAGAGCGTTATTGCTGGGCGGAGGCGCGCCGCACACGGCCCAGATCGGTCCCTAATCTCTAAAGGATGGTATTAACCGGAGCGCGAGTGAGGTGTCCTCATGTCTGTGTGGGGTGGTCGCGCGGAGCGTCAATTCCATCCGGTGTTGAACCAGCCCGTCGAAGGTTCGTGAAGCGGCTCTATTATGCCTTTTGCTTTTTTCGCCGTCCCTTGGCATCAAGCGCTTGCGCAAAAAATCATCATTTCGGGACACTCTCACCGAGGTCGGCTGCATCCGAAAACATGGCCATGATGACTGACCCAAAGCACCATGTCCAGTCAAACGCTGCCGCCGGCCAAACCGAAGGCAACAGCCTGACTCCCGAATTGACCACCTTCCGCCAGGCCCGCCGCGCAGCGGCTGGGTTCAATACAGGCACAGAGCGTCGCAGACATCGTTGAGCTCAATGGCATGGGTCAGTTTGGGCATAGAGCAAACTCACCACATGACTCCACGGCGTGGATGTGCGGGAGCGTTTAATAAAACCAGTTTAACGCGCCTTTTTGGGCAACAGACGCACTGGAACAAGATAGTTTTCAAATCCTTGTTCTGGCCGTCCACTGTGTCTTGGCCTCATGGCGTATTGCTCACAAATGCTTTGTTCACAATAGTTTTTACCCCGCAAACCCACCGTTTCATGCGCCAGCTTGCTTGGAAAACGAGGCGGTTTTCACGCCGGCATTGGCGGGACGCACGTTGAACCATTTCTTCGCCTCGGCTTTCGTGGCCAGTCCTTTGTAATGTCCGTGAATCATCGTCGGCGAGTTGCCAGCCAATGCGGAGGTTGAATTTTCATTTTGGTGCATGGCGAAATGATAGGTGACAAAACCGTGGCGCAATCCGTTTCGGCGCGACGGAATTTTTAGTGACTTGCGCAGCACTATAAACGCTGCTGTATAACCATTCAACGTCTGTGTAGCAACTTTGCCTTCCTTGCCCCGATACGGAGCGAGCCACTGTTCCAACGCCGGACAGATTTCCACGAGCCGCCGCTGCCGGGTTTTGCTCTTGGACGTGCTGATTTCAACGTGGCCGGCTATGCCAAATACTTCGCCCCAATCGAGCCATAAGGCTTCTTGCAGCCGCAGCCCGGCTAGTGCTTGAAGCGCGATGATGGACCGCATGTCGGCGGAGGAATGTTTCAGCAAGGCACGGAGTTCTTTTGGACGGTAGAAATCAATCGGCGCGGTGTCTAGCGGCTCATTCTGTAACCCATCGGTTTCAAGCAGCCGGTGGTTGGCTGGCAGGTAATCATGGCGAACGCACCAGCCGAGGAACATCCGCAATGTGGCCCGGAGATGGTTGCGGCTTTTGGCTGAGAGCGTTTTATGCGCAGCGACGAAGGCGTCAATGTGTGTCTTCGCCAGATCGGCCACGGATGTTCCAGTAAAAGTGCCGGCGAATTCCTTTAGCCGGCGGGCCGTGTCCGCAACGTAAACCGGATTCAACGACGGGCGTTTTCCCGGCAATGCCACGGCTTTTGCCTTCCGTGCCTCGCAAAAATCGGTGACTGCGTCCGCCAGCGGCTTGCGTTGCACGACCGCAATTGTTGACAGATAACCTCGAACTGAATCCGCGACATTGTACCCTGCGGGTAAAAGCTTCACAGCATCGAGGTATCCCGTGACGGCTTGAACCGCGGTTAGCCTGTGCCCGGTGGATTGTTTGAAGTTTGCCAAGGCGTCGCGGATTGCCAGCGCGTCTGCAACTTCCTTGGCCGACAACGCCACGCCTTGATTTCCGGTAGCGAGTTCCCTGACCTTTTTGTCGGCTTCAGTTTTGACTTCTGAATAGGTTGCGAACGAACGAACAATGCGCTTGCCAGCGGCGCGGTAGGCCAGCCTGTAATAAGGGTATTTCTCCGACTTGCCGTAGATCGTCGCCTCAGATCGCCGAAATTTTATGATCAATGGGAACCGCATTTTTTGTCCGGATGTCCCAGTATTCTGTGCGGAATCTGTGCGGGAAGTCAAATGCTCTGTGATTTCCCCAATAAAAGTGGTGCCCGCGACAGGACTTGAACCTGTACGATGTTACTCACTAGAACCTGAATCTAGCGCGTCTGCCAATTCCGCCACGCGGGCAGCGTGTGAACCACGATATTATTACAAAATTTCGCCGTGGCAAGGCAAGGATCAGTTCCGGCACCGCCACCCGGCGAAGAGAGCTTATTGGCTCAGAGCATTATCCTGACAGATCCGGGTATAAACATGGGCCAGCGGTTTCAGTGAGCGCGGCAGTTTTTCATCCGCAAAATCCACGGCCAGCAGCCCGAACTTTTTCGTGTAGCCAAACTGCCATTCGAAATTGTCCAGCAGCGACCAGTAGAAAAACCCACGCACGTCCACGCCATCGGCCATCGCGCCGTGCAGCGCGGCCAAGTTGGCGCGCAGGTCACGCTCACGGAAAGTTTCATCGCTCGACGCCGCGCCGTGCTCGGTAATATAAATCGGCAGCTTAAATTTTCGGTGAAGATACGCCAGGATTTTCACTAG
>Ga0302270_10003039_pt1 | contig 16070 bp, 16 predicted proteins | sample III_Bog_E2_3_FD_198773 | JGI IMG/M metagenome (GOLD analysis project Ga0302270, IMG submission 198773) | Peat permafrost microbial communities from Stordalen Mire near Abisko, Sweden - III_Bog_E2_3 | ecosystem: Environmental > Terrestrial > Soil > Wetlands > Peat | place: Sweden: Abisko... | reverse complement strand
CACGGTCTGGATGTCGTAGAGGACCCCTTCCTGGTTTTTCAGGAACGCGAGTTCCCAGCTCGGTTCGCGTCCCGCCTGATCCATGCGCACAAGCAACACGGCGTCGTCGGCACCGTCCATGTCCACATCGCCCACCGCGAGCCCCCAGGGCTTCCCCGCCGAATCCACCCAGCTCGCGTAGGCGGCACCCCTCTTCCCCACTCCGTTTCGGAAGGTCCACTTCCCCTGCTCGTCCTCGAACTCGATGCCAGAAATCTGGGACACGACCTTGGCCGCGGTCAGGTTCCGGCCCACGGCGGGGGCCCGGATGGGGGCGTCGAAGGCGACTCCCGGTGCCGGAGCGGGTGGTGGGGCGGGATGCGTCGCGCTACCCGACGGCGTCTGGGAGCTGGTGGAGGAGGTGGCGGTGGGAGTACTGGACCCGCTGGCGGGAGGTGGAGGGGTCCCGTAGGCCTGCCCGGTGGGGTCGATGAACTTCTTGGCCTTGTCGCACCCGACGAGGAGGGCGAGGCCGACGGTTGCCAGTGGGAGGGTTCGCATGGACACAGTCTACCTACTCGCGGATCCCATCTGAAACGCCCGGAAAACTTTCCGTTCCCGACGGGCCCACTCGACAACTCGGAAACGAGCCCTTGGCATATCTTCATCCGAGATGGGAAGGCCAGGAGAGGAATCATGATGGAGCGCACCGGATCCCACAGCGCGCCGAGCATCGGCTCTGTCTCCAGGGGCCGGTTCCTTTTCCACGCGATCGTTCTGGCCGCGCTCGCCATGCCCCATTCCGGATTCGCCCTGACCCGACAGAAATTCAACTTCGTGGTCGGCGCCAACGGGGACTTCAAGGCGGCCATGGCGGCCGCCTCCAGCGCGGCATCTTCCGGAAACCGCTTCTACATCTTCTTCCCCGACGGACAATACGACATCGGACCGCTCACCGGGGACACCAACCAGATGACGACGTTCAAGACATCGAACGTTTCGTTCATCGGCCAGAGCGCCAGCAACACCGTGGTGTACAACCAGAACACCACCGAAGGCATCGGCGTCACCTCCACCCTCTTCTTCGACGGCGCCAACAACCTGTACCTGCAGGACCTGACCCTGATGAACAAGACGAACTACGGGAACACGTCCACCTACAACGTCACGGGCCGCTACGTGGTCGTCATGGAGCAGGGCGACAAGATCATCTACAAGAACGTCGCGCTGAAAAGCACCCAGGACACCTACTACACCCGCGGCACCCGGACCTACTGGGAAGGCGGCGAGATCGACGGGACCACCGACTTCATCTGCGGCGGCGGCGACGTGTTCTTCGACGGCGTCCTCTTGTGGGAGATGAAGGTCAGCGACATCACCGCCTCGCAGTCCAACTCCACTTGGGGCTACGTCTTCAAGAACTGCACGGTGGATGGAACCGTGGACGGGACCAATCTGGGCCGCTCCTGGGCCGCGGCCCGGGTGGTCTACCTGAACACCACCATGAACAAGCTCCCCAGCGCGGCGGGGTGGGGCGACCCGATGAATTCCAATCCGGTGGTCTTCGCGGAATACAAGAGCGTCACTTCCACGGGATCCGCGGTGGACCTGAGCAAGCGCCGCACGAGCTACACCTTGAACGGGACCACGGTCACCTTGAACCCCGTGCTGACCGACGCCCAGGCCGCGACCTACACTCTCGCGAACGTGCTGGGCGGCACGGACAATTGGCAGCCACAGACTTCCACCGCGCAGGAACCTGCACCCGTGGTGGCCCAAGCCGGCACCACGATCGGCTGGAACGACGACGCCAACGCCCTCTGCTGGGCGATCTTCAAGAACGGCAAGTACCTCGCGAACACCACCACCAACAGCTACGACGGCTCCGCGCTCGCCAAGGGCGACACCATCACCGTCCGTGCCGCCAATGCCATGGGGGGCCTGGGGGCGAGCTCCAACCGCCTGGTGTACGGAACCACCGCCTTGATCCAGGTCGAAGGCTCAGCGGGTCTCTCCCACCAGTACGATGCGTCGAGCAAAACCCTCCGAATCGTCGCGGCCGAGCCGGGGGAGACCAAGGTGCGCCTCTACTCCTTGAATGGCACCCTGGCGTTTTCGCGGAGCGCTCCGACGACCGCCGCCGACCATGGGGCGGAGATCTCCCTGGGCGCGGTGAATCCCGGCACCTACCTCCTCAGGTATTCGGTGGGGACGGCGACGGGGGCCGGATCCATCGAGGTTTGGTAGGTCGGCTCGTCGGAAAACCGACCAGCCAAACGGTTGCCATGACGCGAAAGGTCCTGACCTGGACAAGATCGATTTCAGGGCCTTGTATTCGTGAGTAGATTCCCCGGGTGGGGGAGCGTGCGCTCCTCGTGGAGGAGGAAATTCATGCCCGAACCCGCCTCGTGTTCCTTCCGGTCCACCGAAGAGTGCTCCTTGCACCTGTGGCTCCGCATCCATCGGCTCCGCCATCTCCATCTGCGGCAGGAACACAGGGACTTCGATCCCCCCTTGTTCAAGGGCGATGCGACGCCTCCCGGATTCCTCCTGCACCTGCCGGCGGCGGGGGTGGTGGGGGTGGATGCCAAAAGCTGTCAGAAAACGGATGGCGGAGACCGCTGCGCCCTCACCCGGGAAGAAATCGCCGAATCGTCGAGCTTCGAATGGTCGTCCGGGATCCCCGTCTGGTACGCGTTCCTCCCCCCGGGAACCGAAGACAATTCCTGGTACTGGGTCAGGCTCCAGAAGCTGGTCGACGAAGGCGCGGAGGCGGGAGAGGCGCCGAGGTTCGTTCCCCGGAACCAGCTCGTGCGGATCGAGACGAAGATGGACTTGGGGAAGCTGTACAGGCTCCCGGTTCCGACGCACGCCTGAATGGCGGCGGGAGGTTTGATGGCGTCTGGTTGTGGAGGTGGGCCGCCGTTCTGGGGAACGATCTTTCACGCCGAAATCTTCCGACATTCCGATGGCGAATGGATTCACCCATCGGGCTTTCCCCTCACTTCCCCGCCAGCCACTCCATCGCGGCATCCACCAGGGCTTTCCGCAGCGGGCCCAGGTCGTCGCGGTCGGTGTCGGATTCCCAGTGCAGGGTGCATGCGCCGTCGGGCTCCAGGGAGCAGGATCGGGCACCGGCCAGGTCGCGCAGGGCTTGGGCGGGCGAGGTGGGCAGGAGGGACCAGGCCTCCAGCAGGGTCGCGGGGAGAGTGGAGCGTTCCCGGCGGACGGTCAGACAGGTTTTGCCCAGCCAGAGGGTGGAGCCTTCGGAGAGGCGCGCGCGGCGACAGGATGCGTTGTCCACCAAGAGTCCGTTGACGCTGCCCAGGTCGATGGCCCAGGGTTCGCCTTGGACCAGCGAAAGACGCAGATGTCGGCGCGAAACGTCCGCGTCGGAGAGGACGACGTCGCAGACGCCGGAACGGCCCACCACCAGTCCGCAGGCGGGCAGCGCGACGGCGCCGCCGGGACCGTGGAGACTCCAGGTCGTCGGTTTCGTATCTGTGGGAAGGCCGGGGAGGCTTCCGGTCGCCGATCTACCTTTGGCCATTCCGGCATCCATTCCTTTTTCGGGAGACTTATCATGACGATCCGCTACCAAACCAAGAATCTAGCCCCCTGGGTGGACGACAAGGTCCTGGAAGCCCTCGCTCCCCAGGTGTCCGCAGCCTCCGAGCTCCTGCGCTCCGGCAAAGGTCCCGGCTCGGACTTCCTGGGTTGGTACGATCCCTCCAAAGTGGTCCCGGCCGCCGAACTTTCCGCCATCAAGGAGGCCGCCAAGCGCATCCAGGAGCAGTCCGAGGTCCTGGTGACCGTGGGCATCGGCGGGTCGTACCTGGGGGCCCGAGCCGTCCTGGAGGCCCTCCCCTACGAGGACGCGACCGAGGAAGGCGTGGCCATCGACTTCGCCGGGAACCACATCTCGGCCCGCGAGACCGAGGCCCTGCTGGACAGCCTGGACGAGGTGGAAGTCTCGGTGAACGTGATCTCCAAGTCGGGGACCACCACGGAACCGGCCATCGCGTTCCGCATCCTCAAGGCCTACATGGAGGAGCGCTACGGCAAGGAAGAGGCGAAAAAGCGCATCTACGCCACCACCGACTTCAAGAAGGGCGCCCTGCGCAAGCTCGCGACCGAGGAGGGGTACGCCACCTTCGGAATCCCCGACGACGTGGGCGGCCGCTACAGCGTGCTCTCCGCCGTTGGGCTCCTTCCCATCGCCGCCGCGGGCCACGACATCGACGTGCTCCTGGGAGGCGCCCAGGAGGCATTCAAGACCTACGGGAAGTCCGACGACGTGCTGGAGAACGACGCCCTGCGCTACGCCGCCAGCCGCATCGCCCTCTACCGCCAGGGGAAGGCCATCGAGATCCTGTCCATCTTCGAACCCGGCTTCCACTACCTGGTGGAATGGTGGAAGCAGCTCAACGGCGAGTCCGAAGGCAAGAACCGCACCGGCCTGTTTCCCGCCGGCTGCGAATTCACCACCGACCTGCACTCCATGGGCCAGTGGATCCAGGAAGGGCAGCGCAACGCCTTCGAGACCTTCCTGATCGAGGAGAAGCCCACGGCGTCGCTTTCCGTCCCCGACACCGGCGACGACCTGGACGGGCTCAAGTACCTGGCTGGACGGGAATTGTCCGAGATCAACAACCAGGCCTGGAAGGGCGTGGGCCTGGCCCACTTCGACGGCGGGATCCCCAACTCCTCCCTGGTGGTGGACACCCTGGACGCCCGCACTCTCGGGAACCTGATCCACTTCTTCGAGCGCGCGACCGGGGTTTCCTGCTACCTGCAGGGCGTGAACCCCTTCGACCAGCCCGGCGTGGAGGCCTACAAGACCAACATGTTCGCCCTCCTGGGCAAGCCCGGCTTCGAGAAGCAGGCGGCTCTGCTCAACGCGCGGCTGTAATCGCGAATCAGGGAGATTTTTATCGGCAATAGCCGCGGCGTGGACCGTGGTATGCTGGAAGCATGATCACGGGCTCTCGCAACGCTTCCGCGACATCGCCGCCTGGCGGTCGCGGAAATGTGGACGCCGTCCATGCGGAACTGCGGCGGTGCGCCGCGGCGTTCCCGCCGATCCCGCAGGTTCTGGCCAAGATCGAGCGGGAACTCTCCAACGAATGGATGAACGTCGCCCGCCTCTCCAACCTGATCCGGACAGATCCTGCCCTGGTGGGCGCCGTGCTGCGGTTGAGCAATTCGCCCTACTGGCGGGGGTCCCGGCAGATCACGGAGGTCGAGGAGGCCTTCCAGCGGATCGGGAAGGACAGCCTGAGGTCGGTGGCGACCCTGTTGGCGTTGCAGCAGGGAAACCTGCCGTCCAAGGGCCTGATGGGCGCTTCCCGGAACGCCTTCTGGCGCCATTCGCTGCTGGTGGCCGCCGGATCGGTCCAGATCGCGCGCAAGGCGACCACCGACCACGAGGTCCTCGAGGAGGTCTGGACCGCGGGTTTGATGCACGACATCGGTGCACTTCTCGCGCCCCTGGTGTATCCCGACGAGTGGGCGGGCGTCCCCCGGAAGATCGCTTCGTCGAAATCCGTCGGACAGCCCGTTTCGCTGGTGGACGTCTTCCGGGAATGCATCGGACTCAGCCACGCGCGGCTGGGCGGAGCCTTCTCCGAACACGTTTGGAAGATGCCCGCGACGCTTTCCGATTTGATCGGGTCCTGGCCGGACCCCGCCGGGACGGGTCGGCCGGTCCTGGCTTGGGCCATCCATCGCGCCGACGAGGCCGCCCAGGCCTTGGGCATCTGCTGGCAGCCGGAGTCCACGCGCTGCACCGTCTTGGAAATGCTGCCGCCCGAATCGGGCGCGGGTGCCGCCGCCGATCCCGAGTTCTGCCGATCCTGCCTGGAACGGAACCTGGCGGTGGTGGACGCCCTGCTGTCGGACTGAACCGACGGGCCCTCCGCGGGTGCCCTGCATTCGCGGCGGCGGGGGGACAGGTGGTTGGAGTGGGTATTTTGGTTCCACCATGAACCCTCTCGTGATCGCGCCTTCCATCCTCTCCGCCGATTTCTCGAAGCTGGGCGAGGAAGTGTCCTCGGTCCTGCGCGCAGGTGCCGACTGGATCCACGTGGACGTGATGGACGGGCACTTCGTTCCCAACCTCACGATCGGGCCTCCGGTGGTGGAGAGTCTGCGAAGGAGCACGGACGCCTTCCTGGACTGCCATCTGATGGTGACGGACCCGCTGGAGTACGGGCGCCGCTTCGCTCGGGCCGGCGCGAGCGGCGTGAGCTTCCATCTGGAAGCCGCCATGGATCCGGAGGCGGTGATCCGCGGCCTGCGCGAGGAGAAGGTGCGGGTGGGGATGGTCATCAATCCCGGGCACGCGCCCGAGGAATTGTTCCCCTACCTGGACCGGGTGGACCTGGTTCTGGTCATGAGCGTCTGGGCGGGATTCGGCGGCCAGTCCTTCCGCGAAGACGCCCCGAATCGGGTGGAGATCCTCGCCAACGAGATCGCCCGGCGCCGGTTGCCCACGCGGCTGGAGGTGGACGGAGGCATCGACCTCCGGACCTCGCGCCTGGTGCGCGACGCGGGCGCCGACACCTTGGTGTCCGGGACCGCGGTCTTCGGACGCCCCGACCACGCCGCCGCCATCGCCGCCCTGCGCGCCTGATCCCACCGGTGGCGGACTGGGCCAGACAGGTTCCGTTGGGCTGGGAGATCCGCGTGAAGGCGGTGCCGGGCTCCTCGCGTTCCCGCATCGCGGGTGTCCTGGGCGACCGCCTCAAGGTGCAGGTGGCAGCCCCTCCGGAGGACGGCAAGGCCAACCGGGCGGTGGCCCAGGTGCTGGCGGACTGGCTGGACCTGCCAGCCTCCGCGGTGGAACTGGTCTCGGGCGCCAGCCAGCCCGCGAAGGTGTTCCGGATCCCCGCCCGGGAGGAAATGCCGCCGCTGCCGTAGGGACGCATTCGTAGGGACGCAAAATTTTGCGTCCCTACGGACGTCCCTACGGAAAGATCTACCTGCCCTCTTCCAGCCTGTGGATCAGGAAATCGGCGAAGCCCAGGGCCCGCATCTTTTCCTGGGTGACGGCCACGGGGTAGTCCACCCGCAGCACTTCCACGGCGCCCGTCTCGGAGTCGCAGACGGCGAAGCTCGCCTGGGGGTTGCGGTCGCGCGGCTGGCCCACCGAACCGTCGTTGACCAGGAGGCGCTCGCCGGGCCGGGTCTCGTAGGTGTAGGTGTCGCAGATGCGGAAGGTCTGGTCGTTTTCCTTCACCACGATCACGGGAAAGTGGGTGTGCCCGATGAAGCAGATGCGCTCGCGGAAGAAGTTGAAGGAATCGGCCGCGTCTTCGAGGTCCGTGATGTAGTACCAGTCCGCGGGGCTGTGCGGAGAGGCGTGCACGAAGCAGAGGTCGTTTTCCGCCTCCAGGTAGCGCAGGGCCTTCAGGTAGTCCTGGCTCTCGGGGGTCAGGACCTCGCGCGTCCATTCGATGGCGCGGCGGGCGTAGAAGTTGAAGCTTTCCGAAGCCTCCCAGCCCAGGGCAACGGAGTCGTGGTTCCCCAGGATGGCGATGTGGGAGCGCTCCCGCACCAGTTGCACGCATTCGTTGGGATTGGGGCCGTAGCCCACCACGTCGCCCAGGCAGACGCGGCGCTCCACGCCCAACTCGTCCATGCGCTTGAGCACAGCCTGCAGGGCCTCCAGGTTGCCGTGGATGTCGGAAAAGATGCCGTACTTCATTCGGTTAAGAACCATACATTCCTGGGGACTTCGCGGAAATGCCCCCGTCCGGGCTTTTCTGCGCCGCAGTCGTTCCGACCGGTCCGCAAGTGCGCCGGAGGGTCTTTTTCGCTCGACTGGTGCCGCTTCAAAACCGCCGGGCGGCGGACTCGCAACCGTGGCGCACGGAGAGAAGCCTTCCAGGAAGCTGGACGGGAAGCTGCCGTTCCATGGTTTGCGCGGCTTGCAGAGGTTTGAACACAGAAATACACTAATCGCTTTTCCGATATTAGACGAATGCCATTTTGCTCGTTCGCGCCGGAGTTTCCATCTATACCACATTCCGGAGGCTGAACCGTGTTCCGATCCATTCTGTTGCTGGCAGGCCTGTGCTTCTCCCAGACGTACAATCTTCGCGGAGTGGAGATCTATTCCACGAACGTCGTCCATTTCGGCCGTTGGGAGACCCGGATGAAAGCCGCCGCCACTCCGGGGACGGTCTCCTCGTTCTTCGTCTACTACCCGAACTCCTCGACCTCCTCGACCGGGGCCCCCTATCCCTGGCGGGAGATCGACATCGAAGTCCTGGGAAAGAGCGGGTTCGGATTCCAGAGCAACCTCATCACGGGAACCGCCGCCTCCCAGACCACCAGCGAGGCCTACCACACCCTCGCGTTCGATCTGTCTTCCAGCTACCATACCTACACGCTGGATTGGACGCCGGACTCCGTGGTCTGGCGGATCGACGGAACCACGGTCCGGAAGACCACGCCCTCCAGCCAGCAGGTGGTGGACCTGCGCGACAGCAGCGACACCTACCGCATGAATCTCTGGGCCTCCAACTCCCCGTCGTGGGCGGGAACCCTGGACACCTCCAAGCTGCCCGTGCTGCAGATCGTCCACTGGATGCGCTACAGCGCCTATACTCCGAATGCGGGCCCGGGCGGCTCGAACTTCACCCCGTCGTGGACCGACAGCTTCCAGAACATCAACACCTCGCGCTGGGCCTTCGGCAACTGGACCTTCACCGGCAACTACGCGACCTTCACGAACTCCAATGCCAAGGTCCAGAACGGCTACCTGGTCATGATGCTCTCCACCGTGGGGAAGATGGGCCAGTTCCCCTCCTCGTTTCCCCGCGACACGGCAGGCACCACCGGACTCCGGGAAGGAATGGCTTCCTCCACAACCACCACGAATTCGTTGTCGCAGGTGCGACCGGGGGTTTGGGCTACTCCCTCGCCGAATCCCGCCTTGGAGGCCTTCGACGTGCGCGGGCAACGGATCGCACGTGGATCGCCGTCGGCGGGTGGCCAGATCCTGGATCTGCGAATGTCTCCCAGGGGATTGATCCTGGTACGGCAGGGAAGCTCCTCGAGCTGGGAGATTTTCCGGAACGATTGAATACCGTACCGATATGGTACTAGTTTATTGGGAATGATCCGACTCACCAAGCAGTCCGACTACGGGATCGTACTGATGACCCAGTTCGCGAGGGCCGGCAAGGGGGGATTCTTTTCCGTCACCGACCTCGCCCTGCGTTCGGGCCTTTCCGCGCCGATGGTGAACAAGACGGTGAAGCTGCTCTTGAAGGCGGGACTGCTCGTGAGTTCGCGGGGCGTCAACGGCGGCTACCAGATGGCCCGCGACGCCGGAGCCATCACGCTGGAGGAGATCATCGAAGCGGTGGACGGTCCCATCGCCCTCACCGAGTGCCACGAAGCGGGCGGGGTCGCGGCCTGCGGCATCCTCGAGAGCTGTCCCACCCGCATCAACTGGGGCGTGATCAACCAGGCCGTCCGCGACGGCTTGGCCGGCATCACCCTCCTGCAGATGATCCACCCCTTCTTTTCCACGTCGGGCCTGCGGCGCCCGCAGCGGGAATTGGCCTAGGCCGTTCCCCACTCCCCACCGGAGCCAACCATGTCGATCGCCACGGACGAAGTCCTCCAGAGCCATCTGGACGAGGGATACCAGCACGGATTCGTGACGGACATCGCCACCGACATCCTTCCGCCCGGCCTTTCCGAAGACACCGTGCGGTTCATCTCGAAGAAGAAGAACGAGCCCGCGTGGATGCTGGAGTGGCGGCTCAAGGCCTACCGCAAGTGGCTCACCATGACCGAGCCCCATTGGCCCAACGTCAAATACGCCCCCATCGACTACCAGGACGCGAGCTACTGGGCCTCGCCCAGGACCGACGGACCCAAGAGCCTGGACGAGGTGGACCCCGAGATCCTGGAGACCTTCGAGAAGCTGGGAATCCCCTTGCAGGAGCGCGCGGCGCTGGCGGGGATCGCGGTGGACGCGGTCTTCGATTCCGTTTCCGTCAAGACCACCTTCCGCGAGAAGCTCTCGGAGATCGGCGTCATTTTCTGTTCCATCTCCGAGGCGCTGCAGGAACACCCGGACCTGGTGCGCAAGTACATGGGCTCGGTGGTGCCGGCGGGCGACAACTACTTCGCGGCCCTCAACAGCGCGGTCTTCTCCGACGGCTCCTTCGTGTACATCCCCAAGGGGGTGCAATGCCCCATGGAACTGTCCACCTACTTCCGCATCAACGCCGCCAAGACGGGCCAGTTCGAGCGCACCCTCATCATCGCCGACGAGGGCGCCAAGGTCAGCTATCTGGAGGGCTGCACCGCCCCCATGCGCGACGAGAACCAGCTCCACGCCGCCGTGGTGGAACTGATCATCCACAAGGACGCGAGCATCAAGTACAGCACGGTGCAGAACTGGTACCCCGGCGACAAGGAGGGGAAGGGCGGCATCTACAACTTCGTGACCAAGCGCGCCCTGTGCGAAGGCGAGAACTCCAAGGTCAGCTGGACCCAGGTGGAGACGGGCTCGGCCATCACCTGGAAGTATCCGTCGTGCGTCCTCAAGGGCGACCATTCCGTGGGCGAGTTCTACTCGGTGGCGGTCACCAACAACTTCCAGCAGGCCGATACCGGCACCAAGATGGTGCACATCGGGAAGGGAACCAAGAGCACCATCGTGTCCAAGGGGATCTCGGCGGGTCGGTCGACGCAGACCTACCGGGGCCTGGTGAAGCTCAACCGGGGCGCGGAAGGCTCGCGCAACTACAGCCAGTGCGACAGCCTCCTGATCGGCGACCGCTGCGGAGCGCTCACGGTTCCCTACATCGAGGTCCGCAACGACACCGGAAGCGTGGAGCACGAAGCTTCCACCAGCCGCATCGGCGAGGACCAGATCTTCTTCTTGCGCAGCCGCGGCCTGTCCGCGGAAGACGCCGTGAACCTGATCGTCAACGGCTTCTGCAAGGAAGTGTTCCGGGAACTGCCCATGGAGTTCGCGGTGGAGGCGCAGAAGCTCCTGTCGGTGAGCCTGGAAGGCAGCGTGGGTTAGGCACCCGGCCCTTTCTTCGCTGCGCGAGGCCCGTGTTGCCTTGCACCTGGCGGTGCGGCTTCGTCTACAGGGCCTGCCCGGCCCTGTACCCGGCCAGGGGAGAACCCAGGCCTTCTCCCCTGGACCCCGCGCCTTGCGGGGGACTACCGTCCCCCTGCTCCCCAGCATCGGAGCGGTTCACGCGGAAATGTCGGGGGTACGTCAAAATCTGCGCGCCCGCCTGCACAGCGATGCGCCGTGGCGGCGGGAGTTGTGACACCGTCTGGTCCTGGGAGTGGAAAATCGACACCGAGCCCCCTCTCCACTTGTTGGAGAGGGGGAATGGGGGTGAGGTGGCCGCTACCGATCAGCTCTTCGCCTTCAGGTAGTCCATCGGGTAGTCCGGGCGCGTCTCGCCGTTGGCGATGCGGCGCGGTTTTCCGGCGAGCATCGAGCGCTTGGACGGGGAGAGGTGATCGACGAAGAGCACTCCGAGCGGAGATCCTACAGCACCGACCCCGCGACCGCGGTCTCGATCCCTTCGAAGACGCCTTCGAAGAGGGGGCCCGTGAGATAGCGTTCGCCGGCGTCGGGAAGGATCACGACGATGGTCTTTCCCGCGTTCTCCGGCTCGGCGGCAAGCCTCGCGGCGACCAGGGCCGCGGCGCCGCAGGAAATGCCGGACAGGATGCCTTCCTCGGCGGTGAGGCGCCGGGAGAACTCGATGGACTCCGCCGAGCTGACCCGCTCCACGCGATCGATCATCGACACGTCCAGTGTCTTGGGGATGAACCCGGCGCCGATCCCCTGGATCTTGTGGGGGCCCGGCTTGATCTCCTGGCCCGCCAGGAACTGGGTGATGACCGGGCTTTCCGAAGGCTCCACCGCCACGGACTGGATCTGTTTGCCACGGACCTGCTTGAAATAGCGGGAGACGCCGGTGATGGTGCCACCGGTCCCGACCCCGGCCACGAAGATGTCCATCTTGCCGTCGAGGTCGTCCCAGATCTCCGGACCGGTGGTCTTCACGTGGACCTCGGGATTGGCGGGATTCTCGAACTGCTGGGGGATGAAGTACCGCGCCTTGTCCGAATCCGCGATCTCCTGGGCTTTGGCCACGGCGCCCTTCATGCCCTTGGGACCTTCCGTGAGGATGACGCGCGCACCCAAGGCCTTGAGCACCTTGCGGCGCTCGATGCTCATGGTCTCGGGCATCACGATGGTGATGGGGTATCCGCGCGAGGCGGCCACGAAGGCCAGGGCGATGCCGGTGTTCCCCGAGGTGGGTTCGACGATCTCCACGCCCGGCTTGAGCAGTCCCCGCTTTTCCGCGTCCCAGATCATGTTGGCCCCGATCCGGCACTTCACGGAATAGGCCGGGTTGCGGCCTTCGATCTTGGCGTAGACGGTCGCGCCGTTGGGAGCGACCACGCGGTTGAGGCGAACGAGCGGGGTGTGGCCGATGGATAGGCTGTTGTCTCCGAACACAGGCATGGTCGTCTCCTAAGCATACCAGGTCAGTAGGGATGCTGGAGAGAAACTAGGGGGTTGGGGGGAGGATGTCAAGCGCGGCAAGCGGGCCGCATCCCCGACACCGGAACAGGGTGCACGCTCGATTCGCCGCCCCCGGTCTGCGCTGGAAACAAACCTAGATTTGGCGCTGTGCACTCGGATACGCGCAGACTCCGCATGGATGCTCCGGAACACATGCTGGACAGGGCCCTTCGCCTTGCCGTCCAGATCCACAGCGGGCATGTGGACCGCGGTGGCCGCCCCTACTTGCTCCACGTCCTGCAGGTTGTGGCCGCCTGCAAGGAAGACCTGGACGCGGCGACCCTGGCCGCCCTGCACGACGTGGTGGAGGATTCCTCCCTCACCCTTCGCGACCTGAGGGAGCAGGGCTTCCCGGCCAGCATCGTGGACGGCGTGGATGCCCTCACGCGCCGCGACGGCGAAGCCTACGAAGATGCCGTGGAACGGGCGGCGGCCCACCCGATCGCCCGCAAGGTCAAACTCTCCGACCTGGAGTCCAATCTGGACGTCCGACGCCTGGAGCACGTGACCGCGTCCGACATCGGCCGACTGGAACGGTACACCAAGGCCTGGAGGCGCTTGGCGTTCGGTTCCTGACACGCACCGCAGAGTGTGCCCGCCTTACCGGCTCGGGCTGAAGCCCCTCGCAGAATCCTTGAACAGCCAAACTGATGTTCGTTACTCCACGTCGGTGCCACCGAAAGGTGGCCGGACCCTGCGAGGACTTCAGTCCGAGCAGAATCACTTGGCGTTCGGTTCCTAGCCGAACAGCGCCCGCCGGGCTTCCCGCACCAGCGATTCCGCCTGCTCGACGGAATCCGCCATCGCGGTCAAATGGCCCATCTTCCGCCCCGGGCGCGCCTGGGCCTTTCCGTAGAGATGCAACCGGACCTCCGGGAACTCCGTCAGGGACTCCCATCGGGGCTCGCCCGCGGCCCATCCGTCTCCCAGGAGATTGGCCATGGCGGCCGCGGGAGCGGTTTGTTCGTAGCGCGCGACGGGCCAGCCCAGCACGCAGCGGACGTGTTGTTCGAACTGGCTGTTGGCTGCGGCGTCCAAGGTGAGGTGTCCGGAGTTGTGCGGTCGCGGAGCGATCTCGTTGACCACCACGCGCCCGTCCGGGAGCACGAAGAACTCCACCGCCAGGTGCCCCACGTACTCGAGCTCCTCCGCAAGCCGGGCGGTATGCCCGCGCATGGCCCGCGCCGCCGCTTCGCCGACGCGAGCGGGACAGACCGTGACATCCAGGATGTGCCGGGAATGGGCGTTCTCGCAGACGGGATGGGTGGCGCAAACCCCGTGGACGTCGCGTGCGGCCAGGACCGAGCACTCCAGGGCGAAGGGGACGATCCCCTCCAGGACGCAATCCACCGAGCCGAATCGCGCGTAGGCTTCGCGGGCGGCGGAAACCGTCTCCACCCGCGCCTGTCCCTTGCCATCGTAGCCGGAGCGGGCGGTCTTGAGGATCCCGGCTCCGCCCAACGCCGCCAAGGCGGGTTCCAGGTCGTTCTCCCCGTGGATGGGGTGCCAAGGAGCCGTTTCGATCCCGCAGGATCCGATCAGCGTCTTCTCCGCGATGCGGTCCTGGCAGATGGCCAAGACCCGGGGACCGGGCCGGATGGCCACACCGCGCCGGGCGAAGGGCGCGAGCGAGGATGCCGGGACGTTCTCGAATTCGAAGGTGACCACTTGGCAAAGCGAGGCCAGTCGTTCCAATGCCTCCGGGTCGTCGTAGGGAGCCACGATCGCCTGGTGCGCGACCTGGTGCGCGGGAGCGTCCGGTTCCGGATCCAGGACGGCGATGCGGTAGCCGCGTTGTTGCGCGGCGATGGCCATGTATCGGCCCAACTGTCCGCCACCCAGGATACCCAGCGTGGAGCCGGGCCGGAGGACGGCGCTCAAGCTCCCTCCAGAGGGGCCTCGTCCAGCACCGATCGGGTCTGCTTCTCCCGGAACTCGTCCAGAGCGGTCCGGACGGCGGGGAGTTCCGCGGCCAGCACGGCGGCGGCGAACAGCGCGGCGTTGGCGGCACCGGCGGGACCGATGGCGAAGGTGGCCACGGGAACTCCGCGCGGCATCTGCACGATGGAATGGAGGGAGTCCACCCCCGAAAGAGCCTTGGACAGGACCGGCACCCCGAGGACGGGCACGGGTCCGAAGGCCGCGAGCATTCCCGGAAGGTGGGCGGCACCCCCGGCCCCGGCGATGATGAGCCGCAGACCGCGGGCCCTGGCGGACTTGGCGTATTCGGCCAGAAGATCGGGCGTGCGGTGCGCGGAGACCACGCGGGTTTCGTAGGGGATCCCCATCAGACGCAGGACCTCCGTCGCATGGGACATCGTCTCCCAATCGCTGCGCGAACCCATCACCACGCCCACCAAGGGGGCGGATTTCTCCATCGTTCACCTCCGTCGCGGAGTCGGAAGTCTAACTCCAGGAGAGGAACCGTGCTGGGCGTCTCCGATATCCCAATCCGCCCACTTCACGAGAGTCGCCCGTCGACGACCACTCCCATGGCCGTACGCACCCTCACCACTTTCCGGTCACCGAGCAGGGGCCGTATTGGGGGACGTTGGTCTTGCCGAACGAGTCCGTGTAGCTGCAGTCATCGATGGACACCGTGTCGACCTTCACGTCGACCTTGCCGCCCGGATGGAACCAGAACTGGGCGTTGTACTTCTGCCGCCTCGGATCGATAGGCGGAAGCAAGCATTGGAAGCAGATGACATTGGACCTGTCCGTGGTGGATCCTTCACGCCAGTCCACCAGCACTGTATCTGGCACCGGTTCGTCGGATGCGATCACAATGTTTGAATTGGAAAAAGGCCCCCAATAAATCAGGGCCTTTCCATCCACTGCCTCCAGATCAGCATCGACTCCCTCCGGAACATCTGTGTGTGCGCAGAAGTCGAAGTACGTCACCGGAGGCGGGCGATGGCAACTGCTGGCGGCGAGTAGCCATCCCAGAAAGAGCGCCCGTTTCATCCAGGTTCCCCGCAGAATCGCACGCCGCGTTTGTGGCGTTGGGCGATCACGTCCCCTGACCACCGCGAGTCGTGCATGGACGGCACTACCGTGTTCCAAAGCACGTCGCTCTCCATCAATTCCTCCAGGAGCTCGGGATGGTCCGAGTACTGGTGGAGGGAGTGCAACGGGTGCGAGCTGTCCAATTTTTGGATGACCGGCTTGTATTTGGATACGAGACTTTCGATTTCCTTCCAAACCACCCCTGCATTCTCGGCCTGGGTCTTCATGATCCAGAGGTAGATCCGGGACAGGGCGTTGTCGCGGCACCGGATTCCCGGGTTGTAGGCGCCCGGTTGCCCACTCCGAAGCCGTTCGGCAAAGGCCTTCTCGATGCGGATCTGCACGACGGCCTTGGGCTCGGGGTCCGTCCCCGTCGAACCCCGGGGAGGAGCGCCCATCTCCATCTCCCGGTCCTTCATGCGGCAGGCGTAGTCTTCCACGGACTCGCCCGGGTGGGGCGGCTCTGGAGGCAGACCGGGAATCCATTCCTCGGGCC
>Ga0302270_10003025_pt1 | contig 16114 bp, 17 predicted proteins | sample III_Bog_E2_3_FD_198773 | JGI IMG/M metagenome (GOLD analysis project Ga0302270, IMG submission 198773) | Peat permafrost microbial communities from Stordalen Mire near Abisko, Sweden - III_Bog_E2_3 | ecosystem: Environmental > Terrestrial > Soil > Wetlands > Peat | place: Sweden: Abisko... | reverse complement strand
CGCGCTCGGCGATCTCATCGATCTGTTCCAGGACGGCGTCCGAGATCTTGTCGAACAGCTCGTGAAGGGCGATGAAATGAGGCCCCTTCACGTTCCAATGAGCCTGTTTGACCTGGCTTTGCAGGTCGATCGCGTCGGCGAGGCGATCGTTGAGCATCACGATGACGTTGCGGCGAAGCTTCTCGGGCAAATCGATCTTCGTCTTGTACATGGAGCGATCCTTGACGGTGCGGTTTCCTGGACCGCCCGCATTTTAGCAATTTAGGCCTCCGCGCGCCGCAGGCGCAGCTGAACGGCGCCGAGAATGAACAGGGCGCCGACCAGGACACCCGCCCACGTCGCCCCGCTCGCGAGGAAGGCCGCGGGATCGAGCAGCTGCCACACGCTCCGGGGCGCCGTGATCGCGTTGTTGTCGATGATGGTCGTCACCCAGCCGGCGTGCCCGGACATGTCGCGAAAGGCATGGGGCGCGTAGCCGACCGCGCGTTCGGAGATCGCGGATCCGACCACATGGGTGCCGAAGAACCAGCGCTCGAGGAGATACAGCGCGAGCGGCACCGCCACGGACAGCAGCATCACCGCGCGCCGCGCGTATGCGGAGACCAGCAGAAGCCAGCCCGCGAACGGCAAGTACCAGATGGCGGTGGTGATGATGAGATAGGTCCATAGCGCCTGCAGCTGCAGCCACAAGTCGGGCTGCCACAGCGCCGCCCCCAGTGTGGAAGGGGTGCGCACCGAGAGGATGAAGGACACCAGCAGCGTGGTGGCGTCGGCCGCCGCGAAATACACCGCCGGGATCGCGATCAGGCCGGTGAACAGCTTCGCGAGGACGGTGGCCGTGTCGGTGATCGGCAGTGACTTCCAGAACAGGATGCTGCGGTCCTTCCGGTCCGCATACAGGCAATCCAGGAGATACCAGCTCGAGTAGATGCTCATCACCAGAAAGAAGATGACGCCGAAGGCGAACAGGACGGTCCCGCCCACCACCCGGTTCTGATCGGGCGTGACCACGGGAAAGTCCAGGTGCACGCGGCCAAACAGGGCTGCGAGCATCAGCACGATGCCGATCACCGCGGGCATGATCCAGATGGCCCGGTTCTCCCAGAATTCTCGGCGCACCAGCCAGACGAAGGTGTTCATGCGGCGCTCCTGGACAATTTGGCGACGAACAGATCGGCGACGCTCGGGGTCGACACCTCGCCGAGCGCCTTGAGTCTCGCCACGTCGGGATTCTCGAAATACAGCACGGTCTTGCCGAGGGTGCGCCGCTCGTAGAAGGGTGCCGCCTCGCGGGCCGCGGCCGCCCTGTCTTCGGTCACGGCAACCGCGGCATACCGTGCCGCGATGTCCTCGATGGAGCAATCCAGCGCGATGCGGCCCCGGTCGATGAAGACGACGTCGGTCAGCAGATTCTCGACCTCCTCGACCTGATGCGTGGTGATGACGATGGTCCGGGTCTCGTCCATGTAGTCGTTCACCAGCGCGTCGTAGAAGCTGCGCCGGGCCAGGATGTCGAGCCCCAGCGTCGGCTCGTCCAGCACGAGCAGCTTCGCGTCGATGGCCATGGTCAGGGCCAGGTGCACCTGCGTCTTCATCCCCTTGGACAGTTCGCGGATTCGGCGGTTGCCGCCGATCTGCGTCTTCGCCAGCAGATCGGCGGCCCGCTCGCGGCGAAAGCGCGGGTGAATGGCGGCCACGAAGTCGATTGCCTGGTCGACCCGGATCCAAGGGGGCATCACGGCGACGTCGGCGATGAAGCAGGCGTCACGCATCAGTGCGGCGCGGTTGCTGAAGGGCTCGCGCCCCAATACCCGAAGCTGCCCTTGGTAGGACGTGAGCCCGAGAATGGCGCGCAAGGCGCTGGTCTTGCCGGCCCCGTTCGGGCCGATCAGGCCGACGATCCGGCCCGTCTCCACGGTGAAATTGACGCGGTCGAGGGCAACTTGCTTGCCGTACTGTTTGCTGAGTTCGCGAGCTTCTATCAACGCGGTCATACGTTACTCATTCTTGCTTGGGCTCGCCGCGGGGCGGCGGAGCCGGATGGGTGAGCGCGGGCGCTTGGGCGAACAATTCCTCGGCGGTAAACCCGAGCCGGTGGATGACGGCGAGAATGTGCGGCCACTCCTCCGTCAGGAACCGTTTGCGCTCGCCGGCCAGCAGGAGCTGGCGCGCGCCTTCGCTCACGAACATGCCGCGGCCGCGGCGCTTCTCGACCAGGCGTTCGTCCACCAGTTGCTGGTAGCCTTTCAGGACCGTCAATGGATTGAGCCGGTAGTCCGCCGCGACCGCCCGGACGGAGGGCAGCGGATCGCCCTCTTTCAGGGCGCCCTCGAGAATGAGGGCGACCATGCGGTCGCGCAGTTGGCGATATATCGGCTGGTTGTCGTTCCAGTTCGGATCCATTCTCTACTCGTGCGGCCGGGGGTGCGTGTTGGCCTGATAGCAGGCTAATTTAGCAGAACGCTCTGGCCGGTCCGCTGAAGAGGTACCCGACGCCAATGATCATCATACCGTTCACGACGAGAGCGACGCCGAGGGCGGCGAGTTTGGCGCTGAGCTGGGTGGTGAGCTGGGTGGTCATGTGAATCTCCTTGGAGTGCGTGGTCAACCAGTGATTTGGTGACCTGGTGATATACTTACATAGATCACTATGACAATCAAGCGTTAAATGGCCGAAGGCAGTGCTGCACCGCCACGCGCGGGCGCGAGCTGTCCGGCCGCGGCGGCCCGGTGCCTGCGGCAATCGTTCATGGATTGGGCTAACATCCCTCGCTTTTGGCGGGAAGAAAGCATGAAGAAACCAGTGACCGTCACCATCACCGGCGCGGCCGGAAATATCGGCTATGCGCTTGCGTTTCGCGTGGCTTCAGGACAGATGCTGGGAGCCGACCAGCCCATCAACCTGAATTTGCTCGAGATTCCCGCGGCCAGCGCCGCAGTGCAGGGCGTGGTCATGGAATTGAACGACTGCGCCTTTGCCACGCTCAACAAGGTCACGGCCACCAGCGAGGCCGCCGCCGCGTTCAAGGACTGCGAGTTCGCCATGCTGGTGGGTGCGCGGCCGCGCGGACCCGGCATGGAGCGCAAGGACCTGCTGCTGGAGAACGCCAAGATTTTTTCCGCGCAAGGCAAGGCGCTGGATGCGCATGCGAGCCGCGACGTCCGGGTGCTCGTGGTCGGCAATCCGGCCAACACGAATTCCTTGATCGCGCAGCGCAACGCGCCGTCGTTGTCGCCCAAGTGCTTCACGGCGATGACGCGCCTCGACCACAATCGGGCCCGGGCGCAATTGACCGAGAAGACCGGCACGGGGCTGGCCGAGGTCCGGAAGGTCATCATCTGGGGCAACCATTCGGCGACCCAGTACCCGGATTTGCACCACGCCACGGTGAGCGGCAAGCCGGCCCTGTCGCTGGTCGACGAAGCCTGGTTCCGGGACACGTTCATCCCCACGGTGCAGCAGCGCGGAGCCGCCATCATCAAGGCGCGCGGCACTTCCTCGGCGGCATCGGCGGCATCGGCGGCGATGGATCACATCCACGATTGGGTGCTGGGGACGCCGGCTGGCGATTGGGTGAGCATGGGCATACCGTCCGACGGGAGCTACGGCATCCCGGAGGGCGTGATCTATTCCTATCCGGTGACCTGCAAGGGCGGCCAGTACGCCATCGTGCAGGGACTCGCCGTCAACGATTTCAGCCGCGAGAAGCTGGCGGCCACCCATCGGGAACTGCTCGAGGAGCGCGATGGAGTGAAGGATCTGATCTGACGCCGCGCACCATCCTGCACGTCGACATGGACGCCTTTTACGCGTCCGTCGAGGAGCGCGATCGCCCGGAGCTGAAAGGCAAGCCTCTGATCGTCGGGGGCACCGGCGGACGCGGCGTGGTCGCTGCGGCGAGCTACGCGGTGCGCCGTTTCGGGGTGCACTCCGCCATGCCCATGGCCAGGGCGCTGCGCCTGTGCCCTCACGCGATCTGCGTGCACCCGCGAATGGCCCGGTACAAGGAGGTCTCCGCGCGGGTGTTCGATATTTTTCACGAATTCACGCCCGTGGTCGAAGGGCTGTCGCTCGACGAAGCCTTCCTGGACGTCACCGGCAGCGCGCGGCTGCTGGGCGACGGCGAGTCCATTGCCAAGGCCATCCGGCAGCGCATTCGCGAGACGCTCGGGCTCACCGCATCGGTGGGCATAGGGCCCAACAAGCTGCTCGCCAAGATCGCGTCGGACCTTCACAAGCCCGACGGCCTGTGCCGGCTCGGGCCCGACAATGTGCATGCCGTTCTCGATCCCCTGCCCATCGCCAGGCTGTATGGCGTGGGGGAGAAATCGCTGCCCGGTGTCGAGGCGGCCGGCATCCACACCTTCGGCGACCTGCGCCGGGCGCCGCAGGAGATCCTCTGGCGCGCCTTCGGCAAGCATGGCAACGCGATGCGCGCGCTGGCGGCGGGAATCGATGACCGGCCGGTGGAGCCGGATCGCGAAGAGAAATCCATCAGCGCCGAGGAGACGTTCGCGGTCGACATTCGCGACCGGGCGGCGCTCGAGCGTCAATTGATGAGCCTGGCGGATCGCACCGCCTCGCGGTTGCGGGCGCACGCGCTGACGGCGGGCAAGGTCGCCGTCAAGATCCGGCGGCACGATTTCACGACCTTCACGCGGCAGCGCGGCATCGCCCCGCCCACGCAGGAAACCGCCGTGATCGCCGGCATCGCAACCGATCTGCTCAAGGAATGGGTGCGCTCGCAAACGAACATTGCGGTGCGGCTGCTGGGCGTCGGGGTGGGGAATCTCACCGTGCTGCGGCAGGCCGACCTGTTCACCGGCGTGGAACCGGCGTCGCGGCTGGACGCGGCCGTCGACGGCATTCGCGACCGCTTCGGCAGCGCTCTGCTGACCCGCGCCAGCCTGCTGCCGCGCGGCTCCGGGGGCGGATCCGGCCCGGCGCGCGGGGGGCCGCCGCGCGGCTCCCGCCGGGCGTGAGCTTGAGTTAACCTGATGACGCCATGTACCTAAGCTTCTTCGGGCTCAGCGAAAAGCCCTTCGCGATCACCCCCGACCCGCGCTACCTCTATCTGAGCGAGCGGCACGCCGAAGCGTTGGCGCATCTGCTCTACGGCATCAACGAATCCGGCGGCTTCATCCAACTGACCGGAGAAGTCGGCACCGGCAAGACCACCGTCGTGCGCTCGCTGCTGTCGCGGGTGCCGCATCACGCCGACGTGGCCGTGATTCTCAATCCGCGCCTCACGCCCGTGGAGTTCCTGCAGACCATCTGCGAGGAACTCGGGGTGCCGGTCGCGGATGCCGACCGCGAAAGCGTGAAGCACATGGTGGATGCGCTGAATCAGCGGCTCTTGACGGCGCACGCCGAGGGCCGCCGGGTCATCGTGATCGTCGATGAGGCGCAGAATCTGTCGCCGGAAACGCTGGAACAGGTGCGCCTCCTCACCAACCTCGAAACGCCGACCCAAAAGCTGCTGCAAATCATCCTGATCGGACAGCCGGAACTGCGCGATCTCCTGGATCGCAACGACCTGCGGCAGCTCGCGCAGCGCATTACCGGGCGCTATCACCTGATGCCGCTGTCGCGCGAGGAGACCCTGGGCTACGTCCGCCATCGCCTCAAGGTCGCCGGCGCCGCGGGGGAAATTTTCACTCCGCGCGCGCTCCGGGAGATCCATCGGCTGACCTTCGGCGTTCCGCGCATCATCAACGTCACCTGCGACCGGGCCTTGCTCGGCGCCTACACCCAGGAATCGCCCAAGGTCAGCGCCCCGCTGGTGCGGCAGGCAGCCACCGAGGTCTATGGCCGGCGCGTGACGGCGCGTTGGCTCGGTTGGGCGGCCGGCGCCGTGCTCGCCGCCTGCTGCGCCATCGCGGCAGTCGCGGGCTGGCATATGTGGCAGAACCGGGCCACGGCGCTCAGCGCCGGGCGGGCGCCGTTGTCGGCCATCCACCCGGCCGTGCCCAACGCCGCATCCGGCGCCGGAAGCGTCGCCTCCGCTTCCTCCGCCGCCGGCCTCTCCCCGGTGTCGATCAGCGAGCTGCTGGCGAACAACGCCGTGGACACCACCGATGCCGCGGCGTTTCGCCGGCTGCTGTCGCTATGGGGAACCGCCATGACGGACGACCGGGATCCCTGCGGGCAGGCGCAGAGAGCCGGCTTGGCCTGCCTCGACCAGCGCGGTTCCTGGGCCCAGGTGCGCACTCTCAATCGGCCGTCGATCTTGACCCTGCTGGACGAGCGGGGACAGCGGCATCGCGTGGTTCTCTCGGCCCTGGACGACGACTACGCGACGCTCGAAATCGGCGATCACAGCCAGCGAGTGCCGCTCGACGAGCTGTCGCGCGATTGGTTCGGGGATTTCACGCTGATATGGAAGCCGAAGACGCTGCGCACCCGCGAACTGTCGCTGGGGATGCACGGCGACGAGGTGCGTTGGCTGCGCCGCAGCCTCAACGCGCTGCATGGCGCCGCATCGGATCCCACGCGCAGCGACGTCTACGACGAGGATCTCGCCATCGCCGTGCAGAACTTCCAGCGCGAGCACCGCCTCAACGTGGACGGAATCGCCGGGCTGCAGACTCAGGTCGTGCTCGACACGGCGCTGGCCGACCCGAGTTCCCCCATGTTGCATCACACCACACCGCATGGCTGAAGCCTCATGTCATTCATTCTCGACGCACTGAAGAAATCGGAGATCGAACGCCAGCGCCAGGCCATGCCGGGACTGGTCGAGTCCGGTGTTGCGCGGCCGCGGGCCAGGCTTCCCGTCTGGGCAATCGCTCTCGCGGGGCTGTTGGCCGTGAATCTCCTGGTGCTGTTCGTGATGCTGGCGCGCGGCTGGATGGCCGCCCCCGCCGCGCGGCCGGCTGCGATTGCCCGCGGCGCGGCAGCGCCGCCCGCGCCGAAGACCGAACCTTTCAGCCCTCTCGATTCCGCGCCGGTGTATGCGCCGGAAATTCCCGTGTCCGGCAATTCGAGCGGCGCCGCGCCGCCGCCGGCCGCCGGGGTGCGGCCGCAACGCGCCGTACCGCCGGTCGATGAGGGCGGCGATTCCGCGCGCGCAGCCCATCGCCCGGATCCGGTGCTCGCGGAGGAGGGATCGAAATCGGGCGACGGCGAGGTGCTGCCCTCCATCAGCGAGATCAGCCTGAGCGGCGATCAGGCGCTCCCGGAACTGCACCTGGACGTGCACGTGTATGCGACCAAGGCGTCCGACCGCTTCGTCTACATCAACATGCGCAAATACCGCGAGGGCGCGACGCTGCAGGAAGGCCCCACCGTCGAACGCATCCGGCGCGACGGCGTGATCTTGAACTATCAAGGCCTGCGGTTCCTGCTACCGCGCCAATGATCCTCCTGCAAGGCGCTCGAGCGCCGCGCCGGTCAGGCGGTAGTTGACCCATGTGGGATTGGCCTGGGCGCCCAGCGACTCGTAGAAATCGCGCGCTGCCGTGTTCCAATCGAGGACCGCCCACTCGAACCGGCCGCAGCCGCGCTCCACGGCGAGGCGCGCGAGGTGCGCAAGCAGCGCCTTGCCGATCGACCGGCCGCGAAATGCCGGCCGCACGTAGAGATCCTCCAGGTACAGGCCGCGCCTGCCGAGAAAGGTCGAAAAATTATGGAAATACAAGGCAAAGCCGGCGCAGGTTCCGTCCGATCGCGCAATCAGCGCCTGCGCCGCAGGGCGCGGGCCGAACAGCGACTCCTTGAGGCTCGCCTCGGTGGCGACCACTTGGTCCTTGAGCTTCTCGAACTCCGCAAGCTCCGTGATGAGCGACAGAATGAGCGGTATGTCCGCCTCGCGCGCGGGCGCGATTTCAGGCTGGGTCATGGGGGTCCTCGTGGGCGGCGGATCGAAGCCAGTGTACCGCGCGCACGCTTGCGGCGTCCCGCCCGCGATCATGCGATGATTGGGCCATGCGAAAAATCCTGACGCTGACGATGAGCGGACTGGTCACGGTGCTGCCGGTGACCTTGACCGTTTATGTGATTTGGTGGCTCGTGAACACGGTCGAGGGTTGGCTGCGGCGCGCGTTGATCGCCGTGGGATTGGTGCGACCGGAACACTACTGGCCGGGCCTCGGGCTGATAACCGGATTCTTCCTCCTGCTTGCGGTCGGGAGCCTGGTCAACGCGTACGCGGGCCGGATCATACTCAAGTACTGGGACGATTTCCTGGGACGGATCCCCTTGGTGAAAACCCTCTATGGCGGATTTCGGGACGTGCTCAGCCTGTTGCCCTCCGGGAGCGGCGAGAGGCGCGATCTGCAGCGCGTCGTGCTCGCGCGCTTCGCGGACGTGCACGCCATCGGCTTCGTCACCCGCGAGGACGTGCCCGCCGCATTGGAAGCGCACGGCGGCCGCGATTGGGTCACCGTCTATTTTCCGATGAGCTACGCTTTTGGCGGCTACACCCTCTACCTGCCGCGCGACCGCGTGCAGCCGCTCGACATTTCCGTCGAGGATGCCATGAGGCTCGCCATTACCGCGGGCCTCACCGCGGCCAACCGCGCGCACGGTCCATAGCCGGGTTTCAGCATGGTCAAACGATGCGTCATCTGGCTCGCGCTCATGCTGCTTGCGGCTGGCGGCGCATCGGCCAGGACCGAGGAGGACAACTACGCCCTCTGGCGCGCCGAGGCTGCGCGCGCGCTCGGCGCCCGCAACGACTCGGAATCCCTCGCCACGGCGGCGGCTCTGACTTACGCCTCCTCGGCCGGCCGCTCCAAGGCGGACTCGGCGAAGGCCGCGGCCGCGGCGTTCGAGCTCGCGGGCAAGGCCGGCGACCTCGCTCCCGACAATCGCGCCATCAGCTGGCTGCGCCTGCGTCTTTGTGCGATCGCCGCCGCATGCGACGTCCGCGATCCTGCGACCACCATGCGCTGGGTCGATGCCGACAATGCGGTCGCGTGGCTCCCGACGCTGGCCGCGGCGCTGAAGGACAAGGACAACCTGCAGATCGATCGCATCCTCAACGACATGGCCCAGGGCTCGCGTTTCGACCTGTACGTCAACCGGGCCACGGCCATGATGTTCGATGCGCTGAAGCGCGCACGCGCGGCGCTGCCGCCCAAGTACGCGGCGTCGGACCTGTCGCGCCTGACCGAGGCGCTGGGACTAGCCGATTCCGCCTTCAAGCCGTCGTTTTCCCCGCTCATCAACGCCTGCCGGGATTCGGCGGTAGCTGGGGGACGGCGTGAATCCTGCCTTCGGCTGTCGCGGACCATGCAGCGGGCCGACGCCGTCATGACGCAGCTCGTGGGTTTTGCCATCGAGAAGCATTTGACCGCCGCGGACCCCAGGGAACAGCGCGCGATCTCCGACCGCCGCAGGCTCTTGGAATGGCGCGCCTCGTCGGCCAACGCAGCGGATACGCCGCTGCTGCCGTGGCTGCGCAATGCGCGCGCCCGCACCCGGCTCGATGAGATTCGCGCCATACCGCGCGAGGAAGACGTCTGCATCGCGCTGCTGCGCAGGTACGGGATGCCGCTCGAGCCCCCGGAGGAGCGCCGCTGACCGTTTGACCCGCGGCGCCGGTCAAGACCCGCGGTTCACGGCGGCGGCCGGTCGTGCGCCCGGAACCACGCGAGAACGTACGCCACCTTGTCGATCAGGAGACTGGGGCGCGCCGAGATGTCGTGCGAGGCGTTCGGCACCCGGACCAGCGCCGTGTCGATCTTGCGCAGCTTGAGCGCCTCGTAGAACTGCTCCGCCTCCGTCGAGGGGGTCCGGTAATCCACCTCCCCGGTGATGAGCATGGTCGGCGTGTGCACATTGCCTGCATAGGCGAGCGGCGAGCGCTTCCAATAGGCCTGGCTGTCGTCCCACGGGAAGGCGTCGAACCAGTACCGGTGAAAATAGCTGGTCATGTCCGCCGTGAGCACGAAGCTCGCCCAATTGATCACGGGTTTGACGACGACGGCGGCGCGGAAGCGATCGGTGTGACCCACGATCCAGGCGCTCAACACGCCGCCGCCGCTGCCGCCGGTGACGAACAGGCGATCCGTGTCCACGTAGCCGCGGCCCGCCACCTCGTCCACCGCCGACATCAGGTCGTCGAAATCCTTGCCGGGATAGTCGTGGTGGATCAGGTCGGCGAAGCCCTCGCCGTAGCCGGTGCTGCCGCGCGGATTCAGGTACAGCACCACGTAGCCGGCGGCCGCATAGAGCTGCAGTTCCGCGGCGAAACTCGGGCCGTAGCTCGCGAACGGGCCGCCGTGAATCTCCAGGATGAGCGGGTATTTCCGCTGCGGGTCGAAGCCGGGGGGCTCGATGATCCAACCCTGCAGCGCTCGGCCGTCCGCCGACGACTTGCAGGCGATCTCCTCGACGCGGCCGAGTTCGCGCTCGGCGAGCCACGACTCGCTGGGCGCGACGACGGTGGCCAGATCGCGGTCCGACGTGCCCGTGGCAAGCGCCGGCGGCCCCGACGGCGTGGACCGTGTGTAGGCGAAACGCCCGCTGCCGGCCAAGGAGAACGAGCCGCCGGTGTACGGGCGCGTGACGTCGCCGCCGCCCACGCCGGAAGCGAGTATCCGGATGTTGCCTTGAAGGTCGACGCTGGCGAGCACGCCGGCGCCATGGTCGGTGTATTCGAACACGATCCTCTTGCCGTCGCCCGTCCAGTGCGGCGATTCCGCATCGCGATCCAGCCCAGGCGTCAGTGAACGCGGGTGGCTGCCGTCGCTGTCCATCACGTACAGCTGCGTCGCCTGATACCCGAGCCGCTTGTCGTCGAAGCCGAGGTAGGCGATGTGCTTGCCGTCCGGGGACGGCGCCGGGCTGTGGTCCGGCCCGCGCCGGTCCGTCAGTGCGTGGAGCGATCCGTCCCCGAGGTCCACGCGGTAAATTTCGCTGTCGATGGGTTCGAAGTCGGAATCGGGCCGCCGGTTCGAGGAGAACAGAACGCCCTTGCCGTCCGGCATGAAGGCCGGAGGCCCCTCGGCGTCGAAGTCCCCGTGGCTGAGCTGCCGCGCCGCGCCGCCGTCCGCCGGAACCACGAAGAGCTGGCTGAAGCTGTTGGGCAGGTAACCCTCGCCGTCGATGCGGAAGACCATGCGGTCGATCAGCTTCGGCGGGTCGGCCCATTTGGCGCCCTTGGGCGGTTCCGCGAGTTCCACCTTCAGGGCCTTGTGGTCCGCCGGCGCCGGCATCGTGAACGCGAGCCACCGGCCGTCCGGCGACCATGCAAGACTCGTCGGCGATTCCACGAAATGGCTGACGGACGCGGTGACCGCATCGCGCGTCCAGTACACGTAGAGCTGCTTCGAGCCGTCCTCGCTGCCGGCGACATAGGCGATTCGGCTGCCGTCGGGCGACCAGCGCGGCTGCGAGCCGTCCTCCGCCCGCGGTATCGGCCGGGAGTGCCGGCCGTCGGCATCGATCAGCCAGATTTCGCCTCGAGGCCGGTCCGTCTTGATGTCCATGCGCATGCGCACGTAGGCAATCGTGCGGCCATCCGGCGCGACCTGCGGGTCCGCCACCCATTGCAGATCGAACACGTCCTCCGCCCTGAACACCGGTTTGCCGGCGTCGGCGCGCGCGTCCTGCAAGCCGGTGAGCCAGCACGCCGCCAGGAGCAGCGCGGCGGCGGCGCGCTTCGCGGCACCCGCGGCCGCGCGCCAGCAATGCCGCTGATGCTCGTCCACCATGCCGACCGCCTGCATGAACGCGTGGCAGATCGTCGTCCCCACGAATCGAAAGCCTCTTTTCTTCAATTCCCGGCTCATGGCGTCGCTCTGCGGCGTCGATTGGGCGAAATCGGTCGAGTGCAGCGGCCGCCGCTTCTGCACCTCGCCGTCCGTGAACTGCCAGAGGAAGGCGGAAAATTCGCCCGGCGCCCGGCAGACCTCGAGGTAACTCTTCGCATTCCCGATGAAGGCGTCGATCTTCAGCCGGTTTCTGACGATGCCGGGATCCTGCATCAGGCTGCTCCGCTTGCGCGATCCGTAGCCGGCCATCACCGCCGGATCGAATCCGTCGAATGCCTTCCGGTAGCTGTCCCGCTTGCGCAGAATGGTGAGCCACGACAGGCCCGCCTGGGCGCCTTCGAGGCATAGCATCTCGAAGAGCCGCCGGTCATCGTGCACCGGCACTCCCCACTCGTCGTCGTGGTACGCGACGTACAGGGGGTCCGTCGTGCACCACGCGCAGCGCTTCCTGCCGTCGGGGTGGCGCCGGGCCGTTCGACGCTCGGCTTCGGCGGCCATCAGCGGGGCTTGGCCGGCGCGGTGTGCCCGGGGCCGTCGTGGGGTTTGGCCGCGACGACTTCGATCTCCACCAGCGCGCCGGGAACCACCAATGCGGCCACCTGCACGGCGCTGCGGGCCGGCTTGTTGGGTTGTTCCGCCGTGCCGAAGAATTTCGTGTAGGCCGCCATCAATCCGGCGAAGTCGAGCTTGTTGTCCTTGGTTGGGTCCGCCACCATGAAGACCGTCATTTTCACGACGTCCCCCATCGACAGCCCGAGCCTTGCGAGCGTGCCCTTGAGCGACGTGAGCGCACTCGTCGCCTGAGTCTCCATGTCGCCATAGGCTTCGACGCTGCCCTTGGGCGCATCCTGCTTGCTCACGGACGGCAGGGCCCCGCTCACGAAGACGGTATCGAATCCGGCGGGGACGGTAACCGCCGCGGAAATGGGAAACGGATTGCCGTCGGGGAGCGGGGTGCGCTGCACCTCGGGCGCGGCGGCCGCTGCCAGCGCGGCGCCGGATAACAGTAGGGCGGAGGCGAGCATTGAAACTCGCCCATGCTTCGGTGCGGACATGGATACCCCTTGTGCTTTAGGTTTTCGGTACGCTCAACGCCGGCTCAAACCATCGAGCGCGCAGCCTGGCGCTCCTTGTAAACCAACTCGATGCGGGCGGCGCCCCTCGATCGCCGCGCGGTACTGCGAATCTCGTGCATCAGTTTGAGCAGCACGGGCCTGTTGATGTCGCTGACCGAGAGCGGCTTGGGCTCGACACCGAGATGCAGCACGACGACGCGCTCGAGGGCGGGGCGCACGAACACGGCGACGCCCACCGGCCGCCCGCGCTCATTGACCGCGAACAGCGTCTGCACCCCCTCGATGTCGCCGACGCGGATGCGCAGGCCGCCGTCGTGCTCGTAGATCTCGGGGACGCCGTAGGTCTCGATCGATTGCTGGATACCCAGCCTGACCCGGTGTTGATTGATGTTGAAAAAGAGCAACTGCTCCAAGGCAGCACGCTGTTCGAGGCCCAGCTGGGACGCGATGACGATTGGTTCGCTCAAGGCCCTACCCCGTTTTTTTGCTGTCGTTCGGGCGACCGACCAGCCGCCCCGGGGCGGCTTGGTGCGCTGCAGTAGAAATTTTATGTCACACGAGACGCCGTATCGTATAGCGTCGCTCATGGAATGACACTAGCCTGAAAGCGGGATGTGAGGATTGCTGCAACGCGGTGAGCAAAATCAGATGCCATTCTGTGCGAAGGCTACGGTAGGCGACGAACATTGCTGAATTCCGAAGATAATCCACGGGCACAGGATTCGCCGAATTTCGATCTGGCGAGCGACATCGTGGAACTGGTCGTCTTCACCAACGACCCGGTGTTCATGCAAACCCTGCGCGAGGCCGTCGGCGGCTCCCGGCGCCTGTGGCACGTGCCGTCGGCGGACAAGGTCAGCGACCTGCTGCTGGCGGGGCAGGTGGGCATCCTGGTGCTCGACCTGCAATCGCACGCCGACGCCGCCGGCTCCTTCGTGGCGCAGATCAAGGATCAGTTTCCCGACCTCGTGGTCGTGGTCGCCGGCAATCGTGAGGCGGAAACCTCCCTCGCGAAACTGATCAGCGACGGCACCGTGTACCGGTTCATCCACAAGCCCATGTCCCCCGGGCGCGCCCGGCTGTTTGCCGATGCGGCGGTCAAGAAATTCGAGGGACGGCGCAAAATTGCGCCGCCGCCGCCTCCGGCGCGCGCTGCGGGGCGCGGCGCCGATCGGCGCCGCGTCGCCGTCTCGCTCGCACTGGGCGTCGCGGTGCTGGCGGCGGGGTGGATCGCGATGCGCATGCTGGGGCACGACCAGAGCCCCGCTCCCGCTCCGCCCCCCGCGCAGGCCGTGAGCGCCCCGGCAATGCACGAGACCACGGCACCCGGCACACCCGCGGATCCGCGCGAGCGGCTGCTGGTGCAAGCCGAAAACGCGCTGCTGGGGAATCGGTTGGACGAGGCGGCGACCGCGATCGGCGCGGCGCGCGCCGCTGGCGTCGACAGCGGACGAATCTCGTTCCTGACGTCGCAGCTCGCGGCGTTGCGCGAGCGGCAAACGCACGCATCGGCGGCGGCACGCACGAAAGGCGATGCTCGCACCGCGGGTACGGGCACGGCCACGGCTGGGGTCGCGGCCGGCGAGGCCATGGGAATGGATCCTGGCGGCAACGCCGCCCACGCGGCGGAAACTGTGGATGACGCCCGCCGGCAGCTGAACTCGGCGCGCCTGCAGCCCGACGCCTCCGCGGCCGGCGCCAGCAGCGCACCCGCCGACTCCGATGCCGCCGGCGCCGCCGGGACGGCTGCCGACGAGCAGCCCCAGGCGGCCGGCATCGTGGATGCCGGCGCGCTCACCCTCGTGAGAACCACCAAACCGGTCTATCCGGCCCGGGCCGAGACCGGCAAGATCGAAGGTTGGGTGGAACTCGAGTTCACCGTCACCGAGCGCGGCGAGGTTCGGGACATCAAAGTGCGCGCGGCCAACCCGCCCGGTGTATTCGACCGCGCGGCCGTCGGCGCACTGTCTCACTGGCGCTACCGGCCCGTGCTGCAGGGCGAGCAGCCGGTCGCGCAGCGCGCCCGCATCCGGCTGCGCTTCACGCTCGCCGGTTGATGCCGCCCGCGGCTGGGCCCTTGCGCCGGCTCAGGCGGCGGAGCTTCTCGCCAGGGACACCGGCTTCACCGATTCCTGGGTGAGCGCGCCGATCTCGGCGCCGATCCGCAGATCATCCACCGCGCCAAAAGCGTGTTTGCGTATCAGACCCTGCCTATCGATCAAGATGAGGCTGGGTGTGCCCCTCATCTTATAGCGCTCCATCGTCTGTGGAATGGGGCTGCCGACGCTCGGCTGATCGAGCGCGATGGGAAACTTCAATCGGTACTCTTGGATGAACGCCTTGACGAGCGCCGGGGTGATGGCATCGTGATGCTCGAATGTCGCGTGCAAGCCGATGACGGTCACGTCGCAGGGCTCGAAGGTTTCGAAAATGCGCTGCGCCTGCGGGATGCCGTAGGCGAGCGACTTCGGACACAGCGCCTGGAATGCGACGAGCACCACGACCCGGTCGCGCAGGCCGGACAGCAGCACGGGCCGGTCCGAATTGAGCCATGCTTGCACCTGCAGTTCGGGTGCCAGTGAGAGTGATTTGGTCATATCTGCCCGTGGCTCGCGCGCGTTGGCCGGGTGAGAGCCGTATTCCTTGAAGTGATGAACTTGAGTTCGGGGAATCCCTTAATGTTTACTCGAACCCCGCGGGAATTTCAATAGTCGAACGTACGATACTGCCGTCGTTCGTTGCTGGGGGATGCGCGGCTCGAGAGTGCCCGCGGTGGGCAATGCGAGCTTCGCGCTCACTCACACGCGGGCACGGCGCCTGCCGCTGATCCGCGGGGCCGAGGCGGCTGCGCTATTTTTCAGCGCCCACGGCGACCAGCTGGTCGCGTTCGCGCTGCTTGCGCAGGGCGATTTCCTCGCGGTCCACGACGACATCGCGCGGCGCCTTGATCCCGAGCCGGACCTGGCCTCCGTGCACGGACAGCACCGAGATTTCAATCTCGTCGCCGATGCGCACCGATTCGCCGGATCGCCTGGTCAGTATCAGCATGACTGCAACGTTCGCCTGTGAGACCCGCAGGAACTCTAAACTCTGGGGCGCCCCCGCGATACGGGTGTTGTTGTGCTTCGGACGTAGGGCGGCGACCGACTGGATCGCGGGTCTCTCAGGCAAAACCCTCAACCCCCGGGGGAGCCTCGATCAGGCGGGTTCGGCACCCTGGACGGGGTCGGGCTCGGCGATCTGGGCGGGCACTTCCCAGGTGCTCACCGTGGCCTCGTAGATGGCGAGTTCGGCCAGGAGCTCGCGCAGCGGCTGCG